>Ga0160453_100230_pt1 | contig 54189 bp, 46 predicted proteins | sample HID1971K_E6MG_FD_108228 | JGI IMG/M metagenome (GOLD analysis project Ga0160453, IMG submission 108228) | Enriched millipede-associated microbial communities from UW Madison campus, WI, USA - HID1971K_E6 MG | ecosystem: Host-associated > Arthropoda: Insects > Digestive system > Unclassified ...
CCGCGAACGTGCTGCTCTTCCCCGCCGACGACGCCGCGGTGGACGGCGGCTACGTCCCGCCGCCCGCTGCGTGAGAACGTCCGAGCCATCCGCCCCGCGCACCCGAAAACCCAGGAGTCCTGAGATGCCCGAATCCCCGATCCGCATCCTCGCCAGCGCCGATGCCGTGCCCACGATCCGCCGTGAGCTCAGCCGCCGCGGCTTCCTCGGCATCGCCGCCGCGGCCGGCGCGGCCGCGATCCTCACCGCCTGCTCGCCGGGCGGCGGCACGTCCGCCGCGCCGAAGGCGACCGGCGGCGCACTGGAGAACAAGCTGTCGATCTACACATGGGGCGACTACGACAGCCCCGACGTGATCGACGCGTTCACGAAGGAGAAAGGCCCGTCGGTCGAGCTCAGCTCGTTCAACTCCAACGAGGAGATGATCGCGAAGCTCACCGCGGCCAAGGGCACCGGCGGGTACGACATCGTGGTGCCGACAGGCGTCTACATCCAGCAGATGGTGCAGAACGGCCTGCTGCAGAAGCTCAACCTCGACCTGATCCCCAACTTCAAGAACCTCGACGCCGCGTTCGTGGGCCGCGCATGGGACCCCGACAACGAGTACTCGATCTGCAAGGCCTGGGGCACGACCGGGTTCGTGTACGACAAGACCGTCATCACGCGCGAACTGTCGACGTGGGGCGACTTCCTCGACGCGGCGCAGAACGAGGCCAGCGGCAAGACCTCGATGCTCGACGATGCGAGTGAGCTGACCGGCGCCTACTTCTGGGCCAACGGCATCCCGTGGACGACGACCGACGAGGGCGACCTCGACGCCGCGGAGGACTTCCTGGTGGGCACGCTGGCCCCGCACATCGAGGCGTTCGACTCCTACCCCGGCGGCGGCGCGATCCAGCAGGCCTCCCACGCGCTCATGCAGGCCTACAACGGCGACGTGCGCCTCGCGCTCATGGAGAGCAGCGAGCCCGACCGCTGGCAGTGGGTGCTCGCCGGCCCCAAGACCGAGATCTGGATGGACAACTGGTCCATCCCCGTGGGCGCCCCGCACCCGGAAGCGGCGCACGCGTTCATCGACTACGTGCTCGAGCCCGCGGCGTCGCTGCAGGAGCTCGACTACATCGGGTACCACACCGGCGTCGCCGACATCGAGCAGGCGGCCGCCGACGCAGGACTCGGACTGCTCGACATGGTGTTCTTCACCCCCGAGCAGCTGGCCACGATGGAGGAGGGCGAGGTCAACGACTCCCTCACGCGCGTGGTCGACATCTACAACAAGGTGAAGGCGGCCGCGGGTGCGTAAGAAGGCGGGCATCGCCCTCGCGTTCCCCGCCTGGGCATGGCTGCTGTTCTTCTTCGTCATCCCGGTCGGCTACGTCGTCTGGTTCAGCTTCGGCTACAAGCCGGGCATCTTCGGCACCCACGCGAACGACGTGCTGTCGTTCGACCGGTACCTCGAGGTGCTCACGCCGACCTTCTTCGCGACGTTCCAGAACACGCTGTGGATCGGCGTCGTGGGAACTCTCGCGTGCCTGGCGATCGGCGCACCGGTGGCGTACTGGATGGCGGTCAAGGCGCCGCCGTCCAAGCGCGGGCTGCTGGTGGCGCTGGTGATGGTGCCGTTCTGGACCAACTTCCTGGTGCGCACCATCGGGTGGCAGATCATCCTCGCCCCCAATGGCTGGCTGTCGGGCATCATGCAGGCGATGGGCCTCGGCCCGCTCGACATCCTCTACACGCGCCCAGCGGTGCTGCTCGGCGTGATCTACAACTACCTGCCGCTCATGATCCTGCCGCTGTTCGTCGCGTTCGATCGGGTCGGCCCGGCGCTGCGCGAGGCGTCGAAGGACCTCGGCGCGGGCCGATGGACCACGTTCCTGCGGATCACGCTCCCCATCTCCCGGCCCGGCGTCCTGGCCGGCGTGCTGCTCGTGTTCATCCCGCTCATGGGCGACTACATCACCGCGACGATCCTCGGCGGGGCGAAGGGCAACATGATCGGCCAGATGGTCGCGACGCAGTTCCAGACCGCGCAGAACTGGGCGCTGGGCTCGGCGATGGCGATCATGCTGATCCTCATCGTGCTGCTCACCACGGCCGTCGGCTTCGGGCTCGTGTGGCTCGTCGGCGTGCCGATGCGCCTGCGCAACCGCGTGGTGCTCGACCCGGTGCCCGCTTCCACGGCGGTGGCGGCATCCACTTCTCCGAACGGAGGTGCCGCATGACCGCCACCGACACGCGCACGATCCTCTCGGCGAAGAGCACGGTGACGCCGCGGGCCAAGCGCAGCCGTGGCGACCTCGGCTTCACGGTGTGGGGCATCGCGGTGCTGGTGTTCCTGTTCCTGCCGATCGCGGTGGTGGTCGTCTACTCGTTCAACGTGGGACGCCTGCTGACGTCGTTCACGCACTTCGGGTTCGATTCGTTCGCCGCGATCGTCTCGAACGAGGTCGTGCGCAACGCGGTGCTCGTCTCGGTGCAGACCGGATTCCTCGCGGCGCTGCTCGCGTCGGTGCTCGGCACGCTCGCCGGCATCGCGATGGCGCGCCACCCCGGCAAGTGGGTGTGGTGGTTCCTGGTGCTGCTGCTGCTGGTCTCGGTGACGCCCGAGATCGTCGATGCCGTCTCGCTGCTGCCGTGGCTCGTGACCCTGGGGCAGGACTGGGGCCTCAGCTTCTTCAACAACGGCATCTTCCGTCTCGTGATCGGCCACTCGCTGTTCTCGATCGCGGTGGTCTCGTACCTCGTGCGCGCCCGCCTCATCGGCCTCGACGCACAGCTCGAAGAGGCGTCCGCCGATCTGTACGCACCCCCGCTGACGACGTTCCGCCGCGTCACGCTGCCGCTCGCGATGCCCGCCGTGCTCGCCGGCTTCCTGTTGTCGTTCACGCTGAGCCTCGACAACACGGTCATCGCGGCGTTCGTGTCCGTCGCCGGGTCCACCCCGTGGCCGGTGTACATCCTCGGCGCCGTGCGCACGGGACTGCGTCCCGAGATCGCAGCGGTGTCGACGATCATGCTCGTGCTCACGCTCGTGGCTCTGGCCGTCGTCGCCCTGGTGCTCAAGCGCGCCGGCGACTCCGCGGCCGACATCGCCCGCACCATGGCGGGCGGATGATCCGGATGCCGCGCACATAGCCTGACCGTCCCCCGAGGCGTTTCGTCTCGCTTCGCTCGCTCAACGACCGGCGGTCGTTGGGCGAGCGAGGACGCTTCGTCTCGTCGCTGGCGCTCCTCGCTCAGCGACCGACTCACGAGACAAAACGCCCAGGCTGACGGACCGCACGGATCGCCGACATCCTCGTCGACGCACCACCCAGAGAAGGAGCCTTCATGCCGCACGCCGATCTCGTCTTCACCGGTGGGCCGGTGTTCACCGCGAACACCGTGCGCTCGCGCGCGAGCGCCGTCGCCGTGTCTGGCGGACGCATCGTCGCCGTCGGCGACGATGCGGTCCGAGAACTCGTCGGGCCTCGCACCGAGATCGTCGATCTGCGGGGACGGCTGCTGATCCCGGGCTTCCAGGACGCCCACGTCCACCCGGTGTGGGGCGGGCTCGACATGCTGCGCTGCGACCTGTCGGCGTACGACACGGCGTCCGAGTATCTCGACGTGATCGGGCGCTACGCGCAGGAGCATCCCGACGACCCGTGGATCCTCGGCGGCGGCTGGGGCATGTCGGCGTTCCCGGGCGGCACGCCGACGGCATCCGCCCTCGACGCCGTCACCGGCGACCGCCCGGCGTTCCTGCCCAACCGCGACGGTCACGGCGCCTGGGTCAACTCGGCTGCGCTCCGGCTCGCGGGGATCGACCGCGACACCGCCGACCCCGCCGACGGCCGCATCGAGCGCGACGCCGACGGCAACCCGTCGGGCACCCTGCACGAAGGCGCGATGACCCTCGTCAATCGCCTGCTGCCGCCCGAACCGCCCGAGCGCATGGTCGAGGCGCTGCTCACCGGCCAGCGCCACCTGCACTCGTTCGGCGTGACGGCCTGGCAGGACGCGATCGTCGGATCGTACGGGGATGCCGGCGACCCCGGCCCCGCATATCTCGCGGCCGCCGCCGACGGCCGGCTGACCGGCCGTGTCGTGGGGGCGCTGTGGTGGGACCGCACCGCCGGCCTGGAGCAGATCCCGCTCCTGCAGGAACGCCGCGAGCAGTATCGCGGCGGCCGGTTCGCGGCGACGAGCATCAAGGTCATGCAGGACGGCGTGGCCGAGAACTTCACCGGTTCGATGCTGGAGCCCTACCTCGACGGCCACGGCCACCCCACCGACAACTCGGGCATCTCGTTCGTGGACCCGTCCCTGCTGAACGAGGCCGTGCCGATGCTGGACGCCGCCGGCTTCCAGGTGCACTTCCACGCCATCGGCGACCGCGCCGTGCGGGAGTGCCTGGATGCCGTCGAGCACGCGATCGCCCGCAACGGCCGCAGCGACAACCGCCACCACATCGCCCACATCCAGGTCGTGCACCCCGAAGACATCCCGCGCTTCCGTGAGCTCGGCGTCGCCGCGAACATGCAGTCGCTGTGGGCGACGTACGAGCCGCAGATGATGGAGCTCACCCTGCCGTTCTTCGGTCCGGAGCGGTCGGCCTGGCAGTACCCGTTCGGCGATCTGCTGCGCGCGGGCGCGGTGCTCGCGGCGGGCAGCGACTGGTCGGTGTCGACGCCCGACCCACTCGCGGCGATCCACACCGCCGTCAACCGCAAGGCCGCACCCGGGTACGAGGAGGGCGAGTACGACCCGTTCTACCCCGAGCAGGCGATCGATCTGGCGACGTCACTGACCGCGTACACGGCGGGCTCGGCGTGGGTGAATCACCTTGACGACGTGACCGGCACGGTCGAGGTCGGCAAGTACGCCGACCTCGTGGTGCTCGACCGCGACCCGTTCGCGGGGCCCGCCGACCAGATCGGCGCCACCCGCGTGCTGCAGACGTTCGTCGAGGGCGAGCGCGTGTACGCGGCATCCTGAAACCTATGCTGTATCGGTGACCCGACTGCTCCTGCTCATCGACATCCAACGCGACTACTTCCCCGGCGGACGCCACCCGCTGGTCGGATCCGACGCCGCGGCCGAGGCGGCCGCACGTCTGCTGGCTGCCTTCCGCACGACGGGTGAGCGGGTCGTCCACGTGCAGCACATCTGGGACGGTCCGGATGCCGCCTTCTTCGAGTCCGAGACGCCCGGGGTCGAGTTCGACCCGCGTGTGGCGCCCGACGGCCAGGAGCATGTGATCGTCAAGCACGAGCCCAACGCGTTCATCGGCACCGGCCTGGAGTCGCTGCTGCGTGCCACCGAGGCAGACGTGATCGTCGTCGCCGGCATGATGACGAGCATGTGCGTCGACGCGACGGTGCGAGCGGCATCCGATCTCGGCTTCTCGCTCGCGGTTGCGCAGGACGCGTGCGCCGCCCCCGATCTGACCCTCGGCGACGTGACGGTCCCCGGCGCGCAGGTGCACACCGCGTTCCTCGCCGCTCTCGACGGCACGTACGCCCGCGTGGCGCCGGTGGACGCGTTGATCGGGGAGCTCGCCGCCGCCTGACCCCGACAATCCGTCCGGACGCCTTCGGAATCTCCGACACCACCCCTCCCCAACACCCCTGCCCACGGGTGAGGATGGGAGAAACCAATGCATCGGAGTTGATAACCGTGGGCACGACCGTCTTCGAACGACAGCGGCCGCAGGCATCCGTCATCCGCCGCGCGCTCGCCGACACCAGACATTCTGTGTTCTGGCGCGACGACCTGCCCGAGTCGCTGACTCCGGACCGCCCGCCGCTCGTGGGCTCGCACCGCGCCGACCTCGTCATCGTCGGCGGCGGCTACACGGGCCTGTGGACGGCGCTGCTCGCGAGCGAGCGCACCCCGGGCGCGAAGATCGTCGTCGTCGAGGCGCAGCGCGTCGGGTGGGCGGCCTCGGGTCGCAACGGCGGGTTCTGCGAGTCGAGCCTCACGCACGGCCACGAGAACGGCATGGCCCGCTGGCCGAAGGAGATGCCGCTGCTGGAGCGGCTGGGCCACGAGAACCTCGACGCGATCGAGGCGTCCGAGGCGACGTACGGCATGGACTTCCAGTTCGAGCGCACCGGACAGCTGGCGCCCGCGGTCGAGCCGCACCAGGTGGAGTGGCTCAAGGAATGGGCCGCCGAGGGCGAAGAGGGCGTCGTCTATCTCGATCAGGACGCGGTGCGCGCGTCGGTGAACTCCCCCACGTACCTCGCGGGCGTCTGGGAGAAGGACACCTGCGGCATGGTGCACCCGGCTCGCATGGCCGCCGAGCTCGCACGCGTCTGCGAGGAGCGCGGTGTCGAGATCTTCGAGCGCTCACACGTGACCGGACTCGACACGTCGGGCCCCGGCGTCGTCGTGATCACGGAGCAGGGCCGGGTGGAGGCATCCCGAGCAGCTCTCGGAACCAACGTGTTTCCGTCGCTGATCAAGCGCAACCGCCTCATGACGGTGCCGGTGTACGACTACGTGCTCATGACCGAGCCGCTGTCGACCGAGCAGCTGGCGTCGATCGGCTGGAACGACCGCCAGGGGATCGGCGACATGGCGAACCAGTTCCACTACTACCGGATCACTCGTGACAACCGCATTCTCTTCGGGGGATACGACGCGATCTACTACTACGGCCGTCGCGTCGAACCGGGGCACGAGAACCGTCCCGAGACGTGGGAGCGGCTCGCGAGCCACTTCTTCACCACCTTCCCGCAGCTGGAGGGTCTGCGCTTCACGCACCAGTGGGCGGGCGCGATCGACTCGTCGACCCAGTTCACGGCGTTCTTCGGCACCGCCCGCGACCGCCGCGTCGCGTACGCCGCCGGGTTCACAGGCCTCGGGGTGGGCTCGACGCGCTTCGCCGGCGAGGTCATGCTCGACCTGCTCGACGGCGTGTCGAACGAGCGCACGTCGCTGGAGATGGTGCGCAAGCGCCCGATCCCCTTCCCACCCGAGCCTGCCGCGTCGCTCGCCGTGAACACGGTGCGCTGGTCGCTCGACCGCGCCGACCACAACCTCGGCAAGCGCAACGTGCTGCTCAAGACGCTTGACGCGCTCGGCCTGGGGTTCGACTCGTGACCGGTTTCTGGTTGGAGCCGGGTGTGGTGAGGGATGCCGGCGGCCTGGCGATCCCGCTGGAGCCGCTGTCGCCGGACCAGGTGCTCGAGGGTTCGCCGCAGGCTGGTTTCGTCGAGCTGACGTCGTCGATCGGGGTCTGGGAGCACACCCCCGGCACGTCGACCGACGTCGAGGCCGACGAGGTGTTCGTGGTGCTGGCCGGCGCTGCGACCCTGTCGTTCACGGACGCCCCGCTGGCGCCGATCGAGCTGCGACCCGGTTCGGTGGTGCAGCTGACCGAGGGCATGCACACGGTGTGGACCGTGCACGAGACCCTGCGCAAGGTCTACATCGTTCCCGGCGCTTGACGCGACACACCCCAACCGACGGGCGACCCCCGCGCCCAAGCGCCCACCACACACCCACTCCCGGCCGTTGAGCGAGCGAGACGAAACGCCCCAACCGACGGACGGCCCCCGCGCCCAAGCGCCCACCACAGCCCCCACTCCCGGCCGTTGAGCGAGCGAGGAACGAGCGAGACGAAACGCCCCAACCGACGGACGACCCCCGCGCCCAAGCGCCCACCACAGCCCCCACTCCCGGCTGTTGAGCGAGCGAGGAACGAGCGAGACGAAACGCCCCAACCGACGAACGGCCTCGGCCGCGGGCATCCCGTCGTTCCCGGGGATGAGACCACGGCCGTCGATGCGACGATGGAGGCATGCGTGCAGTCGTCTATGACGCCTTCGGCGTCGCGCCCGAGATTCGTGACGTGCCGATGCCGCACGCTCCCGACGGCGGGGTCGTCGTCGAGGTGCGCGCCACGGGGCTCTGCCGCAGCGACTGGCACGGCTGGGCGGGGCACGACGACGACATCTCACTTCCGCACGTGCCGGGTCACGAGCTGGCGGGTGTCATCGCCGAGGTGGGCTCCGGCGTGTCGAGGTGGGCGGTCGGCGACCGCGTGACCGTGCCGTTCGTGTGCGGCTGCGGACGCTGCGAATGGTGTCTGACGGGCGACGCGCACGTGTGCCCCGACCAGACGCAGCCAGGGTTCACACATGACGGGTCTTTCGCCGAGTTCGTCGCGCTGCACGCGGCTGACGCGAACCTCGTGGTGATCCCCGATTCGGTGAGCTTCGAGACCGCTGCCGCCCTCGGGTGCCGATTCGCCACCGCCTACCGCGGCCTCGTCGGGCGCGCGCGTCTCGCCGCGGACGAGTGGGTGACGATCGTCGGGGCCGGCGGTGTGGGCCTCAGCGCCGTCATGATCGCGAAGGCCCTCGGGGCGCGGGTGATCGTCGTCGATCGTCACCAAGCGGCGCTGGATGCGGCATCCCGTCTCGGCGCCGATCACACGGTTCTCGCCGACGGTCGCGATGTACCGGCTCTCGTTCATCAGCTCAGTGACGGCGGCACGCATGTCTCGGTGGATGCCGTCGGCAGCGAGCAGACCTGCGCAGACGCGATCCACAGCCTGCGTCGGCGCGGACGTCACGTACAGATCGGTCTGCTCCCGCCCGTCGATGGTCACCCTCGCGTGCCGATGTCGCGCGTGATCGGCTGGGAGCTCGACGTCCTCGGCAGCCACGGAATGGCCGCCGTCGACTACCCCGAGATGCTGGGGCTCATCGAGTCCGGCGCGTTGCACCCCGAGTCCTTGATCGAACGCGTCGTCGGGCTGTCGGAGGCGGCAGCGCTGCTGCCGACGTTCGACCAGGCGACGCCTGCAGGAATGACGATGATCGACCCGCGGCGGCGGGCATGACGATGATCGACCCGCGGCGGCGGCGCCGGCGATCGGGTCGCTGGCGTCACCGACTCGCCTCAGGCGCTGCGTTGCAGGGGCGCCGCGGTCGCAAGCAAGTCGGGTGGGGTGCGCCACCCGGCCCGATCGGGCGGTGGATCCCAGAGCCACCGCAGCGGTGACTTCGACCGCAGCGGGATCGGTGCGCCGCCGACAGTCGCCGGAGGGTGGAGCATGAACGTCCCCGCACTGTCGCGGCTGATTCTCCATCCGCTGTTGTGCAGGTGGAGATGGTGGAATCGACACAGCAAGACCCCGACGCTACAGTCGGTGCGGCCGCCGTCTGCCCAATGATCGCAGTGGTGGGCCTCGCAGTACGCGGGCGGGCGATCACAGCCGAGCCAGATGCATCCCCCGTCTCTGACGCCGAGCGCCAATCGTTGCTTGAGGCTGAAGAGCCGGCGCTCGCGTCCGACATCGAGCGGGTTCCCAAAGCTGTCGATGGTCACCTCGACGGTGCCGGTCGCGCAGATCGCGCGTTCCAGCGCCGACCCGGGCAGCACCAGCTCGCCGTCCTCGGAGTGCGCCGTCGCCACGAGACGGTCGAACAGGTCCCGATGCACGTGCTCGCCGGTGACGGCATCGGTCATCGTGACCAGCCGCACGCCCGGTTCTTTCGCGCCGTACACGTCGTCAGCGTCTGCGAGTGCTCCGGCGCGGAGGACATCAATGAACAGGTCGTAGGCAAGCTGTTCGTTCGTCCGCGAGTCCCGGACCAGGTCCTCCGCGGCGGCTTTGTCGCCCTCGGCGACGAACCGCGGGCCACCACGTCGGGGAGCGAGGCCCGAATCGAGCATCCCGCGCACCCAGGCACCCATCTCGTCGTCGAAAGTGACGATCGCGCGCCGTAAGCCCTCGGCAGTGGTGCACCAGCGAACCCCGCGCTGGGCGAATCGGGCCGCGAACCTCTCTTCGGCGCCGGCCGGATCGAGCATGTTCTTCAGCGCCCTGGCCCGAGCGGCAAGGTCTTCGACCGTGCACTCCGCGGCATCGGCCAGCAGTTCCCGGGCCGCCGCACGCCACACCGCAATGACGGCATCCGGTTCACGTCCTTCAATCAAGGGTGGCTCGCCGAGCCCACTGCGGATCACGTGGTGCTGGGCCGTCGTGATCCGGCCTGCCAGCAGAGCCTCACGCAATGGTTCATGCCAGACCGGCCCCGGTGCCGCCACCATCACGGCAGCGCCTCGGTTCGCATCGATGTCCGGCGAAGTGGCACCACCGTCGTCAGCCTCAACACCGGCAAGAAGCGCCTCCCCGACCTTCACCGCCCGGGTCGCCTCCCCGCGCGTCGCTCCGGTCAGATCGCGGAGGAGTTCGACCGCGTTGCGGTGCCCGGTCTCTTGCGTGAACCCGTTGTGACCGCGGTCACGCGCAGACCGCGCCGACGCGACTCCGGCGAGCACCGCCTGCAATGTGGTGACCTGCTTCACGAGATCGCTCGCTTCTGCGAGCAGTTCGCGCACCGATTCATCGCTCAGCCGCGACGCGGCGGCGGGGAGCTCCGCCGAGTCCACGTCGAGTTCCGCGAACACACGAAGCCGACTTGCAGCTTCGCAGATATGTTCGAGGAATGTCATAGATCCAGTATGGCGTCCGCATCCGACATCCGAGAGCGCGTGATCGAGCCTGTGGACAACTCGGGTGCTCGCTGGCCTCAGGCTCGATCACGATGGGAACATTTATTCGAATGCCATGGCGCGGTACACACGCCCTATGAGTGATTCGCTCCGCCGCCCGTTGTGGCGAGTGAGCAAGCTGCACGATGGTGATGATGTCGGGAATGGACCGGCGCTCGCCGCCTCCGCGGCGCCGATGTCAGCGTCTTCGCTGACGTCAGGCACCGACGCCACCGCCATCCGCCTCGCGGTTTAGTCGTGGCCGGCACCGTTGACGTTCAGCCCCTACCGCACTAGCGTGCTCTGCGTGCCTGTCACTCCCCGCCACCTGGGCCGCGCCCTCAGCGCGCGGCGAGGTCTGCCCGGGACGCCGCTATGCGCGAGGCAACGCCCGTAGAGCGTTGCGCGCGTAGCGCAGACGTGTTGTGACGACGTCGGCTTCAGCCGACTACGTCCGCGCGTCGGCGATCGCCGACCGATCCTCATTCAGACAGGCACTACCATGACCATTCCCCTCTGGAACGACGAAGAGTTCCGCTCTTTCCTCTTCACCATGCGTCACGGCATCTTCGGTCCGATGCCCGAAGAGTTCACGTTCGAACGCTTCATCGATCAGGCACGCCTTCGCATCGCCCCCGAGGTGCAGCGCAGGGTGCTCGCCGAGGTCGGCGCTGCGACCGATGCGTCGGGCATCGCGCGTGCCGCTCTCGCCGTGCTCGAAGACGAGGCATTCGGCCAGCGCCGCACGTGGCTGCTGGTGTCGCCCGATCCGTGGAGCGTACTCGTCGACCTCGTGACCCGCGAGATTCGCAGTTCGTATCGCGCGACAGTCCGCACCCGGGCCGATCGTCGCGCGCTCGAGGGCATCCGCGCGGCCAGCTCGCGCTCCGAACTGAGCGCCGGCGAAGCGGACGGCCTCGACGATGGTGACGAGATGGATGCCGCGACCACAGCCCGCGAAGACGGACGCGCGTCCCCGCAGGGCTGAACGGGTGACCCGTCGACGTGATTCGCTCCCGGTTCCTCGTACATGGGCGCTCCACGTCCGGCCGAGCATGGCCGCATGACCGGGACGGACGGGACGCTGGAGTGGAACACCCGGGCGCGGGCGCACGCGGAAGCGGCAGTCGCGATCGGGCTCGGAGCACTCGATGCGCTAGTCCGCCGTCGGGTGGCGCAAGCGGCATCCACCGCGTGCCGGCACAGAGCGCGCTCCGCCATGTGGTTGCGGAGCGCGAGCGCCGCGCCGACGTCGGTACCGGTCAGATCGAAGTCGTCGACGTTGATTCGGTGTCAGAGTCGGGATCAACATCCGCTTCGGCGGCCACCGACGCGTTCTTCTTGGATGCCAGCCTCAAGAGGGTCTTGTCACGCAGACCCCCCGCTACCGCCGCGATACTGGAGCCGGCGTTCTTCGCTGCGGTCACGGCTCGGGCTTCGTCGGGCACGCCGTCGCCGTCCAGGTCCACCGCACGGAACACGTCCGCAGACTTGCTCGCCGTGCCGGCGACCGCACTTCCTGCCCGTTTCGCCGCGGTGAGCGCCCGCGCTTCGTCAGGGATGCCATCTCCGTCGAGGTCAATCGACCGGAACGCATCAGCGGCCGCACCGACCTTGCCCCAGACGTTCTCGCCGAAGTCCTTCACGTTGCTCCCGGCAGCTTCGAGGGCCAACGCGGCACGGGACGGACCGACATCTTCTCGCGATGGCTTCTCGAACTCGACGAGCCACTCGGGGAAGACCGTCGGCACCGTGGGGAACGCGAAGCGAGCAGCCTTGACGACGTCGCGACCGAACGTATAGCTGCCCACTCCACCGATGACAGCGCCGACCCCGAACGGAATCGCCTTTCCCACGACGCCGGCGCCCATCTTGCCGCCGAGCTTCAACGACTCACGTCCGATGACGATGGTCAGCGGCGCGAGCGCCGAGTCCGGCAGCTGCTGGGTGAGGACGTCACCCCAGCCAGTCGGAAGAGCCTTGCTCGCAACACCGGCTGCGGCGTCGCGGGCTTGATGGACGTTACCCGACCCCGGGAATGCGCTGAGCACCCACTTGTCGATCTGGCTCTGCGACTTCTGTCCCAGCAGCATGCCGAGCACGAGGGGTCGAGCGCGCTCAGGGTCGTCTACGGTGATGCCGTGCAATTCAGCGACGGCCAGCACATACAGCGCGCTGGTCTCGTAGAAGAACAGCAGGTCCGCGACACCGAGACCGAGCGCCAGCGGTATCCCCACGCCTGGCAATGCTGCCGAGGCACCGACGCCGCTGCTGGTGATCGTCACGGTGGCGACGTAGCGATTGTCGAGTTCCTTCAGCAATTCCGTCGGAGTGGCATTCGGTTTGTCACGACGGACCGTCCTCAGGTACTCCAAGACGACGGGGCGCTGAACCGCAATGGCCTTGAAGATCTGGGCTTGAAAACCCTGGGCATGCGCCATGTCCTTCGCCTTCTCGGCGAGGAGTTCCTGCAGCTCGGGCGGCGCTTCGACCCCCTGCGCCTTCTTGGCCTTACCCGTCGACGTGGCGCCGGAAGCCGGCTGTCTGTTCTCGCTCATTCTGTTCCCCATTCTTCGCCGTCCCCACGACGGTGCTCAATGCACGTGCTGTCCCGCCGCGTCGACCCCGGCACTGCACGCGGGCGCCTGGCGAATGTCTGACGTCACGGTTCGATCACCTCGAAGGGTGGGAGCTCCTCGATGAGGCGCTGCGTCTCGAGACTGACTGTCACGAGCGACCGGATCAGGTCGGCGACGTACCGTGGGTTGTTCTGCTCGCGCAGCCAAGCGTTGGGGTCGTTCAAGATCCCCGACGCCTTGTCGACCTTCACCTGGTAGCGATCGAGCACCCATTCCAGCGGGCTGCGTCCGGCAACCTTGTACCCGCTCTCAGCCTCTGGAATGCCACTGATCGTCAGGTGGGCGTTGTAGCGGATCGCTGTGTGGTCCTTCCGCGACACCCACGCCAGCTTGTCGATCCGGTACAGCTCGTACGGATCCTCCGGCGCATTGATGGTGAGGTTCTCGTCGAGTGGATATGGCGCCACGGACTCGTAGTCGACGTGAAGGTCCGCGAGCGCCCGGCCGATTCTCGCGTACTCGGCGAACTCCTCCACCTGTGGGATTCTCGGCAGCATTTTCTGGAGATCGGCAGCGTATGTCTCGCGGTAGACGGGGTGGTGCAGGAGTCCATAGATGCCATAGAAGATGTCGTCCTTCGTGACGACTTCACCATGGACCTCGCGGTAAGCCTCGTGTGTGGCATCGGTGATGTTGTCGACGCGGCGGTATCCGTCGACGTCTTCGCTGTCGCTCGCCGCCAGCGCGTCAAGGTTGAGCGCGCCATCGGGAGCGGTCGTCGGCTCCCAAAGATAGCGAGGGAAAAGTTGTGCATCCCCGTTGAGATGAAGGTCGGCCAGGTCGCCGGCCATCAGAGGCGGAGTGGGAAGGCGTCCGTCGGCGTTCACAGCGATTGCCCGGTTGGTGTGCACCGGTGTGGGCCAGATCCTCGGGATCTGGTAGATCATCTCGTTCAGGCGCCCGGTGCGATCGAGATAGAGGTTCTGTCGCGTGAACGGGCGATATTGGGAGAGACGGAATCCATCGCTATCAAGCGTCGTCGGCTTGTTGCGTTTCAGGTCGCTGATGTTTGGGCGGGACCAAGATCCTAGAGTCGAGTCGCGAAGAAGAAGTTCTTCGACGGGACGCAACTCCCCTTTGCCGACGAGGGCCTGCACACGCTCTCGCTCAAGGTTCAGGTGATCGACGTGCTTGCGTACATTCTCGCGGAGTGCGCGTTCACTGAAGTTGGTCGTCCAGGCGTCGCGATTCGTCTTGAGGCCGTTGGAAAAGTCGCCAAAGGCGCCCGGCGTGCCACGTTTTCCTTTGGTCGCCTTGTCACCCATCGACTGGAATGAGGTGAACCGCTCGTCGCGCTGATTGATCCAGTCGCCCGCTTCGTTGGGCTCCACGAGCAAGAAGTTGGTGCCTTCGATGGAACTCTCAGCCTTGAGCTTGTCGAGCTTCTCTTCGCGGCTGAGACCATCGCCCACGTCCGAATAAAGAATGCGGGCAGCACCCGCATAGGTTGGATCCTTGATGAGCAGCGTGATCGCGATTCCGGTCTGGCTTCCTTCACCGAAGACTTTGCCTCCCTCTGCCCGCCAATCGTTAGCACGCTGATTTCCGCGCAAGTTGTACACGATGACATCGCTGAACTCTTCTGCCCAGCTCAGTCGGACTCCGTCAGCTGTGCCGCCGTCGACGAAGCCTGAGTTCGAGACAAAGGCGATAATGCCGCGCTCGCCAAGCCGATCCGTGGCCCAGCGCAGGGCACGGTAGTACGAGTCGTAGAGGCCGTTCTTGTTGCCTCCAGAGGACCGCCGTGCGTACGTCCCCGCGATACCACGGTCGATCGCCGGATACCTGGCGTTCTGGCTCGCGTCGTTCGCCGTAGCCTGGCCTGAGCGATACGGCGGGTTCATTACGATGACGCCCATCGACGTTGCGCGCTGCTTCTCAAGCCGACTGGTGTTCTCTGTGAACCCCACACCCGCAACGTGGCTGGCCCGTTCGTCCATCGCGAACGTATCGGTAAGGCTGATCCCCCCGAAACCACCCTCCACGGCTTCCTGGCCTTCCTCGGCGCACATCTCGCGATAGACGCTTTCGATGTTGACTGCGGCGATGTAGTAGCTCAGCAGCACGATCTCGTTGGCGAAGAGTTCCTGTGTGTATTTGCGGTTCAGATCCTCAGGCCGGATCAGCCCGGTCTGCATCAGGCGCGTCAGGAACGTGCCAGTACCCGCGAACGGCTCCAGGATGTTCACCCCTTCGTCGCTGAGTCGCTTGCCGAAATGCTGATGCAGTGCAGCATCCGCCGATCGCAAGATGTAGTCGACGACCTCGACCGGCGTGAAGACGATACCCATGCGGTCGGCAAGCAGCGGAAACGCCTTCGTGAAGAACTTGTCGTAGAGCGTCACGAGCATCTGCTGCTTCGCGTGTACCGAGTCGAGGCCGCGGATGCGATCGGTCACCCGCCCGTAAAAGGCATCGAGCGGCTCCCGCGCGACCGCGAAGGCCTCGTTTTCGTGGAACGTTGCGAGCACCTGCTCCATCGCGACGGAAACGGGGTTGTCCTGCGTGAACGATCCCTCCGGAAACATCGCCTCGAATACGGGCTTCGTGATGAGGTGCTGTGCGAGCAGTTCGATCGCCTCGGCCTCGGTGACGTCGGGGTTGACCGTCGCCTGCAGCGCTTTGACGAAGTCCTCGAAGGGCGCTCGGTTGGCATCCGGGGCGTTGACGTGTGCCGTGATCAGCGCGATGAAGCGCTGCGCGATCTCGCCGATGCCGCCGGCCCAGTCGTCCCAATAGAGGCGGTCGCCGACCTTCGCGACGAGCTTCGCGTAGACCGCATCTTTCCAGGCGGCGGCGCTCTCGGTGAAGCCCGGCAGCGTCTGCGCGACGTGCGCGGGGCCATCGGGTATTGACGCGTCCGCGGGCGAAGAGTCCGATAGCTCCCGATCAGTCGGTGCATCGAACGCCGACCCTGGCCCCTTCGCCGGCGTGAGCCGCACCCGGTCAATGAGCACCTGTTCGGGGAGCTTTCCCGTCAGCGCGGACTGGTTGATCGCGGCATCCAACCGCTCGTCGTGCGCCCGCAGGGCCTGCAGCACCTGCCACACGACCTTGTAGCGCTCGTTGTCGTTCAGCGCCTCTTCAGGCGAGACACCCGCCGGAATCGCGATCGGCAGCACGATGTACCCCAGGCGCTTGCCCTCGGCTCGGCGCATCACGCGACCTACGGCCTGCACGACGTCGACCTGACTTTTGCGTGGACTCAGGAAGAGCACCGCGTCGAGGCTCGGCACGTCGACGCCCTCGCTCAGACAGCGCGCGTTCGTGAGCACACGCGCGATCGGCCGCCCGTCCGCGGTCTCCGTGGGCTCGGCCTTCAACCACTCGAGCCGCTCACCACGCTGCGTGGCGTTCATCGTGCCGTCGACGTGCTTCACACGCACTGTCAGGTCGTCGCTCGCGTCAGCATTGGTGATGTCCGAGAGGTACCCGTCGACGAGCATCTCGAAGTCGTTCGCGACCTTGTCGGACGTCGCGATGTCTTTCGCGAACGCCACCGCGCGTCGCATCGGTGCGCGGTCGTCCCCGAACTCCGCGCCGCCGACGCCGGAGTCTCGCTTCGCGAGCGCCGCCCAGCATCCGACGAGCTTGGCGATGTCGGTGATCTGCAGTTCGTGGCCACCGACGGCGAGGTCACGCTGCATCCCCTCGATGATCTCGTCCTCGCTGATGCCTAGGACGACGACCTTGTAGTCGGTGAGCAGTCCTTTGCGCACGGCCTCATCGAAGCCGATCCGGTACAGCAGCGGGCCGAAGAGCTCCTCGTCGTCCATCGATACGAGCTCGGCGTCTTTCTGGCGTGCGGCGTTCTTCACCTCGGGCGCGAAGATGCGCGGCGTCGCCGTCATGTACACCCGCTTGGACGCGTCGATGACGTCGTTGTCGTGCACCTTGACGAAGTGGGACTCGTCTTTGTCGGTCGCGAGCGTCACGCCCGTCGTGCGGTGCGCCTCATCACAGATCACGAGGTCGAACACATCGCCTCGGATCTTCTGCGCCTTCGACACCGCCTCGATCGACTGATAGGTCGAGAACACGACGGTCATGCCGTCGTGTTCTTCGGAGGCGTCGCCGAGCAGGTCGGCGAGCTTCGCTCCGTCGGTCGTCGCCGGGGCGCCGAGATCCTCCATGAGGATGCTCGTCAGGTCGTCGTTCCTGCGACGCCCGATGTTGCCGTCGGAGCCCACTGCGAACGCGCGGAAGTCGGTCTCGGGGTCACGTTCGCGCGACCATTCATCGAGCGTCTGCTGCAGCAGGGCGAGGGACGGCACCATGAAGAGGATCGTGGATGCCCCGCCGCAGCGCTCGTTCGTCCAGCGCTCCGCGAGTCTCAGCGCCGTGAACGTCTTTCCCGTGCCGCACGCCATGACAAGCTTGCCGCGATCATGGCCGTCGTCGATGAGCCCCCTCATCACTGCGCGGATCGCCTCGTGCTGGTGCGCGCGCAGGCGCTTGCGGTCGAACCGCTGCGGCGCCGTCTCGGGGGCGAGCAGCTCATAGGTATCCCAGTCGATGGCGCTGTGCCGCAGCTCGTCGAGCGATACCCGACGAACCGGCTTCGTCCGGTTCTTGAGCGCTTCCTCGGCGTTGGCCGACCAAGGCGCACTGGTCGTATCGATGACGAGGCCCTCGGTGAAGGGTTCCTTGCCCATCGCCTCGAAGAACGAATCGAGGTCGCTCTTCTGCATCTTGTGGTGCTCGGCGAAGAACTTCACCTGCACGGCCAGCAGCCCGCCGCCCTGGATCTCGGCGACCAGATCGATACCCGTGTCAGGCTTCCCGTCCCGGCCCGGCCAGTCCTTCCAGAGCCACACCGAGCCGAGCTGATCGCCCCACAGCGGCTCGACCGTCAGGTAGTGGCGGGCGAGCTGCTCCAGATAGTTCCCCGCCATCCGCTTGCTGTCCGCAAGATCCCAGAACTCGGCGAGCAGGGCATCGAGCCGTGTGGCGGGCACGTCGCCCGGTTCCGCATGCACGGGCTGCCCCGACATGACCAGCTGTTCGTCCCCCACGACGCCCCTTCGCTCAAGCAGAGCTCGAGTGTACAAGTACCCGGGGACATGCGCCCTGGCACCAAACACCGGGAGCCGTGACGCTTGACGAGTGCCCCGTAAGCCCTCTGCCGCAGCCGAGTTCATCGGCGCGCGCATCGAGGAGGCGCGGATCAAGGACTCGATGACGTACGACGACCTCGCGTCCAAGACGGGCATCGACTCGTCGAACATCCGCAGCTATACGAGCGGCCGGGCGACGCCCAGCGTCCAATCGCTCATCCGGATCTCCGCCGCACTCGGTCAGGAACCCGGCTATTTCATCAACGGGCTCACCGCGGAGCTGTTCGACCTGCCCCGCCGCCGCGACAAGGCGAGCTGACGACACGGCCTCGAACGCGACGAGCTCAACCGGCACTGGGGTGGGGGTCGCGCGTACCGAATACCGGCCCCGTGCGCGGTGGAGGTTCGTCGCCTGACAGGCTGGAACCATGTCACACTCCGAAGCCCCGAACCCGCTCGGCGACTGGCTCGACTCGCTCGACGCCGACGAACTGCTCGATCTGGTCGTCCTGGCGATGGAGCGCATTCCCGGACTGGCCGATTGGCTCGACACGCAGCGTGTCGCCGACGACCCCGACCCGGCCGAACTGGTCGCGCTCGTCAATCGCGACCTCACCCCGACGCGTCGGTTCTACGAGTATCGGCAGGCCAACGACTACGCTCGCGACGCCTACGACACCGTCGAACTGCTCTGCGGCATCGCCGCAGAAAGCGCGACTCCCGACCTGCTGCCAGTCATCGAACGGGCCCTCACACTCACAACGCGCGCGATCCTGAAATCCGATGACTCCTCCGGCATGCAGGGCGACCTCGTCCGCGCGCTGCTCGACGCGCACGCCGAGGCCGCCCGCAGTGCCGAGCCTGCGCTCACCCAGGCCGAGCAGACCCGCCTCGTCACCTGGATCGTGAAGTACCGGTACGGCGGTCAGCAGGACTTCTTCGACCCCGACGTCGTCGCCTACGCCCCCGCGCTCTCGACGAAGAGCATCCAGCGCTATCGCGAAGCCATCGCCGCTATCGACCTGGGCGAGTACGGCAGCTATCCACTCACCCGGCTCGCCGTGCTCGATGCTGACCGCGGCGCGATCGTCGCGGCGAACGGCGGTGAGCCGACCAACTCGGCTCTCGCCGAACGCATCGTGCGCGACCTCGAAGAGGCGGGGCTCCACGACGATGCCGTCGCCTACGCCCGCATCGGCCTCGCCATGGACGCTCGCGGGTGGGACCGCAAGCTCATCACGTTCCTCGTCGACGACGCATTCGCTCGCAGCGCCGGCGACGAAGCGGTGGGGCTGCGCCGCGACTGGTTCACGCGGCATCCCTCATCGACGTCGTTCGCCGATCTGCGCGAGACCGCAGCGAAGGTGGGGCGATGGGATGCCGAGCGCCCGGCTGCGGAGGAACGCCTGGCCTCCCGCGACCCGGAGGCGTTCATCACCTATCTGCTCGGCGATGGTCGCGGCGACGCCGCGTGGGACTTCGCCCGGGAGCACCGCGCGCAGGTGACCCGCACCGACGTGTGGCTGAACCTGTGCGCCGATCGCGCCCAGACGCAGCCGGCCGACACTCTGCCGATCTACCGCGCCCTGATCGCCGACACCTTGATCGTGACCGATGTGCGCAACTACAAGGCCGCCGCGCGCATGCTGAAGACGATGCGGGGCGTCGCGGCGGCCGCCGGTCCGGCACACGTCGCCGAGTTCGACTCCTTTCTCGCGCAGACCGTCGAACAGAACCGCCGCCGGCCGCGCTGTCTCGATGAGTTCGCGAAGGCGAAGCTGATCGCCCGCCGATAGGGGTCGACCGGTGGCTACAAATCGAGGATGACTATCGCCACAATCGGGATCCGCGAGCTGCGCGACGGGCTCAGCAAGCACCTCGCCGAGGTGCGCGAGGGCAACGAGATCATCGTCACCGACCACGGCAAGCCCATCGCGAGAATCGTCGCGATCGGACACGAATCCGGACTCGAGAAGCTGGTGCGCGAAGGCATCGTGACGCTGCCGACCACGCCCCGACAAAAGGTGTACCCGGCACCGATCACGGCTCGAGGAACCGTTTCGGACCTCGTCAAGGATCAGCGCAGGTAGTGCTCGCGTATTTCGATACTTCGGCGCTCGTTCCCCTCGTGATCGAGGAACATGGCTCGCGACTGTGCGACGAGCAGTGGCACCGCGCCGACGTCATCGTCACGTCGTCGCTCGCGTACGTCGAGGTTCATGGCGCGCTCGCCCAGGCCGTGCGTCAAGACCGAATGGACGACGATGCGCGCGACGTCGCACTGAGTGTGTTCCAATCGCGATGGAAGGACGTCATCCACGTTCCGCCTGGCGATGCCCTTGTGAAGACCGCCGCGACACTCGCCGCATCCCACGCCCTGCGCGGTTGCGACGCCGTTCATTGCGCGACGGCACTGACCGTCGCATCCGACGATTTCGTCGCCCTCTCGGGCGACCGCGATCTGCTGCGCGCCTGGGGCGAGCTGGGGATCGCGGTGATCGACACCTCCGCGTGACGTGCGGCATTGCAGGCTGTCCGTGCGATCGCGGCGTTTCGTCTCGCTCGTACCTCGCTCGCTCAACGACCGGTGACCGGGCGCTTCGACAGGCTCAGCGACCGGCAGCGGGCTCAGCGACCGGCAGCGGGCTCAGCGACCGGCAGCGACCTCAGCGCCCCGCCGACCTCCGCACCAGCAGCGCGAGGTGCAACGCGGTCTGGGTCTCGCCGTCGTCGAGGTCGGAGCCGAGGAGCTCCTCGATGAGGGCGATGCGCTGATAGAACACCGAGCGTGAGAGATGAGAGGCGGATGCCGCGGCCGTCCGATTCCCCGGATGCGCGAGCATCGCCTCCAGCACGTCGAGCAGATCGCCCGAGCGAGACAGGTCGTGCGCGATCAGGGGGGCGAGCATGCGTTCGCCGTGCTCGAGCACGCGATGGTCGTCGCGCAGCGCAGACACCAGCTGCACGAGCGGCCGGTTCTCGGAGCGCCGCAGGTATGGTCCTCGACCCGAACGGCGGCGCCGGCCGCCGGCGAGGTCCACGGCCTCGTGCACCGAGGCGAGCGCCTCCTCTATCCCCGACGCGGCACGGCCGACCGACACGATGACGCGTTCGACGTCGGCGGGGTCCACCAGTGCGCGCACGTAGCCGAGCACCGCGGCGTCGTCGAACGGGGCATCCGGTGGCAGCGACACGAGCATCGTCGCGCCCACACCGCCGGCCGGGGCCGAGCCGGCGAGCGCTCGCCCGCGCAGGGCTCGGGCGGCGGCATCCGCTCGTTCCGACGCCACCGGGGCACCCGAGATCACCACACCGTGCAGGCGTGACCCGCGCAGCGGGAGCCCGGCGGCCTCCAGGCGTGCGGCGGCTCCCCCGACACCCGCGAACCGGCCGGCCAGCAGGCCGTCGACCAGGCGGCGGCGGCCGATGCGCGCCCATTCGTCGGCGTCGCCGTCGGCGAGGCGGCCCACGGCGAGGGCGATCGCGCCCTGTTCGAGCACGGCGGTGCGTCCGGCGGCGTGGTCGGGCCCGGGGAGGGCGATGAGGTTGCCCCACCGGATGCCGCGGGCTTCGACCGGCACGATGAGCCAGTCATCGGCGTCGGGAGACGCGCCGCGCTCGCGACGGGCGGCGAGACGGCGGTGGGCCGAGCGGGACTGGAGCTCCCACTCGGTGAAGAGCTCTTCCTCCATCGCGAGGGGCACCTCGGCGGCCACGACCTCGTACCCGAGGTTCTCGAGCACGATCGGAGCGCCGAGCGTCTGGGCCAGCTGGTGGACGATGAAGTCGGCCGGCGAACCGCGCAGCACGAGCGCGGTGAACCGCTCGCGCACCTCGTCACGGGCGCGGAGCGCGTCGGTCTGGCCGGTGATGATGCGGCTGTGCACGGCCTCGGTGAGAGCGACGAATTTCACCTCGCGGTGCAGGACGACCAGCGCGAGGCCGCGCTCGCGCGCAGCCTCGACGACCACCGCGGGCACGTACCGGTAGTGGGTGCCCAGCTCCAGCACGAGCCCGGCGAGACCAGCATCCACCAGCTCGTCGATGAAGCGGCGGAGGTCGGCCGGTTCGACCGGCCACGACGAGCCCGTCGACAGCAGCAGTTCCCCGCCGTCGAGCAGGCGCGCGACGCCGGCGCTGTCGGACACATGCAGCCAGCGCACGCGGGCATCGAGCGCATCGTCGCCGACGAGCACTTCGGGAACCCCGTCGGCGACAGCGTCGAGCGAGATCACCTCGCGCACGGTCGGGAGGGTCTCGTATGCGGATCGTTCGGCCGGACGATCCGTATGGTTCGCTCGATCTTCGCGACGGTCGGGCACCGTTGCCGCCTCTTCTTGTCTGACAGGCTGGGACTCGTCAAGCCTAAGGGATCGTCACACGATCTGTCCGACGCCGAAGGAACCGCCCGATGACCACCGTCGAAACCACCGCCACTTCCACCGCCGGGGCCACTGCGGCCGCCGCTTCTGATGTCGCAGTCATCCCGCACTGGATCGACGGTGCGGAGCACGCGTCGACCTCTGGTCGTACGGCTCCGGTCTACAACCCCGCGACCGGTCAGGTCACCGCGCACGTCGCCCTCGCCGATCAGGCCGAGATCGACGCGGCGATCGCGTCTGCGCAGCGCGGTTTCGAGACCTGGAGCGGCTTCTCGATCGCGAAGCGTCAGGCGGTGGTGTTCTCGTTCCGGGAGCTGCTGAACGCCCGCAAGCGGGAACTGGCCGAGATCATCACCTCCGAGCACGGCAAGGTCGTCTCCGACGCGATGGGCGAGATCCTCCGCGGCCAGGAGGTGGTCGAGCTCGCGTGCGGGTTCCCGCACCTGATCAAGGGTGCGTACTCCGAGAACGTGTCTACCGGCATCGATGTGTATTCCACCAAGCAGGCGCTCGGCGTGGTGGGCATCATCTCGCCGTTCAACTTCCCGGCGATGGTGCCGATGTGGTTCTTCCCCATCGCGATCGCGGCGGGCAACGCCGTCGTGCTGAAGCCCTCCGAGAAGGACCCGTCGGCCGCGCTGTGGCTGGCCGCGCTGTGGAAGGAGGCGGGCCTGCCCGACGGCGTCTTCACCGTGCTGCAGGGCGACAAGCTCGCCGTCGACGGTCTGCTCGAAAGCCCCGTCGTTCAGTCGATCAGCTTCGTCGGGTCGACCCCGATCGCCCAGTACATCTACGAGACGGCATCCCGTCACGGCAAGCGCGTGCAGGCCCTGGGCGGGGCGAAGAACCACATGCTGGTGCTTCCGGATGCCGACCTCGAGCTGGTCGCAGACTCCGCGGTGAACGCGGGCTACGGTGCGGCAGGTGAGCGCTGCATGGCCATCTCGGTGGTGCTGGCCGTCGAGCCCGTCGCCGACGACCTCATCGCGAAGATCCAGGACCGCATCGCGAAGCTGCGCATCGGCAACGGCGCGGGCGTCGACGGTGTCGAGCCCGACATGGGACCCCTGATCACCGGCATCCACCGTTCGAAGGTGGCCGAGTATGTCGACATCGCGGAGGCAGACGGGGCGCAGGTCGTCGTCGACGGCCGCGGGTTCCAGGTCGACGGGCACCAGGACGGCTTCTTCTTCGGCCCGACGCTGCTCGACCGCGTGCCGACCACGAGCCGCGCCTACACGGAGGAGATCTTCGGGCCCGTGCTGTCGGTCGTCCGCGTGCAGAGCTATGACGAGGGCCTCGAGCTCATCAACTCGGGCCAGTTCGGCAACGGCACCGCGATCTTCACCAACGACGGCGGCGCCGCCCGGCGCTTCCAGAACGAGGTGCACGTCGGCATGATCGGCATCAACGTGCCGATCCCGGTGCCGGTCGCGTACCACTCGTTCGGCGGCTGGAAGAAGTCGCTGTTCGGCGACGCGAAGGCGTACGGCGTGCACGGCTTCGACTTCTTCACCCGCGAGAAGGCCATCACCAGCCGCTGGCTCGACCCCGCCACGCGTGGCACTTCAGAAACACGCGGCATCAACCTCGGCTTCCCGCAGAACAACTGACCCCATCGACCGGCACCGGAGCCGACCGTGCGATCGACGCGTTTCGTCTCGCTTCGCTCGCTCAACGACCGGAGCCAAGAAGGACCCCCGATGACTGACACACTCCTTGCCGACCTCGAAGCCGACGCGCGCGTGCGCGCGGACGACCGCGGGCACGTGTTCCACTCGTGGAGCGCGCAGGCGCTCATCGACCCGCTGCCCGTCGCGGGCGGCGAGGGGTCGACGTTCTGGGACTACGCCGGCAACGCGTACCTCGACTTCAGCTCGCAGCTGGTGAACCTGAACCTGGGCCACCAGCATCCCGATCTCGTCCGCGCGATCCAGGAGCAGGCGGGCCGTCTCACGACGATCCAGCCGTCGATGGCCAACGACGTGCGCGGCGAGCTCGCCCGCCGCATCGCCGAGGTGGCCGGGGACGGATTCGAGAAGGTGTTCTTCACGAACGGCGGCGCTGACGCCAATGAGAACGCGGTGCGCATGGCGCGCCTGTTCACCGGCCGCCGCAAGGTGCTGTCGATGTACCGCAGCTACCACGGCAACACGTCGACTGCGATCAGCCTCACCGGCGACCCGCGCCGCTGGCCGAACGAGCCTGCCGACGGCTCGATCGTGCACTTCCACGGCCCGTACCCGTATCGGTCGTCGTTCCACTCCTCCTCTGCCGAGGAAGAGACCGCCCGTGCGCTGCAGCACCTCGAGCAGACGATCGTGCTCGAAGGCGCGGCGACGATCGCCGGCATCCTGATCGAGACGATCGTCGGCACCAACGGCGTGCTGGTCCCGCCGCCCGGATACCTCGCGGGCGTGCGGGCGCTGTGCGACACCTACGGCATCGTGTACATCGCCGACGAGGTGATGGTCGGCTTCGGCCGCGTGGGAGAGTGGTTCGCGTTCCAGGCGTTCGACGTGCAGCCCGACCTCATCACCTTCGCCAAGGGCGTCAACTCGGGCTACGTGCCCCTCGGCGGCGTCGTCATCTCGGACCGCATCGCCGCGCACTTCGACACCGTGTCGTTCCCCGGCGGGCTCACCTACTCCGGGCACCCGCTCGCGTGCGCAGCCGGCGTCGCCACGTTCGAGGTGTTCGAGCGCGACGGCATCCTCGAGCGCGTCCGCGACCTCGGCGAGCGCGTCGTCGGGCCGCGCCTGCGCGAGATCGCGTCGCGTCACCCGTCCGTCGGCGACGTGCGCGGCCGCGGCCTGTTCTGGGCTATCGAGCTCGTCAAGGATCGCGAGACGCGCGAGCAGCTCGTCCCGTTCAACGCGAGCGGAGTGGATGCCGCACCCGTCGCCGCGGTCGCCGCCGCGTGCAAGCGCGACGGCGTGTGGCCGTTCACGCACTTCAACCGCGTGCACATCGCGCCGCCCCTCGTCATCACCGAGGAGGAGCTGCTGCGCGGTCTCGACGTGATCGACCGGGCACTCTCGGCCGCCGACGAGTACGTCACGCGCTGAGCTTCTGCGCACCTCGGCCCCGCGTCCCGTTCCGGGCCGTGGGGCCGTCGTGCGCGGCATCCCGAATCGTTCCGATGCGCGGGAATAGATGAGGCTCACCTCACGTTGTTCCTGTATCCGGCACCATCTGGTGCCGCAGGAGGGGACCGTGGGCAAGAACTACATCGACATCGAGAACGACCAGGGCGAGACGCTGCGTTACCGCAAGCACGTCAACGGTCGTGGCCTCATCGCGCATGGTGCCAAGGTGCACCCGAGCGCGGTCATCGAGGCGGGTGCGTATGTCGAACCGGGCGTGCAGATCGCGGCGGGCGCGCATGTCGGCCGCGGTGTGTGGGTCGAGACGGATGCCGTGATCGGCCCCGACGCGGTGATCGAGCCGCACGCCCACATCGGCCCGCGCGCGGCGATCGGCCCGAAGGCGAAGATCGGCGTGCGCACGCAGGTCGGCCACGACGCCCGCGTCGCCGGCGGCTCCCTGATCGGCGATGACGTGACGATCGCCGACGGCGAGCGCGTCGCCACCGACAAGCGAGGCCTGCACCTGGCCGCGTGAGACCTCCGCTGCCCCGGGTCCGGGCGCAGGGGCCTGTGGACAACTCATGACGCAGCCCGTCGCGCGGCTAGCCTGGCGCGATGAACGGACGACACGCCGGTTGGCAAGCTCTCCTGGTGATCGGGTTCGGCGTGGCCACCGTCGTGGGCGCCTTCGTGACCTGGCAGCCGGACGGCCCCGGCAGCCCGCCGTCCGGTCGTGACGACTGGGGATTGACGCGGCGTGTGCCGATCCCGGGCCCGTTGCCCACCCAGCCGGCGGTGCACGAGGCTGTGCGTTCAACCCTCCCGGCCGCCGGCATCCCGGACCGCCCCGACGACGCGGTCACCCTCACCGTCGCGTACGTGTACGACGGCGACACGATCCAGGTCACAGACCCCGCGACGGACGAACGCACGCGGGTCCGGCTGATCGGCATCGACACCCCCGAGGGCACCCCGACGCCGCAGTGCTGGGCGGACGAGGCCCGTACCCGGCTGGCCGAGCTGCTGCCCGAGGGTGCCACGGTGTGGGCCGCCCCCGACGCCCAGCTGCGTGACCGGTACGACCGGCCGCTGCGGTACCTCTGGACCGACGACGGCCGCTTCGTCAACTACGAGCTCGTCGCCGCCGGCGCCGCCGAGGCGCTGCGCATCGCGCCCAACACCGCCCACGCGGAGCTGTTCGCCGCCGCGCAGGCCGAGGCCGAGGCATCCCCAGCCGGCCGGTGGGGCGCGTGCTGAGCCGTCAGGCGAAAGGGAACAGTACGAACGCGATGAGGGGCAGCGTGCCCTGGATGAGCGCGGGGCGCACGTATTTCAGCCCCGTGGTGACCAGCACGAGCGCGGCCGCGACCATCGAGCCGAGTGCGAACAGCACGAGCGCGATGCCGCCGCCGGCGTAGAACAACACGATGCCGATCACCACGCCGACCGCGAGGAACAGGTTGTAGAACCCCTGGTTGTAGGCCATCGGCTTCGTGACCTCGGCTGCCGCCTGGTCGGCGACGCCGAACCGCTTCCAGATCCTGGGCTGCGTCCATTGCACGCTCTCCATCACGAAGATGTACACGTGCAGCAGCGCCGCCGCGGACGCTGCGACCGTTGCGAGAATCCCCACCATGAGCGAACCATAGCGCCCCGGCTACGCTGATCGGTATGGCGAAGGGCGGGTCAGGCAAAGGGCGGGGTCGGGATGCCGCCTCCCGGCGCCCCGCGCGCCGACCGAAACCCGCGGGCAAGGACGTTTCGTCTCGCTCCTCCGTCGCTCGCTCAACGACCGGCAGGCAGCCGCAGGCGCCGAAGCCCGCGCCCGTCGAGCCGCCGATGCCGGCGACGTTCACGCTCGGCGCGATCCCCGGGGCCACGCCCGGTCGCTGGATCGACACGTGGAACGACCGGATGCCGCACACCTCGCTCGACCTGGTACCCCTGGCGGTCGCCGACCAGCGCCGGGCGCTCGTCGACGGCGACGTCGACGCGGCCCTCGTCCGGCTTCCGATCGACAAGGACGGCCTGCACGTCATCCCGCTGTACGACGAGGTGCCGGTGGTCGTGACGTCGACCGACTCGCACCTCACCGCGGCCGACGAGCTCGACACCGCCGACCTCGTGGGCGAGGTGCTGGTGGTTCCGCTGGACGACGTGCTCGGCATCCACATTCCCGGCTCCGTCGAACCGCGGTTCGCTCCCCCGGCCGACACGGCCGAGGCGATCGCGACGGTGGCCGCGGGCGTCGGGATCGTCATCGTGCCGATGTCGCTCGCGCGCCTGCACCACCGCAAGGACGCCCACTACCGGGTGCTGCTGGATGGCCCGACATCGACGGTGGCCCTGGCGTGGGTGGCCGACAGCGACAACCCGGCGGTCGACGCGTTCGTCGGCATCGTGCGCGGGCGCACCGCGAACTCGTCCCGCGGCTGAGCACCTGTACCACCGTCGCGGCTGGTGCCACACTGTGGTCATGCCCACCGCGCTCCACCGCATCCAGGTCACGCAGACACCACCGGTCGCCCATGCGCTGGAGGTCGCAGCGAAGGAGTGGCCGGACGCTCCTCGTGCCGAGCTCATCGCGCGCCTGATGGAGCGTGGCGCGCAATCCGTCGAAGCGGCGCGGGCAGAACGCAGGATCGCTCGACGCGCGGCTCTCGAACAATCGCAGGGGAGTTTCGCGGGCGCCTATCCGCCGGGTTATCTTGATGAGCTTCGCAAGGACTGGCCCGAATGATCGTGCTCGATGCCAGTGTCCTGATCGCCCACCTGGCCGGCGACGACGCACACTCGGCATCCGCGTTCGACATCCTCGATACCGAAGAAGAGCTCGCGATGCATCCGGTCACGCTCGCCGAGATTCTCGTCGGTCCCGCGCGCGTGCATCGCGAGCAGGACGCGATCGACGCGATCTTCCGGCTCGGCGTCGAGGAACTTCCGTGGCAGGCAGACGAGCCCGTCACGCTTGCGCGCCTGAGGGCGAGCGCAGCTCTGAGGCTCCCCGACTGCTGCGTCCTCGCCGCCGCCCTGCGCGAGAAGGCGACTCTCGCCACTTTCGACACGCGTCTCGCCGCTGCTGCCGCCGCCGCCGGCGTCCCCGTGGCCGGCTCGCCGCCGGGCTGAGAGCACTTCCCGTGCAGCCCGGGTTCCGGTCGTTGAGCGAGCGAAGCGAGACGAAACTCCCGGGTTCCGGTCGTTGAGCTGGCGCCGGCGAGACAAGCCGCGGCGCCGCAACCCGGGCATGGTACGAGGGGTGCCGCCAGATCCCCCACGCGACACCCCTCGAGGAACCGGCCCCGAAGACCCGCATCCCCAGGTGCGGCCCCAGACGTCTTGCTCCGCATCCCGATTCCCCCCGGCCGGGATGCATGAGCCGTTCCGTAGACCAGGAGCAGGCGGCATCCGCCCTGATACATCCGGATCCGAGAATTCTCCGAGATCCTCAGAAGCCCGCGCCGTGTACCTGGAACGGCGCCACGATCCCGGTGCGCTCCGATGCGTCGGCGAGTGCGACGGACGGCGGGATGCCGGCGGCCAGACCCTCGTGCATCGCCGCGAGCAGCTCGCACGCGTCGTCATCGGCGACGACCACGGGCGCCGCCACGACGCAGCGGGCGCCGGCGTGCAGCCACACGCGCGTCATGCCGACGGCCTCTTCGCCCCAGCGCACAGAGGATCGGCCGACCTCGCACGCCGAGAGCACGACCGTGTCGGGCACGTTCTCGATGAGATCGATGTCGTAGCCGAACAGGGTGCCGTCGGCCAGCTCGAGGCCCGAGAACATCGGGTTGTCGACCGCATGGCGGCCGTGTGCGGCGATGTGGAGCACGTCGACCGCGGAGGCCGCTTCTCTGACTTTCGATGTGGTCGCGTCCTGCGCCTGAAGCATGACCGCACGATCCCATGCGTGGCGAGCCAGGCCGACCTCCTCGGCGGCACGGGCCACCCTCGGTCCGGCGACGAACGCGGCCGCGAGCACTGCACGCTGAGGCGATCGCCGGCCACGCACCCAGCCACTCACCGACCCGACCACCGTGAGCGCGGTGCCGTGCAGATCGGGCAGCATCGTCCACGGAACTCCAGACAGGATCCCTGGTGCCGCGACAGCGACACGGGTTCCGCTGCCGATCACGAACTCAGCCCAAGGAGCGACGAGCGCAGCCGATACCGCGCGCAACCGCTCCCGCAGCGCGCGTTGCACGACCGTGGCCATGGGTCCGTCGCGGACTGAGGCGCTCATCTCGAGGTCGGCGCGAAGACCGCGAAGTGCCCGCCTCACAGCCGCGAGATCAAGCTCGAAGGTCAGCGTCTTCGACGCGGTCACCACGAGCACGATGAGCTGACGCCCATCGAAGAGGAAACACGCGAGGTTCTCGTCGTCGCCGAGTTCGGCCTGAGCATCCTGCAGGGCGACGCGGCGGCGCATGTCTGATACCCCGGTCGCGGTCCACTGCCGCTCGCGTGCGCGGTCGCGCAGCTGACGAGCGCGGGGGGCCGTAAGCCAGTCGCCCTCGGGATCGCTCATGCGAAGCACGCGCAGTTCTGCCAGATCCGCGGCTTGTGCGGGATCGGGTGGGGGGCGGACCGCGACGATCCGTCCGTTCAGCAGCCGCGCACGCTCGGACCAGTCGAAAAGAGTCAAGGGATCCCGCGAGCGAATCGCCTGGGCGATCCCGATCGTGATCAGCCCGTCCGCACGCATGGACGACATCGACTGGAGGTCCAGACTTCCGCCGTCGCGGAATGACGCGTCGAGGAGATCCAGTCCCTTGGCAGCGTGCCGTCGCGCGTCGAGATGGCGTCCGAGGCCTGCTGCGTGACGCGCCCGCAGTTCGTGCACGAGCAGTGCGATCTCGAGCGGAGTCTGCTGGCCCACTCGAAATCGCGGAAAGTGCACGCTCTGTCCCAGCCGGACCCGCGCGAGCACGTGGTCGATACGCAGAGCGTCCGCCTCGGCTCTGAAGCCGAGAGACTTCAGCTGCGCGACGACCGCCTCGACCACGGCCGGGGATGGGAGACGGCCGGCCACCGGCACCACGTCGCCGGACCTGCCGAGCCGTCCGACTGCAAGCTGCCCACGAAGTCGCAGCGCTTCGGCCCGAGCTGCCCACCCCGTACTCCCGATGCGACGAAAGCGGCGCGCAGCTCGGGACGCGACGGTGGCCGCCTGTCGCGCATCGTGGTGGAGCAGGGACCGCGCGAGGTGGTACTCCGCGGTCGCCTGTTCGCGCGGCGCATGGTGACGCTCCATCGCGCGCGAGACGCTGAGCAGGCTCCGCTCCGCTTCGGTCACGAGCCCTGCCTCGCGGAGCACCTCGGCGCGGTCGACCTCATTGATCGCGGCCCACATCTCCGACTCGTCGTCGAGCTGCTCCCGTACGGACTGCATCGTGTTCAGGGCCGAGACGACGTCCCCCGCGAGCATCCGGACATATCCACGATTGTGCACAGCGAGCCGGGCCTCTTGGATGACCCCGGCGCTCCGGTACGCCGCCTCCGCAAGCTCGAGGTCAGCGACTGCATCCTGTAGATGTCCGCGCTGCATCGCCACGAGGCTGCGATTCATGCGGGCATTCGCCTGCTTCACCGGCTGCGCCTCCAGTCCCGCGATGCTCTTGCCGAGCCAGACCAGGGCGTCATCGAGAAGCCCGCGTTCCAGAGCGAGCATCCCCAGCTGGCCCTCCAGTTGAGCTGTCACCTCAGCCGACAGACCGGCCCTGTTCAGCGCATCAAGGCAGATCCGCTCGCCCAGATCGACATCGCCCAATCGCGCGAGCACGTAGCCCATGGTGCCGGCGATGCGCGCCGCCAGTTCCCCGTCGTCTGCGGCATCCGCATGCGCCATCGCAGCGGTCAGCGCGCGCCGAGCTTCGCGGTAGCGACCCCGTACCGCAAGGTGCCTGCCGCGCTCGTAGAGCTGCTCCCCACTTGACCCCACGTAGTCATGATGTCCCACGTGCCCAACTGTCACCAGCCGCGCACGCGGGGCACCACCGGTCAGGTGTCGTCGCCGTCCGTCGGCGGTGGGCTCACCTTCTTCAGCGACTTGTCCACGGCGTGCACCCTGTCGATCGCGTCCGCGCACGCTGTGGCATGCGACTTCTTCACCGCGGCCGGGTTCATCAGCCCAGGGGCAAGCTCCCGCGCGATCATCCCCGAGACGAACGGTGCGGCGAAAGACGTCCCGCTCCAGATGGCGAAGCCACCGGAGTGGTCGTCAGGATCCAGGCTCTGTCGGTGTCGATCGTCGGTGTCGAACCGTGTGCCCGGCTGTACCGCCCCGGTCAAGGGCGGAAAGGCACTGACGACGGACGTTCCCGGTGCGAACACTCTGACCCACGGCCCGGTGTTGCTGTACAGCGCGACCGACGTCCGGGGCGGGTTCAGCGCCCCCACAGATATGTGATCGGCGGCAGCGGGCGTGGTGGGCGGCAGCATCAGCGAAGGGTCTCCGCCGGCCCAGAGAGCCGCAGGAAAGCTCGGTCTATCCGTGGCGTCATTCCCGGCAGAGCACACGACCACGCAGCCGAGCTCACGCAGCCTCACCAGAGCGGCGTAGAGCTCCAGGCTGTAGAGGCCGTCCTCGGGCGTCTCGTGGTAGTACCCGAGGGAGAGGTTCACGACATCGACATCATGCGGTTCGTTGTCGGTCCCCCCTTCGATCCAGTCGGCGAGCTCGTTGAGCGCCAAGATGAGTTCGTTCTCCAGGACGGCCCCGTTGCTGTCGGCGACACGAACGGCGATGAGCTCCGCCTCCGGGCTGACCTGGCGAACGATGCCGCAGACGAAGGTCCCGTGGCCTGCGGCGGCATCGAGATACCCGTCCAGCGGACCGGACTGATCGCCGTACACCTCCGGGTCGGTGAGCGGGTCGTCGATGCCGATCACTCCCCCTGCCGGTGATGGGATCTCCCGGCGGACGATCGGAGGCTCGCCCGCATCGTCCTCGTCGGCGTGCTCGAACCAGGGGTGCGCGCCGCACCCGGTGTCGACGATCGCGACAACCGGTCGGCGTCCTCCCTTGGTCACCGCCGTACGGGCGGGTGGAGCGCCCACGAACGACACGACCTCCAGACCTCCGGTGCCCGGATAGGCATACCCCTCTGTGCCCGACGGGTTGGTCACCCCGTGCGGGTTGGTGACACCGTGGGGGTTCGTGACTCCATGGGGATTCGTCACGCCATGCGGGTACAGCCCGATCGGGTCGACCGTGAGCACGTGATCCAGACTGACGTTCCGCAGACCGGCCAGGTCTGCTCTGCGCTGCTCGTCCGCTTCGGTCGGAGCCCCGGCTGCGCCGCCCGCCGCATCGCTGAGGCTGCGCTTCGCCCGCTTCACGTGCGGCGGCTCCGACGAGATGTCGGTCATGCGCGCCACATCGCCGGCGACCTCGCGCCGCACCTCATCGTGAATCTCGAGCCTGCGACTGTCCGTGACAGCGTCGTCGCCGGTCGCGGCTTCCTCTGCGATCCTTCGGTCCGCCTCCGCACGCTCGATCGCGCGACGGCGCGCATGCTGAAGCAGACGCCACGCATCGACAGGGGGAACAGGCTCATCGTCGCGTGCCCGGCTCGCGAGCTGGACGATGCGGGCGCGAGCGATGGCGGCCGACTTGTCTGTGGCGGGACGCAGCGGCTCAAGCTCGAGCTGCCATCCGAGGTCCAAGCCCGCCTCGATCAGATCCTCCGGCGCAGTGACCGGAAGTCCGCTGGAATCGACACCGGCCGCGTACTCGGCCTCCGCAGCACGTCGCCCGCCGATCACATCGCCATCGGCGGGACGGGCGGGCGCTTGCGGCGCCGCCTTCCCGCCGAAGATGAGGAGGTGTCCCGGCGCGTACGCCGTGGGAAACGCCTCGATGTCGGGAACGGCATGCCATCGTGGGTCCAGCGCCACGCCACGGGGCGTACCTGCTTTCGAGCGATCCCGCCAGGTCATCTCTCACTCCTTCTCACACACAGCGGATCCGCGGCCCCCAGGCCGCGGCATCCGTTCCCGTACTGAAACTGCGTCAGACCTCGAACTGCGGGGTCTGGAAGTCGCGCAGCGCGCCGTCGGCGTCGCGCACGACAAGACGAAGCCGCGCCACTCCTGACGTGACCTCGTCGAAGGCGAATCGTCCGTGCTCGCCGGGATCCGTGGCCCATTCGTGATCGGCCTGGATCAGGCGGATCGCGAGGGCGGTGGCATCCACCCATCCGTCCACGCGACGACCACCGCCTTCGGTCGCGGTCACGTGCACGAGCACACTCGTCGTGCCGTCACTGAACTGCAGCGTCGCGGTGTCGCTCTCGCCGCGCACGGCGGCCAGCGTCCCCTCGACGAGCGTCAACAGGGCGTACTCGCGTGACAGATCCTCGACCGCGACGGCGGCGACCATCCGGTCGACGAGGTCGGCGGGCACCGGATCGACGTCCTCCCACATGCGGCGCATGCGTGCGAAAAGCGCGGCGTCGGCTGCGAAGTCCTCAGTTTCCATCGGGATCACCCCTCCATCCGTCGCCTTCGAGTACGGCGCGGAGCTTTGCGAGGCAGCGCTGACGGGTCGGTCCGATGGACCCGACGGGCATCGCGAGGTCTTCGGCGATGCGGGCATAGTCGGGGCGGTCCTCGAACGCGACGATCCGCAGCAGGCGCTGGCATCGGTCGTTGAGCGTGCCGACCGCGTCCCAGAGGCGACGGGTCTCGTCGTCCTGTGCCGCGGTCTGCTCGGCGGATTCGTGGACCGGAAGGTGCGGTTCGAGCGACTCGGCCTCTGTCGCATCGGCACGCCGATGCGCTTTGCCGACCCGCCACGCCTCGCGGCGCGCGCACATCGTGAGCCACCCCGACACCGCGAGCGGGTCGTTGATGGTCTCATGGCGACGCACGAGCGTCAGCCACGTCGTCTGCACGACGTCCTGCGCCAGCGCATGATCGAGCCCGTACGCCCTCACGACGTGCCACAGCGGCGGGGTCATGAGACGTACGAGTTCATCCATCGCACGACTGTCGCCTTCGCGCCAGCGCACGAACAGGGCGGCCGCGCGCTCCCATCGCGCCGGCTCCACGGAGTCGACGGATGCTTCGGCGCCCGGCTGCGTCATAGCGCCAATTCTGTCCACACCATGCCCGAGCGCGATAGAGGGGTTCTTGATACATCGACAGCGGAATTTCTCCGGATGCCGCCGGGCTCGCCGCACCACGGCCCGGCGACCTAGACTTCCGGCATGACGTCCGCCCCGTTCCTCTATGTCTGCGTGCGCCCGCAGCTGGGCGCGGCGGCCGCGGAGTACGACTCGTTCCGCACCGCGATGCGCCTCGACGAGGGTGCGCTCGCCCGCCACGATCTGGTGCGCGATCCCCTGCCCGCCGACGCGTTCGAGCGGTACGCCGGCTTCGTCATCGGCGGCAGCCCGTTCAACGTGGCCGACCCCGAATCGACCAAGACCGAGACGCAGCGCCGCCTCGAAGCCGACCTCGCGCGCATCGCGGAGGGCACCGCCCCGGGTGAAGGGCCCGCCGCACTCTTCACCTGCTACGGCATCGGCATCGCCACCCGCACCCTGGGCGGCACCGTGAGCCGCGCGTTCCCCGAAGACACCGGGCCGGTCGCCATCGACCTGACACCCGAGGCCGCTTCAGACCCGCTGTTCGGTGGTCTCGCGAACCGGTTCACCGCGCTCACCGCCCACAAGGAGGGCACCGAGACGCTTCCGCCCGGCGCCGTGCTGCTGGCGAGGAACGACGGATGCCCCGTCCAGGCGTACCGCGTCGGCGACCGCCTCTACGCGACGCAGTTCCACCCCGAGCCGACCGCGCAGGCCTTCACCGAGCGCATGGCGGTGTACCGCGACGACGGCTACTTCGAGTCCAGCGACTACGACGCCATCGCGGGGCGCGTGCTGGCGGCATCCATCACGGAACCCGCCCGGCTGCTGCGCGCCTTCGCGACGCACTTCGCCGCCACCGGCCGTTGAGACAGCGAGACAAAACGCTTCTGCCACACGGTGAACGTCGTGCCAGACCCCGTTTCGTCTGCGGGCGCCAGAGCGCCCTCCGCGGGGCGACCGCGACCGGTCGTCGAGCGAGCGAGGCACGAGCGAGACGAAACGCCCCGACCCCACGAACAACCCCGGCGACGGCGCCCGGCGCCACCTTCCGCTAGCCCGGTCGGTGGGCGAGCGAGGAGCCCCGACCCCAGGATCACTGGTCGGCGGCGCGGACGGCCGACGCCGTGCGAACCGCCGTCCCGATCACGGCGGCGAGGAGGATCGCCGCCGCGACGACGATCGCGGTGACGCCGATCGCGGCGCTGGCCGGCTCTCCGGCGAGGCGGGCGACGGCGATCCAGACGAGCCCCCACGCCATGGCCAGCGCGGGAGCGATCCGCCAGCCGCTCGCTGCTTCGATACCGAGACCGATGGCGGCGACCACGATGAGCACGATGATCCCCCACAGGTCCGCTGCGGCATCCCATTCCGGCGTGCCGATGGACGTGAGCCAGGCGGCCACGTTCGCGACAGTCGCGAGCGTCACCCAGCCCAGGTGCAGACCGGTCACCCCGTCGACCAGCAGACGGTCGGCCCAGCCGTCGGCCGGCTCGAAGACGGTGCGGTGGAACGTGACGCCGAGCATCGCGACGAGTACCACGATCGCCAGCACCGTGAGCGCGAGCGATCCGAACTGCGCGGCGACCAACCAGATCCCGTTCAGCGCCATGGTCCCGGCGATGAGCCAGCCGAGTACACGCTGCCGCTCGCTCGCGCGCTGACGCGGCAGCGCCTGCCAGATCGTGTACGCCAGCAGACCGACGTAGATCACCGTCCAGATCATGAAGGCGGGACGCGCGGGCGCAAGGTACGAGCCGTCCTCGTCGAGCGCGCCGCCCTGCAGGTCCTGCACGGATGTTCCGCCGAACAGGCCCGTGCCGACCATCGCCGCGACGATCATGAAGCAGAACGCCGCGATCACGACGATCTGCCGAGTGAGGTCCTTTGCCGTCATTCCGCCACGGTAGGCGGTGCCCGTGCGACACGCGAACGTGTTGACACGCACCACGTCGGACGGTAGGCGGCTCAGGCTCCGGCCGGCGGGTCGAGCAGCAGCGCGACGCGCTCGGCGAGATAGGCATCGAGCGGCATGGGAACGCCTGCGGCGCTCCAGCGGATGCTCGGGATGCCGTCGTGCAGCGTCAGCGGCGCCGCCGAGGCGTCGGGCGGCAGCAGCCGCCAGCCGAGGTGCACCGTCTCGCCCTCGGCGAAGCCGCCGCGGCGCGCGGCGGCGGCGAGCTCGGAGCGCTGCCGCTGGGACTCGGCGGTGTAGCCGCGGCGGGCCTCCTGACGGGCGCGCACGATGTCGCCGGTCGCGAGCACGGCGTCGTCGGTGAGGAGCAGCGCGCCGAGGTGCCACGCCGCGCCGCGTCGCTCGATGCGCGGGGCGCGCGCGACACCCAGGATGCGGCGCGGCACGACCAGCTCACCGAGCGCTTCGCGCGGCGCCCCCGCCGCCGCCAGGCTGGCGCGGGCCGCGTCGAACAGCTCCTGTGCGCTCACGCCATGTCGTCCTGCAGCGTGGTCGACGCCTTCACCTTCTCGCCGCGCAGCGCCATGCCGACGAGCGGGAAGAGCAGCACCGACAGCATGCCGCCGGCCACCAGCACCGTCTGCTGCGTGGTCGTGAGGATGCCCTCGTCGACGCCGATCGCGGTGACCGCGACGATGATCGGCAGGCCCGTCGCACCCAGCAGCGCGATCGACAGCCGGTCACGCCGCGTCGAGCCCTCCGGAGCGGCGAGCATCGACGGCAGACCGCGCGCCACGAACAGCAGCACGAGGATCACCGGCACGAGGAGGAACAGCATCGGCTGCGCGAGCAGCGACTTCAGGTCGAACGTGACACCCGTGTAGATGAAGAAGACCGGCACGAGGAACCCGAACGCGACGCCCTCGATCTTGCTCTCGACGGCCTCGCGGTCGTGCTCCGACGCGTCGCGCATGATGAGGCGCCAGATGATGCCCGCGGTGAACGCGCCCAGCAGCATGTCGAGATCGAGCACGATGCTCAGCACCACGAGAGCCGCGAGGATCAGCAGCACGACGCGGATCGCGAACTGGCCGGAGGTGTGCAGCGTCGAGCTCACGAACTCGTGCATCGCTCCGCGCGGGAGCGTGAACGCGAGCCAGATCGCCAGCGCCGCGATCGCCGCGAAGGCCACCAGCACGATGGTCGCGACGCCGAGATTGCGGCCGCCGAGGAAGAGCGAGATCGCGATCAGCGGACCGAACTCGCCGACGGCGCCGATGGCCGCCACAGCCTGGCCGAAGGGGGTGCGCAGCTCGCCGGCATCCCGGAGGATCGGCAGCAGCGTGCCCAGCGCGGTCGAGCACAGCGCCACGCCGATGACGATCGCCGCCTCGCCCGGTGCGAGCAGGAAGCCGGCCGCGATGCCGACGACGAGGCTGATCAGCCAGCCGAAAGACGCGCGCTTGCCCAGCCGGCCGCGGAACGAGGCGAACTGGATCTCGGTGCCGGCCACGAAGAACAGCATCGCGAGGCCGAACTCCGAAAGCGTGTCGATGAACTCGCCGGGCATCGCCCAGCCGAGCACCGACGGACCGACCAGGATGCCGAGCACCAGCTCGAACACCACGACCGGGATGGGCACCCAGCGTCCGAGCCCTCGCGCCAACAGCGGCGCCAGCACCGCGAGGAGCGGGATGATCAGCAGTGTCAGCGGGTGCAGGTCTTCCACCCGACAACACTAGCGACGGGCGGTGGCCGCAGCGGAGTGCGCGTCGAGCGGAGGCCCCGAGCGGAGGGGACGCCCGAGCGGAGGATCGGATGCCGCCACCCGGTCCTCCGCTCGCGACATGCCCTGCGCCGCAGACGCCTGTCAGGCCTCCAGCCGCCGAGCGGCCGGCGTCAGCTGCGTGCGAGCTCCAGTTCCGACTCCGGCTCGTCGCCGACCGGCTCGAGCTGGCTCGGCGGTGGTGTGAGCTCGGCGCGGTTGCGGCTGTGTCCGATGAGCGCGAGCACCACACCACCCACGGCCCACGCGCCGAGGACCAGCCATTGCGTCAGCGTGGCCGCCTCCGGGAAGTACATCACCGAGCGCAGCAGCGTGGCCGATGCTCCGGGCACGAAGCCCTGTCCGATCGCGCCCCACGGCTCCGGCAGGAACTGCGGCGGCATCGTCGCGCCCGCGATCGGGTTGCCGATGAACATCGTCACCACCGCCCCGATGGCGATACCCGGAGGGCCGACCAGCGCCGCCACCCCGACCACGAATGCGGCGGTCGCCGTCACGCCCAGACCGTTGACGGCGGCGTTGAGCAGCCAATCGCCCTGCAGGATGCCGAACCAGGTCTGCATCACGAGGGTGATGAGTGCCCCGGCCGCGGCCCCGAAGACGAGCAGTCCGACCAGGCGGCGCACGACACCCTGCACCAGCAGGGTGAGGAGGATTCCGCCGAGCATGCCGCCGAGCACCAGCGGGAACACGGATGCCGCAAGTCCGGCGCCCGTCGGATCGCCCTCGCTGAGCGGCACGACGTCGGTGACCGTGACCGTCGGGAACTGCGGTGCGGCGCCCGGGGCGGCTCCCTCGGGGAGCTGGGGTCGCTGCCCGGACTGCAACGCGCCGACGATGGCCCCGAGCTGCTCGGCGAGCCCGGCCTTCACGCCGGCGTCGATCTGGGACTGCAGCTGCGTCGCGACGCCGCGCAGCGCCTGAGCGGCGATCGGGCTCGCGGCACTCGAGACGAGCACCTCGGGGTCGTCGCCGAGCAGGATGGCGCCGTAGAGGTCTCGCGACTCGATCTGCGACACCGCGTCGGCACGCGAGTCGACGTGATGCAGCGTGAAGGGCGATGGATCCTGCTCTGCCAGAGCGTTGTGGAGCGTCGTGACGGAATCCGTCGGTCCGTCGATGCCGACGGGCAGATTCTGGGGCTGGGATGTCGCAGCAGGCCAGATGAAGGCCATGACGATCACGGCGACGAGAAGCGAACCGACGAGACCGAAGACCGCGGCGATCGGCCAGCGGGTGGGACGCACGGCACGAGCCGCGCTTTCACGTTGAAGGGACAACGGACCTCCTAAAAAGAACGTAGATACTGTTTTACCACAAAAAGAACCGCTATTCTGTTTGCATGCCGAGAGTCACCGATGCCTACCGCGAGGCGCGCCGCGACGAGATCGCCCGGGCCGCGCTGCGCCGTCTCGAGCGCAACGGGGTGCGCGACACCTCGATCGCCGACATCGTGGAGGAGTCCGGTCTTTCGACCGGCGCGATCTACTCTCACTTCTCGAACAAGGCCGAACTCGCCCGCTACGTCGCGGAGCGCTTCCTGCTGCCGCGTGTCGACGCCCTCGAAGCCGCGGGACGAGGCGGCGAACTGGTCTCCCCGCGTGAGGCGTTGCGCCGGCTGCTCATGGTGATGGGCAAGGAGGGACTGTCGCCCAGCCTCGTCGTCCAGTTCTGGGGCGAGGCGATGGTCGATCCCGACCTGCGCGCGGCGATGAATCGGACCGTCTCTCAGCTGCGCGCGTCGTTGGCCGCCGCTGTCACGCCATGGGCGCACACGCGCGCCGCGTCCGCCGACGCCGCCGCGGCGCTCGCCGCCGCGGCCGCCCGGTCGATCGCCGCCCTCGCTCAGGGGTACATCGTCCACGTCGCGGTGTTCGGCCCGCGCGAGGTGGACGAATACATCGCCAGCGCGACCTCTGTCCTGGAGAGCTGAAGCACTCGCCGCCGCGCGGCTCAGGCGTTTCGTCTGCGCACGCGAGAGCGCGCTCCGCTCAACGACCGACACCAGGCGCTGATCTCAGACCGCGCCCACCCCGGGGTCATCGTGGCCGGGGGCGGCGTTTCGGTGAGACATGCTTCGTCTCGCCGGCGCTCGCTCAGCGACCGGGGTCACGACGATACCGGTCGCTGAGCGAGCGAGGAACGAGCGAGACGAAGCGCAACTCGGGCGATTCGGGAGGCACCTAACGGGCGTCAGACCTCGCGCAGACCCGGGGTCGCGGCATCCCCTTCCGACGGACCGGCGATCTCGTGAACTGTCACGGCCGACCCGCCGCCGCGGATCTGCCCGGCGCCGCCGGCACGGATTTCACTGTGCAGGCGCTCCATGCGGGCGTCGAGCTCGGCCGCGGTATCGGCGGCGTCCTTGAGGCTCTCGAGCAGCTCGTCGGGCACGCGCGTGGCGTACTTGTAGTAGATCTTGTGCTCCAGGCTGGCCCAGAAATCCATCGCGATCGTGCGGAACTGCACCTCGACCGGCACCTCGATGCGCCCCGTCGACAGGAACACCGGCACCTCGAGGATCGCGTGCAGGCTCTTGTACCCGTTGGACTTGGGCTCGGCGATGTAGTCCTTCACCTGGAGGACCCGGACGTCGTCCTGCGCGGTCAGCAGGTCGAACAGCCGGTAGACGTCGGCCGTGAAGCTGCAGGTGACGCGGATGCCGGCGATGTCGGTGATGTTGCGCCGGATGGAGTCGAAGTCGCCGTCGATGCCCTTGCGCTGCACCTTCTCGACGAGGCTGTCGGGCGATTTGACGCGGCTCGACACGTGCTCGATGGGGTTGTAGTCGTGCGTCAGCAGGAACTCGTCGCGCAGGATGCCGATCTTCGTCTCGACCTCCTGCAGGCCGAAGCGGTACTCCATCATGAACCGCTGCAGCTCGTCGCGGAGCTCACGCAGCTCGGCCGCCGAGACCGTGATCTCGCCCTCGTCGGTCGTCGTCGCGGGCACCAGCGGAGCAGGAGTCGCCATGCCTTCCACCGTATTGAGGGTGCCTACGAGAGTCCTGTGAAGAGCGGATGCCGCCGATCGGTTCTCCACCGGCTCCCAGGTCTCACGAACGCATGTCGACCACACGTGGAGGGTGCCTCTTTGAGATCTGAGCTGCGCGCGAACGGGTCAGCGCTCGTCGAGCGCGCGCTGCGCGCGCTCGGACTCCTGCGCGGCGGCGCCGGCTCGGGCCGCGGCATCCGCTCGCTCCTGCTCGACGACGTCGAGCTTCGCCTCGGCCGCGGTGGCGTCGGCCTCGAGCGCGGCGAGGTCGCGACGCAGATCGTCGATGCGCTCGCGCACGTGGTCGACGCGCTCCTGCGCCTTGGCGCGTCGCGTGTCGATGCGGGCGAGCTCGCGCTCGGCCTCGTTCGCGAGGCGCTCGGCCTCGCGGGCGGCCTTCTCGGCGGCCCTGCGCGCACGCCGCTCGGCGAGGTCGTCTCGCCGAGCCGGCTCGACCGCACTCGGCAGCGACCCGCCCACGGCGTCGGCGAGGGTGGCCGGGTCGATGTCGCCCGCCTCGAGGGTCGTGACGAGGCGCGCGGTGAGCACCGCGGCGGCGGCTGCGGCATCCATCACTGCGGCATTGATCGTCTTCTCGGCCTCGTCGCGCGCCGCGGCGCTGAGCGTCACCCCGGCGTCGCCGGCGAGCCCGACCGCCTGCTTCGCGAGCGCCGCGACCAGCTGGCGCCGCTGTGCGCCGAGCCGCGACAGTTCCGCGGCGTCGAGGTCGTCCTGCGCCTCGCGCAGCGCCGCCGACAGCTCGACGGCGTCGGCCAGCTGTCCGCCGCGCGCGAGGAGGTTCACCGCCCACGCCGCGACCGAGGGCTTGCGCAGCGCCTTGATGCGCTTCGCGAGCGCCGGATCGGATGCCGCCGCCCGCGCATTGCGCGCAGCCGTGAACTCCGCCGGCGGCAGGGCGTAGAGCTCCGCCGCGATCTCGTCGAGCTCACTGTCGCCCTGGGCTGCGGCTGGGCCCACGCGCCCAGAGGCTCCGCGCGACGTGCGGGCGGCGGGTGGAGGGGGCGTGGGGACCATCTGTTCATTCTGCCGTCCGGACTGTCCGCAATTCAGTCCCTTCGTCGCCCGGCCCGCCGGCGACCCGCGGAATCATGCGGAGCGGCGCGCCGGCCTCGTCCGTGCAGACTGAATTGCGGACAACCCCGGAGTGGCGGGGGCGGTTCGATCCCGGTCCTGGCGACGCCGAGTGCGCGCGGACACGGCGTAGAGCCCGAGCATCACGGCCATCGTCACGAGGTAGAACCCGTGCAGCACCCAGATCGGCCCGAACGGCAGGCTCACGACGTAGAACGTGTAGACGAGGTTGCCGATGTTGCCGAGCAGCAGGGCGCTGGCGCTGTACGAGCGCAGGTCGTGCGAGCGCACGGCCTTCACGAGCATCGGCAGGTTGGCCGCGGCGAACAGAACGGTCGAGACCGTCCCGGCGAGCATCGCAGCGTCCATACAGTGAAGATGCGGCGGCACTGCCGCGCGATACATCAGTCTGCGAGAAGGGATGCCGCCTGCCGGGCCGCACCGAGCGCCACATACTCGCCCGGCTCGGGCACCTCGACCGCGAGGCCGAGCACGAGCGGGGCGATCTGCCGCACCGCCTCGGACTGGGCGCCGCCGCCGATGAGGAGCGCGCGTTCGAGGGGCACGCCGAGGCCGCGCAGGGCCTCCAGTCCCGCGGCGAGGCCCGAGAGCATGCCCTCGACAGCGGCCCGCGCGAGGTTCTCGCGGGTCGTCGAGGCGAGGGTCATGCCGGTGAGCGACGCGGTCGCATCGGGAAGGTTCGGCGTGCGCTCGCCCTCGAAGTAGGGCACGAGGGTCAGGCCTCCGGCGCCGGGCTCGGCGGCAAGCGCCAGGCGCGAAAGCTCGGCGTGGTCGACCCCCAGCACCCGTGCGATCGCGTCGAGCACGCGCGCGGCGTTGAGGGTCGCCACGAGCGGCAGGAACCGGCCGGTGCAGTCGGCGAAGCCCGCGACCGTGCCCGAGGCGTCGATCGTGCGCTGCTCGCTCACCGCGAAGACGGTGCCCGATGTGCCGATCGAGACCACGACGTCGCCCGGCCCGGCGCCGAGTCCGAGGGCCGCACCGGCGTTGTCGCCCGCGCCGCCGCCGACCCGTCGGCCGTCGGCATCGTCGACCCACTCCTGCGGTCCGAGCACGCGGGGCAGCACGGCGTCGTGGCCGAGGGCGGCGATCAGCAGCTCACGGTCGTACGAGCCGTCCTCGGGGTTCCAGTAGCCGGTGCCGGAGGCATCCGACCGGTCCGTGACGAGCTCTTCGAGCACCGGGCCCCGCGGCGACTCCCCGGCCGGGCCGAAGCCGCGCAGCCGCCACGTCAGCCAGTCATGCGGCAGGGCGACGGCCGCGACGCGCGCGGCGTTGTCGGGTTCGGCATCGCGAAGCCAGCGGAGCTTGGTGATCGTGAAGGATGCCACGGGCACCAGTCCCGTGCGTCGTGCGAGCTGCTCGGCGCCGAACTCGGCGACGAGGTCGGCGGCCGCACCGGCCGAGCGCGTGTCGTTCCACAGCAGGGCGTCGCGTACGACCCGGCCGTCGGCATCGAGCGCGACCATGCCGTGCTGCTGCCCGCCGACGGCCCAGGCCCCGACGTCGCTCAGGATTCCGGTGGCGTCACCGCCGGCATCCGCGAGAGCCGCCTGCAGCGCGGTCCACCACGCCTCGGGATCGACCGACGTGCCGTCGGGGTGCGAGGCGCGCCCCTGCCGCACGATGGCGCCGGTCGCGGCATCCACGATCACGACCTTGCACGACTGCGTCGACGAGTCGACGCCCATGACCAGGCTCACTGCTTCTCCTGCCGTAGAGCGTGACTTGCCCTATATGCACGACACGCCTGGCGTGTCGCGTACATATAGGGCAAGTCAACCGTGGGGGTGTGTGCGGACGAACCCGGTCAGCGGGCGCCGAGCAGGTGCTCGGTCGCGAGCTGCTGCAGGCGCACGAAGCCGAAGCCCTTGCCGCCGAGGTACGCGTCGGTGTCGAAGTCCTCGTACGCCGAGCGGTCGGCACGCAGGTCTTCGATCGTCTCGCCCGGGTTGAGCGTGGGCACCGAGAGCTCGGGCACGCGGGCGGCGGCGAGCGCCTCCTGCACCTCAGGATCGGCGCGGAAGGCTGCGGCGCGCTCCTTGAGCAGCAGGTAGGTGCGCATGTTCGCGGCGGCCGAGTCCCACACGCCGGTCTCGTCCTCGGTGCGCGACGGCTTGTAGTCGAAGTGACGCGGGCCCTCGTAGGCCGGGACGCCGCCCGGGCCGCCGTTCTCGAGCAGGTCGACGAGCGCGAACGCGTTGTGCAGGTCGCCGTGACCGAACACGAGGTCCTGGTCGTACTTGATGCCGCGCTGGCCGTTGAGGTCGATGTGGAAGAGCTTGCCGTGATACAGCGCCTGCGCGATTCCGGCGGCGAAGTTGAGGCCCGCCATCTGCTCGTGGCCGACCTCGGGGTTGAGGCCGACGAGCTCGGGACGCTCGAGTGAGTCGATGAACGCGATCGCGTGACCGAGCGTGGGCAGCAGGATGTCGCCGCGGGGCTCGTTGGGCTTGGGCTCGATCGCGAAGCGGATGTCGTAGCCCTTGTCGACGACGTAGTCGCCGAGCAGGTTGACGGCCTCGCGGTAGCGCTCCAGCGCCGCGCGGATATCTTTGGCCGAGTCGTATTCGGCACCCTCGCGCCCGCCCCACATGACGAACGTCTTGGCGCCCAGCTCGGCGCCGAGGTCGAGCTGGCGGATGACCTTGCGCAGCGCGAACCGGCGCACGTCGCGGTCGTTCGACGTGAAGCCGCCGTCCTTGAACACGGGGGCCGAGAACAGGTTGGTGGTGACCATCGGCACGATGAGGCCGGTGTCGGCGAGCGCGCCCTTGAGGCGGTCGATCTGCGTCTGGCGCTCGGCGTCGGTCGAGCCGAACGCGAACAGGTCGTCGTCGTGGAACGTCAGACCGTAGGCGCCGAGCTCGGCGAGCTTCTCGACGGCGTGCACGACGTCGAGCGGACGGCGGGTGGGTCCGCCGAAGGGGTCGGTGCCGTTGTAGCCGATGGTCCAGAGTCCGAACGAGAACTTGTCGGCGCGGGTGGGGGTGGGCATGACGCTCCTTTGCGGCGGGCGGCCGCGATGTGGCGGCGGACGGTAAATGTTGCTGACGACAACCTATACCAGATCGAGGGATGCGTCCACCCGGCGCCGATGACAGATGAAGAGGCAGCAGCACCGAAACTTTCGAGAAAAGTTCCTTGACATTGCGGGGATGCCTCCGTAACTTGAGGACCACTTTCGGCGCGATAACGTTTACATCGCCCGCAGATTCGAAGGAGAACTGTGAGAAAGACACTGTCATTCCTCGCGACCGCAGGGTTGGTCGGCTCGGCGCTGGCCGCAGCCTCGCCTGCGTCCGCAACGGTCGCCACGGCGATCGATCTTCAACCCGAGAGCGTCCAGCAGACGATGGACGGCTTCGGATACTCGGCTGCGTTCCAGCGCACCGGCCGCCTCAACCTGCTGTCCGATGCGAAGAAGGCCGAAGCCGTCGAGCTTCTCCTCGGCGACACCGGGGTGAACCCCTCCATCCTGCGGCTGGGGATCGGCGGTCAGTCGACCGATCCCTACGACTGGATGCTGTCGATCCAGCCGACCGACCCGGGCGGCCCGGACGCGGAGCCCAACTATCAATGGGACGGCGACGACAACGGCCAGGTCTGGTTCGCGCAGGCAGCGGAGGCAGCGGGAGTCGAGTACATCTACGGCGATGCATGGACGGCGCCCGGCTACATGAAGACCAACAGCAGCCCCACCAACGGCGGCACGCTCTGCGGCCTTTCTGGAACGACCTGCGCCGGCGGCGACTGGACCGACGCATACGCCGACTATCTCGTCGCGTGGGCGGACTTCTACAAGCAGGAGGGCGTCGGCATCGACGGCATCTCGTTCACGAACGAGCCCGACTACACCTCGGCATACGAGTCGATGCGGTTCACTCCCGCGCAGGCTGCGGAGTTCGCCAAGACGCTCGGGCCGGTGGCCGATGCCGCAGGCTACGACGTGCTGTGCTGCGAGTCGTTCGGCTGGACGCAGGGCAAGAACTACCACAGCGCGATCCTCGAAGACCCCGAGGCGGCGAAGTGGGTGGACGTCCTCACCGCGCACTCGTACGCCAGCCGCTCCGACACTCCGTTCGAGACCGACAAGTCGCTGTGGATGTCGGAGTGGGCGGCCTCGGTCGCCGGCCTCACGGAGTTCAATGCCAACTGGGACGGCGCGACGTCTGCCGGCTCGGACGGCATCCGCATGGTCGATCACATGATGGACTCGCTCACCCTCGCCAACGTCACCGGCTACCTCTGGTGGCTGGGCGTCAGCCAGGGCGGGTCGGGATCGCTCATGGTCGTCGACCCCGTCAACGACACCTACACCGTCGGCTCGCGCCTGTGGGGCATGGCCGCCTTCAGCCGGTTCATCCGACCCGACGCGGTGCGCTTCGATGCCGTCCACGCCCTCCCGAACGTCAAGGTCGCGGCATTCGACAACGCCGACGGCTCACAGGTCGTGCAGATCCTGAACAACGGCACCACCCCGATCAGCACCGACATCGACCTCGACCGGCAGCCGACCGCGTACCTCAACGATCAGTCCCACCACCTCGAGGCGATCGACGGCATCGCGACGACCACGGACGGCAAGACGAACCTCGAACTGCCGGCGCGGTCGTTGGTGACACTCGTCCTCGAGGCCGACGACGAAGGTTCCGGCATCCCGATCCAGGCCACCGTGCCCGAGTCGACCGAACCCGGTTCGCTGGCTCTCTCGGTCGCGGAGTTCGGCGACGGTGTGGTGCTGACGGATGCCGGCAACGCCGGTGACCGCCTGCGCTTCACTGCGCAGCTCCCGGCGGTGACGGTGACCGACTCGCGCAACGCCGAGCAGGCGGGCACGGGCGGGTGGTCGGTGTCGGGCCAGTCGACCGACCTCACCGGCGACACAGCTGTGCTGGGTGCGTCGCACCTCGGCTGGACGCCCTCGCTGCTGACACCGCGTGACGGTGTCAGTGCGGGAGCGACGGTGGCCTCGGCCCTTGACGGTGGACCGGGTCTTGCCGCCCCGCAACCGCTCGGGTCGGCGACCGCGGACGGACGCACGGGTTCCGCGGAACTCGGCGCCGGCCTCTCGCTGGAGGTGCCCGTGGACACCGCACCCGGCACGTACCGGGGCACCCTGGCCATCACCCTCTTCGCGGAGGACTGAGCCGGGCCCGCCCCGCGGCGGCCCGGCCGATCCTGCGGCCGGGCCGCCGCACCACGACCCCATGGAGACGAGATGAAGGTCCGCCACCTGCTCCCCCTCACCGCCGGTGCCGTTCTGGCGCTCCTGCTGACCGGGCCGGCCGCATTCGCCGCCGACGACGACGGCGGGGCGGAAGACGACGCCGCAACGACCTGGTCTCTGGCACCGGGCACCGCCGACGGCCCCGATACGCGCATCTCGCTGCGCCATGTCATCGACCCCGGCCAGAGCGTCTCGGACTTCGTCGTGCTCACCAACTTCAGCCCGCACGCGGCGACGTTCGACGTCTACGCCAGCGACGGGCTGGTCACGCCGGCGGGCGACTTCGACCTGCTTCCGCCCGGATCCACGCCCGTCGACGGCGGCTCATGGATCGACGTCGGCGCTGTCGACGGGGCCACCGCCCAGAGCGGCACGCTCACCATGCGGCTCGAGTCGGCGGCATCCGTCGTGATCCCGATCCGGATCAGCGTTCCCGCCGACGCGACTCCTGGCGATCATCCGGCCGGAGTGGTCGCACAGTTCGTCCCCGAGGGCGATGGCCCGGTGCAGCTGGCGAACCGGGTGGGCGTGCGCACCCACCTGCGGGTCTCCGGCGATGTGACGGCCGCCCTCGACACCGGCGGCGTGTCGGTCACCTACGAGATGTCGTGGAACCCCTTTGCTCCGGGGACGCTGCGGGTCGAGCATCGCATCGACAACACCGGCAACGTACGACTCGGTGCCGAGGCGCACGTCCGCGCGAGCGGCCCGTTCGGTCTCGCCCCGGCCGAGTCGTCCACGCAGGTCCGCGAGGTGCTGCCGGGCAGCACCACTCCCGCTGTGGTCGAGCTCGACGTGTGGCCGCTGTTCGTCTCGACGGGTGAGATCGCCGTGGAGCCGCTCGCCGTCGGTGACGACGGTGGGGTCGATCCCGTCGATGCGGCGACAGCGGGGTTCACCGCCGTCACCATGCCGTGGTCGCAGCTGCTGTCGGCGGCGCTCGTCGCGAGTGTGGTGGTGCTCGGCGTGTGGGCGCGACGGCGCGGTCGATCGCGCGTGCAGCAGCGCATCGACGCCGCAGTGGCACGCGCCCGGGCCGAGGACGCGACGACGACTCAGCCGGCCGTCGGCGACGCAGGCGGCGCGGTCGACGCGCGGACGGCCAGTCGCGGATGAAGCGACCGATGGATGCTCTCGCCCGAGGTCTCAGCACCGTCGATGCGGTCGAGCAGAAGCTCCACGGCGGCATCGCCGAGTTCGCGCAGGTCCGCGCCCACGCTCGTCAGCGACGGCGTCACCAGACCCGTGACATATGTGTCGTCGAAGCCGACCAGGCTGATGTCGTCGGGCACCCGCACTCCCGCCTCGGTCCATTGCGCGTGGAGCCCGAGGGCGACGAAGTCGTTGTAGGCGATCACCGCCGTCGCCCCCGTGGCCAGCACCTCGGCGGCCACGGCCCGGCCGCCGTCGGAGGTCGGCACGCAATCCTCGAGCTGCACGATCTCAAGGCCCGGGTGCGCGGCCGCCGCCGCGGCGATCCCCCGCGCACGTCGCGCCTGCGACCACGATCGCAGCGGTCCGCCCACGTAGGTCACCCGGCGGTGGCCGAGGTCGTAGAGGTGGTCGACGGCGGCGCGGGATGCCGCATCCTCATCGATCGTGACCGTCGGTGTGTTCCGCGCAGGCCCCGCGAGGTTGCGATTGATCAGCACGCAGGGCGTCGACGCGACGACCTCCGCCAGCCGGTCGTCGGTCAGTCGCGAAGAGGCCAGGATCAGCCCGTCGATCTGCGAGCGCAGCGCGCGCACCTCTTCGTCTTCGATGTCGGCACGCTCGGTCGTGTCGACCACGACGAGGCCGTAGCCCCGGGCACGGCACATCACCTGGGCGCCCTTGGTCATCGACGCGAAGTACGGGTTCTCGATGTCGGGCACGACCAGCGCGATCACCCCGGTGCGGCCGCGGCGCAGGCTGCTCGCGGCGCGATTGGGCCGGTAGCCGAGTTCGTCGACGGCCGCCAGCACGCGCACGCGCGTGTCGTCCGACACGCGATGCGGCTCGCGCAGCGTGCGCGAGACGGTCGCGATCGACACCCCGGAACGCGCAGCCACATCGTGCACGGTCACCATCGTCCACCCCCATCTGGCGAGAGAAACCGACTGCCATTCTCTCGCGGAACGGCACTCGTCGTCTCCCGCCAAACACTACGGTAATAACGTTTACATCGATCGACGCCGACGACACGGGAGCAGAGCATGACGGCATCCACGACCATCCGCTCGGCCGAAGTGCTGGTGGCGAGCCCGTCACGCAACTTCGTCACCCTGCGGATCACCACCGAGGACGGCGTCGTGGGTCTCGGCGATGCGACCCTCAACGGCCGCGAACTGGCCGTCGCGTCGTACCTGCGCGACCATGTCGCCCCGCTGCTGGTGGGCACCGACGCGCAGCGCATCGAAGACACGTGGCAGTTCCTGTACCGCTCGGCGTACTGGCGGCGCGGTCCTGTCACGATGACCGCGATCGCCGCCGTCGACGTCGCACTGTGGGACATCAAGGGCAAGCTGGCGGGGATGCCGGTCTACCAGCTGCTCGGCGGGGCCTCTCGCGACAGCGCCCTCGTCTACGCGCACGCGTCGGGCGCCGACCTCGACGACCTCGGCGACTCGGTGCGCGCGAGGCTGGCCGAAGGGTACCGGGCGATCCGACTGCAGGTCGCAGTCCCCGGAATGGGAGGCGGCTACGGCATCTCTTCGGGCCGCGCGAGCGGCGGCCGTTACGCGTACGAGCCCGCCAAGCGCGCCGGACTCACGGTCGAGGAGGGATGGGACACCCGTCGCTACCTGTCGTACGTGCCGCGCATGTTCGAGTGGGTCCGGGCCGAGTTCGGGCCCGAGGTGATGCTGCTGCACGACGCGCACCACCGGCTCACCCCGATCGAAGCCGCACGCCTGGGCAAGAGCCTCGAACCCTACGACCTGTTCTGGCTCGAAGACGTCACCCCCGTCGACGATCCCGAGGCGCTTCGCCTCGTGCGGCAGCACACCACCACGCCCCTCGCGATCGGCGAGGTGCTGAACAGCGTGTGGGACTTCCGCCGCCTCATCCAGGAGCAGCTCATCGACTACGTGCGCGCGTCGGTCACCCACGCCGGCGGCATCACGCACCTGAAGCGCATCTTCGATCTCGCCGCCCTGCACCAGGTGCGCTCGGGCAGTCACGGCCCGACCGACATCTCGCCCGTCGGCATGGCCGCCGCGCTGCACGTCGACCTGGCGATCCATAACTTCGGCATCCAGGAGCACATGGCGCACGCACCGCTCGCGGGCGAGGTTTTCCGCACGTCGTACCGCTTCGAGGCGGGGGCGATGCATCCAGGCGACACCCCCGGCCTCGGCGTCGAGTACGACGACGAGGCCGCAGCCCGCTTCGCCTACGAGCCCGCCTACCTGCCCGTCGCGCGGCTGCTCGACGGCACGATCCACGATTGGTGACCCCATGACCTTCGAGCACGCGATGTGGCTGCCCGACCGCGCCCTGTCGTTCCTGGACGGCCTCGCCGTGCTGGTGGAGGGCGACGACCCGCTGCTCGACACCGTGCGCGCCGAGGCGCTGCGGGGCGGGGCGGTCCTTGCGGGATCGGTGGATGCCGCCACCCTGGCCGTCGTGCCCGCCGAGGCAGCGGCGGGCCTCGGGCCGGAGGCGTTCGAGATCTCGGACGACGGCGAGCGCACCGTCGTCGCGTACGGCGGACCGCACGGTGCGCTCTACGGGTGGTTCCAGGTCGTCCGCGACCGAGCGCAGGGCGTGCGGCGAGACGCCCCGGCACGGTTCGAGCCGCAGCAGAACCTGCGCGTGCTCGATCACTGGGACAACATCGCGGTGCACCCGGTGATGGGCCAGGTGGAGCGCGGCTACGCCGGAGGCTCGATCTTCTACGCGGACGGCGCGCTGCGCGACGACCTCGCCCGCGTCGCGCGATACGCACGCCTGCTCGCTTCGGTCGGCATCAACGCGGTCACGGTCAACAACGTCAACGTCGGTCGCCGCGAGGCGCGGCTGCTCGCCGACGACCTCGGCACGGTGGAGCGGCTCGCTGCGGTGTTCCGCCCGTGGGGCATCCGCGTGCACCTGTCGATCGACTTCGCGGCGCCCCTCAACCTCGGCGACCTCGACACGTCCGACCCGCTCGACGAGCGCGTCGCGCAGTGGTGGAGGGATGCCACGGCACGCGTCTTCGCGCGCATCCCCGACTTCGGCGGCTACCTCGTGAAGGCCGACTCCGAGGGGCAGCCGGGCCCGCACGCGTACGGCCGCGACCACGCCGACGGCGCGAACATGCTGGCTCGCGCGCTCGCTCCGTTCGGCGGAATCGTGCGCTGGCGGGCCTTCGTCTACAACCACCGCCAGGACTGGCGGGACCGCTCCACCGACCGCGCCCGCGCCGCGTACGACACGTTCGTGCCGCTCGACGGCCGCTTCGACGACAACGTCGTGCTGCAGGTCAAGTACGGCCCGCTCGACTTCCAGGCGCGTGAGCCGCTGTCGCCGGTGATCCCCGCGATGACCCGCACCCGCGTCGCCCTCGAGCTGCAGGTCACGCAGGAGTACACCGGCCAGCAGCGCCACGCCGCCTCCCTCGCGCCGCAGTGGAGCGGGATACTCGGCTTCCGCCCCTTCGGCGACGATCGCCCTCCGGTCGCCGAGCTCGTGCGCGGCGGTATCGCCGCCGTCGCGAACGTCGGCGACGACGAGTTCTGGACCGGTCATCCACTCGCACAGTCGAACCTCTACGCGTACGGGCGATTGGCGTGGGATGCCGGCCTGCGGCCGTCGGCCGTGCTCGACGAGTGGATCGCGCTGACCTTCGGCGACGACGAGGCCGTGGCCGCCGGCATCCATTCGATCCTCGACGAATCGTGGACGACCTACGAGTCGTACACCGCGCCGCTCGGGGTCGGGTTCATGGTGACTCCCGGATCGCACTACGGACCGTCAGTCGACGGCTACGAGTACTCGCCGTGGGGCACGTACCACTTCGCGGACCGCGACGGCATCGGCGTCGATCGCACCGTCGCGACCGGCACCGGCTACGCCGGGCAGTACCCGCCGCCGTGGTGCGAGGTGTACGAGTCGCTCGACACCGTGCCCGACGAGGTGCTGCTGTTCTTCCACCACGTGCCGTACCGGCATCGGCTGCACAGCGGGTCGACCGTGATCCAGCACATCTACGACACGCACTTCGATGGCGCCGACCGGGCGGCCGCCATGGTCGCGTCGTGGGATGCGCTCCGCGGCCGCATCGATGAAGCGGTGTGGATGCGGGGCGCCGAGCGCTTCGCCGAGCAGGCGCGCTCGGCGGCCGAGTGGCGCGACCAGGTCAACACCTACTTCTGGCGCGCATCCGGCATCGCCGACGCCCACGGCCGCACCATCTACTGACCGCGCGGCCCGCGTCGGCGAGACAGGTCTCAGAAACGCAGGATTCGTACGGCCGATGCATGTGTCTGTGAGACCTGCCCGTCCGCACGTCGACGCGTCTCGTCGAGGTCAGAGTCGCCTGTGGCGGAACGGGTGGCGCACGTCACGTCTCGGTGGCGGTGTCGGTGTCGGTGCCGGCGTCAGCGTCACTGACGAAGCGGGAGCGGATATCGCGGTCCATCGACCGCGCGTTGACCACCGCCAAGGCGGCGAACAGTACCGCCGCGAGAGCCAGCACCCAGTCCGACGTGAACGCGACGAGCGCGACGGCCAGCACGAGGTACGACAGCGCACCCAGGCTCACCAGCGGACGCGCGGCGACGTAGTAGAGCGCAAGGCGGGCGACATCGCGCGCCCGGAACGAGAAGAACGACGCGATGACGAGCGCATGCGAGGTGAACACCGCCAGCACGACCAGCAGGACGACGGCCACCACGACGAAGAAGACGCTGACGCCCGCGGACCCTGCGAAGGCGATCGTGATGCCGAGGACCGTCGCGACGACGAGCGCGGGCAGCCACACCCACAGCACGTCGACGGCGTTGTGGGCGTACGAGCGCCAGAAGCGCGGCCACACCGACAACTCGTCAGACCGCGCGGCGATGGTCGACATGCCCGCCGAGAACGCCGGACCGACGGGCACGAGGCACAGGGCGTACAGCGGCAGGTTGCTCGCGTCGCGCTCCAGCAGCAGGATGCCGACGAGGCCGGGCGAGGCCGCGAGCAGGAAGCACAGCTCCACGACCACGAACCAGTAGATCGTGCCGGTCACGCGCCCCAGCACGCCCTGTCGGCGCGGCATCTGCTCGTTCATCGTGTCCATCCTGCCCTGCGTTCGTTCGTCGGCCCGCGTGGCGTTTCGTCTCGCTCGTTCCTCGCTCGCTCAACGACCGGGTCACGTCGCTGAGCGAGCGCCGACACCCGCTCCCGGTCGCTGAGCGAGCGCCGACACCCGCTCCCGGTCGCTGAGC
>Ga0160453_100233_pt1 | contig 53984 bp, 41 predicted proteins | sample HID1971K_E6MG_FD_108228 | JGI IMG/M metagenome (GOLD analysis project Ga0160453, IMG submission 108228) | Enriched millipede-associated microbial communities from UW Madison campus, WI, USA - HID1971K_E6 MG | ecosystem: Host-associated > Arthropoda: Insects > Digestive system > Unclassified ...
GCACCGAGAACAGGCTCTCCGCTGAAGCGTTCCCAGCGCTACGATCACAGCACCGTCGTGAAGCGGAGTATGGGGCGATGAGCCGAGCGCTTCGGACGCGAATCGAAGGAGACACATCGATGGGCACGAAGAATCTCTCGCTGGTGGTCGGCTCGTACGACGACGTGACGGCGGCGTCCGAGGACTACCAGGATCTGCGCGGCGGCCAAGACGCCGGCGGGTACGAAGTCATCGGCGCGGTGGTGCTGGTGCGCGACAAGGACGGCAAGGTCCAGGTCCACGAGCACGGCGACAAGTCGGTCGGCCACGGCGCCGCCTGGGGCGCCGGTGCGGGCGTCGTCGTCGGGCTGTTCGCACCTCCGCTGCTGGCTGCGACGGCGATCGGCGCCGGCATCGGCGCGGTGCTCGGCGCCATCAAGAAGGGCCGTGACGAGAAGAAGTTCGGCGTCGACGTCGACGAGTACCTCGCCCCCGGAACCTCGGCGGTGGTGGCGGTCGTCGACGACAAGTGGGCCGACAAGGTCGAGAAGGCCCTCGCACGCTCCGACAAGCGCATCAGCAAGGCGATCGACTCCGACGACTACGACAAGCTGCGCAAGGCCATCGAAGCCTCGGCAGACGACGTGGTGGAGCAGATCAACTCCTGACGCGGGCACAGCGCGGCAAGAGCGATGCGCTCTTGCCGCGCTCACCTCGACACGTGAGCTCCAGGACTGTGCGACCCGCCCGTAGGCTCGATCCATGCCTGGCACCGCGTCTCCCACGAAGCTGCAGATCGCGATGAACTTCGTCCACGACGGCCGCGTCGGGATCGAGCTGATGGAGGGCTGGTACCTCAGTCACGACCTGCAGGTCGCTGCCGTCGACGACCTTCCCGAGACAGCGAGAGTCGTCCGAGGATGGGCCATAGCCGTGCCCGGCACACCCGTTCCCCGGTACGAGAGCTACCGGCAATTCCCGGAGAGCCGCGAGTCGTACGTCGTCATCCTCGGTGCGCAGCCGAACGACGGGCTGCGCCGCTTCACCGAGTCACCGGATCACCTGTGCAGCCGCTTCGAGCTCGCCTTCGGATCCGCGGACTCCGGCGAGCGCGAAGCAATCGCCGACCGCTTCGCCGACGAACTCGCGCTCGAGATGCGCAACTTCGTCGCACGCAGCCGGCGCAAAGCGGCGGCGCGGCTCGCCGGTGGCGCATACGCGCCCGTCCTCGAAGCACACCTGGCCGCATTGCGTGCCGTGAGGCGCGTTGAGGACCAGAACTACTACGAGACGCTCAAGTGGGGCATCGGCGGGATCATGCAGGACGAGCAGTATCTGCTGCTCTCGGACGATGCGCGGGCACGCGAGCTGTACCTGCAGATCCAGGACGAGCAGACCTCGCTCTACAACTGGTACATGGACCTCGCGAAGGGAGGCGTCGAGCGGGCGAGGTGATCTTCCCTATTCTTCGACTTCGTATCATTCGACGTCGAAGCATGCGTAGACTGTGCGCATGTCACACTCGGAACGACCCCCGATCGGCCTGCACCTGAACCAGGCGGCACGCGTCGTCGGCCAGCAGTTCGATCGGGCCCTGACCGAGGCAGGCGGATCGCTGCCGATCTGGCTGGTGCTCTTGAGTCTCGCCGGCGGCAAGCCGGCGCATCAGCGAGCGCTGGCGAACACCGTCGGACTCTCCGAGGCGACGCTGTCGCACCACTTGAACTCGATGGAACGTCAGGGCCTGATCACGCGGACGCGCAATGAAGCCAACCGCCGGATCCACGACGTCGCGGTCACCGACGACGGCAAGAAGCTGTTCCGTCAGCTGCGCACCGCGGCTCAGGCGTTCGACGCCCGCCTGAACCTCGGCCTCACCGCGTCGGATCAGGCGCAGCTCGCCACGCTCCTGGACCACGTGGTCTCCAACATCAGCGACACCCCGCGGCCGGTCCCGCCGTGGGCGGGAATCGGGACGACCGCGCTCGCCGCACGCCGCCCCACGGGCGCGCCCGACACCGGCGAGCCCGATAGCGAAAGGAACTGACATGGCAGACACCGCCACGCCTCGTGCGCGCACCCTTCCCATCCAGACGATTGCCAACCGGATCGTACGAGGGCTGCTGCGCACACCGCTGATCTGCCGCGCCGTCGGCAGCCGGCTGGTCACCGTGTACGTCACCGGGCGCAAGTCCGGACGCCGATACGCGATCCCGGTCGCCTACACGCGTGACGGCGATCACCTGCTGTCGGGATCTCCGTTCGCCTGGGGCCGCAACCTGCGCACCGGCGAACCCGTCGCGCTGCGCCTGAAGGGCAAACTGCGCCAGGCCGACGTGCAGGTCTTCTCCCGGGAAGACGACGTGGTCGAGCTTTACGCGCAGATGTGCCGCGACAACCGCGTCTTCGCCAACTTCAACAAGGTCGCCCTCGACGAGGCCGGCAACCCCGACCCCGACGACCTGCACGCCGCCTGGGCCACCGGAGCCCGCGCCTTCCGCTTCACCCCGCGCTGACCCGCCGGAGCGTCACGGGCTCATCGGGGATGGCTGTGGTCCTCGACGTCCGGCTTCGCGCGCAGCAGGTCGGCGATCTCCTCCTCCGGGCGGGGAGCGACGTTCTCGTCCTCCTCCAGCTCGGGGATGCTCGGCTCGCCCGCATCGGGGACGTGATCGTGGGAGGGGTGCGCGTCGTGATCAGACACCTCGGCTCCTTCGTTCGGTCGTGCTCACAGCGTAGGTGAGCCGAGGGCCCGTGACGAGTGGATGCCGCGGCCGCCGGCATCCACTTCTCACAGGCCGATCGGCGACGGGCTGCACGTTTCGGGTCTGCCCTGACCTCGCCTATACTCCGTCGGAGTATCCCCCCAACGTACGGTGCCGTATTTCCCCCAGATACGACGACGTATCCCCGAAGCGGGCTCCCCACCCGCCGTCCATCGGAGTGCAAGTGGTTCGAGTGCAGCCGGACACGCCCACCAGCGGCAATACCCCGACGCGTGCCGAGGCGCGCGCCGCACAGCAGCGCAAGCGCTCGCTGATCCTGCTGGGTCTCGTCCTCATCCTCGTCATCGCGATCATCGTCGTGCTCGGCGTCGTGTTCGTGCGCGGAGCCGCCGGCGAACCCGAGCCGCAGCAGAAGCCCGCGGCGGAGGCGAGTGTGTGCCTGCCGTCGGACCTGCGCATCACCGCAGACCCGGCCGTCGCCGGCGCGCTGGAGGCGATCGTCGCCGACCTGGGAACGGACTGCCCCGACGTGACGATCCGGGCCGAAGACAGCGCGGTCACGGCGACGGCGCTGGCGACCGGGGCGGAGCCGGACTTCGACGTCTGGGTGCCCGACTCGGCGATGTGGCCCGCTCGTGCGACGGGCCAGGCCGAGCGCACCGGCGTGGACGCCGCCGACCTGGTCGTGAGCGACCCGGTCGCCAGCACGCCGATTGTCTTCGCGGCGACGGAGCCCACCGCGGCCGCGCTCGGTGGCAGTGCCGGGTTCACGGGCCTGGCGCAGCCGTCGGCCGCCGTGGTGCTGCCGGATCCGTCGACCGTGGCCGCAAGCTCCGCCGCGCTGCTGGCACTGCAGACCGCCCTGAACGGAGACGCGCGGACGTTCACCGCGCTCGCGCTGGGCCTCGATCCCGGGTTGGTTCCGACGGCCACGGATGCGCTCGACGCGGTGTCGGCTGCGACGACGCCGACGATCGCCGTGACCACGGAGCAGGCGGTTCAGGCGTACGACGAGGACGCGAAGACTCCCCTGGTGCCGATCTTCCCCGCGGATGTGAAGCCGGCGGTGAGCGTGCCTCTCGTGACTCTCGCCGACGCCTCGCACGCCACCGCCGGTGCCGTCAAGACCCTCACTTCGGCCATCGCCGACGCCGACGACGTGCTCTCCGAGCACGGTCTGCGCAACGCGGAGGGCAGCCCGCCGGCCACCGCCTCCGGCGGCGCCGAGACGACCATCGCGGCACCGGAGGCCGCCGAAAGCGCCAACCAGGCCGAAGCGCTGCGCACCTGGCAGGTGCTCACGGCGCCGTCTCGGATGCTCTCGCTCAACGACGTCTCGGGCTCGATGCTGCAGCCCGTGACCGCCGACATGCGGCGGATCGACCTGTTCGAGCAGGCAGCCGTCCGCGCCGTCAACTCGCTCTCGGCCGACTCGTCGCTGGCCACGTGGGTGTTCTCGAGCCGACGGATCGGCGGACAGGACTGGCAGGAGATCGTCCCCTTCGGCTCGCTGGGCGACCCGGCGCACAAGCAGCTCACGATCGACACGGCGAACGGGCTCGACCGCCTCGTCGGCGGCGGAACAGGCCTCTACGACAGCGTGCTCGCGGCGGTGACCTACATGCGCCAGACGTACGTGCCCGGCCAGGTCAACCTGGTGCTGCTCAACACCGACGGCGTCAACGAGGACGACGACGGCCTCGACCTGCCGGGCCTCCTCGCCGAGCTCGAGAAGCTGCGCGACCCGGCCAAGCCCGTCGCGGTCATCGCGATCGGCTACGGCCCCGACACCGACCAGTCCGCGCTGGAGCAGATCGCCGCCGCCACCGACGGTGCCGCGTACCAGGCGCTGCAGCCGACCGACATCGGCACGGTGCTGATCGACGCCGTCACCCAGCGCGGCTGCCGCCCCGGCTGCGGCTGAAGCTCGGGATGAGTGGATGCCGCGGCCGCCGGCATCCACTCGCCCGATGTTCGTCCAGATCGACGCAAGCCCTCGCGGAACGCCGGAACCGGCACCACAATGGCGGTAGCGACGCGAGGAGTCTGCGATGACCGGTGAGGTGGGCACGGCGACGGCGCACGTGATCAGACCGCTGACCCCCGAGACCTTTCCGGCGTGGCTGGCGCTCGCGCAGAAGCACAACGGCGTGTGGGGTGGATGCTACTGCTCGTACTTCCACGGCGACACGGAGCACACCGTCAAGAGCGAATACGACGGGCCGACCTTCAAGCAGCGACTGGTGGACGAGGGCGTCGCGCACGCCGCGCTCGTCTTCGACGGCGACGACGCGATCGCGTGGTGCGAGTATGGCAGCCCGGCCGAGCTGCCCGGCATCTACCATCGCAAGCAGTACGACGCCGGTGAGGAGCACCCGGCGCCGTGGCGGATCACGTGCTTCTTCGTCGACCGCGACCACCGGCGTTCCGGGGTGGCGCGCGAGGCCCTCGACGGCGCGCTGGACCTGATCGCGCAGGCCGGCGGTGGTGAAGTGGTCTCGTTCCCCAACGAGCTCGAGCCGGGCAAGCGGACCTCGGCCTCGTTCCTCCACAACGGCACGCGGGCGATGTTCGAGAAGGCGGGCTTCACCTTCGAGCGGCACATCGGCAAGAGCAAGACCGTGATGCGCATCACGGTCGCGCCCGCTGGCCCGTGACCTCTGTTCGCGGCGTTCGGCCCGGCGCACTCATGGTGACCGATCGACGCGGAACCCGCGGCAGCCGAGGGGATCGCGCACGAAAGCCTCATGAAGAGCTGAGAAGCCCGGACGGTGTCAGTCGACGGCTCAGGGCACGCGGTACCCCGCGGCGCGGAACAGCTCGTACCACTCCGCGCGGGTGAGCGAGACGTCGGAGCCCCGCGCCGCGTGGGTCACCCGCTCCGGCGTGGTCGTGCCGAGCACGACCTGCATGTGTGCGGGGTGGCGCGTGATCCACGCCACCGCGATCGCGATCGGAGGCACGTCGTACGCGGCGGCGAGCCGGTCGATGACTTCGTTGAGCTCGGGGTAGTCCGGCGACCCGAGGAAGACTCCGTTGAAGAAGCCTGCCTGGAACGGTGACCAGGCCTGCACCGCGATGTCGTGCAGGCGGCAGTAATCGATGATCCCGCCCCCATCGAGCGTGACGGATTGCACCTCGCCCTGCATGTTCGCCGCCACGCCCTGGGCGATGGTCGGCGAATGGGTGATCGACAGCTGGATCTGGTTGGCCACGATGGGCTGACGCACGGACTTCTTGAGCAGGTCGATCTGGCGCGGCGTGTGGTTCGAAACACCGAAGGCGCGCACCTTGCCTGCGGCCTCGAGCTCGTCGAACGCACGCGCGACCTCGTCGGGCTCGACGAGGGCGTCGGGCCTGTGCAGCAGCAGGATGTCGATGTAGTCGGTGTCGAGCGCCCGCAGGGAGCCCTCCACGGAGTCGACGATGTGCTCGTACGAGAAGTCGAAGTACGGCCCCTCGCGCACGATCCCGGCTTTCGTCTGGATCGTGATCTGGGCGCGCTCCGACGGCGTGAGCTGCAGCGCCTCGGCGAAGCGCCGCTCGCACCCGTGGAGGTCACGACCGTAGACGTCGGCGTGGTCGAAGAAGTCGATGCCGGCCTCGCGAGCGGTGCGGACGAGCGTGCGCACCGCGTCATCGTCGAGCTCCTGGATGCGCATCAGCCCGAGCACCACGTTGGGCGCCGGTCGGTCGATGCCAGTCAGTTCGATGGTCTTCATGGGTCCACTCCCGGGGTCGATCTACGGAGTCCGCCTTACGCGACCGACTCCCCTCAGCCCGGTCCACGTTAGGCATGACAGACAAAGAAGTCCAACAACTGTATATTCTGCGATTGAGAAGAATGACGAATGGATGCCGCCTCGGTATCCCACGGGAGGCACGATGGAGCAGCGCCAGCTCGAGTACCTGGTCACGCTCGCGGAGGAGCGACACTTCACGCGCGCCGCCGAGCGGTGTCGCGTCTCACAGTCCGGGCTGTCAGCGGGGATCCGACGCCTTGAGCAGGAACTCAACGCGAAGCTGTTCGAGCGCACGACCCGCGCGGTCGAGCCCACGGCTGCCGCTCTCGCACTCCTGCCGCATGCGCGCGAGATCCTCGCACAGACGACGGCAGGACGCGACGCGGTGGTCCGCGCATCGCACCAGCTCGCCGGCTCGCTGCGGGTCGGGGCCGAGCAGTGTCTCGGCGCCGTGGACGTGAACCTGCTTCTCGAGCGCTTCCACCGACGGTATCCCGCCGTCGACATCCAGTTCGTGCAGGCGGGGTCGAATCAGCTCATCGATCAGGTGGCGGTCAGCGAACTCGACGTGGCGTTCGTGGCGAGCGCGGACGCTCCGCCAGCACTGGCCGTCGAGCAGCTCGCCCAGCTTCCGCTCGTGCTCCTGGTCCCGCCCGGTCACCACCTGGCTGAGCAGCCGGCGTCGCGCTGGAAGGACCTGCACGGGGCGGACTTCGTAGACTTCCGGCCCGCGTGGGCGCTTCGCACGATCAACGACGGCGCGTTCGAGCGGCACGGGGTCGAGCGTCAGGTGCGCTGCAGCGTCGACGACATCCATACCCTGCTGGATCTCGTGCTGCGCGGGCTGGGCATCGCCATCGTGCCGCAGCACGTCGCGAGCAAGCCGCAGGCGAGAGGTCTGATGAGCCTGCCGGTGCCGCCGGGAGCCCCCGACTGGATCGTGTCGACCCTCGTCGCGCGCACTGCTTCCCTGGCGCCGCGCCTTCTCGAGATCCTCGACGAGGAACGCGCCGAGACCGAGGCCGCGTAGCCGCCTCCGGTCGGAAACTCGACCACTGCGCGTATTTCGCGTTCCGGGTGACCGGTGCTTCCGCATGAAGAGTCAGGTCAGGCAGCACGCCGGATGCCGAACCCCGCGGTGTTGATCAACAACGTCACGCTGCTGGAAGCACAGGCGAGTTCGGAGATCGAGAACATCGTCACGACGACGGACGAACTCCACCGCATCGAAGTGGCTCAACGAACTCGTCGGCGCCCGCATCCTTCGAGACTTCAAGATCGGACGCGACCGACTCTTCGTCAACGCCGAATTCCTCGAAATCCTCGGCCGTGATGAGCCCCCAGCCGGTGCCCAGCAACCCGCCCTTTTCTAGTGCCCCGCGCCGTTAGTTCGTTGCAGTAGTCGTCCGAGGGATTCGAGGATCTGGTCTGCGGTCTTGGTCCACGATCTGGCGCACCATCGCCAGGAGTGTTGAGGAGGACTGGTTCATGAGGACGTTCACGAGCACGAGCACGTCGATCAAGGGTCGTCTCGAGCACCTGCTGCGCATTGTGGACGGCGATATTAGAATAAACGCGATCTACGTTTTCTTTAATACGGGGGTTGATATGGACGTCGGTCGGGTCATCAAGCAGCTTCGCACCGCTGGCGCCCGCGTGGAGATGTCCGATCTCGGCGTCCTCGTCGACGGCGAGCTCGTCGACTTCGAGTTCAAGACCACCGGGCGGCTGCCGGAGCGGGCCTGGCTTCAGAAGATCTACGCGGCGCACGAGTCACTCCCGGATCACACACACCTCGTCGTCGTCGCGCCGCGCGCGACGGTGGATGCAACTGAGTGGGCGCGAGCGGTCCGCGACATGACGCTCGTCCTCGACGATCGGGTTGTTCATGACGGCGAGATCCACATCCTCGCGGTGACGCCCTCGGCGCAGCCGGCCAAGAGGGGGCCGCGTGCCTATGCGCGCTACGCGGTGTGGCGGGCTCTTCTCGCCGGCGCGCCGCGCAACGATCAGGTCCGGCTTGCCGAGCTCGCCGGCGCGACGCAGGGCTCTGTGTCCAACGCCCTGCGCCAACTGCCCGACGACGCGGACGCCGCGAAGCTGTTCGACAAGCTCGTGGCCAACTACCCTGGCCCTGGCGGTCAGTCCTTCTACTGGTGGAGCGATCGCCCCGTGGACGAGCAGGCGAAGCAGCTCGCCGCACGCGGCGCGCTGCTCTCCGGAGACTTCGCCGCGGATGCGATCGCACCGTGGCGAGTGTCCGAGCGCGTCGTCGGCTACGCGAGGGAGCCGATCGACCTCGCTTCAGACGGCTACGTCCTGACAGACGAGTCCGACTACACGACGCTCGTCACGATCCCGAGCGACCCGACTCTGTGGTCGACGGCCGCGGCGTGGGGGAAGGACGGTGTCGTCGACCCGGCGATCGCGGCGTATGACGTGTTGCGTACGGCGACAACGGGCGACCAGTACGAAGCCGTCGACAAGCTCCGCGAGTACATCGTGCGCTGGTACGCGAAGCACTCCGATGCCTGACACGTACCTCGTCTCGCGCACCGTGGCCGACGACGCTGCGTTCTTGGCTCTCGCCGACCTGTCGCAGGTCCTCGACGGCGAAGAGGGGTCTGGCATCATCGGCGGCCAGATGGTGTCGATGCTGTGCGCCCGTTTCCCGAGCCCCGGCTCGGTCATGCGCCGCACGGGAGACGCAGACGGAGGCATCCCGCGTGCGCTGGCCAGCACGAGCATCGCGCACGATCGGCTGATCGCGCTCGGCTACGCACCCACCAACAGCAATCGATACGAACGACCGGGCGCGGGCGACACCACCCTCACGGTGGACCTGCTCGTGCCGAACCTCGAGACCCGGCTGCGTGAGGAGACGCTCGGCGGCAGGAGGTTCGACAGCATGCCTGGTCTCGGCGTTGCGCTGGCGCGTCCGCTCTCGCTCGAGGTGTCGGCCACGCTCAGCAACGATGAGGAGATGCTGTTCACGACCAAGGTCCCTTCGGTCGAGGGCGCGATCATGCTCAAGGCGTACGCCTGGAGGAACCGCCACGCGATGAAGGACGGGATCGACCTGCACAGCCTATTTCGGATCGTCGAGGCACACCCGCTCGAGGACATCGGCGGCTGGCAGCTCGATGAAGCGCCGGCACGGGGCGCGCGGCGTGATGTCGGACAGATCCTGCATCCATTCGCGGACGGATGGGAGGCGCAGCCGCCGCACAAGGTCTCGTTCGACTACCGCCAGGTGATCGCAAGCATCCGCACCCGCGTCGCACAGCCGGCCTGAGCCGGAGCCCAGACTCAGGCGAACGGATCCGCGTCGTCGTGCGCGGCCCGCGGACTGCATGACTTCTCCGGCGGGGTCGCCCCCACCGGCAATCCGTTCGAAGACGGCGGCGGGCGTTGCGGAGTCCGGAAGCGCGGAGCTCCGGGAATGTTGCCAATCTGTTGCCACTGATCCGCGGAATCACGCGGGTCCGGGCAGAATGCTCAGTCGCTCGCACATCAGCCGAGGAGGCACTGCACGCCACGTCGACGCCCGTACCGAACGTATCCCAGGTCAGTGGCAACATCCTGGCAACAATTCAATCCTGGCCAAATAGAGCGAAACCCTCTTCGCCAGGCTGGTTGTGAGCCAGTTCACGATCGGTGGAGGAGGTGCCCGGTGTCAATCACTCCGGGGTTCACGACGGCGGGAGCGCCGAACGCGTGCTGGCAGCTCGACGCGACCGAGTACGTCCTCGCCGGCGGCCGCAAGTGTGTGATCTTCCAGCTCATCGACGACCACTCCCGGTACGCCGTCGCCTCCCACGCCGCCACTGGGGAGACCTCGAGGGACGCGATTCGGGTGGTGCGCAAGGCGATCAGAGCGCACGGGGTCCCGCAACGACTGCTGACGGACAACGGCGTCGCGCTGAACCCGTCGCGGCGCGGCATCCTCGGCCAGCTCGTCGCCTATGTCAGCCGGCTCGGGGTGGAGCCGATCACCGGGAAGCCTTACAAGCCGACCACGCAAGGGAAGAACGAGCGGTTCCATCAGACCCTGTTCCGCTGGCTGGACAAGCAGCCCATCGCCGGCAACCTGCGTGAGCTGCAGGGCCAGATCGATCAGTTCGACCACATCTACAACACGAAACGCCCACACCAGGCTCTCCCCGGCCGGGTCACCCCGCTGGCCGCGTGGGAAGCAACGCCGAAGGCCGAGCCGCCCAGACCTCGGCCCGCACCGCCACGGAAACCGACTGAGCCGCCACCGCCTGCGCCGTCCCCGAACGGCCGTGTATACGACGGGATCCGGGTGGTGACCATCCACCCGAACGGGTCGATCAAGGCCCGCGGCACCTCGTTCAACGTCAGCTACCCGCTTCGCGGGCACGACGTCTACGTGATCTACGAACCCGCCGGACTCATGGTCTTCGACGACCGCGGCACGCTCATCATCGAGCACCAGTGGCCACCGCCCGGCGTCAAGTACGTCGGCAACGGCAAGCCCCGAGGACCCAAGCCCAGGTCAGTGTCACCGATGTCCTGAGACATCAACAGTCACCGATGTCCTGATACAGAACTGTCACCCATGTCCTGAGACATCACAGGGTTTCAAATGGCGGTGACGGTGGGATTTGAACCCAAAGAGGCTCGGTCCATTTCGATCCGCTTTCAGCCGGGATCCGCGGAATTACGCGGTTTCGACCGTATCCAAAGCTGCTCGCGATCCTCCCCATTCGCGCCCGACCCGTCTCGGATGTGGGCAGGATGTGGGCACGCCGCTCGAGAGACAGGCTCGCCACACCCACGGGATGGCACCGCTTGCTCCGAGCCAACTCAGTACAGCGAAGATCACCGACACCGTCAGCAACACGACGGCCGCCCCGACTGCCCGCAGAAGGGACTAGGGACGCCTTCTTTCCTGCGGCGCTGACGACACCCTTGCCGACGCGGTCATGGACGCTGGCTGGTCTCTTGCCTTCGAAGAGGGCGACTACCTGTGGACCGCAACTCATCCGTTCTCGGGGCCGTGATCCACTACGTCGAGGGCGACCTCTACTGCCTGATGGTCGAATCACACAATGAGGGCGTCACGACGGCGGCAGTGGTGTGCCGTCGCCCTCATCGTCCCAAGCGCACCGGGTAGAGACGGACTTGACGGGGGTTGATAGAATAAAAGTGGAGTAGGTGGGAGTTGAACCCACTTGGGAGCTTTGACAGAGGACCCTGGTTACCGAACGCCTACCCCGACTGTTTGAGAGACGCCCCGGTTCCAGCCGGGGCGTTTCTGTTTGTGCCTGCGGGAACAAGCGTACAGCATAAAACTCCCGCTGTGCCGACACGCGGATACTTAGCTAAATACGGACGTGCTACAAAAGTGACACCGTCCCCTACACTGGTCCTAAGGAGGTCATCATGACCGATGTCACAGGACCAGTCGAAGAGTCTGCTGTGCCCACGCCAGCCGCAAAAAAGCGGCCCAAGGGACGTAGCCCGGCGTACCCGTCAATCGACCTAGGTAAGGCGGTACAGCGCGTAGGGCAGGTGTACGCCAAGGAGAAGCAGTACGCCGTCTCGACAACGGTCCTGCCCGGGCTGTGGGGTTACGCGAGTCTGAATGGCCCTGCGGCACAGCAGTTGTCGGCGCTGATCAAGTTCGGCCTCATGACCGACGAGGGCAACGGAGAAGAGCGCACGGTCGAGGTTTCTGACTTGGCCGTGCAAATCCTCAATCACCCGAGTTCGGACGCGCGCCAGGAGGCGATCAAGACCGCCGCGCTGACCCCCGGCATCCACCGCGAGATGTGGGACCAGTACGGCGCAGACCTGCCCTCCGACTCGAACCTCTTGTGGCGACTGACGCGCGAACGCAGTTTCACGGACACGGGTGCGCGCGAGTTCGTGCGCGAGTGGCGCGACACAATCGCGTTCGCGAAGCTCGGTAGCGAGGATGCAACAGCGCCGTCCGAAGAATCGCCCGATCCCGAACTCGAAGACGCAGATGAATCGGAGGAGCAACGCCAGCGAAGCCGAGTCCTGGATCGCGCCCTCGAAGATCGAGCCCTCCATGGGACGCGACTCCGCGAGGAACAGATTCAGCGAGAGCGCGAACAGCAGGCACTCCCACCTGCCCCTGGAATGACTGCCGTCCCGATCCCGCTCCCAGGTGGCGGATCGATCACTGTACAAGCCGCGTTCCCGATCACGGAGGCGAACTGGGCGTACTGGCAGGCCGTTCTAGCGGCGATGAAGCCGGGTCTCGTGGCTCCCGAGCCCGTTGCGCCTCCCGTTGAGCCGCAGGAAGTCTAGCCGGCACTACCAGCGTCAACGAGACAACCGCCCACAGCATGGTCGAACAATCGACCGTCAGCGGCTGTCGGCCGTTGTCAGCGTTCGCTTGAGCACGTCTAGGCGTGGCCGTAGAGGGCGTACTCCAGACCCATCTCTGCCCTGAGCGCCCGGAAAGCGTCAAGCCGCTCGCGAGCGGTGTCGGACATCGGATTGACGCGAGGGAGTTCCACTGCCGATGAGACGGACGCGATGCGCTCCCCCATCTCAGGCTCCGCGATTCTCTCGCGGTTGAAAAGGGAGGTTGACCCCGAAGTCCGGACACTGACCAGGCGGGTTCTGCGTGTTGCCGGGCTTGTCGAGGAGGATGTCCGTGATGGGCACGAGCACATCCCGGGGAGCGCGAGCGGGTGTTGGTGAACATGAGATGGGGGTCGTGCGCCGGAATTAGCGCACTCCCGCCAACCGCGACGGTGTTGCTCGCATAGCACTCACTTGAGGGAGGGTGGTCGATAACGACCCCCTCCCTCAAGCCAAGGGGCCTCGGTCGCATACCGATCCTCAACGGACAACGATCGCGGCCGGCGGGTGAGACTTCGACGAGGCACTGGACGCCGGCGTGTTCGAGTTTCTGCCACGGGGCTCAGGACTCGTACCAGGTCGGTCGCGAACTTACGAAGTCCGGATGTTCGAACCTGTCACGCCGCGACCTGCGGTGGGTAGCGGCCCCACGCGAAATCCTGTGGGCAAACGGTGGGCACGGGCCCCACGGGCGCCGATCCGACGTCTGTCCCGATCGCTCTCGACCCGTCTGATACCTCCTCGTTCCGCCTCATTCCAATCGCCGAAACGCGGCTGCCGACGTGGGAAACCCCTGACCACGGCCGTGCCCACATCTGAGCCGGACTGAAACTGATCCAAAAGGAATGAGCCGGATCGAACCCGCCTGAAGAGGAGGTCGATCCGGCTCAAAATGGCGGTGACGGTGGGATTTGAACCCATACGCCCGAGGGCTGCCTCGGTCACGAAGCCCGGAATCACGCGGATTCGATCAGGTCGATACGCCGTCTCGATCCGTCCGATCAGAGTCGGCCGGGATCAGTTGTTCCCACGCGCGACCATTCGAGTGTCCCGAGAACTGCTGGGGTCAGGCTCGCGTTGAGGGACACTCTCGTGCGCCATTACAAAGTGGATTCCAGCCTCTGCCGCAACTCCCGTCTGAGGATCTTGCCTGCAGCGGACTTCGGCACCTGGTCGCAGAAGACGACCTCGCGGACCCGCTTGTACGGGCTGACGCGCTCCGCGACGAACTCCATCACCTCTTCCACTGTGAGACCGTCATCGCCTCGGCGGACGACGAACGCCACCGGGATCTCACCGACGTCGGTTCGCGGCCGTCCGACCACGGCTGCGTCCGCGACGAGCGGGTGGGTGATCAGCACGGCTTCGAGCTCGGCGGGAGGCACCTGGTATCCCTTGTACTTGATCAGCTCCTTCAACCGATCCACGATGTAGACGTTGCGCTCGGCGTCGACGGTCACAAGATCCCCGGTGTGGAGAAAGCCGTCCTCATCGAGAGCTTCCGCTGTCGCATCCGGGTTGTCGAGATACATCGACATGACGTTGGGACCGCGGACCCAGAGTTCGCCGACCTCGCTCACGCCCTCCTCCGGTGGGAAGATGAGTCCGCCGTCGAGACCGACGATCCGGTTGTCCGTCCCTGGCACTGGTTTGCCGACGCTCGCGTGCGGGGTGGCTTCGCCACTCCCCGCGAAGTGAGAGACAGGACTCATCTCGCTCATGCCGTACCCCTGACGCACCGATACGCCGAGACGACGCTCTACTGCAGCGCTGAGGGCGTCATCGAGCGGCGCCGCTCCTGAGAACAGTTCGCGCAGACTCGAAAGATCGGCGTCGTCGACGGACGGGTGCTTGGCAAGGGCGAGGGCGATCGGTGGGGCGATGAAAGCGAATGTAGCCCGGTGCTGAGCGATGAGTGCCAGGAACTGCGCCAGGTCGAAGCGGGGCATCGTGACCAGGGTCGCGCGACGTCGCAGCGCAAGGTTCACCAGCACCGTCATTCCGTAGATATGGAAGAACGGAAGTACGCCCATCACGACGTCGTCGCGCTCGACGCCCATGCGATCCTCGATCTGAACGACATTGGCGACCAGGTTGCGGTGACTGAGGCAGACACCCTTCGGGTGACCGGTCGTGCCCGACGAGAACGGCAGCACCGCGTCGGCCAGCGGCGGGGCCCAGTCTCCAGGCGACACCGGCGGGGACTGGGCGAGGTCGGCCGCATCGAGGACACTGGCGACGCCGGGAGCAGCATCCACGATCGCCGCCTCCATCACCGTCCGCAGCCCAGGATCGGATACCACGAAGGCGGCACCGGACGCGGCCAACTGCCGACGGATGTCGTCCATGGTCGCTAGCACGGGAACCGTGGTGACCGTCGCTCCGATCGCGCCGATGGCGTGATAGGCGATCACGAACGCCGGGGAGTTCGCACAGTGGAGCGCCACAACCGCCCCAGGGGCGACGCCGCGAGCTCGCAGTGCCGCCCCGGCGGCGTGCACGCGCTCGGCGAGCTCACCGTAGGTCAGCGTCGCGCCGGTCGGCCCGTCGATGACGGCGATCCGCGCGGCATCGTGCGGACCCAGGTCTTCGAAGATGAATCGCTGCAGCGATACCGCCGGAATCATGGGTTCAGGAAAGGGACTGTGGAAAGTCATGGAGTGGACCTCTCTGTCCGGATTGGATGGGGATGGTTCATCGGGATGCCGCAACGACGGCCGGCGCCCCGAGACGGGCTGCGATTTCGGTGCCCTCGCGAATCGCGCGCTTCGCGTCGAGCTCTCCCGCGAGCAACGCGCCGCCGATGATGTGCACAGCGGCTTCGGCGTCGCCCAGTTCGGAGGACAGCTCGCGAACCGACTCCTGGCCCGCACACACCACAATGGTGTCGGCGGCGAGCTGCCGTGATCGCCCGCCCACGGTGATGCGGATGCCGTGTTCGGTGATCTCGTCGTAAGTGACGCCCACGACGAACTCGACGCCCCGTCTCCGCAGCTCGGCGCGATGGATCCACCCGGTGGTCAGGCCTAGCCCGGCACCGGCTTTGGTCGGTCGGCGCTGCAGCACGGTGACGTGCCGGCGGCTCTTCGCGGGTAGCGCCGGCGCGAGACCACCACGAACCCAGGGGTCCGTGGAAACACCCCAGTCGGCGAAGAACCGGTCGCGGTCGAGGGCCGCCGAGGGGTGGTCTTGGGTGAGGAAGACAGTGGTGTCGAATCCGATTCCGCCGGCTCCGAGCACGACGACCCGCCCGCCTGCCTTCGCTTCTCCGCGCAGCACGCGGGCGTAGTCGATGACGTGAGGACGTTCGAGTCCCGGGATCGCGGGGATCCGCGGGCGCACGCCGGTCGCGAGGATGATGTCGTCGAACCCCGCGGTGATGAGAGTCACGGCATCAGCTCTCGTCGACGTTCGCACGTCGACGCGCAGTCGCGTCAACTCGCCGCGGAAGTACCGAAGCGTCTGGGAGAACTCCTCTTTGCCGGGGATGCGCCGCGCGAGGTCGAACTGGCCTCCTATGGCATCCGCAGCTTCGAACAGTGTCACCCGGTGTCCACATGCGGCCGCGGTCCTCGCGGCGGCGAGACCCGCGGGCCCTGCTCCGACGACCGCGACCGAGCGTGTGTGGCGGGTGGGCATGATCTGCAGCGATGTCTCACGCCCCGCTCGCGGGTTGACGAGGCAGGTGGTCACGTCACCAGCCAGGGTGTGGTCGATGCACGCCTGATTGCAGGCGATGCAGGTGTTGATCGTCGCTTCGGCGCGACCCCGGGTCTTCGATACGAACGCGGGATCGGCCAGCAGCGGGCGTGCGAGCGAGACGAGGTCCGCGTCGGCGCGGGCCAGGATCCGCTCGGCGACGTCTGGCGAGTTGATCCGGTTCGAGGCCGCGACCGGGATGGTGACCGCACTCTTGACCGCACGGGTGAACTCCGAGAACGCGGCCTGCGGCACACTGGTCGCGATCGTCGGCACCCGGGCTTCGTGCCATCCGACGCCGGTCACGATCAGATCGACGCCGGCGGCCTGAACGTCGCCGGCGAGGGCGAGCGTCTCGTCGAGCGTGCTGCCGTCGGGGACGAGGTCCACCACTGACATGCGGAACGACAGGATGCCGTCCGCGCCGAGCATCCGGCGGACACCGCGAGTGACCTCGAGTGGGAACCGGCGGCGACGGGTCGCATCCCCGCCCCACTCGTCGTCGCGGTGGTTGGTGGCGGGTGCCAGGAACTCGTTGAGGAGGTACCCCTCCGACGCCATGATCTCGACCCCGTCGTACCCGGCGCGGCGGGCGCGAGCGGATGCCGCCGCGTAGTCCGCGACCGTCTGCTCGATATCAGAGGGGGCCATTGCGCGCGGTTGCCGGCGCGAGATCGGGGCCCGCAGTGCGGAGGGCGCGACGAGCTGATCATGGTCGGCATACCGGCCGAAATGCAGAAGCTGCAGCAACACGAGACCGCCCTCGGCGTGCACGGCATCGGTGATCAGCCGATGCGCTGCAACAGCACTGTCGTCGTCGAGCACGGCTCCGTCGTCCCACGGACGCCCCTCACGGTTCGGCGAGACGCCTCCGGTCACGATCAGCCCGACGCCGTGGCGCGCCCGTTCGGCGTAGAACGCCGCCATCCGCTCGAAGCCACCGGTGCGCTCCTCGAGGCCGAGGTGCATCGACCCCATGAGCACGCGGTTGGGCAGGGTGTGCCTCCCGATCCGAACCGGCGACAGCAGGTGGGGGTGATCGGTCATTTCTCTCCTTCCGGGCACGCCGAGCAGACCGTGACCAGGGTGGTCCACGGCCTGCTCGCCGATCAGGTCAGGTCAGGGCCGGCACGCTCGCGCGAATGAAGACGATCATGTCGCCGAGGACCTCGTCCCGGTTGATCTCGTTGAAGATCTCGTGGCGCGCGCCCTCGTAGCGGATGTGCTGCCCGTCCGCTCCGATGACATGCCGTGCGGCTGCCTCGGCGTGCGCATACGGCGCGATGACGTCGTCGCTGCCGTGCAGCCATATCGCGGGCACGGTACCCACGTCCGGACCGGCCGCGATGTCGTCGAGGGCGCTCCCGATCGCGAGCAATGTCGCCTTGAGGAAGGGCCCGTGGTGCACGAGGTCGTCGGCCGCGTAGGCGTCTCCGGTTGCCGGATCGCGCGAAAGCGCCGCGGGGTCGATCGGGACGTCGGGGATCGGGTCGAGCAGTGCGAGTGCCTGAAGGTCGGGGTTGCCGCCGATGTAGGGTCCGCTCAGGACGAGCGCGTCGATCTTGCGAACTCCGCCGAGCTGCACGAACCGCGTGGCGATCGCCCCACCCATGGAGTGCCCGATGAGCACCAGCGGAAGCCCGGGATGCTCAGTCACCGCGTGATCGACGACGGCGTCGAGATCGCGAGCGAAGTCGTCGAACACCTCGACGGCCACCCGCTGTCCCCCGGAGCGGCCGTGGCCGAAGTGATCCGGCGCGTAGACCTCCGCGCCTTCATCGATGAGCCGCTGCGCCACGTGGTCGTATCGACGGGCGTGCTCGCCGTAGCCGTGCGCGATGACCGCGACGAAGGTCGCGTCGGGATTCGGCCAGCGCCAGACGACGATCTCATCGCCGGTGACGCCCGTGAACGACCTCGTCGTCGGTTCAGTCAGTTGTGACATGGTGTCTCTCTTCATCATCGCGGAGCGTCTGGGCGCTCCTGTTCCTGGTCGAGTTGTGCGAGCACGGCGTCGGCCCAGTCGACACGGGCCTTCTGAAGGTGAAGCCCCCACTGCAGCACGAGGTATTGGCGCCCCGCCGTGAACGAAAGCTCCTCCGCGCTGACGAAGTCCCGCTGCTCGATGCGTCGGTACTCTTCGAGCAGCTCCGCGTGCAGCGCACGATGCCGGACGATCTCCTCTCGAAGGTCTCCGCCGAGGGACGCCGACGCACGCACGCGCACCATGAGCGCGTCCTTCGTGAGTTTCGGATCCTCGCGCGACTCCAGCCACGCCCGCAGTTCGTCGCGGCCCTCGGCGAGGATCTCGTAGGTGCGTCTTCCGCCGCGGGCGGGAGCATCGTGTTCGACCTCCCGAATGAGTCCGTCGCGCTCAAGCCGCGCGAGCTCCCGATAGATCTGCTGATGCGACGCCGGCCAGAAGTAGCCGATCGAGCGGTCGAATCGCCGTGCGAGTTCGAGCCCGGATGCGGATCTCTCATTGAGCGCGGTGAGGATGGCGTGAGCGAGCGACATACGGTCAGCATACGAATGCGCTCGAGCCTCATCGCGCGCGATTCCGACGTCCAACATCCGCCGACCTCCTCGGGCGAGTTCCGAAGTGTTGCGTCAATGCAACTAGTTGCATAAACCTTAACCGAGAGGCATGGATGCCGCAAACGCCTGCTCATGCCACCCATCCCAGGCTGCGCTCGACGGCGCGATTCCACTGACCGCGCACCTCCGTCCGCCACTGCGCATCGCGACTCGGCTGCCAGCGTGTGGGCTCGAGCGCCTGCTGTGCCGCAATGTCGCGGTCGACCCACAGCTCCGCACCGATCCCTGCGGCGAGTGCTGCGCCAAGCGCTGTCATCTCGAGCATCTGCGGTCGTTCGACCGGTACGCCGAGCACGTCCGATTGGATCTGCAGGAGGAGGTCGTTCACTGCCGCACCGCCGTCACCGCGCAGCGAGGCGATCTTCAGCCCACTCTCGAGCTCGGCCGCCTCTACGACATCCGCGACTTGAAGCGCTATGGCGTCCAGGGCGGCCCGCACGAGATGCCGCTGGTCGGCATAAGCGGTGAGGCCGACGATCGTGCCTCGCGCATCGGGACGCCAGCGCGGCGCGTACAGCCCCGAGAAGGCAGGCACGAGATACACCCCGCCGCTCTCGGGCACGCTCGCCGCGATCCGCTCGGACTGCGCCACGTCGTCCAGGATCCCGAGCCCGTCGCGCAGCCATTGCAGGATTGAGCCCGCCACGGCGATCGAACCTTCCAGAGCGTAGGCGCGTGCACCCTCGACGCTCTCACAGGCGACCGTCGGGATGAGGCCGACCTGCGAGTCGACGGGGGCGTCACCGGTGTGCACCATCACGAATCCCCCGGTGCCGTAGGTGCACTTCGCCTCTCCAGGACGAGTGATCCCATGCGCGAACAGGGACGCCTGCTGATCGCCGACCACACCGGTGACGGGTGCGCCTCGCAGCAGGCTGTGCTCCCCCGCGCGTCCGAACTCCCCCATCGAGGGGCGGATGGCCGGCATCATCGACGCCGGGATGTCGAGCACTCCCAGAAGCTCGTCGTCCCACCGGTGAGCGCGCAGGTCCATGAGTCCGGTGCGGCTCGCATTGGTCGGCTCGGTCATGTGGATGCCACCGTCCGGCCCGCCGGTGAGGTTCCACAGCAGCCAGCTGTCCATGGTCCCGAACAGCAGGTGTCCGGCGTCGGCCGCGCGGCGGACACCGGGGACCCGATCCAGAATCCAAAGGAGCTTCGACACCGAGAAGTAGGTCGACGGCGGCAGTCCGGTGCGGCGACGCAGTTCGGCCTCGCCGACGCGGTCGACCACCGACGCGACGACGTCGTCGGTGCGCACGTCCTGCCAGACGATCGCTGGGGCGACAGGCTTGCCGTCACGGCGATCCCACACCACCGTGGTCTCACGCTGATTCGTGACGCCGACGGCGGCGATATCGTGGCGCGTGAGGCCGGCCTGCCCCAGGGACTGGCCGATGACCTCGCGGGTGTTGAGCCAGATCTCGGAGGCGTCGTGTTCGACCCATCCGGGTGCGGGCGTGTGCTGCGCGTGCGCGAGCTGACCCGTCGCCACGCGTTTCCCCTGTGCATCGAACACGATGGCGCGCGTGCTCGTGGTGCCGTGGTCGACAGCGAGGACGAATCGGCTCATCGCGCACCACGCAGCATGCGGGGCTCGGCGGCTTCAGCGAATGACACGCCGTGCCGGTCGCGAAGGATGCCGACGACCCGGGTCGTCTCGAACGCGCGGATGTCGGCATCCCACCCCCTCACCTCGCCGACCACCTGCGCCAGCTCATCGACAAGGCCGGAGGTGACGCGCCCCTCGAACGCGAGCGACGTGCGGCGCAGGAGCAGATCGTCGAGATGGCGCACGGCTTCCGTCGCAACCAGGCGTCGGATCTCAAGGCGGCTGTAGGAAGGCGCATGCGTGAGGGGTACGTCGGGCTCGTGGCAGATCTCGTCCACGAAGCCGGCCGCGGCGGTGCCGTAGCGGTCGAGCAGCTGTGCGACACGCGATGACGGGACCCCGTCGGCATGGCGCGCGATCCACTCCCGCCGCGCGGAAGCCGTACGCGGAAAGTCGCGTCCGCCGCCGATGGGCCGCGAGGCTGTGTCGATCGTGGGCGTCCGGCCGAGTTCGTCGATCACGCGCCGCCCGAGGTCTGCGGCGAGCGCCCTGAAGGTCGTCCACTTGCCGCCGACAAGACTCAGGGTGGTCCTACTCGCTCGCCCCGAGTCGTGCCGCGCCACCACCGTGTAGTCCCGGCTGACCCTGCCGGCGGCGGAATCGCCGTGCGCGGGAAGCGGCCTCACCCCGGCGAAGCGGAACACGATGTCGGACCGATCCACGGTGGTCCCGGGAAGGACGGTGGCAATCAGCTCGAGGAAGTAGCCGACCTCGTCGTCGGTGCAGATGATCGGATCGGCCATGTCGTGCTCGAGATCGGTGGTTCCGACGAGCACTCGATCTCCGATCGGGAGGATCAGCACGATCCGCCCGTCTTCGTGCTCGAAGAACAGTTCTCGTCCACCCGTCGCCGCGAGCAGTTCGGCATGTTCGATGACGATGTGCGATCCCTTGGTGCCGCCCATCAGCCGGCCGGCATCCCCGAGCGCGGCATTGGTGAGATCGGTCCAGGGGCCGGTGGCGTTGACGACGATGTCGGCGTCGAGATGGAACCGTCGACCGGACTCGCGGTCCTCCACCAGCACTCCTTCCTCGTCGAGCCCGACGGCGGCAACGTAGTTCGCCGCGCGGCCGCCGGCCTGCTGCGCATCTGCGAGCACGTCGAGTGCGAGACGCTCGGGGCTCGTCATGCACGCGTCGAAGTACGTCGCGGCGTACTTGACTCGCGGATTGAGCTCGGGCAGCTCGGCGAGCGCGCGCGTGCGACCGGTGAAACGGTGGCGCGGGGTTACCCGGCCGGCACCCGAGTAAGCGTCATAGAGCCACAACCCGAGCTTGATGACGATCGCACCGCGTTCATGTCGCCGCCCGCTCTTGCCCGTGAGGAACGTCAACGGGGCCGCCAGCAGACCCGAGAACGTGGAGTAGATAGGGATCGTCGTGGGTTGCGCGGTGACGCAGTGCGGCGCGAGCTGCAGCAGCGCGTTGCGCTCCTGCACGGACTCGCGCACCAGCCGGAACTCGCCGTTCTCCAGATAGCGGATGCCGCCGTGGATCATGTGCGACGAACCCGCCGACGCACCCGAGACGAAGTCGTCCCGCTCCACGAGCGTCGCCGACACACCTTGGAGGGACAGTTCACGGAGCAGTCCGAGTCCGTTGATGCCACCGCCGATGATCACCACATCGGATCGTGGATGCTGCTCGAGGTCTTCGATGAGCACCCCACGGTCGGTCGTTGACGGGGATCTGTGGTTCACTGCGGCTCCTATGGCGGGGGGACGCCGAAACGATGCCATGGGTTGCACACGCCGAGCACGCTATTGCAATAATGTGCAGAGCGCTGGTCGACGAAAGGCGCATGATGGCTTCCACGGTCCGCAGGAACCGCGCCGCGTGGGAGGCCGCACGCCGCCACTACGAGGACGATCAGAGCATGGAGGTCATCGCGGGCGAGCTCGGGGTGTCACGCTCCACGGTCTCACGCCTGCTGCAGCACGCCCGCGACCTTGGCCTGGTCGAGGTGCGTGTCGCTTCGAGCCCCGACGAGATCGCACCGCTCGAGCGACGCCTGGCCGAGCGGTGGGGCATCCGCGCCACCGTCGTCGCGCCGCAGGCCGGCGGCGACGACGAGAAGACCCTGGGCGAGGTCGCAGGAGCTGCAGCACGTGTGATCGGCGACGCGCTCGCTGGCGAGTCGGTGGTAGGCGTCGCGTGGGGCTCGACCATGGATGCCGTGAGCCGCCGGCTCCCGGGACGAGTGATCCCGGGATGCACCATCGTGCAGCTGAATGGCGCGGGCAACTTCCACACCAGCGGCGTTCCGTACGCGAGCGAGCTGCTGCGCCGCTTCGGGGAATCCTTCGGAGCCCGCATCGAGCAGTTCCCGGTCCCGGCCTTCTTCGACTCCGCCTCCACACGAGAGGCGTACTGGCGCGAGCGCAGCACCCGCCGGATCCTGGCACTGCACGCCCGCCTCGACTGCGCCGTGTTCGGCATCGGGTCACCGTTCTCCCACACGCCCGGTCACGTGTATCAAGGCGGCTACCTCGAGCAGCCGGACTACGCCCAGCTGCGCGCAGAGCGCGTGGTCGGCGATATCGCGACGGTGTTCTATCGCGCCGACGGATCGAGCTCAGGCATCCCGCTCAACGATCGCGCCAGCGGTCCGTCCTTCGCAATCCTGCGTCGTGCCCGACGCCGCGTGTGCGTCGCCTCCGGCCCGGGCAAGGTGCTCGCGCTGCGAGGCGCCCTCACCGCCGGCGTCGTCACCGACCTGGTCGTCGATCGCGAGCTGGCGATGGCGACGCTCCAAGCAGCCCGCTGAGGTCGACCTCGCTACGACTGCACGTTCTTGCAACTTGTTTGTGAACTTTGTTGCACACAACTAGCGTGCACCACACGACGGATCAGCCTCCGTCCCCCGCTCACCCGGGAACCTGCACTCAAAGGAGAGATCCATGAAGGTTCGAGCAATCGCAGCCGCGGCCTGCACGGTCGCACTGCTTGCCGCCACCACAGCCTGTAGCTCGTCGACATCGACCGACCAGGCCACCACCGGCGGCGACGAGGTCCGTGTCGGCGCGATTCTGTCGATGTCGGGCGTGTACTCCACGCTCGGCCCCGCGCAGAAGAACGCCATCGAGATGGGTGTCGCAGCGCTCAACGAGAAGGGCTTCGAGGTCGACGGCACGAAGCACACGCTGGCGTTCGACTATGCCGACGACAAGAGCGATCCCGCGACCACGGGCGTTGCCGCTCTTCGCCAGATGGTCGAGTCCGACAACCTGCCGGTGATCGCGTTCGGCCTGGGATCGTCGACCTACGCGCCACAGCTTGAGCGCACGCCCGTGCCGATGATCAACATCCTCGACAGCACCTACCCGAGCATCCTCGAGTACAGCGATGACATCGTGCTCATGCGCGGCGCATCCGAGACGTACACGATCGGATGCGTGGACTGGGCGCGGGACACCCTCGGCGCTTCGACGATCAGCGTCATCGACACCAAGGGCGAGCCGTATGGCGAGGGACTCACCCAGCTCATCGAGGCGCAGGGGAAGACTGCCGGACTTGACGTGACGACATCCTCCGCGCCGCTCGGCACCGCGGACTACGGCAGCGCGATCTCGTCCGCCCTGGCCGCAACCCCCGATGTCGTCTACCTCTCCAGCGTCACCGGGGTGATCCTGCCCGTGCTCAAGCAACTTCGCCAGGCCGGATACGCCGGGCCTGTGATGCACAGCGCCGGCGTCAACCCGCAGCAGGCCGAGGCGATCCTGGGCGAAGGCTTCAACGAGTTGATGACCGATAACTACGACTGCGCCGGCACGACGCCGCTCACCGCCGACGACGACATGACGCGCGCCTTCGCCGAGGTCTACCAGCAGAAGTACGACGAGTACCCGCAGGACCTCACGATGTGGGCTTACGATCTGCCCTTCGTGATCGCCGAGGCGATGGCCGAGGCCGGCACCACGACCGACCGCGCCGCGATCCTGAGCGCGCTGGCGAAGATCGACGTGCCCGCCGGCAGTGTGAGCGGCTGGATCCCGTCCCCGGACGGCGCCCTGTTCACCGATCGCAACGCGCGCACGCTGTCCGAGGTCACTCAGTGGTGCGCGGACTCGAAGTCGATCGCGACAGCTCTCGTGTTCGACGGACTGGGCGGCACCGTCAACGACGCGAAGGTCCTCGACGAGCCCTGCGCAGGGAAGTGACATGGCGCAGGCGCTGTTGAACGGGGTCTTCCTCGGGAGTCTCTTCACCCTTGTGGCACTGGGACTGACCCTGGTGTACGGGGTGATGGAGATCCCTAATTTTGCCCAGGCCGGTGTGATGGTCCTGGCTGCGTACACCACCTGGTCGGTCGAGACCGCAGGTGCACCGTTCCTGCTCGCTGCGGCGGCCGGTCTCGCGGTGGCCGGCATCCTCTCCGTCCTCACGGAGGTACTGGCGTATCGGTGGATTCGTGACAACCCGGCGGCAGCGCCTGCGATCGCCCTCGGTCTTCTCCTCATCCTCCAGAACATCGCACTGGTCATCTGGGGCGGTGAGGGGAAGGCCCTGGATACCCCTTACGACACGTGGACGCTGCAGCTGGGGGACGTGACGATCTCAGGAGTCAAGGTCGTGGTCGTGCTGACTGCAGCGGCAGCGGTCGCCGTGCTGGCGGCAGTGCTCAACCGCACGTCGCTGGGGCGGTCCATCCGCGCCGTCGCGCAGGATCGTGAGGCGGCGGCGCTGCTGGGAGTGTCGGTCAAGCGACAGTACGTCCTCTCCTTCCTTCTCGCGGGCCTGCTCGGCGGTCTCGCGGCCATCGTCTTCGCTCCCACCTTCCAGATCTCGCCGTTCATGGCAGATTCATTGCTGCTGAGCGCGTTCGTCGTGGTCGTCGTCGGCGGACTCGGCAGCGTTCTGGGCGCGGTCATCGGTGGCATGGCGCTCGGACTCGTCGAGAGCCTCGGCGCGACGTTCATCAGTCCCGCCTACCAGAGCGCGTTCGGATTCCTGTTCCTGGTGGCCGTGCTCATCTTCCGCCCGACGGGGATCCGCTCCGTCAACGCACAGAGAGTCGGCTGACATGCTCACCACCGTCCTCGCTCCCCGGCCAACCTCCCCCGTCCGGGAGACTCACCGCAGCATCGCCGGCCGCTACGTCTCGATCGCCGTCGTGACCGCACTCACCTATGTCGCAGTGACGCAGCTGCGCGGAGACCAGGGGCTCGTGGCGATCCTCATCGCCGTCTGGGCAATCGCCCTGACCGGGCTGAACGTCGTGCAGGGACTCGGTGGCTACCCGAGCCTCGCACAGGCGGCGTTTTTCGGCATCGGAGCCTACGCGTCGTCGATCCTCCTCGCGTCCGGCGTGCCGTTCTGGCTCGCCGCGGTAGGCGGGGTGCTCGCTTCCGTCGCCGCGGGCACCTTCGTCGCCGTCGTCTTCAGCCGCACTCGAGGTCAATATTTCGCGATCGGCACATTGTTCTTCGGGGCAGTCTGCACTCTGGTCTTCACGAACGAGAGCGTGTTCACCGGTGGCCCGAACGGCATGCCGGTAGGTCTCGGGATGCCGATCCCGGTCGTGCTCGCCGCCATCGCGGGTTCGCTCGGGGTCGGGTTGGTCGTCTTCGACCTGATCGGACGTTCGAGGTTCGGGCGACGACTCCGTGCGATCAGCGCCGACGAGGACCTCGCCGAGCATGTCGGTGTGCCCACCGCGCGCACCAAGGCGATCGCGGTGATCGTGTCGGCGACGTTCGGCGGCTGGGCGGGCGTGTTGCTCGCGCAGTACAACGGGGTCATCGCGCCGTCGCAGTTCACGTTCGTCCAAGGGTTCCTCATGTTCGTCGCGATCGGCATCGGCGGATACGGGCGACTGTTCACGCCACTGGTCGGCGGGATCGTCGTGGTGGGGCTGTCGCAGCTGCTGAAGCTGCAGCCTGGCGTGAGCCAGATCGCACTCGGGCTGGTCTTCATCGTCATCACGTTGCTCGTCCCCGGCGGACTCATCGGCGGAGCCGAGCGCATAGCCCGTTCCCTCTTCTCCAGGAAGGCCACCTCATGACCGCCGCCCTCGAACTCCGGGGCCTGACGAAGGCGTTCGGCGGCGTGCGCGCAGTCGACGACGTGTCGCTCACCATCGAGCCCGGCCACATCCTGGGACTCATCGGCCCGAACGGGTCCGGCAAGACCACCCTGCTCAACATGATCGCAGGCACCCTGACACCCACCGGCGGCACGATCCTGCTGGGCGGAGTCGACGTCACCTCCCTGCCCCCGCATGTCAAGGTCGCCCGCGGCATCGCTCGCACCTTCCAGACGACCCGCGTCATGTCGGCATGGACGGTGCAGGAGTCGCTCGCGCTGGCAGGCGACGCCCGAGCGGCCGCGATCGACGCAGCCGAGCACGTCGGCATCGGCGACCTGCTACGGCGCCGGGTGGGATCGCTCTCGAGCGCACAGCAGCGCCTCGTCATGGTGGCCACCGCGCTCGCATCCCACCCCAAGGTGATCCTCCTCGACGAACCCGCCGTCGGCATGGATGTCGAAGAAACCGACCACCTGCACCGCGTCGTGCGCGGCATCCGTGACGAACACGGCATCTCGGTGATCGTGGTCGAACACAACATGCGCTTCCTGATGTCATTGGCCGACTCCATCGTCGTGATGGCCACGGGGCGCATCCTTTCCACCGGGCGACCTGACGTCGTCCGCAACGACCCGGCGGTCATCTCCGCCTACCTGGGAGGATGACGATGCCCCTACTCACAGTCCGCGAACTCACCGTCCGCTACGGCGGCGCGACCGCCGTCCGCGGCATCGACCTCGACGTCGCCGAAGGCACAGTCACCGGCATCCTCGGCGCCAACGGCGCCGGAAAGACCTCGACCCTGATGGGCATCATGCGTGCGGTGCCGCGCGTGACGGGCGCCATGACGATGGCCGGAGGGGATCTCTCCGGCGCACACACTCGAGACGTCGTCGAGGCGGGTGTGTCGCTGTGCCCGCAGAACCGTCGCCTGTTTGCGAGCATGACCATCGAAGAGAACCTGCTCCTCGGCGCTCAGCGCAAGTCGCGGGCCGTCGTTCGCAGCCGTCTCGACGAGGCCTACGAGCGGACGCCCTGGCTGGCGACACGCCGGCGCGAAGCTGCCGGCCGCCTCAGCGGCGGGCAGCAGCAGCTCGTCGCCATCGCGCGGGCGCTCATGTCGGCTCCGCGTCTGCTCATGCTCGACGAGCCGTCTAGCGGCCTGTCCCCGGTCGCCGTCATCGAAGTCCGGGAACTGCTTGAGCGGATCTGCGCGAGCGGACTCACGGTGCTTCTGGTCGAGCAGAACACCCACCTCGTGCAGGCGCTCTGCTCCTCGGTCTACGTGCTCTCCGAAGGACGGATCGTCGGCCACGACACTGTGGAGAACCTCGTAGCAAACGACCTGCTCTCAGACGCCTACCTCGGGTAACCGAACGGGCACCTCACGCACACGGTGGCCCGGGGTGACCGTGGGCGATTTCCCCACGGTAAGGCGGGCGTCTCGGACACCTCGCACGCGTGGAGAGCCGCGGGACTCCGCGGATATCCACGCTGCGACTCGCCGTCACGAACACCCGTCGTCCATCCGTGGGCACGGGTCGGGAACGAAGACAGGCCGGATCGGTTCCCAATCCTGTTCCCAAACGCCGATCAGCCCCGCAAGAAAGCGGGGCTGATCTGCGATAAAAACTGGCGGTGACGGTGGGATTTGAACCCATACGCCCGACGCCGACCTCGGCGTGGAACCCCGGATTCACGCGGATCCGATCAAGTACATGTTGCTCTTCGATCAGCGCAACCGGGTCCGATTTGATTCAGTTGTTGCCACGTCGTTGCCACGCGTCTCAGCCATGCGGAACCCCACATGCACGCCAAGTTCGTCGTCGAAATCAGTGTCTCACTTGGCACAACACACCGAAAGAATGGGTTCGACAAGCGGCGACCACGCCACCACCAACGCCCGACACGGAGCGGCGCTGAAGGGACGAGCGGTGCCGTGCTGTCTATGTCCTGCCGGCCAACTTGTCGAGTAGGTCTTCGATCACGTGGGTGGTGAGCCGCCCCTGGCTGTAGGCGACGAGTTGACCGAGCGACATGTCGAGCGCTGGTTCCAGCTGCGCTGCGTCGAACTGGTCGCCGCCGAGCGCTTCGCGGAAGTGAGGCCCGCCGACCGGATGTGCGAGCCATTCTCGCACTGGGGTGGCAGCCGACAATTCAGGCGATCCGGCAGCAGACGGCGGGCTCGGGCGCGGCGGTACGGCGGCCGAGTACGGCAGGTCGGTTTCGACGAAGTTCGTCGCCAGCTCCGCCGGCGGCACGTCACCGTGAACGGGCAGAATGCGGTACAGATGCCGGTATGGACCCTTGGCAGCGGTGTTGCTGTACTTGTCGGGCCGGGTGACCACGTCCCAGTTGCCGCCCTGCATCCCCTCCTGAGCAGCATCGACCCGGACCACAGTCCCCTGGGATTCAGGAATCTCATGCCAGTGCCGTCGGTCGGCGAGCTCTGCCGGCGAGTGTGGTTGAGCGTTGAAGAACATGCTGCCGCCCGCGACGAACAGCACGCCACGACCGGTGTCGTCGAGAAGGGCCGCCCAGCGTGTGTCCGCCTTGTTCGCAGAGTCCTGTGGCCGACTGTATCGCGTGACCTGATCCGCGACGGACCCGGAATACTGCCCGAAGAACGCAGAGGAGCGACGATCGGCCGTCGATTCGTGCGGTCCGCGCCCGTACCACTGAATTGTGCCGAGTTCCGGGATGAGAGTCACCGTCGTGCCGATGACTTGCGGGTTCGGGATGGCGGCATCCGGCGAGAATGCCGACAGCACATCTAGCTGGCCGTTGCCGTAGACGGTGTAGGTGATCGTTTGGGTTGAGGTCGTGGTCCGATAGGTCGGCCGGAAGGGCAGTTTTGTGGTGACAGAGCCTCGGACAGTGATCCGGATTCCGTCAGGAATCGGCTTCATCTCGACATCTTCGATGGCCCACTCCTCCCCCACACCTCGCCATGGCTGAGACGGCTCCGGAAGGTTCACCCGGATTTCGGGAGTGGTCAGTTCCGCATCGTTCGGGCTCCGCCAGTAGTTCGGGCTCAGCCCGCTCACGAGCAGTTCCCTGTCGTCGTAGCACAACGATGTCAGCCGGCCTGTGGTCCGGGATATCTCGATCGAGAATCGACCCCCGTTCACGCGAATCGCCGTCGCACTATCGGCGACGGTCATGGCTGGCAGATCTGAAGCGGGTCGCAGCGACAGGTCAGGCTCGGCGACAACGGGGATGTCGAATTGTGCGCGCGCGACGAGGTGGCCCCGTTCTGCCCACGAGGTGGCCTCCGAGAGCGAGAAGGAGATGTCGAGCCGGTATTCCGCGTCGGTGCGCGGGTTGCTGGGAAGCCCGGCGGGAATTGGGACGTCAGCATTCCCTCGCGGTCCGATGTTCAGCTCTTGTCCGGAGATTTGCCCGCGTTGAGAGGGGACTCCATCCTCGGAGAGAGTCCACTCGAGGGTGTAGTTGTCCAGGCTGGTGAACAGGTGCTCGTTGGAGATGTGCACGGTGAAGTCGGACGGCTCCACGAGCGTGACGGTGATGGGTTGGTAGGCGATTCTCGCTTCGGCGAGTTTCGCGGTCGGTGTGCGATCAGACAGCACGAGGCCGCTCATGTGGGCGCTCTCCTCGTTGGGATCATCACCCCAGTCGCCGCCGTAAGAGATGAACGTCTCCCCCGGATGTCCAGGAATCGGCCAATAGAGCCCCTTGTCCGCCCAGTCCCAGAGGAAGCCCCCTTGTAGCAGTCCAGGATTCGCTCGGATGACGGCCCAGTACTCCTCGAGGTAGCCCGAGGAGTTGCCTTGCCCGAATGCGTACTCGATGAGAAGGTACGGGCGTGGGTCCCGCTGTGCCCGGGCGAGCAGTTGGTCGACGGGCGGGTAGAAGTCCCCGTCGATGTCTGACAACTCGCTCGGCACGATGGCGGAACCGGAACCGGTCGCGTCCTGGTAGCTGACGGGTCGAGTCGGATCATGCCGCTTCGCCCACTGATACATGGCCTCGAGGTTGGCGCCGACTCCGGACTCGTTGCCGGTGGACCACACAATCACGCTGGGGTGGTTCTTGTCGCGATCGACCATGTTCCGCATGCGCCACAGGAGCGGCTGCCGCAACTCCGGACGGCCGCCCGGAATGTTGGGATTCCCGGCTGCGTCGACGCGGTTGATGTGCGTCTCGTTGTTCGCCTCGTCAAATACGTAGAGGCCGTACGTGTCGGCGAGGTGAGTATTTGGAGGCATGAGGGCCACTGAGTATTGCGGTTGAGGGCCACTGGATATTGAGATTTGAGGCCACTCGATATTGCCGGTGAGCGCCACCCGGTCGTGGCGGCGCTCACCGGCGTGGGTCAGGACGTCATGGCGGTGTGTTCGCGCATGTTGGTGCCGCCGGTTTCGATCCAGAGGGTGTTGTGGACGATGCGGTCCATGATCGCGTCGGCGTGGACTCCGCCGCCGAGGCGCTGGTGCCAGTCCTTCTTCGCGTACTGGGTGCAGAACACCATCGACGAGCTGTCGTAGCGGCGTTCGAGGAGCTCGAGCAGCATGCCGCGGACGCTGTCATCGGGGTTGTCGAGCAGCCATTCGTCGATCACGAGGAGTGTGAACGCGGCGTATTTGCGGAGCCACTTCTCCTTCCCCGCCGGCCGGTCCCGAGCTGTCGCCCAGGACTCTTCGAGGTCGGGCATGCGGACGTAGTGCGCCCGATAGCGGTGCTGACATGCCTGCTTCGCCAGCGCCGAGCCGAGGTAGGACTTCCCCGATCCGGTGAACCCTTGGAACACGACGTTCTGCTGCCGGGTGATGAACTGGCAGGTGCCCAGCTGCGCGATCACACCCCGGTCAAGTCCCCGCTGTTCGAGCATGTCGACGCGTCGCAGATCCGCGTTCGGATATCGCAGCCCTGCCCGTCGGATCAGCCCTTCGACCTTGGCGTGGGTGAAGGTGGCGTGGGCGTCGTCGACGGCGAGCTTGACGCGTTCTTCGAACACCATCCCGAGGGTGAGGGTGTCGTCTTGGACCTCGAACGCGTCGACCAGCGACGTCACCCCCATCTCCCGCAGCTTCCGCTTGGTCTCGGAGTCCAAGAGGCTCACCGGGTCGCTCCCGAGTAGTAGTCCGCGCCGCGAACGTATCCTCGTGGCTCCGGTTCAGACCCGGGTGTCGACCACGCGTCGCGGTTGCCGGGATCGTCTTGCCTGGTCTCGAGGATCGGCCGCAGGTGCGCGTAGCGCGGCGATCGCACCCGGGACGCGAGGGCGATGCCGGCGGCGGCTTCGACCCGCTCGGCAGAGTAGCGACGGCTCAGCCGCAGTACCGCCAGTGCGGCGTCCAGACCCTGCTCGTCGACCGGCACCGACTCGAAGATCCGGTTCACCACCGTCGTAGTGTCCTCCCCGATCCGACCCGCCCACTCGCGAACGCGGTCGGCGTCCCATTGTCGGTAGCGGGGACCGTCGGGCAGGTCACTGTCGTGGGTGCGGTACTCGTTCACCACCCCCGCGGGTGCGAGGAGATGGCTGGTCAGCCGCTCCTGCCCGGCGAAGATCTCGAGCGTCGTGTCCGTCACTCGCAGGTCGACAGCCCGGCCGATGTGGACGTAGGGGACGGAGTAGAAGGTGCGCTCGAACACCACATGCCCGTTCTTCTGAACCCGACGCCCGTAGAACCACCGGCAGATCTCGAACGGGACCGCCGGCAGCGGCCGCAGCAGCGGCTTCTCCTCCGCGTCGAACACGCTCAACCGGGACCCGGCGCGTTTCTGGAACGGCTCCGCGTTGTAAGCGGTCACGCGCTCGTAGACCGCCGCCCGCAACTCCGGCAACGACGCGAATGTCTGGTTGCGGAGCGACGCGATCACCCAGGTCGCGACGTTCCCGACGGTGTTCTCGACACTCGCCTTGTCCTTCGGCTTCTTCACCCGCCCCGGCAGCACCGCGGCGGAGTAGTGCGCCGCGAGCTCCCGATACGCGTCGTTGAGCACCACCTCACCCTCCGCCGGGTGCTTCAGGACCCCGGTCTTGAGGTTGTCCGGGACGACCCGCGGGACGCTGCCTCCGAACCAGTCGAACATGCTCACGTGGGCGCGCAACCAGGTGTCCTGCCGCATGTCGAGGGTCGGCTCGACGAACGAGTAGCGGGAGAACGGCAACGTGCCGACGAACAAGTAGACCCGCGTCTGCTGCCCGGTGACCGGGTCGGTCAATGCCATCGTCTTGCCCGACCAGTCGACCTCGACCGTCTGCCCCGCCTTGTGCCCCACGCGCGACGCCGCGCCGGAGATGAGGACGTGGTGTTGGTAGGACTTGCAGAACCGGTCGTATCCCATCGCCGTCGACCCCGCCGCCCGGCAGGTGTCGACGTACTCGCCATGCAGCAGCTTCAACGTCACCCCGACCCTCGCCAACTCCCGATGCACCCCGTCCCAGTCCGGCTGCGCATGGACACTGTCATGCTCACCACGGCCGGGAAACAACCGCGCATACACATCGGCTTCTTCGAGCTCAGCGACGTCGTCCCAGCCGATCCCTTCCCGGTCGGCGGCGTCGATGACCGCGGCCACGCTCGTGCGCGACATGCCCTGCGCGGCGATCTGCCTCCCCGTGAACCCCTCCGCGCGAAGCCTGAGGACCAGCTTCGCCTTGATCTTGCGTACCATCCGAACAACTCCTTCTGCCGCGTGATCAGCCACGCGGCAGAAGGAGCCTAGGAAGGGTGGCCCTCAACCCGAATATTCGGTGGCCCTCACCGACGCGATCACGACGATGAGCGGGTGGCCCTGAACCGCAATATCAGTGGCCCTCAGAAGAGCGAATACTCAGCGAGGTCGTACCAGCGCGGGTCGTTCGGGTAATGCGAAGTCCGAACGGCATTGATGTTGTTCTGCTTCATGAGCCGGATGTCAGCGATCATGTCCGCTGTGGTGAGGGTGCGACCTGATCGCGGACTCCACTCGTGCCGGTTCACCCCGCGAATCGACATCACCTCGCCATTGAGGCGAAGCGTTCCTTCGATGACCTCCACCCGCCGGAATCCGACCCGCGTCGAGACGCGCTCACGGACGAACCCGTCGCGGTCGCACAGTTCCAGCACCAACGTGTACAGCTCGGGGTGCTCTGCCGACCACAACCGCGGCTGCCGCACTGACCCCGAAACGCTGGCTGCCGCGTCACCGTCATCGGCTGTGGACGCCTGCGCCGTAAACGCCCAGAGCTCGCGGGCACCGGATCCGACGCCGTCGAAGAGCCGAGCCCTCAACCGGTGCTCGTCCGTGCCGCTCTCGGTCTCATAGCTGCGGATATCGGCGGCGACGTCGAGCCGGGCGTCGTCGAGCGAGTCGTCGAGGTGGGTGCGAAGGGTGAAGTCGCGGATCAGAACCTGCGCCCGAGAGATGAGGGCGACACTGCGGAAGATGCCCGACAGCCGCACGTTGTCCTGGTTCTCCAGATACGAGCCCGTGCACCACCGGTAGACCTCCACCGCGACCAGGTTGCGGCCCGGTCGCAGGTGGGTAGTGATGTCGAACTCACCCAGGGTGTAGCTGTCCTCGCGATACCCCACCTGTTGCCCGTTCACCCACACGAAGTACGCGGACTCCACGCCGTCGAACTGGAGGAAGGAACGGCGATCTTCCCAGCCGTTCGGCAGGTCGAAGGTCGTCCGGTACTGACCGACCGGGTTGTAGAGAGTGGGCGCGTGGGGGTAAGCGCCGGCGGGATCCGGCTGCTCGTGGTTTCCGTTGCCACCTGTCCACGGGAGAATGAGGTTGACGCCGATGGGGAAGTCATACCCGTGCAGTTGCCAGCTGGAGGGAACCGGGATGGTGGCCCAGTCCGAATCGTCGAACTCTTCGCCGGCGAAGTCGAGCAGCCGAGACGCCGGATTCGAGGACCATTGGAACTTCCAGTCTCCGTCGAGGCTCAGTCGATACGGCGAGTCACGGCGGTCGGCGCGCAACGCCTCGTCCAACGTTTCATAGGGCGCAAGAGAGGCGTGGGCCGGTTCAGCGCCCCATTCGTAGACGGCGGGATCGTTCCACTCCGGCGTGGTCATCGACTCTCCTTCTGACCTTCGAGCATATTGTCGCGCGTCAATTGTTGTCCCGCCAACAATAGCCTCTAGACGATCGCGGAGCATCGGCACGGAGTATTGGCGGGTGTCGATCGACCCGCCGATCCGAATGCCCTCCGGACCTGCTCCCGTCGGGCCGACGCTTCGTGTCACGCGTGCGGACCTCGTGTCTGAATACGAAGACTGGACACGCTACCTTGAATATAGAACAGTTGCTACATTTTTGACAACAGCTGGCGCCGCCTCGTAGTCATGCCGGGCACTGTTGCCTGACCCTTGCCGCGACTCCTCATGCCGGTCGGTCCGGCTCCCGCCCATGAATCCACAGGGTCACTCAAGGGATAGCGGTCAATTTTTGACGCGCGTCAATTCATGTGGTTCGCTAACTTGACGGAGATCGCATTGTGGGTCTCCAGTTGTGGCGCGAAGAGGAGCCCCGAATGATCTCACCCGCATCGACTCTCGGGGCACGGTTTGTCTCCGCAGACCACCCCGCAGCAGACGGCGATCCGGCGCAATACTTCCGGCGGGTCTTCACCGTGGACTCTCCTGTTCAGTCCGCGACACTCCGGGTCACGGCGCTGGGAATCGTCGAGCCGTTCATCAACGGACGTCGGGTTGGCGACGACGTGCTCTCCCCGGGGTGGACGTCTTACCGACACCGTGTCGTCGTGTCGTCCTACGATGTGACAGCCGATGTCGTCGCCGGGGCGAACGTCGTGGGCGCGATCGTCGCGGAAGGATGGGCCGTCGGCCGCATCGGCTTCGAGCACAAACGTCAGTTCTACAGTGACCGACCCTGCCTTTTCCTGGAGCTGGAGCTCGACTACGGCGATCGTGTCGAAACGCTCGGATCTGACGGCAGCTTCCGCGTCGGCCACGGCGCAGTGACGTCCGCGGGCATCTATGACGGCGAGAGCTACGACGCCCGCCTCGAACCCGACGGCTGGCTCACCCCGAGTTTCGACGATGCGACCTGGGAACCGGCGGTGGTGCACGACGTCGACCTTGGCGTGCTCACTTTCGATGGGCCGCCACCGATCAGACGGACCCAAGAATTGGCCGCCGTGGCGATCTCGACGACACCCTCCGGCCGCACGGTCGTCGACTTCGGTCAGGTGGTCACGGGGTGGGTGCGTCTCTCCGTCGCCGGGCCTGCCGGCCACACGGTGACACTGCGGCATGCCGAAGTCCTCACCCCGACCGGGGAACCAGAGTACGAGACTCTCCGCACCGCCCTGGCGACCGACCGCTACACGCTGCGCGGTGGAGGTGCGCCCGAGGTCTGGGAGCCGGCGTTCACCTTCCACGGTTTCCGGTTCGTCGAGGTGAGCGGCTGGCCGGGTGAGCTCGACCTCGCCGATCTCACCGCAGTGGTGATCCACAGCGATATGGTCCGCACGGGATGGCTCGAGACATCCGACCCACTGCTGTCGCGGCTGCACGAGAACGTCGTCTGGTCGATGCGTGGGAATTTCGTCGGCGTGCCCACGGACTGCCCGCAACGCGACGAACGCCTGGGCTGGACCGGCGACCTCCACGCTTTCGCTCCCACCGCCGCGTTCCTGTATGACGTGCGCGGGGTGCTCGGATCTTGGCTGGCGGACCTGGCCGCCGAGCAAGCAGAGAAGGGCTATGTGCCCTGGGTGGTTCCCGATGTCGCCAGCCACCCCTCCGCGCCGACTGCGCTGTGGAGCGACGCAGCAGTGGGTGTGCCGTGGGCCCTGTACCGCGAGTACGGCGACGTGGAGGTTCTCCGCCGCGCTTGGCCGTCGATGACCGCGTTCGTCGCTCAGGTCGAGGCGGCGCTGGATGCGGATGGGCTGTGGGGGTCGGGCTACCAGTTCGGCGACTGGCTCGACCCGGATGCACCTGCCGATGACGCGAGCGACGGCAAGACCGACCGGCACCTCGTCGCGACCGCATACTTCGTCGAGACGACCCGGCAGATGGCCGAGGCCGCCGGTGCCCTCGGACTCGTCGACGCGTCGGCGCGGTACGCATCCCTCGGCGAGCGGGTGCGCAACGCGTTCCGCCACGAATACGTCGCGGCGTCGGGACGGTTGGTGAGCGAGTCAGCGACCGCGTACGCCCTGGCGATCTGCTTCGGTCTCGTCGAGGGCCCGCAGCGCGACCGGGCGGGTGCACGCCTGGCCGAACTCGTGAAGAAGGCCGACTACCGGGTGTCGACGGGATTCGCCGGCACACCGCTGGTCGCACACGCTCTGACCGACACCGGCCACCTCGACACCGCGTACCTGCTGATGACCGAGCGAGAATGCCCCTCCTTTCTCTACCCCGTGACGATGGGTGCGACGACGGTCTGGGAACGCTGGGACTCCATCCGGCCGGACGGCACACTCAACTCCACCGGCATGACGTCGCTGAACCACTACGCACTGGGCTCGATCGCCGCATGGATGCATCGGGTCATCGGTGGTCTGGAGGCGCTGGAACCGGGCTACGGCCGGATGCGCATCGCGCCGCGTCCCGGGGGCGGGCTGACCTCGGCGCGACTCGTCCACGAGACAGTGCATGGGAGCGTCGAGATCGCCTGGTCGATCGCGGGGGACGACTTCACTCTCCGAGCCACCATCCCACCGGGAACCAGCGCCACGGTGGAGTTGCCGGAGCATCCGCACGCAGCGTCCGAGGAGGTCGGGCCTGGTACCCACACCTGGAGCTACCCGCTGCTGCGCACCGAACGCGAGCCGTACACGTTCGACACGCCGTTGAAGACTCTTGCCGATGACCCGGTCGCCTGGCGTGCCCTCACGCGCGTGTTCCGCGCACACCTGCCCTTCCCGATCGACGGGTCAGCACCCGAAGCGGCTCACATGTCGCTGGCGATCATGCTGCCGATGATCCCGCACACGAGCACCGAACTCGAGCGCGACCTCCGTCAGGTGTTGTCTGGTCTATGAGCGAGCCCGGACTTCGTCCCGTCATCTGCAATCCCGTCGATCTCGCCTACCGATACCAGGATTTCGGGCGGGGTCCACTGCGGACGGTGTTCCGCGAGGCCGCAGATCCGTCAGTGGTCCGTTTCGGCGACCGCTTCTACATGTTCGCCTCGATGAGCGGCGGCTTCTGGCACTCTGCCGATCTGACCGAATGGGACTTCGTCGCGGCGCCCGAGCTGCCGGCCGGCGACTACGCACCTGATGTGCGGGTCATCGACGGAGCGCTGATGGTGACCGCATCGCGCCGACGTCCAGGCAGCCCCGTCTTCCGCTCTGAGGCACCACTGACTGATGGCTTCGAGAGAGTCAGCGAGAGCACGTTCGCATGGTGGGACCCCAACGTCTTCCAAGATCAAGACTCACGGACCTTCATGTACTGGGGATGCTCCAACTCCGAACCCCTGCGCGCCGTCGAAGTCGACTCCCATTCGTTTCACGCCCTCGGCGATCCCGTGGACCTTCTCGTTGGGCGCCCGGATCAGCACGGCTGGGAGCGCAATGGCGAGAACAACCGGATGGCGCCGCCCGTAACGCTGCGCGAGAAGGTCGGCGCACGGCTGTTCGGCACGCACAGTCCGGCACCGTATCTGGAGGGCGCGTGGATGACCCGCCACGACGACCGCTACTACTTGCAGTACGCCGGGCCGGGCACGGAGTACAACGTGTACGCGGACGGCTACTACACCGGTTCCTCGCCGCTCGGCCCGTTCGCCCCGTCGCCGCACAGCCCGTTCTCGTCAAAACCCGGCGGTTTCATCACCGGGTCCGGCCACGGCAGCACGTTCCAGGACGCACACGGCAACTGGTGGCATGCAGCCACCATGCGGATTTCTGTCAACCACCACTTCGAGCGACGTGTGGGGGTATTCCCCGCAGGGTTCGACGAGGACGGCGTGCTGTTCTGCAACCAGAACTTCGGTGACTATCCCACTCTCGTGCCCCACCGGAGGGTCGATCCATGGACGGGAACGAGCACCGGATGGATGCTGCAGTCCTACCGCGCGAGCACGCACGCGAGCTCCTCAGCGCCCGGCCACGGTCCACAGTTGACCGTCGACGAAGACATCCGCACGTGGTGGGTGGCGGGAAGTGCTGAGCCCGGGCAGACGTTGACACTCGACTTGGATCGACCTCGCGACGTGCACGCTGTCCAGATCAACACCGCCGACGCCGACCTCGCACGACGCAAGCCTCGCCGCCCGTGGCGGGATGCTGACGCGCAGCCCGTCGCCTTCCGTGCCGTGCATCCGCAGGATCACCCGACCCGCTACCTGCTCGAAGCCTCTCTCGACGGCCGAAGCTGGCGCGTGCTGCACGACGGTCACGCCGACGCCTCCGACCGACCGCATCGCCTGGTCGTGCTGCCGGAACCTGCGTCTGTGCAATACCTGCGCGTCACCAGCATCTCCGCGCCGTGGGGCGCGCCCCTCGCCCTCAGCGGGGTTCGGGTATTCGGCCACGCCGCAGTACCCCCTCCCATGACCGTCACTGCTCGCGCGACCCGCAACGGGCCGCTGGACGCGAATCTGTCGTGGCAGCCCGTTGCGGGTGCCGACGGATACAACGTGCGCTATGGACTGCACCCTGCTCGGCTGTACCACTCCTGGCAGGTGTGGGATGCCGACCGCCTCACGTTGTCGACCCTGAATGCCGGATACGCCTACTGGGTCGCGGTCGACGCATTCGGGCCTGGGGGCGTTGCACCAGGCGCACCGATCCTCATTCCCGCCTCCATCTGACCGCCTGAACCGGGCACTGGAGCGACGAGACATGGCGCCGCGTCGCATCCCGTGCCCGGATCGAAGCCTCAGGCGAAGGTGACGACCACCTTGTCGGTGGCGCCAGGCGTACCCGCGAGCCGCAGCGCCTGCTGGACGTCGCTGAACGGGATCACGTCGCTGACGATGTGCTGGTACTTGTCCCAGTGCGCGATCAGCGCGTCGGTGACCTCGAAGATCTCGGTCGGGTAGCCCATGGCCAGACGAATATCCGGTTCCGCCGCCAGCAGCGTCTGGAAGTCCAGCTCGACTGGCTGCTTGTGCACTCCCACGACCGTGACCACCGCGCGGTTCTTCACCGCACGCATGATCGTGTCGATCACCGGCTTGACGCCCGTGGCGTCGAGGTAGACATCGGTGCCGGGCCGGTCATCCAGGCCAAACTGACCGGGCACCGTGCCGTGCAGTTCGCGGAGACGCTCGACCACATCCTCAGACGACGAGTCGATCACGGCGTCTGCTCCCACCCGTAGCGCCTTTTCGAGTCGATTGCGGACGAGATCGACGACAACGACGTGCGCTGCGCCCTTCGCCTTGAACGCGATGGCCGCCCCGAGGCCGATGGGACCGGCGCCGAAGACGACGACATTGGATCCTTCGCCGGCACCGGAGCGATTCACCCCGTGCAGCGCGACCGCCATCGGCTCATTCAGCGCGGCCACTTCCCAGGGGATCTCAGATGGAATCACGCGAAAGTGTGTGCCGGCGACAGCCTCGCGCAGCAGCAGATACTCGCTGAGGGCGCCCTGGGCGCCGCCATTGCCGATGATGCCGTCCGCCGCAGCCATGGGATTGATGACCACGTGGTCGCCGACGGCGGCGTCGGCGACCTTCTCGCCGACGCCGACGACCTCGCCGGCCGGCTCGTGCCCGATAGTCATTCGCCCCGCCACATGAGGCAGGCCGCCGAGGTGGTGATAGAAGACGTCTGTGCCACACACTCCGCATGCGCGGATGCGCACGAGCACGTCGCCCGGACCAGCTTCGGGGGTATCGACCTCGCGCACTTCGATCGTGTCGGGCGCGGTGATGATAACGCTCTTCATGTGATGCCTTTCATGTGCGTGCTCGTGTCGGTTGACGGCGTGATGCGCTAGACGGCGTTGCGGCGCGCGAGCTGACCGAGCCAATCAAGACTCGGCTTCGGGTGGCGGGCGAAGCTGTCGCGGTCGACGGCGACCAGCCCGAAGGTGGGTCCCCAGTGCCCCCACTCGAAGTTGTCCAGCAAGCTCCAGTGCAGATAGCCGCGGACGTCGATGCCATCGGCGACAGCCGCGGCCAGATCAGTGAGCGCTCGCGCGGTGTACGCGATGCGCCGGGTGTCGTCGGCGGTGGCGATGCCGTTCTCGGTGACAAGGATGGGTACATCGGGTCCGACGATCTCCCGCGTGTGCCGCACGGCGATGCCGAGGGCGTCCGGTCTGTAGGCCCAGCCCATCAGCGTGTTGTCGTCAGCGGCGGGATGCGGCACGATGCCGTCTGAGTCCACGGGCTGACTGGTGTAGGACTGCACGCCGACGAAGTCGTCGTCGCGAGCCACCTCAAGGTACTTGTCTTCGATGAGGTACTGCACCTCGGCGAACTTCTCTTCGTTGCCGGGGGTGGCGGTGAGGGCCTGGTTCGCGACCGTCCAGCCCACGCGCGCATCCGTCAGGCGGCGTACGACGGGAGCCGCTGCCCGGTGCGCGGCGATCAACACGTCACCGATCTCCTGGTCGGGGAGAGCGTTCATGGGATACGGGTTTCCCATGGCGACCTGCCGTTGCCCGCCGTGAGTGATGGCGAGCACGTTCGGCTCGTTGATGGTGATGACCCAGCGCACGTCTGCGAGGATCGTGCACGCCTGCTCGACGTAACGGGCGAAGGCCTCGACGGCGCCTCCTCCGAGCCAGCCACCGAGGTCATCGAACCACAGCGGGTGGGTGAAGTGGTGCAGTGTCACGATGGGTTCGAGTCCGAGCTCGCGAGCACTGTCGATCATCCGTCGGTAGTGCTCGAGCTCCGCGTGAGAGTAGCGACCGGGGAGCGGTTCGATCCGGGACCACTCCAGGCTGAATCTGTACGCGGTGAAGCCGCGGTCTGCCAGCAGCTGCATGTCCTCCCGGTAGCGGTGATAGCTGTCGAGCGCATCACCGCTGGGTTCAACACCGTAGTCCGCGGCGACCTGTTCCAGCCGCCACCAGTCGTTGTTGAGGTTGTTGCCCTCCACTTGGTGGGCGGCGGTGGCCGCACCCCAGAGGAAGCCGTCGGGGAAGGAGGTCATCTTGGTGTCCTTTCTTATGCGAGCCATTCAGAGGACCGACGCCATCTGCCGTGCAATGAGCTTCGTGGTCCAGCGTGGGGCGATCCGCACAAGCGGGTGAGCAGCCTCGCTTCGGTGGATGGTCAGCGTGTGCTGTCGGCAAGCGACTGGAGGGTATCCAGAGGCACGGGTAGCCCCGAGATGCGCACGAACTGCCGCATCGTCATCGAGCGCACCTGAGCCATCTGCTCGGCCGGAACGTCCACCGACGCGAACCCGAGGGTCTGGCTGGTGCTCTCTCCGATGTCGGGATGGTCCAACCATGTGGCGACGGGGCTGTCGAGGCTGACCTCGCCGGCCAGCCGATCACCGGCGAGCTCGATGGAGCCTTCCTCTACGACTGTCGCGGCATCCGCACACAGCTGAACGCTGTATGTACCGGAAACGACGACCCAGTCACCGCGATCGATGTCCCAGTAGGCGAACGCGCGCCGATCGAGCTCCATCCGCACCTCAGCCGTTTCGCCGGGTGCGAGGTGCACCTTCTCGAAGCCGCGGAGCTCACGCACGGGCCGGCGAACATCACCGGCGCTCGTCGACACGTACAGCTGTACGATGTGTGCTCCCGGGCGGGAGCCGGTGTTGCGGACCCGGACCGTGACCGCGGCGGAGTCGGCGCCGGTGACCTCCACGGACCGCAGTTCGGTATGGAACGAGGTGTATGAAAGTCCGTGCCCGAACGGATACCGCACCGGGGTCTCGGCGGAGGAGAAGTAGCGGTAGCCGACCAGGACTCCTTCGCCGTAACGCACGTGGCCGTTCTCGCCAGGGAAGTTCAGCCACGATGGGTGATCGGCAAGGCGCAGCGGGATCGTCTCGGCCAGTCGTCCGGACGGGTTCGCGTCGCCCATCAGCAAGCGTGCGATGGCGTGACCGCCCCCCTGGCCGAGCACGAAGGCGTCGAGGATCGCGTCGACGGCGTCGTGCCATCCCTCCATGCTCACGACCCCGCCGTGAGAGAGTACGACGACGGTGCGACGCGCAACTGCCGCGACGCGGCGGATGAGCGTGATCTGGTCCGAGGGGAGTTCGAGGGTCTCGCGGTCGAATCCTTCGGACTCCTGTTCTTCTCCCAGCCCCGCGAAGATGACGGCCACGTCGGCTCGTCGGGCGACTGCGACCGCTTCGTCGGCGAGTTCGGCCGCCTCGATGCCATCGTGTCGGTAGCCCGAGGCGAAGGTGACCGTCCCACCCTCGGCCTGGACCAGGTGGCGCAGTTCGGCCAGGGGCTGATCCACGCGGGTTGCATTCACGTGTGCGCTGCCGCCGCCCTGATAGCGCGGCTCAGCGGCGAGATGCCCGATGACCGCAACATCGGCACCGGCCGGTATCGGCAGCACACGATGCTCGTTGCGCAGCAGCACGGGGCAGCCTTCGGCCAGTTCTCGCGCGAGCATGTGCTGCGCCTCTTCGTCGATGGCGACAGGTTCGCGTCGGGTCGTGGTGGCCAGTGCCGCCAAGCGTCCGACGGCGGCGTCGACCGCAGCGGGGTCGAGCGCTCCGGTGTCCAAGGCGGTGCGCAGTTCGGTGACACGGCCCGGTTCGGCCGGCATCTCGAGGTCGAGGCCTGCCTGTAGGGCAGCGGCGGCGTCGGTGACCGAGCTCCAATCGGACATCACGATGCCGTCGAAACCCCATTCTTCGCGCAAGACCTGGGTGAGCAGCCACCGGTTCGCCCACGTGTGCACGCCGTTGATCTTGTTGTAGGAGGCCATGACCGTGCGAGGTCGAGCTTCTCGGACGACGCGTTCGAAGGCGGACAGGTAGATCTCTCTGAGCGTGCGCTCGTCGACGTCGGAGCTGATGGTCTGCCGATTTGTCTCTTGATTGTTGGCGGCGAAGTGCTTCACCGCCACGGAGGGCCCTTCGCCCTGCAACGCCGCCGAGTATGCCGCGCCGAGCACTCCCGAAATCAAGGGGTCTTCGGAGTAGTACTCGAAGTTGCGGCCGCACAGCGGACTGCGTTTGATGTTCACGCCCGGGCCGAGGACGACGTCGATGCCCTGCGCCACGGCTTCACGCCCCAAGGCGGAGCCGAGTCGGGCAGCAAGCGCGGCATCCCAGCTGGATCCGATGGCTACGCCGGGGGGATAGCAGGTGGCGGGATCGCTGGCGAAGATCGCGAGGTTGTCGTGCGGCCCTGACTGCTGGCGAAGACCGTAGGGGCCATCGGCGAGGAGAAGTGAGCGGATGCCGGCGGCCGGGATCGGGTGCGTCTCCCAGAAGTTCTCCCCCGACAACAGCGCGAGCTTGTCATCCAGGGAGATGGCAGCGGTGTCGATCATGGCGTCTCCTGTGTGTGTCGTGAGCGGGGTGCGCCGCCGATGGCCTTTTCAAGAATCGTGGTGCCGTCGGCGGCGGCGAGGAGGTCGACGGTCCCGGTGCCGTGACGTTGCGAACGTGCCGTGACCCGCACGGTTCCTGCCTCCCCGGTAGAGCGCAGGATCGCCAGCGCCCGGCCACGGTAGGTGGTGGTGACGGAGGAGAGGAAGGACTCCTGCGGTGCGGGGGTGGCTGTGCCGTAGCCCGCGAGGTGAGCCGGTCCGGTGACCTCGATCGTGACGAGGTCGTCGTCGAGCATCTCGACGACTCCGTTCGAGTCGGCGAGCTCGACATGCACGAAGGCGAGGTCGTCCCCGTCTGCGTGCAGCACATCGGACTCGGCGCGGAGCTGAACCCGCAGCTTGTTGTCGGCGGAGCGCAGTTCGCTGCGGCCGATCTCCTTGCCGCCCCGGTAGGCGATCGCTCGCAGCACCCCCGGCTGCCAGCGGGTGGTGAACGTCGCGATGTACCCGGCGCGCTCTCCCGCGCGTCGCCGGCCGATGGAGCGTCCGTCCAGGATCAGTTCGACCTCGTCCGCTTCGCTGTACACCGTGATCTCGGCTCGCTTGCCTTCGCTGCCGCGCCACGCCCAGCTCTCGACGGCGTCGGTGGTGCGCCAAGCCGACCGCACATATCGCCGGCCGCTGCGATCGAGAGGACGAACGGTGATCGCGGGTGCCGCGAGGACACCCCACGCGGCCTGCGCGAGGCGCAGCGAGGCATCAGGACGGCCGGTGAGGTCGAACATGCCGGGGCCGGCGATGACGTACGGGTAGGGCTTCGCCAGACCAGCCTTTCTGCCCGGCACCCACACCGCCACCCCGGCCTCGCCGAGGTACTCCCATCCGGCCCAGACGAAGTCGCCGATGACGGCGGGGATCTCCTGAGCAAGCCGCCAGGCTTTCGCGACATCTCCCGGCAAGGTCTCCGAGCCCAGGATGACTCGGTGCGGGTAGCGCCGCGTGTCTCCGCGGTAGCGAGCCAGCCCGTAGTTGTATCCCGCGACGTCCACGGTGGCGAACGCATCACGTGAGGCGCGGTCAGCCCGTGGCAGACGGGAGACGACGCTCATCATCCGGCCAATGTGGTTGATCATGACGTTCGCTTCGGTGCTGCCGGCCATGGCCGGCGCCGATCCGTCGCCGTCGACCGCATATGGCGAGGCGTTCATCGTCACCATCGCGTTGAGGAACAGGTTCACCGCCAAAGTGACCGCGCGGGTCGGGTCGACGGTGTGGAAGTACTCGGTGATCTCTTGCGAAAGCGTGACGCCGGCGGGCGTCGCCGTCTCGGGGATCTCGTTGCCCGACGCGTACATGATGACGCACGCGTAGTTCCGGTCCTTCGCGATCAACGCATCGACGTCGCCCCGCCAGGTCTGCCGGAAACGATCGGAGTGATCGAACCGGGTCTTGCGGACGAACCAGTAGTCTGCCAACTCGTCCAGCACATACATGCCCAGTTCGTCGCAGGCATCCAACAGGTCGCGCGAAAGCGGGTTGTGGGCGCTGCGGATCGCGTTGAACCCCGCCTGCTTGAGCAGGCGTACCCGTCGGTACTCCGCCGCCCGGTGGGTGGCCGCCCCGAGAAGGCCGTTGTCGTGATGGATGCACGCACCAGCCAGCAGAACTTGACGTCCGTTCACCCGGAGACCTTGCCGCGGGTCAACGGTCACGGTGCGCAGCCCGACGGGAGCACTCCAGCGGTCCAGCGGTGCCCCATCCGCTGTCGCGACGACAACCACCTCGTAGCGGAATGGATCCTCCGCACTCCACGGCCGCGGATCCGGGACGTGAAGATCGATCGTCCCGGCGGCACCCTCGATCCAGCCTCGGGCGACGACGGTGTCGCCCGAGTTCACCTGCACCTCGACCCGGGTCCCTGCGGGTTCGGGGCCCGCTAGGCGGACGTCGATCTGTACGCTCGCGTGCGACGCTTCGAGGTGGGTGGTCCGCACCCGCACGGCATCGCGTCCGAAGTGCACGAGCGGACGCAGGACCACTCGCACCCTCCGATACAGACCCGACCCGGGATACCACCGCTCGGATGGCTGGTCGCGGTGGCGCACGAGCACACGAATGTCGTTGGTATCGCCGCGGCGAACCGCATCAGTGATCATGAGTTCTGTCTCGACGTAGCCACTGCGGATCGTGCCGACGTGCTGGTCGTTGACGGTGACGTCGGCGTCACCCTGGACGCCCTCGAAGATCAGAGCCAGCTCGCCGTCTCCCGCGGGCGCGGACCAGCTGGTCCGATACTCGTAGTCGCCACCCAGGAACCACCCCGTCTCCGTACCCCCGGCGGCACGAGGCGACCTGCCCGCACGGAGCATGGCGTCATCGGGGAGGCGAACGCTGATCTGCGTGCCGTCGTCGGAGCGGACCTGCCATACGGAAAGCGGGAAGTCATTCGGCATAAGCCCGGTGTGCATCACGGTCATCGTCGTCCTCGTTGAGCCGGCGTCGCGGAGGTGACCGCCGTGGTGACATCGAACCACAGGAATTGACGCGTGTCAAAAGTGGCTGACAATCGTCTTCTGACGCGAGCGCCGGACCGTAGACTCAGAGACGGACAGGAGGATCCACGATGACCAGCAGCGCCGATGTCGCGGCTCATGCGGGCGTTTCGCGCTCCACAGTCAGTCAGATCCTCAACGGGCACGGCCATCGGTTCAAGCCCGACATGGTCGACCGCGTGCAGGCCGTCGCTCGCGAGCTGGGCTACCGCCCGTCTCTGGCCGGTCGGGCACTCGCGCGGGGAACGAGCGACGTGGTCATCACCCTCCTTCCGAACATCTCACTGGGACCCCGGCTACGCGAACTCATCGACCTCGTGACAGCAGAGCTCGCCGACGAGGGCAAGACCAACCTCATCCGACTGTCATCCGGCGACGCCCAGATCGACGAGGCTGTGCTCGCCCTGCGCCCTGCCGGCCTGTGGAGTGTGGCGCCCTTGACCCCAGAGCAGCACACTCGACTCGGCGAGCTCGGCGTGATGGTCGTCGACCAGCCACGGGAACTCCAACGTGCCATCGACCATGAGATCGGCGCCCTGCAAGCAGGACACCTCATCGAGCGCGGATATCCGGCTATCGTGGTGGCCGCCCCCGAGGATCTGCGTGAGCAGCCGTTCGCCGTCGCACGCGAACAAGGCGCCCTGGATGCAGCCCGTGCCGCCGGCATCCCGACCCTGCCGACCCTCCGGCTCGGACTGGAGCGCGGCAGCAGCGAACGCATCGCCGGGCTCCTCCCCGACTCCGACGTTGGGGTGGCGGCGTACAACGACGACGCAGCCTTGGCGATACTCGCGGCAGCGCACCATGCCGGACGGTCCGTTCCCGCAGAGATCGGGGTCATCGGGGTCGACAACACCATTGCTTCCGGTGTGAGCGAACCGTCGCTGACCACGGTCGACATGGACCTGCACTACAGCGCCCACGAGATCGTTCGGGCGCTCCTGCACGGACCCGACACAATGCCGACGAACCCGTTCGACGCCGTGCGATCGTTCGTGTCCATCATCGAAGGCGGCAGCACCGCACGATGATCGGTTGACCGGCACCGCGGTGGGCACGGCGCCTGTCGACGTCATGCCCACCGCAACAGATCAGGCCTCCGCCGCCGCGCGCGCCAGGAGAGTATCGGCCAGGTCCGCGGGCAGCGCGCCCTGGCTGTACATCACCATCTGACTCGGGGTGAGCCCCAGCGCCTGGGAGAGCACTTCTTCATCTGCGCCGCCGAGCGCCTCAGACAGGATTCGCCGGCCACGCGGGTGGGCGAGCCAGTCACCGATCGTGCTCTCCGGGGTGAGAGGAGCCACCTCGGTCGGGGCATTCGTTGACGCGTCGACGATGTCGGCCATCTCCCCGCCGGGTGTCACGGTGCTCCACAGCGCACGATTGCGCCCAGCGTGGTGCACGTCGCCGACGAGTTCGACGCTGCTCCGCAGCGGTGTCGAGGCCGACGACCCGCCGATGAACAGGCGTACCGTCCCGGGTTCGACGATCCACCCGTCGCGCGCGTCCCACAGGGCGAACATCTCGGCGGGAATCTCAAAAAGGATGCGGAGTTCCTCACCCGGTTCGAGGCTTACGCGCCGGAAACCGAGCAGCACCCGAGCGCGACGAACCGTCCGCCCCACAACATCGCGGCCGTAGATCTGCACGACTTCGTCTCCGGCGTGGTCGCCGGTGTTGGCGATGGTGAAGGTGCAGCGGATGACCCCGTCAGTGCTGGTCTCCGGCGACTGGATCTGCAGGTCGCGGTATTCGAACTGCGTGTAACTGAGCCCGTGTCCGAACGGGAAGAGTGCCGCCGTCGAACCGTCGACGTAGCTGTCGGACGTCTGCAGCGAACGCCAGTACGACACCGGCGCAGCGCCGACGTTCTCGAGCATCGCGATAGGCAGCCGTCCGGCCGGGTTCACGTCGCCGAAGAGCACTGCGGCTGTCGCCGACCCGGCTTCTTCGCCGCCGAGCCAGGCAGAGATGATCGCGGGCGCCCGGTTCGCGAGCCAGCGCAGCACGTAGGGCCGGGCGTGGCTGAGCACGACGATCGTGGGAGTGCCGGTGTCGAGGATCGCCTCGACGAGATCGCGCTGTACGCCGGGCAGCTCGCAGGTGGCGCTGTCGAGGCCCTCGCCGACGGTGCCGAAGCCGTTGATGCCGGCTTGGTCGCCGACCACGAGGACGGCGACTTCCGCCGCGCGGGCCGCGGCGACCGCTGCGGGGATGCCGGAGCGGTCGATCGTGGCGACCGGGCAGCCCGGCTCGTAGAGCACGGTCGATCCGCTCCCCGCGCGCTCCCGAATGCCGTCGAGGAAAGTCACCAGCGGCACGGTCTCGACAAGGAGGGTGGCATCGTCGGGGCCGGTCTTTCCCCGCAACTCCTGGACGTCCTCGAGGCGGGCCTGGGGGTTGGCGGCCAGTGCGAACCGCTTGGTCATGCTGTCGAGCACCTGGTAGCTGTAGTGCCCCAACTGGCCGAGCGGACGGTCCGCGTTCGGGCCGATGACCGCGATCGTACGGGGCACGCTCGACAGTGGCAGCAGCGGAGCACCGTCGACGGGGTCGTTCTTGAGGAGAACGATGGACCGTTCGGCGACCCGGCGTGCCAGGGCGCGTGCGTGCGAGGAGTCGAGTGTGTCAGGCACGGCGGACACATCGACGTAGGGTTGCTCGAACAGTCCGAGCCGGAACTTCGCGCGCAGGATCGCCGCGACCGCACGGTCCAGCTCCGCTTCGCTGAGCAGCCCCGTCTGCACCGCCTCCAGGACACGGTCCGTGGACACTCGGTTGTCGAGGTCGATGTCGACGCCGGCTTTGAGGGCGTCGGCGAAGGCGGCCACCGGGGACGAGCTCACGCCATGCTTGGTGTGCAGCTGGCCGATCGCGTCCAGGTCCGAGATGACCAAGCCGTCGAATCCGTATTCGCCCCGCAGCAGGTCGCCGAGCAGCGCCGGCGAGCCGGTGACGGGAACCCCGTCGAGATCGTTGTACGAGGGCATGATGCCCGCCGCGCCGGCATCGCGGATCGCCATCTCGAACGGGACGCCGTAGAACTCGCGCAACTGGCGGTCACCGACTTGGGCCGGTTCGGTGTTGCGTCCGCCATCGCTCGCACCGTAGCCGACGAAGTGCTTCAGCGCCGCGATGAGCGGTCTGTCGGACACCGCGTGCTGCAAACCGCGGACGAAGGCGGATGCCGTCGCGCCGACGAGGTACGGGTCCTCACCGTAGGTCTCCCCCACTCGCCCCCATCGAGGGTCCCTCGCCACATCGGCCAGGGGCGAAAGGGCCATCCGCGCACCGAGAGCGGTCATCTGCGACCCGATCTCGGCCGCCATCTCAGCGACGAGGTCTGGGTCCCAGGTCGCGGCCTGGGCGATCGCGTCGGGGAACGTCGTCGCACCTTGCACCTTGAAGCCGAGCAACGCCTCCTCGGCGAGCAGGACGGGGATGCCCAGCCTGGTGTCCTCGATGTGCTTGCGCTGCAGCTCGTTGACCCGCTCGGCGGCCTCGCGCGGCGGCAGGTTCAGTGCTGCGATCGCCGCGGTGGCCGTGCCCCAGCCGGTTGCCGGCGGGTGGTGCGCGTCCACGGCTGTACCGAACGGCGACGCCGTCTGAGCCGCCTTCTCTTCGAGTGTCATCCGGTCGAGCAGATCGCGGACGCGGACCCCGACGGGCTGGGTGGCGTCGAGGTAGGGCAGATAGTCGTCGTTCAAGGCTGATCCGTTCTGGTGCTCGGTGGCGCGTCGGTGAGGGTGCGCTCAGACCGCGTACACCGCGATGCGAGTGATGCCGGTGTCAGGAATGCGGGTCGGGATGGGCCGTCCAGGCACGAGCCCGGACCCGGGGAACGGGAAGGGCAACAGCGTGCCCGACGCGGTCTCGTCGCCGTTCAGGCGCAGCACCGGCACGAGATCGTCGCCCTCGATCTCGAAAGCGGTGACCGACAGGAACGCGGCGGCGCGCTCTGCCGGACCGGCCAGTGTGATCCAGAACCCGCGACCGATGATGTACGCCGCGTGATCGCCGTCCTCGATGACCACCCCGTAGCCGGGATAGGTCGGGGTCGCATATCCCCACTCGTCCTTGGTGTGGAAGTGCAGTTCGACATCACCCAGCGAGATCTGTGCTGACGGTCGGGCGTCACTGAACACCACCGCGCGCATGCGGGCGTGAGGATTGCGCGTGATCACGGCCGCGGCGGCTCGAAGAAGACGGTAGGCGTCACTCAACGCGGCCCCCTCGGGATCGTCATCGGTGAAGGCATCCACTCCGAACGGAGCGACGCCGAGCGCACCATGGGAGCCGATGGCTTGGAACATCTGCGGCAGGCCGGGCGCGTCAGCCCGAAGCTCCGGAATCAGCAACCGCCCGCGGCGCGCCTTGTACCCGCGGAACACCGGCTCCGCGTCTTCGACGTAGATGTCGGGCGCGAGAAAGTCGATGTCGGGAGCGAGAGCCTCCCAGATCGCCGCGACCGGCAACACCGGGCCGCCGCTCGGATACTGTCCGGGGCGCTTGCCGCCGGCCAGGGCGATCGGACCGTCCAGCACGCTGTCCCGGTCGAGCCAGGCGTTGACGAACAACGGAACATCCAGCTCCGCCCGGCCCGCCGCAGCGACGACCTGCGTATAGGCGGCGAAGCCTGCCGCCATGAAGGCTTCGTCCACCCGATCGGAAGCTGAGAACAGTTGCTCCCATGTACCCGTCGCAGCGCGGCCCGCCGCGACCCACTCGGCGTGGAGAGGAGCGCTGGTGTCACCCGAGATCGCCTCGACGACCTGCGCGGGGACCGGGTTGTGGAACGCAGTCTCGGCGACCGTGCTCCGGTCGCGGGCATCCCCGAGCAGGCCGATCTCGTTCTCGACCTGTACGGCGACAACGGTACCCACGGTGTCGATCTCAGCGATCCGTCGCATCATCGCGGCGAACGCGCGGGCATCGGCGTCGCGAGATTGCTCTCCGAAGGGAGTCAGGTGTTCGATGCGCCGACCGTCAGAAAGCACAGAGCGGGGGAACCGCTCGGGATCCTGCTTGACCCAGGCCGGAACGTAGGTGGATGCGGCGTTCTTCCACGATCCGAACCACAGCGGGATGAGCTTCAAGCCGCGGGACCACGCTGCTTCGATCATCGCATCCAGCAGCCGAGTGTCGAATTCGCCTTCGGCCGGCTCGAACAGGTCCCACGCGACAGGTGCGAGCACCGTGTTCGCACCGAGGCGATGGACGGCGTCGAACGATGTCGCGATCGCGCGCTGCGAACTGGAGCTGGAGTTGTGCACCTCCGCCCCGATGACGACGAACGGGCGGCCGTCCACCGCGAGATACGGTCCGACCCAGGAACGTGACGATGCCATATGTAAATCTGTCCAATCGTGTCAACAGCGGCAGGCGCGTGCCGGGCCCGGCTTCGCGGGCCCGTGCGTCAGCGGACGCCGCGCACGCGGGAGGCGGTGATCGCCGCGCCAAGCGCGAAGACCCCACCGACGATGAAGAGAACGGTGTAGTTCGCGCCGCCGCCGATCGCCAGGAGGAGCGGGGCGAGCACCGGTCCGACTGCGGTCGCGAGGCTTCCCGACACCTGGTAGATAGACATCCACTTTCCGCCTGCGGCCTTGTCGGGCAGCACGTCGGAGGCGAGCGCGAGGTCGACGGAGTTGAAAGCGCCCGAGCCGGCAGCGAGCAGCACACCGCCGATGGCGTAGACCACGAAGTCGGGGGCGAAGGCGGCGGTCACCATACCCGCAGCGATCATGCCTGCTGCCAGGTAGATGAACGGCTTGCGGCGACGGAGCTTGTCGGAGAGGAACCCGCCGAGGATGGTGAAGCCCACGGTGGCCAGCAGCGCCAGACCGCCGACGACCGCGAGCTGCTGACCGGCCTGCTGTGCGGTGTACCCCAGCCGGTCGAGGAGGAAGTAGAGCTGGTAGGTGGTGAAGAATGCCGTCCCGACGCCGATGCACAGCTTGCCGATCCAGACCCAGGCGAAGTCGGGGTGCTTGCGCGGGTCGAATACCAGCGTGCGGAGCGAGGATCCGACGCCGACCGCCTGGAACCGGTCGGGGGCCGGGGCGTCGGGGATGACCAGCAGCCAGACCACCACACCGACCGCGAAGACAGCGATCGGGAGCAGGAAGAGCAGCAGCAGGTTGCTGGTGAAGAAGCTGCCGACCAGGGTCGCGCAGACGCCGGCGATGGAGGCCATCACGCCGCTGAGCGCACCGAGTTTGCCGCGTTGGACAGGCGGGACGTGTTCGGCCAGCGCGGGGTTCATCGCAGCGCCCACCAAGGCGCCGCCGAGTTGGGCGATCACATAGCCGACGAGCACGAGAGGGACGTTCGGGGCCACCGCGATCAGGAAGGCGCTGAGGGCGAATACGCCCAGTCCGAGCAGCAGGAAGGGCCGGCGGCGTCCCCAGGCGAACTTGCTCCGGTCGCTGAGCACACCGAAGATCGGACCAGCGGGCAGAAGAACGATCGCGCTGATGCCGACCACGAGCCCGAGGATGGTCTCCTTGTTCGCCGGGTCCAGCTGCTGAATCTTGTAGGGCAAGCTGAACAGCGCCGGCATGAACAGCGCGAGGAAGAACCCGAAGTACGCCAGCGCATAGGCGAAGGTGAAGCCCGGCCCGACTCGCGGAATGCGAAGTTCGGCTGTCGTTGCCGAGTCCGGGTCTTGTTCGGCGTTGAGCGTGAGCTGGGACACGTCTTCGATAGGCGTGCCGGTCAGCGGGATGTTTGCCGCATCTTTGCGTCTCATGGCTTGCTTCTTTCGCGGGCCCGTCGTCGGGCGCTGGTCCCGCACCGGGGAAGGCCGGTGTCGGTGTGTGCGTGTCTAGAGAACCACCAAAATTGACGCGTGTCAATTTCAGATGCGCGCGCGATCTCTCTCACGCCGTCGACTCCCCGGTACCGTCCATCGCCGTCACCGGACGTTCCCGATTCGCCGCCCAAATCCCAGCGGGTAGAGCGGGTCCCCCGTTCCCGGACGGCTCGGGTGCGCGGCACGGATGGCATCCATCGAACGAGGGATCTCGACCGGAAGAACGCCCTCCGGTGGAACCTCTCCGTATACCGCGAGCATCAGTGCCTCGTCGCTGACACCGAACGTGACTGTCAGGCCTGTCACCACGTCGGCGACCGGCGTCAAGATCGCCGGGCGATCCAACGCGACATCCAGATGCAGCGGCGTGCGGAGGGCGATCTGTCGCAGGCGGTAGATGAGGCCGGGCGGGAAGTCGAGGGGGCCTTGATGGAAGTAGTCCTCGAGGAACAGGTCGTTGCGGGGCTCGAACGGTGCGCTGATGC
>Ga0160453_100252_pt1 | contig 52040 bp, 46 predicted proteins | sample HID1971K_E6MG_FD_108228 | JGI IMG/M metagenome (GOLD analysis project Ga0160453, IMG submission 108228) | Enriched millipede-associated microbial communities from UW Madison campus, WI, USA - HID1971K_E6 MG | ecosystem: Host-associated > Arthropoda: Insects > Digestive system > Unclassified ...
ATCCACTCGTGATCACGATGACTATGCTGAAGTAGCATAGTCGACGGCGAATATGCTCCCCATCGAAAGCCTGCGTGTGCTCACGTACACAAAACGTACGCTGTGCTACTCGTTTCCGCTGTGAAGCATCTTCTTGGTGCTGACAAGTGAATATATTGAACCTTTATTGGAAGAGGAAGTTCAAAAAGCGGACATTAAGCGCGATATAGGCAAAAATTACAGTATTTATAGTTGATTTTTCTGTAAAGAACCTCAATAATGGAATAAAACAATGTCTATTCACGAATATTGATATTCGAGAGGGTAGTCGTGTTATTCTAGGAGGTTCTTTGTTATGTATGGAGCACCATATTCAACTCAAGCTCGTAAATTGCTATTATTAGGTTCAGGTGAGTTAGGTAAAGAAGTTATTATGGAGGCACAGCGTCTAGGTGTAGAAACGATAGCTGTAGACCGTTATGAGCATGCTCCTGCTATGCAAGTAGCTCATCGTTCATATGTCATCAATATGCAAGATGGTGAAGCATTGCGCCAAGTCATTGAAGCTGAAAAACCTGATTATATTGTTCCTGAAATCGAAGCAATTGCTACAGATATGTTAGTGCAATTAGAGTCAGAAGGTCATCGAGTTATACCAACCGCTCGTGCTACAGAGCTCACAATGGATCGTGAAGGCATTCGTCGATTAGCGGCAGAAACACTTGGTTTACCAACAGCTCCATACCAATTTGCTGAATCATTAGAGCAATTACGTGAAGTAACGAAGTTACTTGGTTTTCCGTGTGTTATTAAACCGTTAATGAGCTCTTCAGGAAAAGGACAGAGTGTTTGTCATTCTGAAGATGATATTGAAAAATGCTGGACGTATGCGATGGAAGGCGGAAGAACGCAGAAACCACGCATTATTGTGGAAGGATTTATTCAGTTTGAATCGGAAATTACATTATTGACGGTTCGTTCAGCATCAGGAACAAGCTTCTGTAATCCAATTGGCCATATTCAACGTGATGGCGATTATATCGAATCATGGCAGCCACATGCGATGTCTGAAGCACAAATCCTCGAGGCGCAGCAAATTGCACAGACAATTACAGATGAGCTAGGTGGACATGGAATTTATGGTGTAGAGCTGTTTCTAACAAAGGACGGCGTAATATTCAGTGAAGTTTCGCCTCGTCCGCATGATACAGGCATGGTAACGATGGCTACACAAGATTTTTCTCAGTTTGCCTTGCATGTTAGAGCGATTCTAGGCTATCCTATACCTACTATTCGTCAGTTAACTCCAGGGGCGACACATACATTAAAAGCGACTACGGAATCAAAACATTTTGTAATTGGTGGAATTGAAGAGGCATTATCTGTGCCTAATACAACGGTTCGCATATTTGGTAAGCCAGAGACTAAGGTTGGTCGTAGAATGGCTGTAGCACTCTCTAGTGGGGTTAATACTGAGGATGCAAGAAGTTATGCTACGAGGGCAGTTAATTCACTGTTCATCGAAGAGGTAGTTCAATAAGTGGGCTTTGATAACGTTGAGTGTGCGTTGTAGCATACTCAACATCGAATATGAGGCGAACTTGGAAAGTTTAGCATAAGCTTCCGAAGTATGTTTCTTGCAGAAACATTGTGGGTTCGCGTGTACCAAACATGTACACTTGCGCTTCCGCCTTTCACAAGTAGCGTTCCATCTTCTCGGCTTTCGAAAGCCCACATATTGAACTTTAATTGAAGAGGTCGTTCAATAAGCTGACTTTGATTATTAGAAATTAAGTAGGTGAGAATATGGGTAAGAAACAGAAAAAAGTAACAAAGCAAAAGGAATTTACGAGTACGAACAGAGAATCTAACACGACAAGTGGATCAAGTTTAAAGGATTTACTAAGTGGTGATGTGCTAGAAAAATTAAAAGCACAAGGTGATGCACTTGTACAAGCAGATCAAGATCGTAAGAACAAGGAAGCTGAAGTGAAAGCGGAGCAACAGCGATTAGAGCAAAAGCGACTAGAAAATGATTTTGACTATTTACTTAACAATAGTGACACGAACTGGAGTAAGTATAAATAATGAGTTTTCCGTAGGACTAGTGATAAATATGTCCATATATATCCTGAATAATAAGCGAACCTCACTCCAATGGTTAGATGTGTATCTAACTATTGGAGTTTTTTATTGTGAGAAAAAGTAGTTTTCTACTAGGAATATGAGATAGTTTGGTAAAGTTGTATAATTTGAGAAGGTAATAAATACTCAAAGATAGTTAACCAAACATTTGGCATTTTTCGGCTGAAGGGAGTTTAAAAATGAAGGACTATAATAATAGTGTCGTGGTAGGAATAGACGGTGGTGGCACTCATACGCGAGTCATGGTAGCAGATACTAATGGGATGATTCTTTCCTATGTAGAGAGAGGTTCCTCTTCTATATATAAGGATTTACAAGCGAGAGAAAATGTATTACAGGCTCTCGAACAGGCATTGAATGAATCAGGAAAAGATGTAAGTGATGTAGTAACTCTTGTAGCGGGTATTGCGGGTTACGATTCCATCGCCGATTTGAATTGGGTAGAACTACTTACAAATTTTCCGGGTCTTAATTGTGTAAAGTGGCATGTCAATGACGCAGTTGTTGCACATAGTGGTGCTCTACTTTCAGCACCAGGGATTATCGTTATTTCAGGCACAGGTTCTATCATTTTTGCTGTAACAGAAGAAGGTAGGCAGATCCGGAATTATGATCTACATCAATATGCTGCCAGCGCAGCTCGATTTTTGGGATATGATGTAACCTATGAATTATTAGCTGGAAATGTACAGGAACAAGACCAACAATTAATACAATCTATACTACAGTTCTGGAATGTAACTTCGGTGGAAGAATTATCACTAGTTGCTTTGAACGGATTCATCACAGACCAAAGAGAGCGTGATCGAAGGTTTGCTGAATTAGCCCCGTTGATTACTGAATATGCTATGAAGAGTAGTCCTTTAGCGCAGACAGTTTGTAATCGTGCTATACACAAGATTACGGTAGGTGTGGAAATACTCGCTTCTTACTTCTCGGAATCAGAGGTTAAGGTTTCATTAATAGGAAGTGTTGTGAACAGTGCATATTTTCAGCAACAACTAGCTTTAAGAATGCTCAAAGGTAACAATAAAAATTACGTAATAGTTTCACCAGCCTTTTCGCCAGTAGCTGGTGCGGTCATAATGGCTTTCAAGCAACTAGGGATCATTATAACTCCACAGTTGCTTGAAAATCTTGCGCTACATCCTAAATCTCTACATCCTAAATCTCTACATCATGAAACGATAGGTCATCTAAGTTTTGTAGATACCAATGAATGAAATCAATTGTCCTAATTTCATAAACTGATGATTGGAAAGTCGTTTAGAAAAACTTTGTAGTCTAGTGTTGTTCTAATGATATGTACTTTGAGTTTAATAAAATTCACGATTTCTAGGCGTCTGTCATATGCTAGAAGAAGAGCGCCTAGAAAGGAATGATTGACGGATGGAAATATCGGTTCGACAAGGTGATACACTGTGGACTTATAGTGTCATGTTCGAAATTCCGATTGGTCTAATAATAGATTCAAATCCAGATTTGGGAGATGAATTGCAAATCGGTGACACGGTCCTAATTCCTGGCTACGAATGGTATGAATATGAAATTGTAGCAGGGGACACGATCTGGCAAATTGCTAAGCGGAACAATATTACAGTTAACCTTTTGTTGCAGAGCAATCCAAATCTAGAAGTTGATCAATTGCACATTGGATCGAAAATAAGATTGCCTCGTCGAATTGTTGGCAGAGTAATTAATGCAAACAAAAATTACACATATGATCATTTGTATCAAGATGCGTTGAGATTAATGGAAGTTTATCCCATGTTAACGGTGAATTCAATCGGAAAGTCTGTGATGGGTAAAGACATATTAGAATTACGTCTAGGAACTGGCCCATCAGAGCTACATTATAATGCAGCGATGCATGCTAATGAATGGATTACTGCCGCATCATTGATGACATTTATTAATGATTACTTGCTTGCATTAACAAATAGTGGCACATTGAATGGTCAAAGTGTATATCCAAGTTATAAGACGAATACATTCTCATTCGTTCCTATGGTTAATCCTGATGGTGTAAATCTTGTATTGAATGGGTTACCAGACGAAGAACCATTTCGTTCGAATGTATATTACATCAATGATGAGAGTACTGATTTTCAAGGTTGGAAAGCTAATATTAATGGTGTCGATCTTAACAAGCAGTTTCCTGCACTCTGGGAGGTTGATGCTGTTCAAGGTCCGCAAGAGCCAGCGCCACGAGATTACTCAGGTACTGCCCCTCTAACTGAGCCCGAAGTTATTGCACTTGCTGATCTGACAAAAGAGAGAAATTTCAATCAAGTGGTAGCATTGCATACACAAGGAGAAGAAATATATTGGGGATTCCAAGGACTGGAGCCACCAGAATCAGAAATGATTGCGAATCGCATGGCACAAGCGAGTGGATATACTTCTGTACGTACGGTGAACAGTACAGCTGGTTACAAAGATTGGTTTATTCAAGATTGGCGCAGACCTGGATTTACGATAGAATTAGGATTAGGTGTGAATCCACTACCTTTAGATCAATTTAATGATATTTATGAAGCAACGAAAGCTATTATTTTGGAATCAATGAAGAGTGTTAATGCTTAATTATCTTTTTATTAGATACAATATGTTATTTAAGCTTTGGCTTTCCGTGATCGGATCACGGATAAGCTAAAGCTTTTTTTACTGCATTATTTTGATCTTTGAATCGTCTAATAAGCATTAAATATGAAGTTGAGTGAATATTTGCTATCTTCGCAGTTGTCGTGTAGAATGTATGTTCGTATCGGTGTGATGAAAAATTATTATAATAAGGTATCATTGTTTCACAATAATTGGGATTACTGTTTGCCTAATTGGCAGTTTTGCGAGTATGATGTTAATATGTTTGTTTTAAGAGGTTGTTCAAAAAGCAGACTTTGATAACAAAGTGATGCAGGTAGCTTACTTGGTATCGAAGCTGAAGCTAACTTGGAAGTTCGGGACTAGTGTAACAATAGAGTACACTCTACAGTAATATTTACTTGTCCACCTTCCGACAATTGGCTCCATCTTATCGATTTGGGAAAGCCCGCTTTTTGAACATTCACTTGAAGACAATGTTAGTTTTAATAAAACTTCATTAATAAAGACAAAGACAGGTAGTTGATTGGGGGAAGATCATGACAGAGCAAATCGATCTTTTTAATACAGCTTCAAAGAGCGAAGATTATGGCGCGGATGATATTCAAATCCTTGAAGGATTAACCGCGGTAAGAAAACGTCCAGGTATGTATATTGGTAGTACTGGAAACTCAGGACTACATCATTTGGTATGGGAAATTATCGATAATGCTGTGGATGAGCATTTAGCTAAGCATTGTTCAGCGATAGAAGTGACATTACATAAAAATGGTTCGATTACCATTCACGATAATGGTCGAGGTATTCCGACAGCAATGCACAAATCAGGAATTCCAACGCCTCAAGTCGTATTTACAATACTGCATGCAGGTGGCAAGTTTGGCGGCGGAGGATACAAAAAGTCTGGTGGTTTGCATGGCGTTGGTGCATCGGTTACGAATGCACTTTCAGAGTGGTTAGAAGTAGAGATTTTCCGTGATGGAAAAATTCATAAACAACGTTTTGAATATTGGATCGATAAAAAGGGCAAAGAGCATGTCGGAGAACCAGTATCAACACTTGAAGTGACTGGAAATACGAATCGTACAGGAACTAAAGTCACTTTCAAACCGGATATTAAAGTTTTCACAAACGGCATTCATTTCAATTACGATACATTGTCAGAACGACTACAAGAAATCGCCTTTCTTAACTCAGGTTTGAAAGTAACGATCAAAGATGACCGTACAGGTACAATGGATGTGTTCCATTACGAAGGCGGAGCAAGTCAATTTGTAGAATTCTTGAATGAAGGAAAAACTGTCTTACATGATGTAGTCCATTTTGCTGGAGAGAAAGAAGATATTGAAGTTGAAATTGCACTTCAATATAACGATGGATATACGGAAACAATCGTGTCTTTCGTTAACTCGATCCCAACTCGTGGTGGTGGTACACATGAGACAGGTTTCAAGGCTGCATATACCCGTGTTATGAATGACTATGCACGTAAGGTAGGTATTCTTAAAGAAAAGGATAAAAACCTTGATGGCAATGATCTACGTGAAGGTATGATGACGGTCATTAATACAAAAATGTCTGAGGTTGAATTTGTTGGACAAACGAAGGATCAACTCGGAAGCTCATCTGCTCGTGGTACGGTTGATGCTATTGTAACTGAGCGTATGAACGTCTTTCTTGAGGAAAATCCACAGGTTGGACAATCTCTTTTGAAGAAAGCTGTACAAGCTGCAAGGGCTCGAGAAGCTGCTCGCAAAGCACGTGAAGAGATTCGTTCGGGTAAGAAGCGTAGCGAAAGCTCCAATCTAGGAGGTAAGCTTACTCCAGCTCAATCAAAAGATTCTAGTCGTAATGAGTTGTTTATAGTTGAAGGTGACTCCGCTGGGGGATCAGCTAAGCAAGGGCGTGACTCTAAACATCAAGCAATCTTACCGCTTAAAGGTAAGCCGATGAATCCCGAGAAATCAAAACTTGCCGATATTTTGAAAAATGAAGAGTATCGTGCGATTATATCTGCAATTGGAGCGGGTGTAGGTTCAGAATTTGAAGCAGAAGAAAGTAATTACAGCAAAGTCATTATTATGACCGATGCCGATACTGATGGAGCTCATATCCAGGTGTTGTTACTTACATTCTTCTATCGTTACATGAAGCCATTAATTGATACTGGGCGTGTCTATATCGCTCAGCCACCATTATATAAGATAACTCGAAAATCAGGTAAGCTAAACACGGTTCGTTATGCTTGGAGTGATGAAGAGTTACAAAATTATGCAAAAGAAATGAATAAAGGTTTTGAGTTACAACGTTACAAAGGTCTTGGTGAGATGAATCCAGATCAACTTTGGGAGACAACAATGGATCCTGAAACACGTACTTTACTTCAAGTTCAAATCGAAGATGCTGCTAAGGCAGAACGTCGTGTATCTACACTTATGGGAGACAAAGTAGATCCTCGTAAACGCTGGATCATCGAAAATGTTGATTTTACAGAGTATGATGAGTAGGCTCACACTTCCTAAAAGGTAGTTCAAAAAAACGGGCTTTGATAACGAAGAGTATGTTAACGTAGAATACTCGACATCAAATATGAAGCGAACTTTTCTCGATTTACGAAAGCCCGTTTTTTGAACTTTGATTGTAAAATATACCTCAAGTTCATGATACTGATGAAAAGTTTAAGGAGCGAGGGTTATGAGTACTTTAGAAGAATTTTTACCGGCGTTTCTAGAAGAAGTGGTTGGAGACCGCTTCGGGCGCTATTCCAAATATATTATTCAAGATCGTGCTATCCCCGATGTGCGTGATGGCTTAAAGCCAGTACAACGTCGTATATTGTATGCGATGTACGATTCAGGTAATACACCGGATAAACCATATCGTAAATCAGCGAAAACAGTCGGTGATGTTATGGGTAACTATCATCCTCACGGTGACTCATCTATTTACGATGGTATGGTGAGGATGGCTCAACCTTGGAAGATGGGATATCCACTTGTTGATGGTCATGGAAACTGGGGATCACAAGACGATGATCCTGCAGCAGCGATGCGTTATACAGAAGCACGCTTATCGAAGATCGCTATGGAATTATTGCGCGATATCGAAAAACGTACCGTATTGTTCAAAGATAACTTTGATAATACAACGAAAGAGCCTGTCGTGTTACCATCGCGTTATCCCAATTTGTTAGCTAATGGTGCGAGTGGAATATCTGCTGGTTTTGCAACAGAAATCCCACCACATCATCTAGGTGAAATTATTGATGCTAGTATTGCATATATGAACAATCCATCGATTGAACTTCCTGAAATTATGCAAATTGTCAAAGGTCCAGATTTCCCTACAGGTGGCATTATTATGGGGGAAGAAGGTATACGCGACGCCTATGAACGAGGTAAGGGACGTATTTACTTACGATCCAGAACAGAAATCGAAACACTTCGTGGTGGTAAACAGCAAATCGTTATTACTGAAATTCCTTATCAAGTTGTGAAATCTCGTCTGGTGACGGCGATGGAGAACATTCGACTTGAGAAAAAAATAGATGGTATTGCTGAAGTTCGTGATGAGAGTGGTCGTAATGGATTGCGAATTGTTGTTGAGTTGAAGAAAGAAACAGATGCTACAGGTATTCTTGCATATTTGTTCAAGAAAACTGATTTGCAAGTTACGTACAACTTTAATATGGTTGCTATCGTGAATAAAGCTCCGCAACAATTAGGGATTATTTCAATGATAGCTGCTTATATCGAACATCAGAAAGAAATCGTTACATTACGTACCAAATACGATCTAGAAAAAGCTGAAGATCGTGCTCATGTTCTAGAAGGACTAGTAAAAGCTCTTAATCTTCTTGATGAAATTATTGAGACGATTAAAGCTTCGAAAAATCGTGCTGATGCTAGTGATAATTTGATGGCGAAATATGGTTTCAGTGAGCGACAAGCTGATGCCATCCTAACATTACAATTGTATCGCTTAACAAATCTAGAAATTAATTCACTAGAAAAAGAACATGCAGAAACGATGAAAAAGATTAAGTCTCTACGTTCTATTCTAGATAATCCTAAAAAATTGATTTCAGTTATCCAACAAGAACTTCTTGAGATAAAGTCAACGTATGAAATTCCACGTCGATCAGATATTCAAAGTGAAGTTGAAGAGCTGAAAGTAAATCTTGAAGTGCTCGTTAACTCTGAAGATGTACTTGTTACATTAAGTCACGAAGGTTATGTGAAGCGGACGAATATGCTTTCTTACACGCGGTCAGGTGCTGAACTTGAAAGTTCAGGCGTGAAGGAAGGCGATGTGATTCGTGAATTCTTGCAAGTGAACACACTGGATAACTTGCTCTTATTTACGAAAAAAGGCCAATATTTCTTATTGCCTGTTCATCAAATTCCAGAGTTCAAATGGAAAGATACAGGGACAGCAATCGTTAACATCATTCCACTTGCGAAAGATGATAGTATTATCACTGTTATCCCAATTAGAGATTTGAACATCGAAAAGAGTCTAGTATTCGTTACGAAACGTGGTCAAGTTAAACGAACTGAGTTGAAGGAATATGCAACGACTCGTTCGACAGCGATTTCGGCTTGTAAAGTAGCTGATGGCGATGAAGTTGTAACTGTAGTTTTAAGTGATGGTGCTTTAGAATTAATGCTGGTTACTGCACAAGGGATGTCTATTCGTTTCTCTGAAAGCGAAGTGAATGCGATGGGACGTACTGCAGGTGGAGTTAAAGGTATTAGCTTAAAAGCCGATGATGAGGTTGTATCAGGACTTTGGGTCGATAATGATGAAGGTGAGATACTTGTCGTATCTGATACCGGTCACGGGAAACGTACATTGTTACTTGATTATCCAATTCAAGCCCGTGGTGGTAAAGGCGTTCAAACCTTTGAATTCAAAGAAGGCAAACGTGTTCGCACGAACGGTCAGAAGCTATTTGCAGCATTCTATTGTCGTGAACCGATTCAGATCGCTGCATTTACCGAAAAAGGTAGTAAAATTATTGTAGATTCTGAACGTACCATTATAGAAGAGCGTAAAGCTATTGGTAGAGCAGTCTTTACCATTGATAAAGATGACTCCATTAGTACAATGTTCCAATTTAAAGAGTTAAATGGAATTGCAAAAACTGATGTGTAAAAAAATGAATTAAAAAGGTTCTCCTAAATTATTTATTTGGGAGAACCTTTTTTTTGTAGGAATATAGCTCGTGAGGAAATCTATTGTGATCATTTTCTATAAAGCTAATGGGAAGGGTGCAACCATTTGTTTCCATTTTTCGTTTACAGGTTGGAGGTGTTTATATGAAATGGTTGTATTCATTGTCATGTTTATTAGTTATTACAACAGGTTGTAGTAAAAATGTTGATTCAGGAGAAAATTTTAACATTGAGCATATACAGAGAACAGTTTTTGAGGAGCAGAAAACAGTAATCGAAGAGCAATATAAAATGCCAATTGAGATGCCAACTGATTTTAATTTCAGTGTCAGTTTCGGTTATGATGAGCATAGAAAAAATGAAATTAATACCTTTAATGACACGGTCACGAAGGATTTGATAACTAAAGGGGAAACAACTGCAGAACTTATTCTTTCCTTGGAGGAAATGTATAGTATATATGAAAAAATGCGAGAAATTAATGTGATGGAAATGAAAGAACTATCCTCAGCTGATTTAGGTTGTCAGACAACACCCTATAGTGAAGATCGTTGGGAAATTAGCTTAGGTGAAAAAACAACTAATCTGACTTGGTCTGATAAGCATTGTTCTGTATCGGAAGAGGCAAAACAACTACTCGAATTACGTATATTCATCCATAATATTGTTGAGACCAAAGAAACTTATAAAGAACTGCCTGTAGCGGAAGGTGGTTATGATTAATAGAATTGCTTCCCGCAAAAATTGAGAAAAATAAGGGGTCTCCATATGATTATGGTTATGAATTTCGATAGCTATGAAAACAAGTTGAAGCTAATGGAAGTAATCGATACGTAGAAATGTCTAATACAATCTTCAACGTTAGGCTATTAATACCATCAATAATTCGAAAGGGCTATTCCAGTCGACAGTGAAATTTACATTGAAATAGCTCTTTTTCCTTATAACAATATAATTGAAATAGAATTGAAATATTCATAAATAATGTAATAGTAATAGGAAAAATGTCGAAAATTGTAGATAGATATATAGAAGTAGTAATAAAGATCTATATTTATGAAATATAAATTATAAAGTAGAGAAAAAGTATCACTGTACTTACAAAATAAGAATAAAAATAAGAATTTAGATATATTTTCACTGGAAAATACCGGCGACTTGTATTATACTAATTGGAATACATTAGGAGAGTGGTTTGACTGTGATTGATATACATTGTCATATATTGCCCAAAGTTGATGATGGAACGTCAGATATGGAAGATGCAATTATGATGGCAAGACAGGCAGTAAAAGATGGAATATATCATATTGTGGCAACACCACATCATCGTGCTCATCACTTTTATAATGAACGAGACACAATACTAGAGGCAGTTAGTCAACTGTCACGACAATTAGAAATTCACAATATACCATTACATATATATCCAGGACAAGAAGTGCGTACTTATTCTAATCTTTTACTAGATTACGAGAAGGGACTTCTCCAGTCACTTAATAATAGTAGATATTTGCTTATTGAATTTCCAAGTTCACATGTTCCTGATCTAGCTGAAGAGCTTTTGTATGAGTTAAATCTATTAGGCATCGTTCCGATTATTGCACATCCAGAACGTAATAAAGAGCTTGCAAATGATAGTTCTAGATTGAGAGCTTTAGTTCGTGATGGCGCATTAGCTCAGATGACGACCAACTCAATAACAGGTCAGTTAGGGAAAAATATACAAAAAATATCTTTAACTATGTGTAAAGAAGGACTTGTTCACTTTATTGCAACAGACGCGCACAATGTCCAGACAAGACCATGTATTCTTTCTGATGCATACCAAGTCATACAGGAACAGTTAGGAAGAGAATTTGTTGATTACTACCAAAACAACGCTAAGCTATTATTGCATAATGAAACGATTGAACAAGAGATTCCCTTAATAGCTAAGCGTCGTTGGTATAAATTTTGGTAAGGCATTCGAGAAAATGGAGGAAAGAAATGAGATTATCTATGAAAAGAGTAGTACAAACCATTGCGATTTTACTAGTTTTAATCGTAGGCGGTGGCTCTGTTGGCCCACAATTAAGTGAAGCAGCAAGCAAACAGACAATTACTGTTGAGCGTATGGATATGCATTTCATTGTGGACGGTAAAGTCTACCACACATCGAAAGAGCAACAGGCATTTGTTTACAAAGGCCGTACATATGTACCGATTCGCTTTGCAAGTTATTTGTTTGAACTGTGGGTTGTATGGGATCAAGCGAATTCAACAGTTATCATTGATCAACCTACAACAGCACAATTGAAACAGTTGCAACAGTTTAAGAAGCAATATTTGACTGCTAATGCGGATATTACTAAGCCCGCATCTACTTCTCGAACAGAGAAGATTACTCTGGCTACACTTGAAACAAAATATAAGTTCTTTGGAGTTAAGAAGCCATCACCTAGTGACGCAATAACGATCAATTATAAGGGTACTGTATATGTTCCAGTTAGATACTTCTCAGAACAAACAAACAGTACTATCTCTTATGATGGCGTTACTAAAAGCATTACAATGAAGCTGGATAAGAATCAAGGGGGTTCTAATTCAGAAAATGGCAATGGTTCGACTAATCCAGGTACTGGAACTAATCCTGGAACTGGAACAGGCACTGGTTCAGGATCGGGAGAAGTAGATCCAACTAAACCCACAAGAGCAAGTATCGTAGCTGCAACTCAGACTAAGCTAGAAGAGCTTCAAACGGCTTGTTCTACAAAAGCTTATACACTGTATAACAAGTTTTTATCAGCAGCTGATAGTGAAAAGGAAAGCTACATTAATCAAGGATTCGCAGCAGTTGAAGATTGCAATACGAAATTTGGAGCATTGATTAGTAATATGAACGCACAGTTGGAGCTACATGGTTATGAAATCGGTGAAGAAGCTAATGAATTCCAAAAACAGTATGATGACACGAAAGCTGCAATGTATGCGAAGTTTCTAGGTAGCTAGTTTCAGATGACGTATTCGTCAAAATAATATATGAGGTGATAATGAGATGAAGAAAATGACTAAAAAAACGATTATGTTATCTGCTGTTGCACTAATTGCAGCAAATGCTTTAACTTTCGGCCCAGTTTCATATAAAGTGAGTGCAGCAGATCCAGTAGTTGTTAGTTCAGTTAGTAAATTGAACAATGTATATGCACAATTAACTCCAAATTTACAAAATTTGGTTACTCCTGCTTTGGATGAAGTTAAGAGTTATTTGGAAACTGCTGATGTAGCAACATTGCTTCCTAAACTATTGGAAGAACTTGATTTAGACACAACAATCGAAGATGAAGTTAAGGGCGAACTAACATTAATTGCGGAATTAGCGATTATACAGCTTTATCCGAACAATACAGTACCATCAACAGAACTTAATGAGAGCTTAGTTAGACTTTCTGCACTATTAGACAATGCTGATTTAACTTCTGTTGACAAGACAGATATTGATAGTTTTGTTAATGAACTTGAAAGACTTGCTCTATCAGCAATTAAAAATAAACCATTTACAGCAATCGATAGCCTTGAAGAAATTAATGCTCTAGTTACAGGTCAGTTTGATGTGTTAGTTGACCAACACTGGGATAGCAGCAACTTAAAAGTAGTAACGCTATTGAAGAAATTATATAACGGTAATTTGGATGCTTTGAAAGATGATTTCGCAACTATTAGAAATGCTGTGGAAACAGACATTTTCGCTTCTAATCCACTGGTATACAAGAAAGCTGGTGCGGCACTTGGTCTTGCTTATGTAAAAGCTAGTCTTGTAACCGAAGGTGCTCTTGGTAGTGCACAACGAATTAATTCTAATACTTACGAGTTTAGACAATTCAAAATTTTAGGAATTAATTCAGTTCCGTTCACAGCATTCGACTTTGAAGCGACAGGTGCAAATGCAGCTGATTTTGATATAAGTGATGATGGTTTCCTGGTTGCAAAAACGCTAGCTCCGATTACATCACCCACACCTTTTACAATAACAGCTACGTTGAAGCCAGGTGCTCTAGTTCCTAGCTACTTGGATAATGAAGTAGTATTTACTCAAACAGTAACATTTAGACCTAGCTCAAATTCTGGCGATGGTGAGTTCATTGACGCTGGTCTAAGTCTAGTACCAAACGCAGATACAATTGCTCAAAACATAAGTGACAAACTAGCTGCTGCACTAGCAGATATCGGGGAGCTCACTACAAATAAAGATATATTTGCTCTTCGCGCGATTGTTGAAGACGAAATAAGAGCAGCACTAACAGTAAACGCTGGTAGTAGAGTGACTACGAATAATGGTACTAGTGAATTGAAGTTAACAGCAGCTGACTTAAGTAATGTATTTAGCCAATTGGAATCAGTAATGAAAAAGGCTAATGAAGCACTTCAAGCAGTTGTTCCAGATGCTGCCCCTGTTAATGCAGTTCTTAATCTATCTGTTGGAAATCATGATGGTGTTAAAGTTGTAATTAGTAGTGAACTACTTGACGCTCTTAAAGCAAAAGGTATTTACGCAGTTGGAGTAACTTCTAATAGCGCATTAATCGAAGTTCCGCTTACGGAGCTTGAAGCTAATGGTGCACTGCAAATTACAAAGGCTACTGGAATTACTCCAGAATTAAAAGCTGGCATGAAGCAAGTATCAGATGTATACACTGTTGTAGTAATTGGCGCTGATGGTAAAGAGAAACATGAATTCCTATCTCAAGCACGTATTGTTCTACCGGTGAATAGCGGAAGTGTTAATAATCAACAATTCCTTACACTTGCAAAAATCGAAGGTAATAAATTAATTAATTTGGGTGGTAACTATAATTCAACTAGAACGCAATTCTCTGCAATGCGTAACACTTTCTCTTCTTATGTTGTTATTGAAAATCCAGTAGCGTTCAAGGATATTAGTGAACTTGCTTGGGCAGAGGATGATATTCTAAAAGCAGCAGCTAAAGGTATTATTATCGGACGCGCTGAAGGAGTATTCGCTCCACGTGCTGAAATTACTCGTGCTGAGTTTACGGCTTTACTGGTAAGAACTCTTGGCATCGAAGCTGTTAGTCATACTGAATCATTTACAGATGTAAACGAGAATGAGTGGTACCATTCCGTTGTTGCAACAGCAGCAGCTTATGGATTTATTAATGGACGTACAAGCACTACGTTTGATCCTGATTCACCAATTACTAGAAGTGAAATGGCCACAATCACTTCCAACGTACTTGTGAAAGTATTAGGCTACAAACCAGTTAGTGATGCGAATAGTGCATTGGATGTATTTACAGATCAATCTAATGTTGTACCAGCTCATCGTGCAGGTGTTGCACTAGTTGCACAAGAGGGAATTGTTCAAGGTAAAGGATTAGGTGTTTATGATCCGCAAGGAACGTTTACTCGTGCTGAAGCAGCTGTCGTTATTAACAAATTACTAAGCTTAAGATAATAGTAAGAGTTCCTCCTCTGCTTCTTTGGGGGGAGGAATTTTTTTTGAGGTATTATACAGATAAGACCCCTAACAACACGAACAACTAGAATATGTATAGACGGGAGCACATTCATATAATGGAATTGGAATTAAGAGATTATGTGGAAATAATAAAGAAAAGACTCAGGATAATCGTAGCAATTGTTGCAACACTAGCAATAGTAACTGCAATTGTTAGTTATTTTTTTATTAAACCTGAATATCAATCTACCACATCATTAATCGTTAACAATAATAGCCAAGTAGCTACTGGACTTGATCTAAATAGTGTCAATCTTGATCTGAGATTAATAGATACATACAAACAAATTATTAAAACAACAGCGATTACAGATGAAGTAGCGTCACGTAATCCAGAACTGCAGTTGACTGGAGAACAGATAATTGAATTAATTACCGTTTCATCAGTAAATAATACACAAGTATTAACTATTTCTGCACGTCATCATGATTATGAAACAACGGTTAAACTTGTGAATGAAGTGGCGGCAGTATTCGTTCAACAAATTCCTACCATAATGACTGTTAATAATGTCTCAATTCTAAATGAAGCGAAGCTTAGAGAAAATCCATCACAAGTACAACCTAATCCAATGCTTAATATTGCAATAAGCATAGTCATTGGCTTAATGCTGGGCGTTGGTATTGCGTTATTATTAGAATATATGGATGACACGATTAAAAATCCACAGGACGTTGCGCAATATTTGGATTTACCTGTTCTAGTTAGTATTCCGAAATTATCATCCGAAGATTTTAAAGTAGGAGCTATTAGATCAGCTTCGCGAGCAACGAGGTCTGCTAGAGTGGAGGCGAAGAAAAATGTCACAATCAACGAATAACGCGAAACGAACGATAATTTCGCTTAGTAATCCTAAATCACCAATCAGTGAGTCGTATCGTACGTTAAGAACGAATATTAGCTTTTCAGCTGTAGATACTGACTTGAAGGTTATTATGGTGACCTCTGCTAGCCCGGGGGAAGGGAAATCAACAACAGCTGCTAATATTGCAGTAACGTATGCACAATCTAATTATAGCGTCTTAGTCATGGAGTTAGATTTGCGTAAGCCAACAGTACATAAAACATTTAACGTAACGAATCGTGCGGGCATTACACATGTCCTAACTAATCAGGCGAACTTAGAAGAAGTTATTAGAGCAACGGATATTCCCAATATTGATGTTATAAGTTCTGGTCCAATACCACCGAATCCTGCGGAATTATTAGGTTCTAACCAATTAGTTAAAGTAATTAACGGGCTAAAACAAATATATGACATTATCATTATAGATACGCCACCTCTACTAGCTGTAACTGATGCTCAATTGGTTGCTACTATTTGTGATGGTGTAATTCTTGTTGTCGATTCTGGCCAAGTGAAGCGTACTGCTGCAATTGATGCCAAATTAAAGTTAGATAGAGTAAACGCTAAGATACTCGGTGTAGTGCTTAATAACGTTAAGAAAAAGAAAAATGATGACTACTACTATTATTATTACGGAGAGAAAGAAGATTAGTAGAGATGATGGAGGCAAGAAATGAGCTACTCTCGAATGCGAACGTTAGTACTAATGGCAATTGATTGTAGTATTATATTAGGTTGCATAATTGTAGCTTATTTATTTCGTTATAATGCTGATCTTTCTTCAGCAGAAATCCGACAAGCTGCTATATATAGTGGTATTGCTATCGTAATTGGTTTAATCGTACTTTACAATTATGGACTATATCGTCGCGCGTGGCAATTTGCCAGCATTGGCGAGGTAATAATCATCTTTAAAGCTGTAACAATAGGAATTGTATTAGCTTATACGATTACTTCACTAGTCATTCCAGGTCGAGTACCCATTGCAATCGGATTTCGTACGTATGAGCTTTGTCTATTACTAATTGGCGGATCGCGGTTTATGCTTCGCATAATAAAAGACAATTACATCAAGACTCCTAATAAGCAACGACAATCTTTAATTATTGGTGCAGGTCAATGCGGCGTACTAGTTTATCGCGAACTTAAGATGAACGCTGCTTCTAGCCAAGAAGCAATCGGATTTATTGACGATGATCCGAGAAAGTGGGGGCAAGAAGTGTTCGGTCTTCTTGTAATTGGGGGAAGAGAACATATTATCAACATATGTAAAGAACAGCAAATAGACGACATTATTGTTGCTTTGCCATCAGCATCCCGTACACAAATTTCAGATATTCTTTCCATTTGCAAGCAGACGAATGCGAAGTTGAAGATCGTTCCTCCAATTAATGAATTACTTGAAGGAAAAGTGGAACTAAGCATGCTTCGTGATGTCGGGGTTGAAGATTTACTCGGTCGTGAACCGGTTGTCCTTGAAAACGATGGAATTGATGAATATGTAACTAATAAAGTTGTACTAGTAACTGGTGCAGGTGGCTCTATTGGTTCTGAACTTTGTAGGCAAATTATACACTTCAAACCAAGCAAGCTATTATTGCTTGGTCATGGGGAAAATAGTATCTATCAAATTCATCGTGAGTTGAAAGATAAAGTTGAGCATCTGGTGCCAATCATTGCAGATGTTCAGGATCGTAAAAGAATGGAACAAATATTCGAGCAGCACAAGCCACATGTCGTTTTCCATGCGGCCGCTCATAAGCACGTGCCTTTGATGGAAGAAAACCCCTCCGAATCCATAAAAAACAATGTATTCGGTACACGTAATGTTGCTGAATGTGCAGATATTTATGGTGCAGAGCGCTTTGTATTGATCTCAACTGATAAAGCTGTTAACCCTACGAGTATTATGGGGACAACAAAGCGGATAGCTGAAATGTTTATTCAATGTCTAGCGAAGCAAAGCAGAACGAAATTCAGTGCCGTTCGCTTTGGTAATGTACTAGGAAGTAGAGGCAGCGTTATTCCATTATTCAAAGAACAAATTGCTGCTGGTGGTCCAGTTACCGTAACTCACCCCGAGATGGTTAGATATTTCATGACAATACCTGAGGCTTCCAGACTTGTTATTCAAGCAGGAGCTTATGCCAATGGTGGGGAAATCTTCATCCTTGATATGGGTGAACCAGTGAATATCTCAGATCTAGCTAGAGACTTGATTCGTCTATCTGGGTATGAACCAGGCGTTGATATCCAGATCCAGTATTCGGGTATTCGTGCAGGTGAGAAGCTATATGAGGAATTGTTGCTGCAAGAAGAAGGAATGACCGATACACAACATAGTCGTATATTTATTGGCAGACCAGCATCCTTCAATCGTGAAGATATTGAACTAGAATTAAGACGCTTAGAACGTATATTGGGTGAAGATCGTGCAATTATTCAAGATTTGTTATCTCGAATTGTTCCTACCTATGTGATTGAAAAAAAGGTAGATACTAGAGTTCTTGTTACGAGTTCATAAAATGTAATTAGTTCATATTGCGTAAGTAGTTCATGATGGGGGGGGTTGCAATAAAATGCGGCCTCCCTTTTTGTGGGGGAAATTCATGTATAAGTTATTAATTATATAAAAGCTAGGGTGAAATGAAATGTATGTTTACGTGAAGAGATCGTTCGATTTTCTATTATCTCTTATCAGTCTAGTAATATTGAGTCCATTATTAATAGTTATTGCAGTAATTATTAAACTGGAATCAAAAGGACCAGTTTTCTTTAGTCAAAAACGTGTAACGAAGAACAAGGAACATTTCCAAATATTAAAATTCCGAACGATGTATATAGATGCTCCCAAAGATGCTCCTACTCATTTGTTATCGGACCCAACTAGATACATAACTAAGACGGGAATAATATTAAGGAAGACGAGTCTAGATGAATTACCACAATTAATAAATATTATCAAAGGTGATATGAGTATTATTGGGCCTCGTCCGGCACTATGGAATCAATATGACCTAATTGAAGAACGAGACAAGTATAGAGCCAACGACATTCTACCTGGATTATCAGGTTGGGCGCAAATTAACGGTAGAGATGAGCTTCCGATTGATGTGAAAGCTAGATTAGATGGTGAATATGTTAGGAAGATCAGTTTAAGATTTGATATTAAGTGTTTAATTGGAACTTTTGTAAGTGTAGTAAAAAGTGATGGTGTTGTTGAAGGCACTACAAGTGAAATAAATAAGAATAAGTAGAGGGGTTTAATTGTGGATTTTTCTGTGTTGATGTCAGTATATATAAAAGAATCGCCTGAATTTCTATTTCAGTCTTTAGAGAGTGTAATGATCAAGCAGACTTTAAAACCAACAGAGGTAATTTTAGTGAAAGATGGTCCATTAACTGAAGAACTCGAATCAATAATAGGAAAATTTAAGATGCAATTTTCAAATCGATTAAAAGTGGTTGCTCTAAATGAAAATATAGGTTTAGGAAAAGCTCTCAATATAGGTCTTGAAAATTGTAAATACGAATTAGTCGCAAGAATGGACTCGGATGACATTTGTGCTGCAAATAGGTTCGAAACTCAGATTAAGTGTTTTATAGAGAATGAAAGTTTGGATATTGTAGGTGGATACATAACAGAATTCTATGAAACTCAATTTACTCCAATAGCCGAGAGAAGAGTTCCACTAAATATGAATGATATTATTAAAATGATGAAGCGTAGAAATCCAATGAATCATGTTTCGGTCATGTTTAAGAAAACTGCTGTATTTAAGGCAGGAGGATATAAGCATTTACCCTATTTGGAGGACTACTACCTCTGGGTGAGAATGTTGGAGTCTAAATGTATAATGGCTAATCTAGATAATACTTTAGTGTATGTTCGAACAGGAAAAGAGATGTATAAGCGTAGGGGAAATAAAGAATATATCCATGGTTGGTACACATTACAGAGAAAGATGAAAACGATGGGCGAGGTTAACAGTATTGATGTTGTATTTAACATGGCTAGTATAGTGGGGTTTATCTACATGCCAGTGGGGCTAAAAGAATTTGCGTATAAAAAGATATTGAGAAAATAGTAAAACTAAGAGGTGGGATTTAATGAGTCAGATCAGTATAGTAGTTCCTGTTTATAATGCTGAAAAGACAATCGGTCGCTGTATAGAAAGTTTGCTGAATCAAACTTATAAAGAGATTGAAATAATTTTAATAAATGATGGTTCGAACGATAACAGCGGGGAAATATGTGATTTTTATGCAAAAAAAGATAATCGCATTCATGTCATCCATAAAAAAAATGAAGGAGTATCGAAAGCCAGAAACACAGGTATCAAAAGTGTGAAATCAGATTACATTATGTTTGTTGATAGTGATGATTATATTAAAACAAATATGTGTGAGATATTATACCATTCTATAGATAATACAAATTATGAAGTTGTAATTTGTGGCTTTATTAGAAATTTTGTGTTCAATAATATTATTACAAAATCAGTCTTAATACTCCCAGAAGTGAGCTCAATTAATACTATTGAACAATTCAAAATGAATTGGAGTAATTTATATTCCAAGTCACTATTTAATGCTCCTTGGGGAAAATTATACAAGATGGATTACATAGAAAAAAAGAATATTTGTTTTGATGAGAATTTAGATTGTGGAGAAGATTTACTATTTAATTTAGATGTTTTTAGTCAAATCCATAAGGTATCAATTGTTAATGAGCCATTATATATTTATGAATGTACTGAAAAAGAATCATTGACTACAAAATTTAATGCTGAAAAAGAATATAATGATAAGCATTTATATAATATCACTTTAAGTTATTTGAAAAAAATGAATATACTTAGATTATGTGAGCATAGTGTTGCTCGAATTTATATGAGAAGCTGTTTTATTACTTTTGAACAGACGCTTTTTGTTGAAAATGAACTAACTGTTAAGGGGAAAAAGGAAAAAATAAAAGCTATTCTATGTTGTGAAGAGACATTAAATGCTAGTCAAGCTCAAGCAACTAAAAGTTTTGAAAGTTTTATATATGCTCTAGTTTTAAAAACGAGATCTTATCAAATCGTTTCTCTATTCACCAAAATGAGATATATATTTAAAATTTTGTCAAGAAAGGGCTTGAAGTCTTGAAAATAAGAAAATCTAGTTTTAGCGAGATAGGCTTCATTTTATACCTCTTTTGTTTTATTTTCGCACCGCCAATAATTCCTAAAATCAATTTAATCTTCATTGTATTTGCTTACACAATTTTACAACTAATTAAACGTGAGGGAAGATTAATAAATAGTATACTTTTTGAGAGTGGAATTAAAAAGTACTGCTACTTTATGTTTTTTGCTTTTACTTACATAGTATTTGTTATGTGGATTGGAGTACATGTTCAAGATGTAGGTGGAATAAACTATATTAAAACTTTTTATCGTTTTTTATTATTAATTCCTGTTACAGTAACCTGCGTATTGTATATTATTATTAGAATGAAAGAACTGAAATATGATTTTTATGATTTTTTACATGCTATTATCAAGGCTGGATCAATTCAAGCAATTATTTCTATTTTAATGTTTTTAAGTCCAAGTATTAAACAAGTATTAGTTGATATTATGTTTGCAAATACAGGAGATAGTTTAACGCAGAATTTATGGGTATATCAAAGAAGACTATATGCTTTTTCAAATAGTGTTTTAGACTCTTTTGGTTACGGTACTGGTATTATCGCTGTATTACCATTTTTCTTAGCTATTAAGAAGAGAATAATTTATCTAATTTATGTTCCGATGTTATTAGTTGTACCTTTACTTAATTCTAGGACGGGCTTAATTGTTTTTTTTATAGGCGTCATTACAGTCATACCATTGTATTTGTTTAAGATTAAGTTTATTAAACTATTTAAGACAGTCTTTGTTGCAGGGGTGTTATTATTCTTCTTGAACATTGGATATAAGATAATGCAGGAAGTCAATCCACTAACTACTATTTGGATTGAGAATGGAATTTCTAGTTTTTTATCGCTATTCGGTATAGATAATGGAACAGTAGATATTGGTTACACTGAATCAACTAACAACTTGTTTAGTGCTAGTTTCTGGTACGTACCTAATAATATTGGTTTGATATTTGGAACAGGACATAATGTATATCAGGCAAATGGTTTTGATCATTCTGATGTGGGATATATTAACGATATATGGCTAGGTGGCTTAGTGGGTTTATTTCTATTATATTTCCCTTTATTTATTCTATTGATAAAAACAGCCTTGAAAGAAACACAAAAAGAAATAAAATACTTACTTTTCTTCTTGTTTTTTGCTTTTATTGCCACAAATGTAAAAGGTTATATGATTAATTATAATGTTGGAATGGCAATCACATTATCAATTTCTTTTGCAGCGGTTTATTTTAGCAAGAAAACTAGTCTAAATCAATAGAAATGAGTTGAAAATATGAGTGTTTTTTTCAGTATAATAGTTCCGGTATATAATGTAGAAAGTTTTTTAGAAGAATGTTTTTTAAGTATAGCAAAGCAGAGTTTTAATGATTATGAAATTATATTCATTAATGATGGTTCAACAGATTCTTCTGGTGAAATATGTGATGCGATTTGTAGAAAATTTACAAATGCATCTACAATACATAAGTTAAATGGTGGATTATCTGATGCCCGAAATGTTGGTATAAATATTGCTAGAGGTAGTTATGTAATATTACTAGATTCCGATGACAAACTTAACACTAATGCCTTAGAAGAATTACATAATTTAATTAGAAATAATAACGACCCTGATGTTGTCTTAAATAGAATAAAGCTTTTTTCTAACGAAAATAAATTAGGTATCGAGTGCAAGTATAAGTTCACTGAAGAATTAAAAGAAAAATCTGTTTCTGGAATATTTCAACAACTAATAAGACTAGACGATTACGTTCCAGGTGCTTGGACACTAGTTACAAAAAGAAAACATATCATTACTAATGAATTGTTTTTTGTTAAAGGACTCCTTCATGAAGATGAGCAATGGACTCCAAGAACAATTCTAAAGGCGAAATCTATAGCATTTAATAATAGTTGTTTATATCTATACCGGCAAGGTCGGACTGGTTCAATAACCCAAATGAAAAATATACGACGTGAATTAGATAAATTATGGATTGTGGAAAGTTTGTATAACGAAAGAAAGAGCAACACTTACTCTCAATCTAGTAGCGTTGCCTTATTGGAAAGGGCATCAGATTTATATTGGGGAGTATTAGTTCGATCTAGCCAATATAAGTCGAATTTGGAAGAGTTCAATTTATTAATAGATGAATTACATTCTAAACAATCTATTTTCAAACTAAGTAAAAATAAAAAATATGTTGTTTTTAATGTGTTTCTCAATGTATTTGGAATAAGAACTATAAGTATTTTAATAAGTATTTTAGCTATCTTTAAAAAAGAATCCTCTTAGGCTGACATTAACTTAAGAAATGAATAACTATTTTTCTGAAATTTTTGCAGAGAGTTAAATTAAGAATTTTTAACTTCATTCAGATGGAAAATCATAAATTACTATCTTCACTCTATTACTAAGGAGGACTTACCTGTGAACATATTAGTTACAGGTGGGGCTGGATATATAGGCTCACACACCTGTGTTGCTTTACTGGAGGCGGGGCATTCAGTAATTGTTGTAGACAATCTTTGTAACAGTAAGCTCGACACTTTTCAGAAAATTATTCAATTAACAGATAATAAAATTAATTTTCATGAGATTGATGTAACTGATGCACAGGCAGTAGATATAATTTTTAAAAGTTATAATATTGATGGTGTTATTCATTTTGCAGGATTTAAAGCGGTCGGTGAATCAGTTTTAAAACCATTAGATTATTATTACAACAATATTTTAAGTACTATTATTCTCTCAAGTGCTTGTCAGAAATATGATGTAACACGATTTGTCTTTAGTTCTTCTGCAACAGTGTATGGAGACAATAAAGTGCCATTTGTAGAGTCTATGGATCTATTACCAACTACTAATCCATATGGTGAAACGAAAGTTATATGTGAGAGAATATTAACTGATATCGCTAATGCAAATCCTGCTTTTTCAGTGTCAATTCTTAGATATTTTAATCCAGTTGGAGCACACGAGAGTGGTTTAATTGGTGAAGCACCTAATGGAATTCCTAATAATCTCATGCCATATATATGCGAAGTAGCTAACGGGAAAATAGAAAAAGTTCGAGTATTTGGAAATAACTACCCTACCACAGACGGCACGGGAGTTCGTGATTATATACATGTTTTAGATATAGCTGATGGTCATGTAGTTGCATTAAATAATCTCACTGAAGGGGTTCAAATCTATAATTTAGGTACTGGAAAAGGTATAAGTGTAATCGAATTAATTTCAGCCTTTGAAAAAGCAAATGGAGTTGTAATACCTTACGAGATCGTAGAACCCAGACCTGGTGATATTGCTTCATGCTACGCGGATCCTACTAAAGCTAAGCGGGAACTAGGTTGGTCTGCTAAAAGGGATGTTTTCTCTATGTGTCGAGACGCTTGGCAGTTTCAGAAAAATTATCATGAGTAGTAAGATTACTAGGATGTATGAATTATTACTGTGATAAAATAGATGTTAAATGAAAATGATACCTTATAAGTCGATGATTACAAATTTATGAATAAAAACTTGTTTATTATCATCTATCAAGACAGAACTTATATTTTATTTATTAGATATATTCTTCTAATAAAAATTTTGAGTAAATATATAGATTATTTGAAAGGAACTATTATGGAAATTAAAGAATTGCTATCAGAATATTTTTGTGAAAATAATAATATTACAGGGTATGTTGACGAATTTCAAATTGAATATGTTAATGCAAAAGATCTTATTGTTCCGAATCGAATCGATCTTATTGCAAAAATGAAGTATGTTGAGTTCAAAGAGTTAAAAAGGGAGAATAGATTTATCTCTGAACTTTACCGAAGTCATATTGAAGCATTTTCAAACGGTACTTACACAGAACCAGGAAAAGAATGGAAAGATTCGTTAAATAAATATACTATGGAATTTGATAGTATTATTAAAAGCATGAAAGAAAATGGATTCGACAGTAATACCTCAATAATACCAGTGGGAAAAAATAATACAATTTTAGATGGTGGACATCGTGTTTCAGTTGCAGCTTATTATGATCTTGAAGTACCGATAATTAGATTTGAAAATTTGAGCGTAGAATATGGAATTGATTTTTTCAAATCCAGATTATTAGATGAAAAATATATTGATTATTTGATAAATGAGTATTGCAATATCTCAGATGATACTTATTTAGCATGTTTGTGGCCAATTTCAAAAACAAAAGATACAATCTTTGAAATAGATACCATGTTTGGAGAACTTTCAGAAGTTATAGCTATTAAAGAGGTATCTTTTAATTATAATGGATTATTTAACTTCATAACTCAAGCATATAATTTCCAAGATTGGATTGGTACAATAGACAGTAAATTTAGCGGAGCTTCTAAAAAAGTAGATGCATGTTATAAGGAAAATGAAAATTTGACTGTGGTACTATTTAAGGCGAGTAACCTAGATAAAGTTTTACTACTGAAAGAGAAAATCAGAAGTATTTATAATATCGATAAACATGCAGTACATATAACAGATAATCAAAAAGAAACTGTACAATTATCTAAGATACTTTTCAATAAAAATTCGATCGAATTCACTAATGTAGCAAAGCCCTATCAATTTAAGAAATTTCATAATAATTTAATTGATATGAAAAAAAAGGCTAGTTCTTTGGGGATAGAGTATAACGATTTTATATTAACATCAAGCAGTGTGTTGGCAGCATACGGATTAAGAGAAAATGGAGATTTTGATATCATTTATGAAGACATAAAAATAGCTAAACTAGAAGATAATGAAATTGATAATCATAATAAGTATTTTGAAAATGATAAGTTATCTATTGTAGAGCTTGTGTATGACCCTCAAAATTATTTTTACTATAGTGATTTGAAGTTTATAGCAATAGATAAATTAAAGAAATTCAAAAAAAATAGAAACGAAGAGAAAGATCGAGAAGATATTAAATTGATTGATTCATTATATATGCATTCAGGTTTATATAATATGTTTCTGAAATTGAAAGTTAAAATAAAAATATATATGAGAAACATTACACAACGAATAAGAAGTAAAATTATTGATGTACTGAAATTCTTCGGTATTTTTAATTGGGTAAGGAAAGTATATCGCAATATTAAGGGATGAAAAAATGAAAAATGATTCTCGCACTTCAAATTCTATAAAAAATATAATAATTGGAATTATATCACAATTGATAACTTTACTAATGTTATTTATTAGTAGATCCATTTTTTTGGATAAATTAGGCGTTGAGTATCTAGGTCTACATAGTTTCTTTACTAACGTAATAACTGTACTGTCAATGGCTGAATTGGGAATAACAAACATTTTTCTATATAGTTTGTATAGACCATTGAAAGATGCTAATTATGTATTAATTTCATCTTTAATGAAGTATTTTAATAAGGTATTTAAATTGATAGCTAGTATTATTTTATTGTTAGGTGTTTGTTGTATACCTTTTCTTCATTATTTTATTCAAACTGAAATTGATATTGTAACTGTTATCATATATTATTTGTTATTTTTATTAAACACGATAAGCTCATATTTTGTTGTTCATAAAATAACATTGATTAATGCTGACCAAAAGTTTTATGTAGTAAAGTTAGTAACAACATGTATACTAATTGGTAAAGAATTGATTCAAATATTATTGTTGGTATTAACAAGTAACTACATTTTGTATCTTTTAATATTACTACTTAGCACAATAGTAACTAATTTAGTTTTAAACTTAATCGCAAATAAACTCTATCCTTACTTAAAGAATAAAGAATACGTTCCAATTAATAAGACTGAAATAAAAAAACAAATTCATTCAATATTTCTATATAAATTTGGAGTAGTTTTGTTTAATAATACGGATTATATAATAATTTCATCTTTATTAGGTGTAATTATGGTTGGGTATTATTCCAATTACAGCTTGATAATCGGAGCTGTTATTACATTAATGTCAATCTTTATTCAATCAATTATAGCAAGTGTAGGTAATTTAAATGCAAATGATGAAATAAAAAGATCATATCAAACATTTAATTTTTTATTGTTTACATTTCATCTGATAACAGCATGGTGCTCTATTTGTCTCTATGTGGCTCTAGACAATTTTATTATTATATGGATTGGTCAAGAGTACATTCTTGATATTAAAATAGTTTTATTAATAATAGCCAATTTCTATCTGCAAAATATTATTAATCCAGTTTGGATGTATAGAGAAACAATGGGGCTATTTAATGAAATAAAATATGTAATGTTATTGGCATCTGTTGTTAATATACTATTGTCGATAGTTTTCGGTTTTATTATGGGGTTATTTGGGATATTATTTGCAACATTAATTGCTCGAATTGTGACAACAGTCTGGTATGAGCCTAGAATGCTATATAGAAAAAAATTTGGGAAATCCAGCAAAGTATACTGGAGCAAACAACTAAGGTATTTCTCAGTATCCGTACTTTCTTTGTTAATAGTATCTATATTAACTAATGCATTATCAGAAAGCTTTTTTTCTATGGTAATCAAGTTAATAGTTTCAACAACCGTAGTGTTAATTTTGTTCACATTGTTTTTTAATAAATCTCCAGAGTTCAAACAATTAATGAATATTTTGTTGAGCTTTGTTAGTGTGATAAAAATGAAAATGTCTAAAGGGGGTAATTCTTAAATGACAATTCGCAAAGCAATCATTCCAGCTGCTGGACTTGGTACTCGCTTCTTACCAGCAACTAAGGCACAGCCGAAAGAGATGCTTCCTATTGTGGACAAGCCTACCCTACAATATATTATTGAAGAAGCGGTTGCATCGGGAATTGAAGAAATTCTTATTATTACAGGACGCAATAAGAAGTCAATCGAGGATCATTTTGATAAATCAGTCGAACTGGAGCTTGAACTTGAGGCTAAAGGCAAGCTAGATTTATTAGAAGAGGTTCGAGAGATTTCCAATATGGTTAATATTCATTATATTCGTCAGAAGGAACCTAAAGGACTCGGACACGCAATTTATTGTGCTAAAAGCTTCATTGGTAATGAGCCATTTGCAGTCTTACTAGGAGACGATATTGTTCATAGTGAGAAGCCATGTTTGAAACAACTAATAGATGTGTATGAATACTATAATAGTTCTGTACTAGGAGTACAACAAGTTGATCAGAAAGATGTACATAAGTATGGAATAGTTGATGGACAGAAAATTGAACATTCTGTATCTCGTGTTAATCAATTGGTAGAGAAACCTAAGACTGAGGATGCACCTTCTAATATTGCTATTCTAGGACGTTACATTATTACCCCTGAAATCTTCAAGATTCTTGAGAATACTGCACCTGGTGCTAATGGCGAGATTCAACTTACAGATGCGCTGAATCAATTATCTCGAAGCGAAGCGGTTTATGCATACGAATTTGAAGGGCGTCGTTATGATGTTGGAGATAAGCAAGGTTTTTTAGAAGCAACGGTTGAATACGCATTAAGAAGAGAAGAGCTTCGTGAACCATTTATGACATATCTGAAATCTATTGTGAACGAAAAAGGATAAATTATGCAACATAATAGAAGAATTCTCCGTTTAATATTGTGGGGACTAGTTATTGCTCTACTAATCTCTATATATTTACTATCCAATCAACCAGCTACAAGTTCTGCTAAACTCAGCACGAATATTGCGGAACATACGATTCATATCTATGAGAAGTTGACGGGAACGGATATTACGATAAAGCAGTGGGATCATAAGTTGCGTAAAGCTGCACATTTCTCGATCTATTCTCTACTCGGCATTTTTATAATGTCTTTATGCCGTATAAGTGGCGTACGTAAGATGAGATCTATCGTAATAACGATGGTTGCTGGAATTATATATGCGAGCATAGATGAATTACATCAGCTTTTTGTAGATGGTAGAGGAGCGAGTGTACGAGATGTTGGGATAGACAGCTTGGGTGTTATCCTTGGCATCACGATTATATTGATAGTTAGTAGGAGATGGAAATGATGAAGAGATGGAAAAAGGTAGTGTTATGGGTTGCTTCAATTCTAATAGTAGTTGCCATAGGTGGTGCATTTGCAGCGAATTATGCAATTGATAAGATGCTAGGTTCAATGAGTGGACTAAGTACAGAGATACTAGAGAATACTGAAGGTGAAGGCGAATCAAATAGTGATAAACCTGAAGTTCCGAAGGGTGGTAATGATGTTGTTGCAGGGGATACGCCTGTTGGCAACGATTCTTCTTCATCCAACCAGAGTAATGCTCAAGGTGATGGTGGAGGAAATACTGGAACTAAAGTAACTGATCCTAATTCTAGTGGGAACCAATCTTCAGAGGGGAACTCAGATACAGGTGGTTACGATCCTTCAGTTACTACAGATACGGCCAAAGAACTCGAAGATAAAGTAACGTTAGGCGAGAAGGCTAAAGTAGTTACAACACTTACGAAACGATTATCTACTTCAGATATCGCCACGATGCAGTCACTGGCAAGTGGTGGGTTATCTGTTGATGAGAAAAAACAAGCAAGAGACTTAATGCTAGAAAAGCTAACCGAGGATGAGTACAATGAGCTTGTTGCCATTGCTGCAAAGTATGGCTTAAGCCAAGGTAAAAAATATGCAGAGGTTTCTAATGAATAGCTAGTCTTAATAAAAGTTTTATTCTCTCTAATAGGAAAAATAATGCCTCTAAAAACTAAAATGAATAATGACACCTTTAAGAAATGTATTTCATGTCGTAAGATATGAGAGACAAACTTGAAGGTGTTTTTTGTTGTAAATAAGAGTAAGATTTAGTCTTTTAATCAATCTAATAATGATAAAATTAAGTTTTCAACTAGTTTATATAATTAGCGTTAAATATAATAATAATGGGTAAAGTAGAATATATATTAATATTGTAACAATAGAGATAGGAGGGGTAAGATGAAACACAACTATAAATGGATAAACCTAATTGGGCTTATTGCAATGCTTGTTATTAACTTTGCAGCTCAGCGAGGCAGCATTGGAGGTCAGACAACTGCAGAAGTGTCAGCTAAGTATCCGGTTCTAATTACACCTGCAGGATATACTTTTATGATTTGGCTACTGATCTATGCATTTCTGATCGGGTTTGTCATCTACTCATTCACAAGAAAAGGTAAGGAAAGTAAAGTTAGTGAAACAATTGGTCCGTATTTTTTCCTTAGTTGTGTGTTTAATAGTACTTGGATAATTTTATGGCAATATGAAAAGATAAATAGTAGCGTATTTATTATGTTAGCGTTACTAATAACATTAATTGTGATATACATAACGACTCAAAAGAATGTCGTATCTCATAAAAACAAACTAAATTATTGGTTAGTTTCCGTACCTTTTAGTTTATACCTTGGATGGATATGTGTAGCGACAATCGTAAATATCTCTATAGCTTTATATGCAAACCAGTGGGAAGGTTGGGGAGTAAGTGAAATAGGGTGGACAATCATTATGCTCGTTGTAGCTACATTACTTGCTCTAGGTATAGGAATTCGCAATATTGATCCCATCGCTGTATTAGTATTTGTATGGGCATTTATAGGTATTGGTGTAAAGCAACAAGCAACACCTGCTGTTGCAAATACCGCCTTTGTATTAGCTGTTTTCTTATTCCTTATTGCTATAGTTCTAACTATACAGAGATGGAGAAAGAAATCTAACTGATAGATGAAGAATATCGTTAGAATGAGAAAACCGTTATCTCTTTTCGCTAGAAGGAGATAACGGTTTTCTTATCGTAAACTAGCAAATTGCTACATTGTTCTCGTACAAACTGTTGCTTGATGTAATAGCATTGTATAAACTAGCAGTTTTTATCGTAAACTATTAATCGCGTTAATCTTTCTTTCGACAAATATAATCAGTATAATAAGTATTAGATAATATTGTCAGGAAGTAGGTGTGAGATATGGTATCAGAAGATTTCTCGAAATTATGGAATAAGCTTTCAAGAGATTGGAAATTGACACTGGAACAAGAACTATCACCATTAACAGAAGGACAACTTAATATTTTAGAGCTACTGCTAGAGTGCTCACCGATGAAACCATCTGATTTACTACAACATTTATCAACGACTCCAGCAGCGATTACAACAATTCTGGATCGTATGGAACGCAATGAGCTAATTATTAGAGTACGTGACGAAAAAGATCGTCGTGTTGTTTGGATTGAAGTAACACATAAAGGACAAGCTGAGACAGAAAGAGGATCGAAGATTCGGCGAGATATTATTGAACAATCGTTGGATCGAATTTCTGCTCATAATCAACAACTACTTGTATACTTACTTGGAAAAGTTGCTAGTACTTCATAGGTAACCTATATATTACATAAAATGACCCATAGCTTAAAAATTAAAAAGATATCTTAGCGAAGAATCTATCTATTCGAAAGTGAATAAGGAGAGAACGCTAACATATCTTTTTTGTTATGAAATATATTATTGCTCTGTACTTTCCATCGATGTCAATCGCTTGTTAAGCATCGCTAGACTGCTCTCTAACGCGTTATAATCCTTTTCGTTCAGTAGCGGGTCATCACGAGATTCTATTGTTGCAGCAACGGGTAGAATACGATAGCGGTATGCAGTGTCCGGTTTGTAGCGATGTACCCATGTTGGTGTTACCTCTACATTCGTTAACTCAATTGCTCCAGTATCATAATGTTTCCGAATATTTACTTTGTAAATTGCTCCATAATCTTTGGACTCACCACGTTGGTTCGAGATGAAATTCCCCATCGAGTATATGATTAACCCTTGTCGTTCATTACCATTCTCATCAAACGTTGATAACATCTCATACGGTTGAAGGACATGTGGATGAGAACCTGCAATAATGTCTGCACCAGCAGCAATAAGCTCTCGTGCTAACTTCTTTTGTTCCTCACTTGGCTGTGGTTGATATTCATTGCCGAAGTGCAGCGCTACAGTAATTACTTCAGCACCATCTTCTCTTAATTTGTTCATATCTGCAATAATAGCATCCTTATCTATTAAATTAACGAGATAATCTTTACCTGAAGGAATAGGGATGCCATTCGTCCCGTATGTATACGATAAGAAACCCATCGATATATCATTATGTTCAATAATGGTAGAAGCAGTAGATTCTTCAATCGACGCGGCTGTGCCTACCGTTGTAAATCCGATTTCATGTACGTTTTCTAGTGTACGGAGTACGCCTTTTTCGCCTTTATCAAGCGAATGATTATTCGCAGTAGACAGCACGTTAAAGCCTGCGTTCCATAAAGCTTCTGCTAACTCAGTAGGCGCATTGAACGTAGGGTAACCACTATAACCAATATCGCTACCTGCAATCGGCGTCTCTAGGTTTGCCATAATCCAGTTACCATCTTCAAGTAAACTTGTAATAGGTTCGAAAAATGGATTGAAGTCGTAAGTGTCTGTTGTTTTATTATAGGCACCAGGTAGTTGTGGAGTATGACTCATAATGTCGCCAACGCCGATCCAAACCGCATCAGTATATTCAGGAAGTGTAGGAGTAGGTTCAGGAGTAGGTGATGGCGATGGTGTCATTGTAATTGTAGGTTCATCCGTTGTTCCATTACCAATTTGACCAATTGGAATATTCGTATTAGTAGGAACATCTGACTCATCGGAATTAACAATTACGAAAAAAGCAATAATAGCAATTGAAATAAGAACTAAAAGTATACCATTTATTAACCAGAGTAACCTTCGCTTAGGTAATGATGATCGCGAACTCATCGGTTCACCTTCTTTACTAATATTTAGAAATAAAAAACCGTTCGACCGAATCATAAGTACGATCGAACGGAAAGTTTAGATAAACCAATTGGCAGCTTGCGTCAATTGCTGGCCACTGAATAATGACCAAGGATCTTGCTGTTCTTGAGGTATAGACTGGAAAGTCATCAATTCCTTCGTTGTAGGATGAGCTACAGTAATGGAAGTTGACCAGAGCGCGATTTGAGAATAACGCTTGTTAACTACTTTTCCGTATTTCTGATCGCCGACAAGTGGACAACCAATATGCGCCATTTGAGCTCTAATCTGATGGGATCTTCCAGTATATAATTTGATAGCAACAAGACTGCGTCCATTAGCTTGATGTAGCACTTTATAGCTTAGCTTAGCATCTTTGCTATCTGTTGTAGGTTTATTGTAGACCGTCACTTGATTAATCCGAGTGTCTTTGACGATATAATGCAATAGATCGCCTTCTAGCATCGATGGAACGCCTTCTACGACACACATATAAGTTTTATCGAATGAACGGCTACGTACTGCCTCAGACATGCGAGAAGCGGCCTTAGAGGTCTTGGCAAACAACATAGCACCACCAACGGGGCGATCAAGTCGATGCACAAGTCCTAAGTATACATTTCCTGGCTTATCAAAGCGGATCTTAATATCTTCTTTAATTAAAGTAAGCATATCAGCATCGCCTGTTTCGTCTTCTTGAGATGGAATGCCAGGCGGTTTTTGTACAACAATGATATGATTATCCTCATAAATGATAGGGATCTGCATTAGTTGGACTCCCAACGACCCAAAATACCGCAAGGAAGCGCTAAACCAGACTTAGTAATTGGCAAGCCGATTTCTCCGCAGTTAATTTCTCCACCATATTTTTTCTGCATGCTCATCGTTAGCAAATGTTCTAACACGGTTGGAGAAAGTCCAGTTGTGTACGAATTAATTAATAGGAATAAAGGATTATCACTAAGAATACTTGTACAAGACTGTAAGAATGGGTATAGGTTTTCTTCTAGTTTCCATGTTTCACCTTTTGGTCCACGACCATATGACGGAGGGTCCATAATAATAGCATCGTAAGTGCGACCACGACGTTGCTCACGTTGTACAAATTTGAAAACATCATCGGTAATGTAGCGAATGGGTGCATCTTCTAGTCCAGATAATTGAGCATTTTCTTTCGCCCACTGCACCATACCTTTTGATGCATCAACATGGCATACTTCCGCACCTGCAGCAGCACATGCCACTGTAGCTCCACCAGAATAGGCAAATAAATTCAATACGCGAATCGGTCGGTTAGCTTGACGGATTTTGTCCATCATCCAGCTCCAGTTCGCAGCTTGCTCAGGGAATAATCCAGTATGTTTGAAACTAGTTGGTTTAATATGGAAACGAAGCTCTTTATAGCTTATCGTCCAACGCTCCGGTAATTTAGGGTTTATAACTTTCCATTCGCCGCCACCAGAATTACTACGGTAGTAGTGAGCGTCTGCTTTACGCCATTGCTCGTCTAGTTCTTGGATCGGCCAAATAATTTGTGGATCTGGGCGACGGAGTACATAATTACCCCAACGTTCTAGCTTATCACCTTCACCAGTGTCTATTACTTCAAAATCAGTCCATTGATCTGCTATATACATTCAATTAATTCCTTCCTAATCGTAAGTCTTGTCTAGATATGTTATCATCGCTTATTATAACGAAGGAAAGCAATCTTATCAACGTAGGGACACATATTTTATATAGAAGGGCTTGAACAATATGTTACATTTTGAATGCGAATGCGGTAATAAAACTTCTTTTTTTGCTACAGGTGACATTGATGAGCGAGGAATAGAAAGTTTAGATATGGAAGATGACGATGCAGTAAGTTATATTATTAGTGAAGATCGGATCACTTTGAAATGCAAATTTTGTGGAAAACGCTATGAATTAAAAAGATATGACAATTTCTAAAGTAACAATATGAATAACGCTAAAATAACAACATGATAATCTCTAAAATAAATTAGGACTGTTCAGTCCTAATTATGAAAGGGTGTAGAGGAATGGTCGCGAGAAATCGAGAACAACTGATCCATATTGCTGCCCGTTTATTTTTGAGCAAAGGTTATAAATATACAAGTATCGAGGATGTATGTGTACGGAGCGGGATTTCTAGATCGAATCTGTATTATCACTTCAAGAGCAAAGAAGAATTATTGTTTGCTGTTGTGAGCTTTTGGGGGAATAGATACGAGTCGGCTTTAGAAATTTCGCTTGGACAACAACAGATTTCTGCTAAGCGTAGAATTGAAAGTTTTATAGAATTGCTGCTACAAGAAATTGATGCTAGAGGAAACAAGGGGACTTGTCCTTTTATCGCGATGTATCAGCAAAGCCCTGTAGATGCGAAGGATGTACATGATCGGATTCAACAGTTTTTCAAAATGTTACATGAATTAATTAATAAATTACTAGAGCAAGGTATTGCGACTGGGGAATTCCGTGCGGGTATAAGTGCAAGTGAATGTGCTTATTTGTTCGTGTCTGCTTTGGAAGGATCACTAATATTAGCAGAAACGATGAATGATATCTCAATTGTACGTACAACCTCGGATCGATATTTTAAACTGTTAATCTAACAGGATTTCTACACATATAAGCTAGAACAGTCTCAAAAATATTTGAAAATATACTAACTTAATTATTGAAAAAGTGGACGTTGCGGAGTATGATATACATATACTTGTATGTACAAGTTCAAAGATCTAGTTCATAATAATCATGTTATTGTACGTACAACCTAAGGGGGATGGAATTTATGCTAACAACAAAAGCATATCAATTTTGGTTTATTACAGGTAGTCAGCACTTATATGGTCCTGAAACATTAGAGGAAGTAGCAGATCATTCTCAAATTATTGCGAAAGCACTTGATGAAGCTGCCTCAATTCCGTTTCCAGTTGTATTCAAACGTCTAGTTACTACTCCAGATGAAATTCGTCGTGTATGTGTTGAAGCAAGCTCTGACGATTCTTGTGCTGGTGTTATTACTTGGATGCACACTTTCTCACCTGCAAAAATGTGGATTCATGGTCTGAGTGAACTTAGAAAACCATTATTACATTTACATACACAGTTCAATCGCGATATTCCTTGGGATAGCATTGATATGGACTTTATGAATACGAATCAGTCTGCACATGGTGACCGTGAATTCGGACATATTTTCTCGCGTCTTGGTATGGAACGTAAAGTTATTACGGGCTACTGGGAGCATGAAGATACTCGCTCACGTATTGCTGAGTGGATGGGTTCTGCAATTGCTTACTCAGAAAGCAAAAACTTGAAAGTAGCTCGCTTTGGCGATAATATGCGTGAAGTTTCAGTAACTGAAGGCGATAAAGTAGAAGCTCAGTTGAAACTTGGCTGGTCAATTAATGGTTATGGAATTGGCGATCTTGTTGCACGCATGAACGATGTATCTGATCAACAAGTGAAAGCACTATTAGATGAATATAGCACGACATATACAATTAGCGATGCCACTCGTAATGATAGCGGTAAATGGGATTCCATTGCTGAACAAGCAAAAATTGAAATCGCATTGAAAAACTTCTTAGTTGAAGGTGGTTTCGGTGCATTTACAACGACATTTGAAGATCTACATGGTATGAAGCAACTTCCTGGTCTAGCTGTTCAACGTTTGATGGAGCAAGGTTATGGTTTCGGTGGCGAAGGCGATTGGAAAACATCTGCCCTGACACGTCTAATGAAATTAATTGCTAACAACAAAGGTACTAGCTTCATGGAAGATTATACGTATCACCTTGATCCAGCGAATGAAATGATTCTAGGATCTCATATGTTAGAGATTTGTCCTACAATTGCTGAGCAACGTCCATCGATTGAAGTTCACCCACTAGGTATCGGTGGTAAAGCTGATCCTGCTCGTCTAGTGTTCAACGGACAAAGTGGTAAAGCAATCGTTGCTTCTATCGTTGACTTAGGCAATCGTTTCCGTCTAATCGTTAACCAAATCGATGCTGTAACTCCAACAGAAGCTATGCCTAACCTTCCGGTAGCACGAGTATTGTGGAAACCAGAACCTTCTTTGAGAGATTCTACGGAAGCTTGGATCTACGCTGGTGGCGCTCATCACACTGTATTCTCTTACGTTGTAACTACTCAACAACTAGTTGATTGGGCTGCAATGGTAGGTATCGAGTGCGTAGTAATTGATCAACAAACAACGATTCGTAACTTCTTGAACGAACTTCGTTGGAACGATCTAAGCTACCGCGTAAGATAATAGGATGTATCTAAATGAATGATTATGTTTCAGCTGCTTTAATTGAATAGTCATTCAAAATATAATAGTCATCAAAAAGGAGTATTCTATAATCACTTGTGTGATAAGTAGAATACTCCTTTTCATGCTGTTTCCGATAGTGTGCAATTGCTTCAACATTGTATTGATGAGAGTAAAAAGGTTGGAGTTAAACGAATTCGGTTACTAGCGTCTGAAGAGTGCTAATTAGATCAAAGAGAGCTAACTTTTAGTGAAAAGTTAGCTCTCTTATGTATTACTTCTTATTCTTCATTTCCCCAGACCTTTTCGAGCGTAACGTCACGACCAGAATATACGCGAGATTCTTTGTAATATTTCGGGTCTTTACGATGGAAGTCTTGGTGATATTCTTCAGCAGGGTAGAATTCAACCGCTTCTTTAACTTCTGTAGCGATTGGTTTATCGAAACGACCACTGTTGCCTAGAGCAGCTTTAGTCTCTTCAGCTAAAAGACGCTGTTCTTCATTGTGGAAGAAGATAGCTGTTTTATATTGACTCTTCTGATCATTTCCTTGTCCATTCGGATCAGTAGGATCAATCTGAGGCCAATATAACTCTAACAATCTTTCATAAGGGAAAATAGAAGAGTCGAATGTAATTTGAACAACTTCATGATGTCCTGTTTCTCCAGTCAGTACTTGCTCATAAGTAGGGTTGACCACATCTCCGCCCATATAACCTGAGATAATACCGTGAATTCCTGGTTGATCTTCAAATGGTGTAACCATACACCAGAAGCATCCACCAGCAAAAGTTGCTTTTTGTATCATTGATAATTCCTCATTTCTTAGCTGTTATCTCATCATAGGAGTAGTTATTATTATAATGGTAATGGAACATCACGTCTACTTAGAATCTCATGAGTCTGATGAATGACTTCTTCGCCGCTGAGTAAGCTACAGCTAGTTGCCGTCTGATCACAAGTGACTGTTCTGACGTTCATAATTAATGTCGAATGCCAACGAAGTCACCATCGTTATCAAAGCCCACTTTTTGAAATACCTCAAATAATGAAGGTTCAAAAAGCGGGATTTAAGAACCAAGAAGATGCCAAGAAGCTAAGGAAGTGAAGCGCACAACGTACATGTCTGGTACGTGAGCACTGGAACAACTGATGAATGGCATATTCGAAGTCGATTAATCTACGAAGCTACTCATCGTTATCAAAGTCCGCTTTTTGAACTACCTCAAATAATGAAGGTTCAAAAAGTGGGATTTAAGAACCGAGAAGATGCCAAGAAGCTAAGGAAGTGAAGCGCACAACGTACGTGTCCGGTACGTGAGCACTGGAACAACTGATGAATGGCATATTCGAAGTCGATTAATCTACGAAGCTACTCATCGTTATCAAAGTCCGCTTTTTGAACTACCTCTACTGTGATTTGTATTTCAATATTGCTTCCCATAGCGTTGCATCTTCATTACCTAGACGCCACGCCGCAATCCCTGCTAATTCATATTTTTTAGCTAATTTAATACGACTAATGACAGTCTGTTCTGTCTCAGCCCAGAAGACATGTGTGTATCCATCTAATTGATAGGTATACTTATATTGCCCGGTCTTGGCATCCAAAACGCCTTTAGCATTGTTTTGTTCAATTACTTGAGCTATGTTCTTCATCGTTATCGATCTATTATCTACTAGATTACCTTTTGCATCCAGACGCCATTCACGCACATAGAAAGGTATACCAAGTATAAGCTTATTACGAGGGATGCCGTAATTAAGATATTGTTTAATACCTTCTTCAACCCAGCTAAGACTTGCAACCGAACCAGCCTCACTAGAACCTGTCCAATGTTCGTCATATGCCATAATGATTACGTAATCTACGATCTTACCAATAGCTTCTTGATCGTATGCAGTATTATGATTCCACAGTACATCACCACGCATTAAGTCGATAGAAACGGTTAGTTTCTGCTTATGCGCAGCCTCGGTTAATTTCTTGACAAAAGTAGTGAAGGCATTGCGATCTGTTGCGGCAATGCTTTCAAAGTCGAGATTTAAACCTTTTACATTAATGGCTTTTAAGCTCTTGATTAGTGACGTGATGAACTTATCTTGTGCAGTAACATCTTTCAAAAATGCTGTAGTCAACGCTTTATCAAATTGATTATGAACAAGTGGAATAATATCGATACCTTGATCTGCCATTGAATTTACAAGTTGTGCATTAGAATTATCGATCAGCTTACCAGTTGCATCATCTAAGTAATACCATGTCGGTGAATCGATATCCAAACCTTGTGTATTAGCTACATGTTGGTTAATCGTATTAACAGAACTAGAGCCGTTCCATCCGATATACAAGAAATCTTTCACAGTAGTAAACAATTTTCTGCCGTCTTGATTGATAACGGTACTGTTACTTAATGATTTTGAATATGTTAAAGCTGATTTCAAAGCATGGAATGATTTTACTGCTTTTTCGCCTTGATTTACTGTGTAATACGAAATATTGGTCCATAAAACTGAATCTGCTAATTTTACTTCTGCAGCATAAAGTTTTTTAGCTGAAGCTACTGCTGAATCTAGAGATACGAAGGAGGATGACAATTTACCTTGCGTAAATACGTTATACTTAGCAATATTGCTATGAACTATTTTTTCTGTCGCAGTGTTATAAACTTCGCTGTTACTAACTTTATTACTAGCAGTAATAGCTTCTTTTAAGAAAGCATACGTTTTACTTTGAGCAACTTGCTCACCATTTACTGTGATCATATAAATTGGCGTAGATGACTTAATTGTTTTGCGTGTTGCTTCGCTAATATTATCCCAAATCCAATCATTGCTATTCAGATCAATAATATGCGAGTTAGTCCATTTGGCAGCTTCTTTCTTAGCATCATTTAGACTGTAGAAACTCCATTTACTATACGTTTTATCACCTTGATACAGTTGGTAGTTTGCATAATTTTCATATGCCCAACCAACATTTTCAAGATCACGCACATAGGAGTTAATTTGTGTAGCAGCATATTTTGATGCTCCTGTTAACGAACTATATTCTAATTTTGTAGTAGATTTCCCGTCTATGTATACTTTGTACTTAGGGATGTTATTCCATACCCATTCACGATTACTAATTTTCTCTACATGACTATAATTATAGTATTTCGCGTACGCTATCGCTTTCTGAGCAGTAGGAAACTCTTTCAATAACTTTTCATTTTGATAGACACGATATAGTGTCGTATTGCTTGCTGCATCAACAGTAGCGGGCAACGCCATAAGTGGGGTAATAAAAAGAATAAATGCTAAAAACGATAAAAACTTTTTCTTCACGAATTAATCACTCTCCTAAAACTTTTCTATTAATCAAATAAACTTCCAGGTAAAGAAAAGTAGCAACGGAAGCATGGACTAAAACTTTTCGTAGAATCGGTTATACTCCCTAGCAACGTAAAAGTAACAACGGAAGCATAGACTAATACTTTTCTAGTAAACTTATAAACTATCTAACTACAAATTTAGCCGTATACAACTAGTATAACGTCAAAAACTATGAAATGTTACTTGGTATATTATGAGAATTGCAGAAAACAATAAAATATGTACATAACTTTTCAAATAAAGAAAGTTAATAGGACTGTCAGACGTCAGACGATTGAAAACAGATGGGTCTCGAAAAAAATCAAAGAAAAGGCGCAACATGGCCATTTCTGACTATGTTGCGCCTTTTGAGAGGAGAGACCTTACGAACGTGTCTCAGCCCAAAATTGTTCTGATTCTTCGTCAATACCAAGCGTAATGTCTGTACGGAATACACGCATTTGGTATTCGCTGTAGAAATATTGTTCAAGTGCTTCAAGAATATTAGATTGAATAATATATTGAGAACGACCAGTTACCCAGATCTCAGCTGTATATCCATACTCTTCATCCCAAGCAAGTTGAACTTCTACATCGTTAGGTTTTACACCACGACGATCCGCTATATTTACACAAATAGCATTAATAATCTCATTAGTGTATATTCTCATGATTAGAAAGGACCTCTTTGATTACGATCATCTTCGTCATCACGACGATTACGATCTTGATAGTGTCCAGCAGCAGCTGGTTTTTTGTTATTGCGAATGTATGTCCATGCTGCGCGAATAATCATGAAGATAGCTAGAATTGCAGCGATGTTAATTAGTAAACCAAGAATTTCTCCAAATCCACCCATGTTTGCGAACATGCCGCCGAATAACATACCTGCTAATCCACCAATCATCATGCCCTTCATAAGGGAACTACCACCGAATAAACCGCCTGATTTAGCTGTAGTTGCTGCACCAGTAGTTGATTTTGTGCCTGATGTTGTGCTGGAAGAACTGCCTGATTGTGTAGTGCTATCACTCTTTTGTGTGTAGCTTTGCTTGTTAGATTTGAATCCGCCACCGCCGCCTCTTTTTGCATCAGCTGTGTCACCAAAGCCAAGGCTCAAAGTTAGAAACACGGTAAGAACAAGCATTGTGATAAATCCTTTTTTCTTCAAAATAAGTCCCTCCTGAAAAGTAGCTTAAAGTTGCTATCGTAAAGCAATACGTCTATTATATACATTGGTTTCACTTTTATCTAATAATTATTTTGTAGGTGATAAAAAATGATCTACCCCGTGGAATATATTAACTATTTAATTGAATTTCATGCAACACGAGATTATTTCGAATGTCATGAATTGTTAGAGGAATACTGGAAAGAGCATCCCCAAGACGGCTATGAAACGTTCTGGGTAGGTTGTATTCAAGTAGCAGTAGGTCAATATCACGAGCGAAGACTTAATTTGCGGGGAGCACGGCTAATGTATGAGTCCGCTATTCACAAATTATCCTCGTTACCTCAAGTTATATTAGGAGTTGATCTTGAAAATCTACTTATACAATTGGATGAGCGAGTGAAAGCTTGTCAAATCCAATCGCCTTATGAAGATATGTTCTTCAATATTGTGGATGATCAATTGCGTGCGCAATGTGAGCAGGGGTCTGCTTTGCGTAGTTTGCGCTGGGGAATATCTAGTGAAGAGACAACGGAACACATTATACATCGACATAAGTTGCGAGATCGCAGTGACGTTGTATCTGCTAGGCAAACAGCACTACAGAAAAAGGCAGCCGGGCGTAGTAACGACTAGAAAAGATTAGACAGATCTAACTTAAAGCATGTATTAAGTATTAATTGTTATGTAATATAAAGAATCTTAAATTCGTTATGTAATAAACAGGACGTTATAACCACTTTGAATGATAATTAGTGGTTATAGCGTCCTGTGTTGTTTTTATCGATTGATTCGTACATGGCTATTATAAATTTGACTGTCACTCTTTAATACAAAGCTTCGCGTATTAGTGTTGAAGTCCATTCTCATATGATCTTCATAATAGACTTTATGTCTAGGCTCATAATAGAAAGGGAACGGATCAGCAATTCCTTCAACATCGTCTGCGGTAGGTTCTTCTATAAATTCAATAGTAGCAACTCCATTGTCAGCACATCCGCTACCTTTTGAATCATGAAGAAATTTTAGTTTTTTATGTGTAGAAGCTAAAATGGGTATTAATTGTTCTTGAGCTAATGGTGTAAATGTGATTTTCATATTTAACCTCACCTTTGGCATTAGATTAATGAATATAGTATAGTTGATTATAGAGTTTATTTGAGTGAAATGGCAACAAGGTTAAGGTTATTACTGAAATGGATTCATTAATAGTTTACATAGGAAAGGATGATAATGTATGAAACCACTTGAACAATTCCGACACATTAATACAGAAATTAAACAGTATGAGGAAGCACTTGCTGTTCTATATTGGGATTTGCGTACTGGAGCACCTCGTAAAGGAATGGATACGCGCTCACAAGTCATCGGAACATTATCTTCAGAAATGTTTGCTCGCTCCACTTCTCAACAGCTAGGTACTTTATTGACAGAGCTTGAAAGCGAAGAAGTTTGGAACGAATTAAGTCCGCTAGATCAAAGTTTGGTGAAGGAATCTCGCCTAGACTACGATCGCAGTGTTAAAATTCCTCCTGCTTTGTATCAGAAGTATGTTGTTCTTACTGCGCAAGCGGAATCTAAATGGGAAATTTGCAAGGAAGAGAACGATTACGATAGTTTTCAACCGTTATTAAATGAAATTATTACAATTACAAATGAAATGATTGATCTATGGGGAGTTAAAGCGACGCGTTATGATACATTGCTTGATCAGTATGAGCCAGGTATGACCGTTGCTGAACTTGATCAGATTTTTGGAGATTTGCGTGATCAACTTGTACCGTTAGCAGAGAAGATTGCTGCAAGTCCTTATCAGCCACGAACAGATTTCTTAGAGCAAAGCTTTGATGTAGAGCAGCAGAAAGTATATAGCAAATTTATTCTTGAGCAAATGGGATTTGACTTTGAAGCGGGAAGATTGGATGAAAGCGTCCATCCCTTTGCAACAGGACTAAATCCTGGTGATGTTCGAATTACAACGAGATACCTTCCTAATGATGTAACGAGTGCACTTTTCGGTACTATTCATGAAGGTGGCCATGCGATGTATGAACAGAATATAGCGGAAGAGTTAATTGGCACTACGCTATGTACAGGTACATCAATGGGAATTCATGAATCACAATCAAGATTTTGGGAAAATGTAATTGGACGTAGTAGACCGTTCTGGAATGCCTATTATGCGGAGTTACAATCTAAATTCCCGCAGTTAGCTTCAATTGATATGGATACATTCTATCGTGGTAACAATGTTGTTAAACCACAATTGATTCGTATTGAGGCGGATGAATTGACATATAACTTACACATCATCATTCGTTACGAAATTGAGAAGATGATCTTCAATGAAGGATTGCAAGCGAAAGATCTACCAAAAGTGTGGAATGAAAAGTATGAGCAATATTTAGGTGTGACGCCTCCTAATAATGCTGAAGGTGTACTACAAGACGTGCATTGGTCTGGCGGTGCGTTTGGATATTTCCCTTCTTATTCACTTGGAAACATGTATGCAGCACAATTTATGAATACGTTAGAGCAGGATATGCCAGATGTATGGGCTAAGGTAGAAGCAGGGAATCTTCACCCAATTAGGGATTGGTTAGCGGAGCGAATTTATCAATTCGGTAAGATGAAGTCGCCGAGTGAACTTGTTCAGGACATTACGAATGAAGCGCTAAATCCACAGTATTTAGTTGAGTATTTGAAGAAAAAGTACAAAGATATTTACCGCTTGGAAGAAGTGTGATGTTGTACAATAAAAGCGTTGAAACACAGTGTATGCTGTGTTTCAACGCTTTTTTAACGATAATTATTGATTTCTAAAGTCGAACTTTTCATTTGGTACATTAAGGGAATGTCCATTAATTACTACCGTATCTTTATCGATCCATTCAATGTAAGCACTGTCTTCACGATAATTCCAATATATATTTTTGGTCTTACCTTTGCGATGGTTATACACTAATTCTCCTCGAACAGAAAAAGAAGTTGTGGCTCCTCCATTTGAAAGATATGCCTTTACAGTATAGGTTCCATCTTGCGAAGTTTCTTCTGTAATATAATCTCCTGTTGGCAATCTGTTCATATCAAAGAATAACCAATAAACTCCATATCCTAACAGGCTCAAGAATAATAAACCAACAAACAGAGAAATTTTTAGTGCGTTTTTATAGCCTTGCTTCTTAAAATCTATATCGTTTTCAGTCAAAATTTCACCCTCTCTCAATGACATTTATTAGACGATAAGAGAATTGCAAAATTTTCATGGCAGACATTCTATCCACATATCGTTTGCTATCTATATAACGAAACAAGCTCAATTATTGTTGCAAATACTGTGGTTAAGATATCAATTGGCTTACACAGCGCTTCAACAAAAAGCTACTTCGCTACAGTAAACACTGCTTATATTAAAATCTTGAACAACTTTTTCACCATGTGACATTTCACTGAATAGGCTATAGCACATTAAAGAAAGGGAGTGATTGCTATGAAACGTAGCAGAACTTTACTGATGTTGATTGCGGTGATCGTTGCTGCAACAGCAATATTAAGTGGTTGTAGCAAGGGTGAGAAGGAATCAACAGTTGTCCGAATTGGCGAAGTAACGAGATCACTGTTCTATGCTCCACAATACGTAGCGATTGAAAAAGGATTTTTTGAATCAGAAGGTATAACGATTGAACTGACAACAACACCTGGTGGCGACAAAACAATGACTTCGCTGCTATCTAACGTTATCGATGTAGCTCTAGTTGGATCAGAGACATCAATCTACGTTACGCAACAAGGTACGGATGATGCGATCATCAACTTTGCACAACTTACACAAACGGACGGTACTTTCCTAGTTGCTCGTGAAAAAGATGATAACTTCAGCTGGGAGTCATTACGAGATAGTACTTTCCTTGGTCAAAGGAAAGGTGGCATGCCACAAATGGCAGGCGAATTTACGTTGAAAAAGTATAATATTGATCCGCAAAATGACCTTGAATTAATTCAAAATGTAGACTTTGCAAATATTGCTCCTGCATTTTCATCGGGTACCGGTGAGTATGTTCAATTATTTGAACCAACGGCATCTATTTTTGAAAAAGAAGGTATTGGTCATGTTGTAGCATCTTTCGGAGTAGAAAGTGGACTTTTGCCATATACCGTATTTATGACGAAACAAAGCTATATCGACAAAAACAAAGATATCGTTCAATCATTTACTGATGCAGTTTATAAAGCGCAACTATGGGTCAATGAGCATACAGCAGCTGAAATTGCTGAAGTAGTTGCTCCATATTTTGAGAATGTTGATCGTGAGATTATGGTTAGTTCTATTGAGCGCTATAAGCAACAAGGTTCTTATGCAACGGATCCGATTGTTGATGAACAAGAATGGAATAATTTACTTGATGTAATGACAAGTGCGGGCGAATTGAAAGCACGTACTGAGCACAGTGAAATTGTAAATACAACGTTCGCTCAAGCTGCAATTGATCAATAATTCGTTATAGGAGAGACTGTCATGAACAAAGAGGTAATATTAGAACTTAAAGATCTCTCCCATATTTATGTCAATGATGCAGGAGCCGCATTAGCAGTTGATCATGTTAATCTAGTAGTGCATAAGGGAGAATTTATAAGTCTTGTTGGACCTAGTGGTTGTGGAAAGACAACAATCCTCAATATTATAGCCGGTTTAATTAAACCCACTTATGGTGAGCTAAAGGTGATGGGGGAGAAAATACTCTCCCCCACTCCGAAGCTTGGTTATATGCAACAGCAAGATTATTTGTTTCCTTGGTTGAGTATCCAACGAAACGCAATGATTGGCCTCGATATTCGTAAACAACGTACGAAGGTGTTAGAAGAGAAAACGGAGCAGTTACTATTTGAACTTGGACTTGAAGATACCGCTCATAAATATCCACATCAATTATCTGGCGGAATGCGCCAACGTGTAGCTTTAGCGAGAACACTAATAACAGACCCTGAAATATTGTTGCTTGATGAACCATTTTCTGCTCTAGATCTGCATATCAAAATGCAACTTGAGGAGCTTGTACAGTCAACTCTTGATCGCATGGGGAAAACAGCTGTCCTTGTTACTCATGATCTTGCAGAAGCGGTAGCTATTAGTGATCGAATTGTAGTGCTGGGGAGAAATCCAGGTCATATACGAAAAATTGTTACGATTCCAAGAGATATAAGAGCAGCTGGTCCGATTGAGGCTAGAAAACATCCTAAATACCAGTCGTATTTCGATGAAATATGGAATGAGCTTGAAGAAGAAATGGAAAGAGGAGGAAATGATTAGATGGATAAGTATGTTGGAGAGCATAAGCAATTATATCTCATATATAAACGTAATAAAAAGCTGAAAACATTACTTGTTCTACTAACACAATTCCTTCTTGTAATATCTTTCATTGTATGTTGGGAACTTGCTAGTAAAGCCAAACTCGTAGACCCTCTCATTTTCAGTTCACCAAGTAAAATTGCGTTACATTTATATACTACAATTTCTGATGGTTCTATATTACCGCATATCGGAATTACCGTTGCAGAAACGATAGCTGGTTTTTTATTAGGGACATTACTTGGTACAATTATGGCTGCATTGCTATGGTGGTTTCCATTCGTGGCCAGAGTAGTAGATCCGATTCTCGTTGTACTCAACAGTATGCCAAAGGTAGCACTTGGACCGCTACTCATTGTAGGGTTAGGACCTGGTTTTGATTCTATCGTCGCGATTACTTTGTTAGTAACGGTAATTATAACAACGATCAACATTTATAACAGATTTCGCGAAACGGAACAAGGTTACTTGAAAGTTGTAGCTTTATTTGGGGCTAATCGCTTTCAAAGCTTTTATTATGTAATTTTACCTTCGTCGTTTCCTGTTATTATTTCGACGCTGAAAGTGAATGTTGGATTGTCATGGATTGGCGTTATCGTAGGTGAATTTTTAGTTGCCCGCGCTGGATTAGGATATTTAATAATTTATGGTTTTCAAGTTTTCAATTTCACGTTAGTATTATCTACTCTAGTTGTTATTGCTGTCGTTGCTACGTTTATGTACCAAGTTGTTAGTATTGTAGAACGAAAAATAACTTCTGGGTGGAAAGAACGGTGACCAATAGTTATACTAGTAACATAGAATTAATCAATGATCGTTCAAAAAGTTCGAATGATTTATCTAAAATGGAAAATTCATATTTCGGAATTTCCTCTTGATCGTCGAGCTTTTTGAACATTTTTTAGCAGAGAAACGGAGCATTCAGATGGGTATACGTATTATTAAAACAGCAATCGCAACGATTATAGCTATTTATTTGGCGAGTTACTTTGATCTAAAACCAGCATTATCAGCTGGTATTTTAGCAATACTAGGTGTTGAAGTGACTAGGATGAAGGGGATTAAGAAGACGGCAGAACGTTTTCTAGCTTCTGTCCTTGGACTTGGCTTAGCATCGCTTGTTTTCGTCATATTAGGTTTTTATTATTGGACAGTAGCCATATTTATTCTTATTTCATTCCCGATACTGTCACGTTTCAACTTGAAGGATGGAATTGTGACGAGTTGTGTTATTGTCTTCCATTTATATACGTTTGGAGAGGTTACCCCAGCACTAATTTGGAATGAGATATGTTTATTGTTAGTTGGCCTCGGTTCAGCCACTGTTATTAATATGGTGTACATGCCTAAAGATGATCATTCTATTCAAAAACTAAGAGCTGAAATAGATGAGAAATATTGCCTCATCTTTAGTAAAATGGCAATTACACTTAGAGATCATACATATATTTGGAGTGGAGGGGAACTGCTTGAAGTAGATGCGGCCATCAAGAAAGGTAGTACTCTTTCCATTCGAAGCAAAGAGAATCGTTTCTGGGAAATGGATGCTTATTGGTCAACATATTTTGAAATGCGTAGGCAGCAATTAGACTCAATTGATCAAATGATGGAAAAAGTCGCGCTTATTAACGGACATGTAGAACATAGTGATCATATTGCAGATCTGCTTGAACAGTTAGGTAAAGATACTCGCTCTGAAGTTTACGTTGGAGAAGTAAAGGACAAGCTTCAAATGCTAAGTCAACAGTTTCGTGAAATGCCACTTCCTCTAACTAGGGAAGAATTTGAGATCAGAGCTTCATTATTGATGCTTATGCATGAGATGAATCGATATCTTGATATTGCAAAACGTTTGAAGCTGAAGAAAGAAGATACTGAAAAAAAACTACAGATTGAAGGTTTGGGTTAGTTAACTGCTATGAGAATAGTGAAAGGTGAATAATTGTAAGTAATTTTCGCCATGATCACAATAAAATCGGCTAGTATTAATCGGGAAATGATATATGTTTATTCGAAAAAGAGCTTATCCTACCTACATTTATAAAAAATGTGGTCATAGGATAAGCTCTTATTTCATACTAATGAATTAACATGTAGAAGGAGCTTCGAGTCGACTCAACTAGGCGTAGATTAGGCTACGACTCCATCTTACATATATTTCGAAAAAATATATTGGAATTGTAGGACACAGTAATCAACAAACGCCTATCACTTGCATACACTTAAGTGAATGATTGTATGGAGGAGGTTAAGTCGATGGCAAGAGCAAATAAACAGCTGCGCTGCAGAGAAATTATTACAAAAGCTGTTTGCGGTAAAGGACGCAAGTTTAGCACGTCAACTCACACAGTTACACCACCGCACAGACCAACTAGCATTCTTGGTGCTTGGGTTATTAACACGAAGTATGAAGCGGTCAAAGCGGGTAATGGAGTTGAAGTAATCGGTACTTATGACATTAATATTTGGTACTCTTACAACAACAATTCGCAAACGGATGTTGCGAAGGAGAGCGTACAATTTGTAGAGAATGTACCTCTGTACTTCCTTGATCCTAAGCATCGTGTTTCAACAACTGAAGTGTATGCTGAATCAGTTACTGAACCGAATTGTATTGAGGCGAATATTTCTGCAAACGGCGATTCCGTGCTAGTAAGAGTAGAACGCGAGTTTGTTGTTGAAATGATTGCGGAAACAAAAGTTTCTGTAGCAGTTGTTCCAAATGGATGTCCAGATCCAGATGGTAAAGATTTCGATCAAGATGATAATGATGCAGAAGATGATTTCGACGATCTTGATCTTCTAGACGGCGATGTCTAGAAGAAGTTTTAATTAGTATAAGATATGTCGATAGCACAACAAACTTGAGGGCGAAAGCCCTCATTGTTTTTATTTATTTTCAAAACAAGAAAATATTAATACAGGCGGTTGAACCTTCATGGTTAATAAATGGTATATGCAGCTCGGTAACGTGAATGAATTCAAGTTCATTACGCAACCTGAGCTGCTATTTTGTTCTTATGCGATGCTTCAAAAGGTTTCTGAACATGATCACATTGTTAAATATGAAACAGATGATGAGAAGAAGCAGCGATTGGACGATGGTCAACCTATAGAGTCAAGCGGTATATGGCTTCGCTCTGATCAAAATTATGATAATAAATATCATTTGGAGCCTCATTTTGTAAATGTTGCGAGTGAAACTTATTCGAATACTTCTATATCTGATAGAAAAAGTATATGGTCTGTGAGAGGTTTACAAGTGAGAGAGCAGCTACAAGACGAAAGATTATTTCTTGTGAGAGTATTTGATCTATGTCTAATAAGTTGGCAACGAGTGAATTCTACACTGCAACCTATGCAAGCGGCGCAGTCTGTGGCACGAGATCAAATGATGCAAATTAGTCATGATGGTACAATTTTAGCTGAGAAAACGATACGACAACTCGAAGTTCATGCTAGTCGAGCTTTGTACGCATTATGGTTAGATGCTGGTTCGGTACTTGTGGCGATAAGTGGTACTGGAACGATTGCAATTCGTGAAGTATGGTCGCTCTTTGATCTTCACTATGATCATGATCTAGAAGCGATCGCATTATCATTACAATCTATAATGTATATAAAATCGCATAACGAAGTATCAGAATTGTTAATCGGAGCTGATCCGGAATATGGTTTGCTGAATAAACATAATCAAATTGTTCCAGCGTCTACATTTTTTGATACCGATTCAAATGTACATATTGGTGCTGATGCATTGAGGTCTCGTCAACGTATTATTTATCCATTAGTAGAGTTGAGGCCAACCCCAAAACCATATCCTCATCAATTAATTGCACATATTAAGCAATTGTTATTAGAGGCAAGAAATTATATACAAAATGATGAGTTACGCTGGGTAGCGGGAGCAATGCCGGCACCAGGATTGGCTTTGGGAGGACATATTCATTTCAGTGGAATCAGACTTACACCGCGAATATTACGGATGTTAGATGGATTGGTAGCCATACCACTGGCAACGATTGAGGATTCTTTAGGTAGAGGTCGGTATAAGCGATATGGGGCACTAGGTGATTATCGTAGACAGCCACACGGAGGTTTCGAGTACAGGACGCCGCCTAGCTGGTTAGTCTCCCCTGCGGTCGCTAAAGCGACATTGGCGTTAGCTTATATTGCAATGAAAGATTATGATAAGCTTTCTCAATATTTTGTACTCAAGCCGGAATGGTATCAAGCATATGAAAGTAGAGATGAGCAGTCTCTTACTTCAGCGAGTCTTACAATACTAGAACAGATATCATCTTTGCCATCTTATGTAGAACTATCGAAAGATATTGAACCTTTACTTCGTGCGATTCGTGAGGGGAGGAGGTGGGATGAGCAAGTTGATATTAGGACACGTTGGGGCATTAGAGGTAGTTCAAAAAGCGGGCTTTGATAACGATGAGTAAGCTGACGTAGCTTAATCGGCATCGAATATGCTCCCCATCGAAAGCCTGCGTGTGCTCACGTACACAAAACGTACGCTGCGCTACTCGTTTTCGCTGAGGACCATCTTCTTGATTCTGAAAGTCCGCTTTTTGAACCTTCATTGTAAAGGGTAGTTCAAAAAGCGGTCTTTGATAACGATGATTATACTGACGTAGCTTAATCGG
>Ga0160453_100257_pt1 | contig 51755 bp, 41 predicted proteins | sample HID1971K_E6MG_FD_108228 | JGI IMG/M metagenome (GOLD analysis project Ga0160453, IMG submission 108228) | Enriched millipede-associated microbial communities from UW Madison campus, WI, USA - HID1971K_E6 MG | ecosystem: Host-associated > Arthropoda: Insects > Digestive system > Unclassified ...
CCGTAGGCCTCGAGGGCCCACACCTCCATCTCACCGAAGCGCTGACCGCCGAACTGCGCCTTACCACCGAGCGGCTGCTGGGTGATCATCGAGTACGGGCCGGTCGAGCGGGCGTGGATCTTGTCGTCGACCAGGTGGTGCAGCTTCAGGATGTACATGTAGCCGACCGAGATGGGCGCCGGGAACGGCTCGCCGGAGCGGCCGTCGAACATGAGCGCCTTTCCGGTCGAGTCGATCAGACGGTCGCCGTCGCGGTTGGGCGTGGTCGAGTCGAGCAGACCGGCGATCTCACGCTCGAACGCGCCGTCGAACACCGGGGTCGCGACCTTCGTGCCGGGGGCGGCCTGGCGGGCGCCCTCGGGAAGAGCGACGGCCCACTCGGGGGTGCCCTCGACGTTCCAGCCCTGCTGGGCGATCCAGCCGAGGTGCAGCTCGAGCACCTGACCGAAGTTCATTCGACCGGGGATGCCGAGCGGGTTCAGCACGATGTCGACGGGGGTGCCGTCGGCCATGAAGGGCATGTCCTCGACGGGCAGGATCTTCGCGATGACGCCCTTGTTGCCGTGACGGCCGGCGAGCTTGTCACCCTCGGTGATCTTGCGCTTCTGGGCGATGTATACCACGACGCGGCGGTTGACGCCCGAGCCGAGCTCGTCGTCGCCGTCCTCGGCGTTGAACTCCTTGACGGCGATGATCGTGCCCTGCTCACCGTGGGGCACCTTCAGCGAGGTGTCACGGACTTCGCGGCTCTTCTCGTTGAAGATCGCGCGCAGCAGACGCTCTTCGGCCGACAGCTCGGTCTCGCCCTTGGGCGTGACCTTGCCGACGAGGATGTCGCCGGGGCGCACCTCGGCGCCGATGCGGACGATGCCGCGGTCGTCGAGGTCCTTCAGCAGGTCGGGGCTGACGTTGGGGAGGTCACGGGTGATCTCCTCCTTGCCGAGCTTCGTGTCGCGCGCGTCGACCTCGTACTCCTCGATGTGGATCGACGAGAGCACGTCGTCCTTCACCAGGTTCTGGCTGAGGATGATCGCGTCCTCGAAGTTGTGACCCTCCCACGTCATGAACGCGACGAGGAGGTTCTTGCCGAGCGCGAGCTCGCCGTTCTCGGTGGCGGGGCCGTCGGCGATGACCTCGCCGGCCTCGACACGCTCGCCGGCCGAGACCACCACGCGCTGGTTGTACGAGGTGCCCTGGTTGGAGCGGTCGAACTTGCGCAGGAAGTAGTCCTGCGTGCCGCCCTCGTCCAGCTGCACGGTCACGACGTCGGCCGAGACCTCGACCACGACGCCCGGCTTCTGAGCGGTGACCACGTCACCGGCGTCGATGGCCGCGAAGCCCTCCATGCCGGTGCCGACCACCGGCGACTCCGAGCGGAGAAGCGGAACGGCCTGGCGCTGCATGTTCGCACCCATGAGGGCGCGGTTGGCGTCGTCGTGCTCGAGGAACGGGATGAGCGAGGTCGCGACCGACACCATCTGGCGCGGCGAGACGTCCATGTAGCCGATCTCGTCCGAGTGGAAGAGGTCGACCTCGCCACCGTTGCCGCGACGTGCCAGGACGCGGTCCTGGGCAAAGCTGCCGTCCGACTTCAGCTCGACACCGGCCTGCGCGACGATGTAGTCGCTCTCTTCCGAGGCGGTCAGGTAGTCGATCTCGTCGGTGACCTTGCCCGCGACCACGCGGCGGTACGGCGTCTCGATGAAGCCGAACGCGTTGATGCGGGCGAACGAGGCGAGCGAGCCGATCAGACCGATGTTCGGGCCTTCCGGCGTCTCGATCGGGCACATGCGGCCGTAGTGCGACGGGTGGACGTCGCGGACCTCGACGCCCGCGCGCTCACGCGACAGACCGCCGGGACCCAGGGCCGACAGGCGGCGCTTGTGGGTCAGACCCGCGAGCGGGTTGTTCTGGTCCATGAACTGCGACAGCTGCGACGTGCCGAAGAACTCCTTGATCGCCGCCACGACGGGACGGACGTTGATCAGGGTCTGCGGCGTGATCGCCTCGATGTCCTGCGTGGTCATGCGCTCGCGGACGACGCGCTCCATGCGCGACAGACCGGTGCGGACCTGGTTCTGGATGAGCTCACCGACGGCACGGATGCGACGGTTGCCGAAGTTGTCGATGTCGTCGACGTCCAGGCGGATCTCGGCCGGCTTTCCGCCGCGCACGCCGTCGAAGACGACGTCGCCGCGGTGCAGACGCACCAGGTACTTGATCGTCGCGACGATGTCGTCGACGGTCAGCACCGAGTCGCTCAGCGGCTTGTCGAGACCGAGCTTGTGGTTGATCTTGTACCGGCCGACCTTGGCGAGGTCGTAGCGCTTCGGGTTGAAGTAGAAGTTGTCCAGCAGCGCGCGGGCGGCCTCGGCGGCGACCTGCTCGCCCGGACGGAGCTTGCGGTAGATGTCGCGGAGCGCGTCCTCCTTGGAGAGGATCGTGTCCTTCGACAGCGTCTCTTCGATCGACTCGAAGCCGGCGAACTCGTTGAGGATGTCTTCCGAGGTCAGGCCGAGCGCCTTGAGGAAGACCGTGACGGACTGCTTGCGCTTGCGGTCGATGCGCACGCCGACCTGGTCGCGCTTGTCGATCTCGAACTCGAGCCACGCACCGCGCGACGGAATCACGCGTGCCGACACGATGTCCTTGTCGGACGTCTTGTCGGGGGTCTTGTCGAAGTACACGCCGGGCGAGCGGACGAGCTGCGACACGACGACACGCTCGGTGCCGTTGATGATGAACGTGCCCTTGTCGGTCTGGAGCGGGAAGTCGCCCATGAAGACCGTCTGCGTCTTGATCTCACCGGTCTGGTGGTTCATGAACTCGGCCTCGACGTAGAGCGGGGCCGCATACGTCTTGCCGCGCTCCTTGCACTCCTCGATGGAGTACTTCTCGGGCTCGAGGTACGGGTTCGTGAACGAGAGCTGCATGGTCTCGCTCAGATCCTCGATCGGCGAGATCTCTTCGAAGATCTCCTCCAGTCCGCTGATCTCGGGCACATCGGTGCGTCCGTCGGCCTTCGCCTGGGAGACACGGGCCTTCCAGGCTTCATTGCCGACGAGCCAGTCGAACGACTCGGTCTGCAGCGCGAGAAGGTCGGGGACCGTCAGCGTGTCGGAGATCTTGGCGAACGAGAGACGGGATGCTCCGCGTCCGTTCTTGGGGGTGGTGGGGTTGGATGCGTTGCGCGCAGCAGCCAAGGGGATTACCTCCGTGGGCCCGTAGGGCTCGTTTCCTTGTCGTCAGGTGGAGTGCTCTTCGTCCCCGAAGCCCGCGCACCACGCCTCGCGATGAGCGAGGGGGCGCAGGCACAGCCGACCACCATATGAGGGCAGGGGGAATCCAAGAGCGCAAAGACCTACTATACGTCGGACGACGCGCCGTGTCCAGTCGGATTCTTGACGAGTTTCGGATGCTGCGGTATAAGCCCGATTCTCGCAGACCCTTCACAGCAACGACCGCCGCACACGGCGGCACCGGGAGGCGGTGGGGGCGGCATCCACTCGTCTTCGCGGGGTCCGGCGCCGATACATCGGTGTACCCGCAACCGTGGCGGGAACGGCGCCGCAGGGCCATGATGTGGACATGACTGGGGGACGATCCCCCGTGATCCGCACGCCCGACCAGCGGATCCGGGTGTTCGTGAGCTCGACCCTGCGCGAGCTCGCGGAGGAACGTGAGGCGGTGAAGGCCGCCGTCGAGCGCCTGCGGCTCGCGCCGGTGATGTTCGAGCTGGGGGCTCGGCCGCATCCGCCGCGGGACCTGTACCGCTCGTATCTCGCACAGAGCGACGTGTTCGTCGGCATCTACGGTGCGAGCTACGGCTGGGTGGCGCCCGGCGAGGACGTGTCGGGACTGGAGGACGAGTACAACCTCGCCCCGCCGGGGATGCCCAAGCTCATCTACGTCAAGGACGCCGACGGCCGCGATGAGCGCCTGAGCGCGCTGATCGCACGCATCCAGGACGACGACACCGCGGCGTACCTGCACTTCCGCTCGGCGGCCGAGCTGGAGGATCAGGTGGCCTCCGATCTGGCGATGCTGCTGGCCGAGCGCTTCGACGAGTCGCGGACCGACACCGCGCCGGAAGAGCTGACCGGATCGCTCGCGGGCCGCATCCCGGTGCCGTACACCACGACCATCGGTCGCGACGCCGACATCGAGGCCGTGCGCACGCTGCTCGCCCGCGGCGTCGACCGCGTCGTGAGCCTCGTCGGGCCGGGCGGCATCGGCAAGAGCCGACTGGCGATCGAGACGGCGCGTGCGTGCGAGGACCTGTTCCCCGACGGCGTGTACTTCGTGCTGCTGGAGGGCGTGCTCGAGCCCGGACTGCTGCTGCCGACGATCGCGTACCACCTCGGCATCCGCGACAACGGCGAGGCCGCTCTGGAAGAGCGCATCGCGCACGCGCTCGCCGACCGCCGCGTGCTGGTGGTGCTCGACAACTTCGAGCAGATCGTGGATGCCGCACCGGTCCTCGTGCGGCTGTACGCGGTGGCGCCGACGGCGACGTTCCTCGTGACGAGCCGCATCGTGCTGCGGATCCGCGGCGAGCGCGTGTATGAGGTGCCGCCGCTGCCGACGCCGCGGGGCGACCTCCCGGCGAGCCTCGACCCGGCCACGCGCACGGCGGCGGTGGCGCTGTTCGTCGACCGCGCGAAGGCGATCGATCCGGGCTTCGACGTCACGCCGGGCAACGCGGCCGATCTCGCGGCGATCTGCCGCACGCTGGAAGGGCTGCCGCTGGCGATCGAGCTGGCGGCGGCGAAGGTGCGCATCCTGAGCGCCGCCGGCATCGCCGAGCGCCTCGGGCAGAGCCTGCCGCTGCTGACAGCGGCCGTGCGCGATCTGCCCGAGCGGCACCGGACGATGCGGGCGACGATCGACTGGAGCGTGAGCCTGCTGCCCGACGAGCAGCGCGACCTGCTCGAGGACCTCGGCGTGTTCGCGACGCGGTTCACGCTCGACGCCGTCGAGGCGCTCGGTCACGGCCGCTCGTGGGACGGGCAGACGATCGACGCGCTCGCGGCCCTCGTGGACGGCTCGCTCGTCAAGCAGTACGAGATCGGCGGACGGCGGGTGTTCTCGCTGCTGGCGATCGTGCGGGAGTACGCGCTGGGCCGGCTCAAGGAGCGGGGTCAGGCGGTGCGGGTGCGCCGCGCGCACGCCGACTACTACTGCGCCCTGGTGCAGCGCGTCGCGCCCGACCTGGGCGGTCCCGGCCAGGCGGAGGCGGTCGCCCGCCTCGGGCTCGAGCTGCCGAACCTGCGCGCCGCCGTGCGACATCTGGTGCACACCGACCGGCTCGACGACGCCGGCGACTTCGCATGGAGCCTGCTCATCTACTGGTGGATCTCGGGCTTCTTCGCCGAGGTGCGGGTGTGGATGCTCGAGCTCCTGGAGAAGCAGCACGACCAGCCCATCACCGCGCACACCCGGGCGATCGCGTGGTTCTTCGCACTGTGGGGCGAGATGTGGCAGCGGCCGAGCGAGCAGGTCGTGGCCGGGCTCGGCGAGTGCGTGCGGCTGTTCACCGAGTCGGGCGACGCGGATGCCGCGGCCATGGCGCTGGCTGCGCGCGCGACGGCTCGCGTGCAGTTCTCCGACCTCGACTCCGACAAGGCCGAGACCGAGCTGCGTGCGGCGGTGGCGCGGTTGCGCGAACATGGCAACGCGTGGGCCGAGGCGATCACCGAGGTGTCGCTCGGCCGCCTCGCCTGGGTGCGCGGCGCGACCGACGACGCCCTCGCCCATTTCGACCGGGCCGGCGAGGTCGCCCAGGAGCACGGCGACCTGTTCACGACCTCGGTCGCCGGCAATCTGCGGTCGCGCCTGAACTTCCAGCTCGGACGCCTCGAGACCGCGGAGCACGAGTTCGTGCGCACCCTCCTGATGTCGGTGCGGCTGCATTACGACGAGGGTGTGGCGTACGGGCTCGAGGGCGTGTGCGCGGTCGCGGCCGCGCACGGCGAGGCGTGGCGGGCGGCGGCGCTCGCGGTGGCGGCAGGCGAGATCCGCCGGCGCATCGGCATCTTCGACGTCGAGGCGTTCACGGTGCACACGCCGTATCTCGACATCCTGCGCGGTCGTGACGCGGCCAGCGTCGCCGCGGGCGAGGCCGCCGGCGCCGAGCTCACTCTGGCCGAGGCCGTGCTGCTCGCACTGCCCGACCACGAGCACGACGCCGTGGCCGCGGCCCTGCAGGCCTGGTAGGCGCGACGCGGGAGGGGTGGATGCCGGGGCTCACGCGTGCCGGAAGCGGATACGCGTCCCCGGCCGGGCCTGCGCGACGAGGTCGAGCGAGGCATCCGTCACCACGGCGACCACCGGGTAGCCGCCGGTCACCGGACCGTCGGCGAGCAGGATCGTCGGCCGCCCGCTCGGCGGGACCTGCAGCGCGCCGGGCACCATGCCCTCGCTCGGCAGCTCGCCCGCGCGCACGCGCGCGAGCTCCGGTCCGTCGAGACGCACGCCCACCCGGTCGGCGTCGCCGGTGACCGTCCACACGGCGTCGAACAGCGTCGTGCCCGGGGCGAACCAGTCGGCGCGCGGACCGGGGGCGAGGTCGAGCTCGAGCTCGTCGTCGTGCGGGGCTCCCCAGGCGGCCGGCGGCGCCACCGGGATCGGCGCCGCGGGCGCTCCGCCGACGGGCACGCGGTCGCCCGCGCGCAACGCGCGGGGGCCGAGCCCCGCCAGCAGGTCGGTGGCGCGGGAGCCGAGCACCGCCGGCGCATCGATGCCGCCGCGCACCGAGACGTAGGCGCGCGCGCCGTGCTCGAACCAGTCCAGGTGCAGCTCGGCGCCGGCCGGCCACGCGTGCGCCTCATACGGGTCGATCGCGCGGCCGTCCAGGCGCACCGGCCCCCATGCACCGGTGACCGCGATCCACAGGTCTGTCTCGGCGACGGCGCGCAGTCCGCCCATCGTCACCTCGATCGCCGCCGTGCCCTCGGGGTTGCCGAGCAGCCGGTTCGCGGTGCGCAGCGCGGTGCGGTCGAGTGCTCCTGAGACGGCGACGCCGACGGATGCCGCATCCCGCCGCCCGAGGTCCTGCACGGTCGCGAGCAGCCCCGGTTCGATGATGCGCAGGCCCGCGCGGGGGCCGCGGGTCGCGGCATCCGACTCTCCCGAATCGCCTGATCCGGTTGATTCAGGACGATCCGCACCGGATCGTCCTGAACCCGCCAGATCCCCTGATCTCGGAGAACGCGTTTGGGCGGCGGTGTCGGTGTCTGGGGACGCGACGGCGGCGCCCGCAGCGGCTGGGGTCGGGGTCGAACGGCCGGCCGGGGCTGCGTCGATCGAGACTGCGGAGCGCGCGGGCTCACCGGGCGCGAACCGCACCCGCGTACCGGGGGCGAGAAGCGCGGGGGATGCCGCTGCCCGGTCGAGCAGCGTCGCTCGCGCCTCGCGCGGAGCCTCGGGACGCGTGGGACCAGCCGCGGCCGGATCGAACAGCGGCGCCGCGGTGGTGCCGATCAGGCGCCACCCACCCGGGGTGTCGCGCGGATACGCGCCCGAGAACGCGCCGGCAAGTCCCACGGATCCTGCAGGCACGCGGGTGCGCGGAAGCTCCAGGCGGGGCACGTCGAAGGGCCAGTCGTGGCTCACGAGATACCCGAAGCCGGGCGCGAACCCGGTGAAGGCGACGCGCCACTCCGCGCCGGCGTGCCGACGCACCAGCTCGTCCGGCGTCACGCCGAGAAGCCGTGCGGTGTCGGCCAGGTCGGCACCGTCGTAGGCGACGTCGAGCTCGACCAGCGGGCCCGCGGCGGCGTCGCCCGGCTGCGCGCCGGCGGCCGTGCGCAGCGCCCAGGCGCGCGCGGCCGCGACCGGCAGCATCCGCGGATCCACCCGCACCAGCACGGTCCGGGCGGCCGGCACGAGGTCGGTCACGCCCTCCGGCCGCGACGCGGCGAGCGCGGCGTGCACCGCGAGCACCTCGTCGAGCCCGTCGACCTCGACCAGGAACGCCCGCTCCCCCATCGGCAGCACCCGCGCACTCACCACGGCGCCCGCACCTCCACGCCGGCGGCCACGAGCGCAGTGCGCACGGCGCGGGCCATGGCCACCGCCGACGGCGAGTCGCCGTGGACGCACAGTGAGGCGGCATCCGCCGGCACGACGGTGCCGTCGACGGCTTCGACGACCCCGTCCCGCGCCAGCCGCACCGCACGCGCGGCGACCTGCGCCGGGTCGTCGAGCAGGGCGCCGCGTTGTGTGCGTGGCACGAGCGAGCCGTCGGGCAGGTAACCGCGGTCGAGGAACGCCTCGCGCACGAACGGCAGCCCCGCGGATGCCGCGGCAGCCTCGATCTCGCCCGGCAGGCCCAGCACCGGCAGCGGCCGACCGAGCCGCTGCGCCAGCGCCGCGACGGCGGCCACCACGGCGCCGGCCTGCGCCCGGTCCGCGATCACCGCGTGGTACAGGGCGCCGTGCGGCTTGACGTAGCGGACATCCGCGCCGGCGTCCACCAGCGCGGCCAGCTGCGCGGCGACGGCGGCTTCGAGATCGGCAGACTCCATCGCCACGGGCACGCGACCGAAGTTCGCGCGGTCGGGGTACGACGGATGCGCCCCGACAGCCACCCCGAACCGCGCAGCACGGGCCACCGCGTCGCGCATGGAGGCGGCATCCCCCGCGTGCCCGCCGCACGCGACGTTCGCGCTGGAGATCACCGCGAACATCGCCTCGTCGTCGGCGGTGGGCACACCGTCGACGGTCTCACCGAGGTCCGCGTTGAGGTCGATGGCCACCATGGCTCCACGGTACTGCGGCACGCCCAGGCCGAACCCGCTCCGAACCCGCTCCGCGATGCAGCCGCCCGGGTCACCGGGCACCGCGGCTGGGCCGGCGCAACTCAGCATGAACGCGCCTGCGCACCCCCAGAAAGCGCTTGCAGCCGCATCCATGCTGAATTGCGCCGATCGTCGCGTGGACCGGCGAGCCCGGCGGCTCGGCGCGAAACGCCTGGTGCGGGCTACCGTGGACGCATGGCACGAGCGCGGGACGAGGCATCCACTCCCTCGGTGAAGCTGTCGGACGGAGCCGTCGCCCGCGTGATCCCGTCGCCGTTCGGCGGCGGCTGGGAGCTCGACGTCGACGGCACACCGCAGTCGCACGTCGACCTGGACGATCCGACCCACCTGCACTTCGAGTACGTCGCGCGCATGGGTGCCGTGATCGACAGGCTGCGGATGCCGCGGCAGCCGCTCACCGCCATCCACCTGGGCGCGGGCGCCCTGACGCTCCCGCGGTACGTCGAGGCGACCCGGCCGGGTTCGCGCCAGCAGGTCGTCGAGCTGGAACCGGCGCTGTGGGACCTCGTGCGCGAGAACCTGCCGCTGCCCCGCGGGGCGCAGATCCGGGTGCGGATCGGCGACGCGCGCGAGGCCCTGGGCCGGTTGCCGGCGGGACTCGTCGGCGCGGCCGACCTCGTCGTGTCGGACGTGTACTCGGGTGCGCAGACCCCGGCCCACCTCACGACGGTCGAGTTCTTCACCGAGGCCGCCCGCTTCCTCGCGCCCGACGGCGTACTGCTCGTCAACGTCGCCGACGGCGCCGGACTCGCCTTCGCGCGCCGCGAGGTGGCGACCGTGCAGGCGGTGCTCGAGCATGTGATCGTGCTCGCCGAGGTGCAGACGCTGAAGGGCCGGCGGTTCGGCAACCTCGTGATCGCGGCATCCCGGCAGCCCCTGCCGACAGAGTGGCTCCCCCGGCTCATGGCCGCAGGACCCCACCCCGCCAAGGTCGCGGAAGGCCGCGAGGTCGACGACTTCGCCCGCGGCGCGCGGGTCGCCACCGACGCCGATGCGACGCCCTCGCCCAAGCCCACCGCGTCGATCTTCACCCGCTGACCCCTCCGTTCGTCCGTCGCAGCTGCATATGACGGCGTCGACTCCGCGCGCATCGGCGCCGGATGAACCGGGAGAAGAAGGGATGCCGCGACCCGGCGTGGCACGACCGCCCGCGACCCCGGGAACGGGCACACTGGAACGAGCCGCATCGGGCGCAGCGAGGGGAGTCAACACGTGAGCTACATCAGCGGGTACGACCCCGACACCCTCCGCGAGAAGGTGAGTCCGACGCAGTGCCGCGACCGCCTCGAAGAGATCGGCGAGCAGCGGAGCCTCCCGGCCCTGCTGGAGCGCGTGTGGCTGCTCAAGGTGCTCGACCGCGCCGACGAGGCCCTGGTCGTCTCGGAGCAGTCGGTGCGCGTCGCGCGCATGGCCGGCACCCGCAAGGACCTCCTGCGCGCCCGCATCCTGCACGCGACCGTGCTGCAGGCGCGCGGCGCCTATCCCGCCGCCTGGCAGGAGCTGACGGCGTGCGCCGAAGAAGCCGAGGGGCAGGGCTGGGCCGGCATCGGCGCCTTCGCGCACATGCACCGCGGCAAGGTGAGCTACGACGACGGCGATTACGAGGCCGCGCGCAAGGACTTCAAGCGGGCGCTGTTCCTGCGCCAGGAGTCCGGGGCCACCGAAGACCAGCTCGAGTCCGTGCTGATGGCCATCGACGCGGCCGATCAGCGCCGGGCCGCGGCATCCGTCGCCAGCTGAGGAATGCCACGGCGATGAGTGTCGGAGATATGTTCTAGTCTCGCGCACATGTCGGAATTGCATCGCGTGCGGCAATGGGCCGAAGCCCTGATCGCCGCCCACCTCGACCCTTCATGGACGTTCGGGTTCGACAACGCCAAGCGCCGCGCCGGACTCTGCGACTACACGCACAAGCGCATCAGCGTGTCGCGCTACCTCTCGGCGCGCTACGACGACGACACCAACCATCAGACCCTGCTCCACGAGGTCGCCCACGCGCTCGCCGGCGCCCGGGCCGGTCACGGACCCCGCTGGAAGGCGGTCGCCCGCGACCTCGGGTACGTCGGCGGCACCACCCACCAGGGCGAGACGGCCACCGAGCTCGCCCCATGGATCGGCGTGTGCCCGGCCGGTCACATCGCCTACCGGCACCGCAAGGCCACCCGCCCGACCTCGTGCGCGAAGTGCGCGCGCACCTTCGACGAGCGCCACCTGTTCACCTGGACACGCCGCGAGATCACGCCGGCGGCACGGCTGGCCGCGCTGACGCCGCGGTAGGCCCGCCGTCGGGGACGAGGCCGACCGTGCGCTCGCCGACGACCGTCCCTGACCCCCGGTCGTTGAGCGAAGGGCGCTCTGGCGCCCGCAGACGAAACGCAGACCGCCACGAGGCCGACCGTCGGCACAGGCGTTTCGTCTCGCTCGTACCTCGCTCGCTCAACGACCGGTGGTCGCAAGCGTTTCGTCTCGCCGTGCCTCGCTCGCTCAACGACCGGTCGGCACAGGCGTTTCGTCTCGCCGTGCCTCGCTCGCTCAGCGACCGGTGGTCGCAGGCGTTTCGTCTCGCTCGTGCCTCGCTCGCCCGACGACCGGGTGCATCGCGCCGGGCGGCTGCGGTCAGTATGCGACGAACTCGCCGTCGCGCAGGACCGGAACGGTGGATGCCGCATCCACCGCGGCGGCGTTCAGCACCTCGTCGCGGGCGTCACGGGCGAGGAGCTCCTGCCCCGACCCGCTCGCGGTGAGCAGGTGCCGCAGCGCACCGCGCAGGCCGCGGAACGCCTCGGCCGCCGCAGCCGCGTCGGGCGACGTGTGGTCGATCCCGAGGACGCCGAGGGCATCGATGATCGCGCCGGCGCCGAGCTGGTCCTCGACCGCGAACCGCAGCGTCGCGCCCGGGTCGCGGCCGGTGAGCTCGCCGGCCGCGATCACGGCGACGGCCGTCCGCTCGCCGCGGCGCCGCTGCACGTCGAGCACCGCTTCGGCGACGGTCCGCGCATTGCGCAGGCAGCCGAGCAGCACCGTCGCGCCCGAGCCCGCGGCGGCCTCGGCGATCGCGGCGCCGTTGATCGACACCGCGTGCGCCGACGCGTCCAGCGGCACGGAATCGCCGCGGGCGACGGCATCCGTCACCGTCGTCGAGAACCGCAGCACGTCGACCACGACCACCACCTCGGCCGGTGCGAGTCTGGCCAGGCCCGCCGCGCCCCACTCGTGCCGGACCTGGTAGCGGCGCTGGTCGAACGGCGTCTCGGGCATCCGTCCAGCGTAAGCGCGGCATCCCGCTCGAGGCGGCGCCCCCGGTGCGACACTGGAGCATGCGGATCGTGCTGAAGTTCGTGATCGACTGCGACCCCGACGCGGCCTGGCGGGCGTTGCATTCGCCCCGGGCCGTCGCCGAGCTGTACGGACCGCTGCTCGACCTGGAGCCGCTCGTGCCGGACGGGCTGCCGAGCACGTGGCATCCGGGCGACGACGTCCCGGTGCAGCTCGCCGCGTTCGGCAAGGTGCCGATGGGGCGGCAGCTGATCCACGCCAGCGAGCGGTTCGTCGACGAGCCGGAGGAGCGCGTGCGCATCTTCCGCGACAGCGGCATCCCGCTCACGGGGCCGCTGTCGAGCTTGGACGTGTGGGACCACCAGATGGCGGTGTCGCCCGCGCCGGGCGAGCCGGGCAGGACGCTGTGGCGCGACCGGCTCGTGTTCGCCGGACCGACCGCCGCGATCCTGTGGCCGGTGCTGTGGAGCGCCTGGCAATGGCGCGAAGCGCGCGTCAAGGCCCTCGCGCCCGGCTGGGCGCACGATTCGCCGTAGCAGCCGCCCCGCGCCCGATCCGCCCCGCCCCGTGGCTGCGGCGCCGGGAAAGGGGATGCCGGCGTCCGCGGCATCCCCGTCGTCAGGCTTGCGGGATCACGGTGAGCACGCGGGCGACGTACTCCAGGAACTTCTCCATGAAGGTGCGCAGGAACTCCTCCGTCGCGGGCACGGTCACCTCGCCGTCCGCCTCGATGAGTCCCGGCGTGAAGTGGATGTACGCCTCGGGCGTCGTCATCTGACGCGCGTTGAGGAAGCTCAGCGTGCTGCGCAGCGACTGCTGGCCGACGGCGGTGCCGATCTGCCCTGCGGACGCTCCGATGACGCCGACCGGCTTGTCGGACCACGCGTTCTGGCCCCAGGGCCTGCTGCCCCAGTCGATCGCGTTCTTGAGCGCGCCCGGCAGTGACCGGTTGTACTCGGGGGTGACGAACAGGAGGGCGTCAGCCGAGCGGACGGCGGCCTTGAAGTCGAGCGCGCTCTGCGGATAGTCGGCGTCGAGGTCGCGGTTGTACAACGGCAGGTCGGAGTACGAGATCTCGAAGAACTCGAGCTCGGCCGGCGCCAGCTTCTCCAGCGCAAGGGCGAGGCGGCGGTTGATGGACTCACGCGACAGGCTGCCGATGATGACGCCGACGCGGTAGGGCGGTTCGTGCTCAACGATCTCGATCTGCATGAGGCCAGCCTGCACCCGTCGAGACCGGAGCGCATCCCTCGGTATCACCCGCGGTCCAGGCTCCCTCTCCCCTGCATGGAGACCGCCACGCAGGAGCCGTCCGGCCGCACGCTCGTGCTGTGCCTCGACGGGACGGGCAGCGAGCCGGAGTCCGGCGTCACGAACGTCGCCCGCCTGTACGCGCTCGCGGTCAAGGACGACGCGCAGCTGGTGTTCTACGACCCCGGCGTCGGCACGATGGGCGCGCGTGGCGCGGTCACCCCCTTCGGCGCCTGGCTCACCCGCACGGCCGGGCTGATCGTCGGGTACGGCATCCGCGACAACATCGCCGACGCGTACGGCTGGTTGATGGCCCACTACCGCCCCGGCGACCGCATCATGCTGTTCGGCTTCAGCCGCGGCGCGTACACGGCGGTCGCACTCGCGGGCGTGCTGCGCAGCGTCGGGCTGCTGCGGCCCGGTGCCGAGAACCTGGTGCCCTACGCGCTCAAGATGGCGCTCGCGCACGGTGAAGAGAAGCCGTCGGATGCCGCCGACCGCGCCTTCTGGAGCACCCGGTCCTCGTTCGACCAGGGGTTCGGGAATCCCGACTTCCACCGGTTCGCGAAGCCGGTGACCTTCCTCGGCGTGTGGGACACGGTCAAGTCCGTCGGCTGGTTCAACCTGCGGGCGCGCTTCGAGCAGGTGCGCTGGCCGTTCACCCGCAACGTCGACGGCGTGCAGACCGGGCGCCTGGCGCTCGCGCTGGACGAGAACCGCCGGGCGTTCACCGAGTACCGATTCGGCGCCGACAGGAACGGCGTCAGGGTGATCGACGATCCCCGGCGCGACCTCGAGGAGATGTGGTTCGCCGGCGTCCACAGCGACATCGGCGGCCAGTTCGAGGACGACCACGGGCTGTCGGACATCGCGCTGGAGTGGATGACCGCTGAGGCCGTCGCCGCCGGCCTGCGCATCGACCCGAAGGCGTACGACAGGCTCCTCGGCGTGACCGGCGGCGCCCCGGTCCCCGTCGAGCGGGCCGAGGGCCGCATCCACCGGCACCAGTGGTACTGGGCGATCGCCGGGCTCGGCTGGCGACGCCGGCACCCCGCCCGCACCGATCGGCTGCATCCGTCGGTGCAGCACCGCCTCGACGCCACGGCGACCAGCGCCGAGCCCTACCGGATCACGTGGGAGAAGTGACATGCCTCCGTTCACGCGCGACATCACGCAGACCAAGCTGATCCGCCCCGATCTGGGCGAGCTGCTGTCGCAGCTCAAGCCGCAGGCCGGCGAGGAGCGCAGCGCGATGACCGTCCCCCTCTCGCCGGCCGACCCGCCGGGCGACACGATGCTGTTCGAGGCGCCGGATGATCCGGCACGGCGGTTCCACCTGCCGACCTACCGGATCGCGACCGTGCGCGCGGGCACCGGCGAGCAGTTCCGTGTGCGATTCGCCGCGACCGCGGCCGGGGCGACGCTGGAGGTCTTCCTCGAACCGCTCGTTCCCGATGCGCTCGGCGACGCGGCGGCGGGCACCGCGCCCCTCGACCACGTCGTCAGCGCCGTGCTGCAGTTCGAGCCGGCGGAGCTGGCGGGCGTGCGCCGCGAACTGCCGTTCACCGAGGTGCAGCACGTCGACGGCCTCGTGCGCATCGCCCTCACCGTCACGACCGCGACCGAGACCAGCGACCTGTACTGGGCCCTCACGCGGCCCGAGAACCGTGCGCGACTGCTGGTGCGCCGCCTCATCGACGTGGCGGTGCCGGTGGTCGTGACCGCCGAGCGGCCGCGCCCCGACCGCATCGACGTGATCGTCACTCCCCCGGTCGAGGTGTTCATCGACCCGACCGTGCACATCGATCCCCGCATCTTCCGGTTCGAGCCGGTCGAGCAGGAGGACCCGCTGCTCGACCCCGACCCGACCGTGGTATTCGAGCCGCAGGTCGAGGCCGTGGTGCTGCAGCCGGAGGTGCTGCAGCCTGAGGTATTCGTGCAGCCGGAGGTATTCGTGCAGCCGGAGGTGCTGCAGCCCGAGGTGCTCGTGCAGCCGGAGGCCGTGGTGCTGCAGCGGTTCGCGGTCGATCAGATCACCCAGCTGCCCTCCTTCGCACGATTCGGCGCCCTGGGGCTCGGGCCGGTCGGCGAGGTCGGCGAGCTCACACCCGTGCGCCGGCGCATCCGCCGACGCGTGCGCGACGGCATCGATGTGGGACCCGTCGTCGTCGACCCCGTGCGCCCGCCCGCGCCCGCGATCCTGTACCGCCGCACGACGCGCTCGCTCGAGGTCGTCCCCGCACCGCAGCCCTTCGTCTTCTCACCCGACCTGCACGCCTACGTGTTCGCCGGTGTCGCGCCGTCGGGTGCACCGGGCGCCCTCGTGCTCGACCAGTTCGAGTTCGACGGCACGTTCCACTCGTACTACCGCAGCTCGGGCCGCCCCGAGGTGGCCTACTTCCTGCCCGACGGGTTCAAGCTCGCCCGCCTGCCTCAGCGCCCCCGGTCGCCGTTCATGTCGGTGCAGTTCGACTCGGCCGACGGCACGATCGAGAGCGCCACGGCGACCGTCGTGCTGGCGGCCGCGGCATGGTCCGATCCCGAACGCCTCGCCGACGCCGCCGCCCGGCTGAGTCAGCGCATCGACGGCGGCACGACGAACGTCGACCTGCAGCCGCTCATCGCCGACAGCTCACGCCTGTCGCTGCGTCTGGCGCTCCCCGGTGAGGACGCACAAGACACTCCGAGCGCCGTCATCGATCTGCGCACCGTCCTGCGGACCGGGATCGAGGTGCCCCTCGGCCGGTTCCAGCGGCTGTTCGACGCGCTGCAGGGCGCGGGGGCGGCCGTGCTCACCGGCGAAGTGGAGGTGCGCCTCGACCACCCCGACCGCCCCGCCGAGAAGGTGCCCTTCGAGGCGCGGTTCGACGATCTCGCCGGCGAGGCCGCCGACATCGAGGTGAGGTCGCGTCCTGACGGCACGGGTTTCGACGTGACCGTCGTGAACGCCTGCGAGAGCCCGCTGCGCGTCGACTCCGCGACAGCCCAGACCTCGGCGGGTCCTGTCGCGATCGAGGGGATGCCGGCGGCCGACGCCGCGCCGCTGGCCCCGGCCGCGCAGATCGTCCTGCGGGTCGCGGCGGCCGCCGAGACCCCTGAGGTGGACGTCGACGTGTCGGTGCTTCCCGATCGCGCGGCCATCTGGGACGCGGTGTGCGATGAGACGACCTCGTTCCTGCAGCGACAGGTGGCGGTGCGCACGCCCGCCGTGATGTTCGATGCCGCGCAGGGCGTCATCGAGGTGGTCGTCGAGATCGGTCCCGCCGCGGGCGGACTGACCTCGACCGTGACGCTCCGCCCGGACGCCCTCGAGACCGTCGCGACTGTTCCGGTGCCGTTCGGCGACGTGGTCGTCGAGAAGGAGGATGCCGGCTCCTACCGCTACCGGGTGACCGCGGTGCGCGCCGATCGCGTGACCGAGGGCGACTGGAAGACCCGCACGGCCGGCGTGCTGTGGATCGTGACGGGAGACGTCGCATGAGCCTGCGCGGATTCCCCGACTTCGGTGCCCCGGTGCTGCTCGACGGCGCTCCCGCCGGCTACCGCGGCTTCGACGAACCGGGACTCGTGCTCGTCCCGCCACGGACCGTGGGCATCGTCCGCGCCGCCGACGGCCGCTACGCCTTCGAGGTGGCGCGGTTCCGGGGGCGGGGCGGCTGGCCCGAGCCGTACGCCGTGCTGACGATGACGCTGGAGGCGCAGCATCCGCTCGAGGACGTCCTGCGCGTGGCACGCGCCGACGACCCGGCGGCCCGTGTCGCCCCCACGTCGCTCGCGACCGGGACGATCCGGCTCGCCGGCTTCTTCCGCGAGCGCGACCTCGACTGGGACGGCCTGGCGCCGCTGACATGGTCGGACCGGCTCACCGTCGAGGAGTACTTCGTGGTGCGCGGCACGATCGAGGCCGCCTTCCCCGAGACGACCGCGGCCGCGGTCCTGGAGATCACCGGCGTCGGCGCACGCGCGGATGCGCGGGCCACCGTCGATCCGGCCGCGCTGAGCGCGGGCCTGCTGGCGCTCGGCACGCCGGGCGCATCGGTGAGCCGCGCGGACGTCGTGGCCTGGCTGCGCACGCGCGGCATCTCGGGCGACGATCGCGTGGTCGACATCGACGGCGCGGTACCCGACGAGGCCGAGCTCGCCGACATGCTCGCCGATCGCATCCGGGCACGGTGGCCGGGCCACCGGCCGCCCGCTCCGGAGGCGCCGGGCACGTGGCTCTGGGACCTTTCGGAGCCGATCGTCACCGCTCGCGCACACACGCCGGGGTTCCCGATGTTCGAGACCTACACCGCCATCGCGGCCGACATCGACTCGTACATCCCCGACGGCGTCGAGCTGGACCCGGTGCCGGCAGGGTGGCGCACCATCGACGTGCTGGCGAACCTGCCGACCCGGCAGTCGGGGGTCGTCGCGTGCGGTGTCGACGTCATCGCCCCACCCCGGCCTCCTGCCCGCCCGCAGGCGATCACCTCCACCGTCGATCTCACCCCGACGGGCACGGGACGCACGACGCTGCGGCTGGCGCCCGGCGAAGAGCCCGACCTCGTACGCGAGACATGGGTCGTCGTCGCCGACGCGGACGGCGCGCGCGAGCTGCGCGGCGACCCGGTGCCGTTCCACGGCGAGCGGCTGAGCCTGAAGCCCACCGACTTCCCGGTGCGGTTCTGGAGCGTCGACATCGAACCGGCGCTGCTCGAACTGGCCACCGTGCGGGTGCGGATCGCGTCGCCCGCGCCGGGGCTCGGGCCACGCGAGTTCGACATCGACGAGCCTCATGCCGATCTGGCGCTGCCCGCCGACAGTGCCGACGACGACGCCGGGTTGGTCGAGCTCACCTCGCGCGCCGACGGCCGCGTGCTGACGGTGGGGCCTTTCGCCCCTTCCCCGGTGTGGATCGGCCGCCACCTGCTGCCCGGCTGGGGACCTCATCGCATCGCCGTGACCGCGACCGGCGACGACGCGCTCGTGGCCGTCGCACTGCGCCCCGAGTCGGCCGACACCGGTGACGGCGAGACCGTCGCGCTCACTCCCGCCGCGCCCGTCCGTGCGTGGAACTGGTTCGCCGACGACCCGTTCCGCGCCGGCTACCGCTTCCGGGTGGTGCCCTCCGGCGCCGCACCCGGCCCGTGGTCCGACCCCCGCACGTACGACGAGGACCTCGTCGTCGCTCCGGAAGGAGCCAGGGCATGAACGCCTCGACCTCGCGATGGACCCGGTCCTTCCCCGACGGCGCGTACGTGGCCGTCGAGCCGGGCTGGGCGCTCTGCGTGCCGGGACGCCCCGCCCCGCAGCACGCCGACGCACCGGCCGTGCAGGTCACGTCGCTGGGTGTGACGGCCGTCGTGCAGGCCGGCTGGTGCTGGCCGATCCCCGAGGCCGAGGTCCGCCGGGCGGTGGGGCCCGTCGGGGCGGCCGTCGCCGTCACGTCGGCGATCACCGACGCGCCGCGCGTCGAACTCGTGCGGCGCGACGACCACGGCACGACGGTGATCGCCGCAGCCGCGGCATCCGCCTATCCTCCGTACACCGCGGTGCTGTCGGCCACCGTCGATGCGGCCACCGCCGCCGTCGTCGCCCGCGCCGTCGCCGGTGAGCGCGGACTCGTGTCGGTGGTCTATCGCGCCGACGCCCCCGGCCTTCCCTTCGACCCCGACGCCCTCTCGCGATCGGCCGCCCTCGGCGTGGTCATCGCCCCCGACCGCAGTGTCACCGCAACCACCGACGTGGCCGACTGGTCACGTCACGACAACGAACAGGAATGAAGCCATGCTCAAGTGGGATGCTCCCGAGACCGTGCACGGTGTGACCGTCTACTGGGACGACACCGACCTCGCGAAGGCGTATCTGCTGCCGTCGACTCCGCGCTTCCGCATCGACGCCGACGGCAACCCGGTCTTCAAGTTCATGAAGTACCGCTTCCCGATCGACCGCAAGGACGGCAAGAAGGGCGGCGGGTTCCTTGTCTGCGACATCGAGTTCGGTGTCACGAAGCAGCAGGAGGACGACATCCGGGGTCCGCTGCAGGATCGCCTCGACGAGCGCTGGCGCGCCGCCGGCCGCGGCGGTGCCGCCCCCGCGGTGGCGTTCGGTCAGCTGAGCTATCTGCGGGGCACCGCGGCCGTGCAGATCCTCGACACGGGCGGCGCCCTCGTCGAGAAGGTGCACAATCCCGGCAGCCCGTCGCTGTACGGGCCGATGATCCTCCCCATCACCGTCGAGCTGTCGCCGGAGGGCGCCACCATCCTCGAGGACTCGCTGCAGGGCAAGGGCGGTGTCGTGCAGGTCATCTACGACATCTGGACGCCGGTGAAGCTCCCTCCGGTGAGCGCGCACGTGTGGTTCACCGCGTCGAAGTTCTCCAGCTTCCACCAGCACATCGACGTGGAGGAGAACTTCTGCTCGGAGGACGACTACACCGAGTCCATCACCGATCTCGTCATCCAGAGCGACGCCGGCGACGTCGTCATCGATCCGGGCACCGTGACCGACCAGAAGGTGATCCAGTCCGTCCGAGACTGGGCGTGGTCGACCCTGGCCGACGCGACGACGCGCATGGTGCTCGGCGACGTGCCGATCCAGAACCCCGAAGAGATCCGCAAGCTGTACACCGAGCAGGACTTCGAGAACATCGACGTCAACATCATGACCACGCGTCTGGTGAACTTCGACCGCACCTACACCGAGCAGCAGGTCATGGAGTGGAACCCGCAGCCGCGCGGCACGCTGCCGAACATCACCGGCATGACCGGGCCGGACGGCAAGACCTACAAGTGGGCGGACTTCTCGTCGGTCGTCGACCTCGACGACCCGTTCTTCCGGGTGATGACCGTCAACGCGCGCGTCAACGCCCCGTTCGACACCCTGCCGCTGCACAGTGTCGAGGTGAAGATCGAGTACGACAAGACCGGTCAGAACCAGGTCTCGGAGTTCGCTCTGCTCGGGCCGGACGAGATGGGCACCTTCTCGTCGTTCGTCGCGGGCAACGACCGCCGCTACACGTACACCTACCAGGTGAACTACAAGGGCGAGGCGCAGTCGTTCGTGTCGGAGCCGAAGGTGTCCAACGACCCCTCGCTCATCATCAACGTGGGCGACATCGGCATCCTCGACGTCGCGATCAAGCCCGGCGACCTGCGCTTCGACCAGGTCACCTCGGCGCAGGTCACGCTCTGGTACGAGGACGACGGCGTGCCCCGCCTGGAGACGTCGCTGACGCTCGACAAGGACCACACCGAGGCCCGCTGGACCAAGGTGATCTTCCAGCCGCGCCGCAAGCCCGTGCACTACAAGGTCAAGTACTTCATGGCCGACGGTCGCGAGTTCGAGGGCGGCGAGCGCACCACCGCGTCGACCGAGCTGCGGATCAACGACCCGTTCGGATCGACCCGCACGGTGCAGGTGCGCGGCTTCGGTGACTTCGCGACGCGGATCGACGCGATCTTCGTCGACCTGTCGTACGTCGACTCCGTCAACGACTTCTCGCAGACGAAGTCGATCACCCTCACCGGACAGTCGACGTTCGAGGACTGGCAGTTCCCGGCGATCCTCGCGGACGGCGGCATGCTGACCTACTCCGCCAACATCCGCTACAAGGACGGCACCGTCGAGACCGTCCCGTCCTCGCCCGTCGAGGGCAGCACCGTCATGATCGGCGACGTCCTGCTGCAGCAGCCGATCACGGTCATGTCGGACCTCGTCGACTGGACCGCGGCACGCCTCGTCAAGGTGTCGCTCCGTCACACCGAGCCGGGCGCCGACGACACCGAGGACCTGGTGTTCAAGCCCGCCGGCCCGACGACGCTGGCGTGGCAGATGCCCTACAAAGACAAGGCCAAGAAGACGTACTCCTACGCGGCGACGTATTTCCTGGCCGACGGCACCAGCGTGACGGTCACGAAGGACGACGTCGGAGACGAGACCCTCGTGCTGCCCGAGAAGGCGAGCTGAGGTCCGGTCATGCTCTCGCTCGAAGCGCCGTTCCACGTGATCCAGGGGGTCGCGGTCTATCGCGACCATGCGGACCCGCTGCAGTGGTACGCGATGCCGGGGGCGCCTCGGCTGGTCACCGTCACCGAGACGGTGGGCGGCCGCGAGGTCGAGATCCCGCAGTTCTCGCTGATCAAGTTCCGCGGGCAGGCGGGCACCGGCGGGTTCCTCAACTTCGACGTCGACCTCGCCCTGCCCGACGCGCTGCGCGACGACGTGCGGGCCGAGATCAAGCGGCTGGAGCACCTCGATGCGCTGCCGGCGCTGGCCGACCTGCCCGTCGTGGACGGCACCGTGCGCATGATGCTGTTCGACAAGGAGAGCCCGCAGCCGACGCCTCCAGGCGGCGCGCCGGCGCCGGGAGGAGGCGGCGCGGCGCCGACACCCGTCGACCCCGACGCCTTGCAGTTCGTGCTGAAGCTCAGTCATGCCGCGAAGCCCGCGCTGTACGGCGGCCAGCGGGCGGCGTTCTCGGTGCAGCTGACGCAGGAAGGCGTCACGACGGTCGAGAAGGCGATGGCCGGCGAGCTGTCGCCCATCGGCATCATCTACTCGCTCGACTACCTCGGCCTGCGGCCGGCCTATCACGTGCAGGTGCACGTGCATTGGGACCGCGTGCAGAAGCACATCGACGAGCACGAGGAGTTCGACGTGCCGCTGTTCTACTCGTCGAGCGTCGACAAGGTGCTCGACGAGCTCGACGACGAGCGGTTCATCGAGATCACGGCCGACACGTTCGTGGAGGAGGACGACGGCAGCCCGGTGATCGCGCGCCGCGACGAGGCGATGCAGGACGTGCGCGACATGATCAGCGACGCGTTCTTCGAGCCCTCGCTCGACCCGGTCGACCGCGACACCGGCGCTGCCGGGGCGGTCCAGACGTTCGGGCGCGTGCTGCAGGCGATCGGCAGCGCGGGGATGTCGGAGGTCAGCGCGTTCAGCAAGCGCAGCGTCGACCTCACGCGGATCGACCGCAAGCGACTGGACGTCTCGATGAGCGAGCGCACCACCGTGCGCCGGACGATCTGCCCTCAAGGCCATCTGTCGGGGTTCTTCCGCCTGCTCACGCAGGAGGGCATCACGCTCGACCGCTTCGTCATCGAGGTGGACCTCGACGACCCGTGGTTCCAGCGCCGCTCGGTCGAGCTGGTCTCGCGTGCGGACTGGAAGGGCGACCACGTCCGTTCCATCGACGTGGACCTCGCCTACCGGGGCCGCGAGGCCGGCGCCCTGCTCGACAGCGCCGTTCCCGGCCAGACGGTGTCGTGGGCGAGCGTGCTCGAGAACGGCGGCATGGTGCGCGACGTCGATGTCTCGTACACCGTCACGTTCACCGACATCGACGCGCTCGAGCGACCCCGCACGCTCACCTCGACGCCCTCGCCCGAGAAGGGCGACCGTGTCGAGATCGACCCGCGCGAGCTGTACACGATCGTGCCGATCCCCGTCGTGTCGCTGAACTTCCCGTGGGACCGCTATCCGAACGTCGAGGTCGAGCTCGCCTACGACGACCCCGCCAACGGCATCGCGCAGTCCGACCTCGTCGTCCTCGACAAGGACACGGTGGATGCCACGTGGCAGATGTTCGTGATCGGCCCGGGTCTGGACACCGGACGCCATCGCATCACGTATCGCGCCGCGGATCAGCGCGACGTCGTGGGCACGTGGGTGCCGACCGACAGCGAGCGGATCCTCGTGCGCGATCCGTTCCCGTCGGGGCGGGTCCTGGACGTCGTGCCGGCGGTCGACTGGACGCAGGTCTCGCAGATCTTCGTCGACGTCGTCTACGAGGACGACGAGAACGGGTTGCGCAGCGAGGCGGCGCTGCAGTTCTCGGAGCTCGACCAGGCGCCCAAGTCGTTCCAGGTGTCGCTCGCCGACCCGACCCGCCGTGTCGTCGACTACCGCATCACCGTCGTGAAGAAGAGCGGCGAGGTGCTGGTCGGCCCGCCCAGCTCGACGCAGGAGCGGCGCGTGCTCCTACGGGCAGACGTCACGGGCCACCGCGTCGTCACCGTCCGCACCGACGGCGCCGACTTCGCCCCGCGCAAGATCCGCCGCATGATCGTCCGCCTCCGCTACGAGGACGCCGTCTCGCGGATCGACGACGAGCGCACCCTGGCATCCGCGGCGGATGCCGCCACCTTCGAGTTCGACTACGTCGGCGACACGCCGGGGCGGTTCTCGTACGAGGTGGTCACCGAGTTCACCAACAACCTGACCAAGACCCGGTCCGGGGACTCGAGCGAGGCAACGCTCGTCATCCCCGTCCTGGGATGAGACACCAGGAGGAGCCATGCTTCTGCTCGGCAGCCGCTCGATCACCGTCGAGGGCATCACCGTCTTTCCCGACCACGCCGATCCGGACCAGTTCTGGTACCTGCCCGGGCCGGTCCGCCTCGCCGAGCGTGAGGACGGTCAGAAGGCGTTCACGTTCATCCAGTACCGGCCGGCCGCGGTGGCCGCCGGCGTCAAGGGCGGGGGCTTCCTGACCTTCCAGGTCGACCTGCACCTCGACAAGCAGCTCGAACGCCGCATCCTGTCGAAACTGCGGGCGGTGTCCAAGGGCACGCCGCGGCTGACCGTCGTGCCCTTCGACGAGGGCACCGTGCAGTGCGTCGCGCTCAACCTGCAGGGCGAGGGCGGCGTCGCCGCGCAACCGGCCGGGCCGGGGTCGTTCAATGCGGTCGAGCAGATCCTCGGCGCGGGCACGCCCTCTCTGCAGGGCGACAACACTGCGGCCTTCAGCCTCACGCTGTCGCAGGAGGGCGCCGTCATCCTGCGCAAGGCGTTCGAGCAGGGGACGACACCGGTCGGGGTGATCTACGACCTGAAGTTCACGGGCATGCGTCCCGCGCTGAACGTCGAGATCACGGCCGACCTCAGTCGCGTCTACGACCAATTGAGCGGCGGGATCGAGGCGCAGGTGTACTTCGTGAAGGCCGGCATCGATGCGGCGTTCGAGAAGCTCGTGCAGGACGGCGCCATCAAGATCAAGGTGGTCGACTTCACCGGCGAGGACGACGAGAAGGAGAAGGAGCGCTGGGCGCTCGACTTCTTCAAAGAGAACCTGCTGCGGCAGTGGTTCGAGCCCACACTCGCCCCGGGAGTCATCTCGGGCGGACGCCCCGAGCCCGAGCCGCTGAGCGCGGTGCTGCAGCGCGGAACCGCGATGCGACCGCCGACCACGCCCGCCCCACCGCGGCCGCCGGCGGCACCGGAGGCGGCGGCGCGTACCGAGGCGTCACCGGCTGCCGGCACCGGACACGGCGCGACGGCCGCGGGACACACCCCGACGCCGCCACCGGCCGGCACGCCCGCCGATGCCTCGCCGGCGACCGGCAGCGGTTCGCCCGCGGCCTCCGACACGGTGGCTCCCGCGGCGGCGGTGGGAGCGCCCCGGGTCGCCCCGGCGTCGACGCCCGCCACCACGCCGCCCGCCGGACTGGATCAGGGCGCCGCGGCGTCCGCCGGCGGCGGCGGCACTCCGGCGGTGGTCTCGTTCCGGCTGCGCATCGTGCACCAGGAGGAGCGCAAGACGGTCAAGCTCGTCTACGACCGCTCCGAGGCCACGCAGCGCACCTACGCGCCGCAGGGGTTCTTCGGCGTGCTCGTGGCCGACCTCGATCGCTCGAAGCACTTCGTCGAGGTCGACCTCGACGATCCGTTCTTCCGCGTGTTCGAGGTGCAGGTCGACCCACCGACCGACTTCGCCGCCATCGGCCTGCGCACCGCCCAGGTGTCGCTCGACTACGGCGACCCCGCGCAGCCGGCGACGCTCAAGCACCACGAGGTGACCTTCGAGGCGACCGACACCGAGCCCGACGTGTGGCAGGTGTTCCTCGACCAGGGGCTGGATCTCGGCTATCGGGCCGGCATCCAGTTCCACTTCGACCCGGCGTCGGAGTGGAAGGGGACGACGTTCGCCTATGAACTGCCTCCGGTGCGCACCGAGGACCGGTCGCTCGTGCTCAACGCGCATGAGCACGTCGGGTTCCTGGAGGTCGCCGTGCAGGCCAACCGTGTCGACTGGCAGGTCGTGGACTCGATCGATGTGTTCCTGCGACACGAGAGCGGCGGGAAGGTGCAGGAGGAGCAGTTCGCCCTCACCAAGGCCGCGCCCGGGCCGATCGCGTTCAAGGTGCGCACCGACGTCGGCGCGCGCGACTACACCTACCGCCTCGTGCATCACCTCAAGGACGGGACCGTGAAGGAGACGGCCTCCCGCGAACCGTCTCGGGCGGCGCTGCTGCCGGTGGACGATCCGTTCCCGGGGGCGCTCACCGTCACCCTGGTGCCGCTGCTCGACCCCGCCACCACGCGGATGGCGTTCGTCGACATCGACTACGCCGACGCCGCGAACGGGTACACGCGCGCCGAGCGCCTCACGATCCAGCCCACCGCGGTGGATCCCATCGACCTGTCGCTCGCGCTGATGGACCCTCAGCAGCGCACCTACCGCTACCAGGTCACCGTCGTCGGGAAGGACAACAGCATGACCAGGTTCCCGCCCGTCGAAACCAGCGACGACCTCGTCGCCGTCCAGAGCCAGCCCACTGCCTGAAGGAGAGCGAAATGACCAAGCGAGCCGTCGTCATCGGCATCAACGACTATTCGGTGCAGGGATTCGGAAACCTGGGCGGCTGCGTCCGGGACGCCGACGCCATGTACCACCTACTCATCGACGCGTTCCTGTTCGACCCCACACAGGTCTTCATCTACAAGAACGCGGCCGCCACGCACGACAACATCATGAAGGCGATCAACTACATCCTGAAGGCCTCCGAGCCCGGGGACGTCGCCGCCTTCTACTACGCCGGCCACGGCGGGCTGCATCCGGGTGGGGCGGCGGGCGTCTTCTACCAGACGATCATCCCGTACTCGGGTCAGTTCATCACGGACTGGGAGCTGCGCCAGGCGGCCGACCAGCTGCGGCCGAGCGAGGTCAACTTCACGGTGATCCTCGACAGCTGCCACTCGGGCGGCATGGTCGACCCGGCCGCGTCGACCGGCTCGGTGCGCACCATCGCGCTGTCGCAGGAGTTCATCGCGACGGTCACCGCCGCCATGAAGACGGTGATCCCCGTCGGCATCGTGCTGCCCGATATCGCCACGCTCAGCAACAACGTGCACCAGGTCCAGGCGGCGCCTCCTGCCACGGTCTGCTACACCGAGGCGGCGAACCGCGAGTTCCTCCCCTCGGCCAAGGCGACACTGCTGGCCGCGTCCCGCTGGGACGAGTACGCCGGCGAGACCAGCGACCACGGATACCTCACCAAGGCGATCCTCGACACGGTCAACGCCAGCAACTTCACGATCACCCATCAGGCGCTGCACTCCACGCTCACCACGCGCGTGCACGACCTCGCCGACCACGAGCAGCACCCGGTGCTGCGGGGGCAGGAGAACCGGATGGGCGAGAGCTTCCTCGGCGGCTGGACGTCGTCGGTCCCCGGATGATGTGAGAGAGACGACCGACATGTCCGAGATCACCGGCTACGAGCCTGCCGATCAGCCGCGCACACACGTGACGTTGCGGCTCATCGCACAGGACCCTGCCGTGAAAGGCGACGACAGGCGCATCCTGACCGCGAAGGTCAAGGTGCCCTGGTCGCGCATGGAGGACGGGCCCCGCGGGGCGCGGCTGCACGTGGTCGACTTCGACACCGCGACCGGCGAATACCTCAAGCATCCCGGCATCGCCGACGAGGACGAGTTCGCCGACGCCGACGACGAGGAGCTGCTCGACGACAAGGCGTTCCACGCCCAGCATGTGTATGCCACGGCCGCGCGCACGCTCGCCACGTTCGAGTCGGCGCTCGGCCGACGGCTGTCGTGGGGGTTCGAGGGGCACCACCTCTACCTCGTGCCGCACGCGTTCGCCGAGGCGAACGCGTTCTACTCCGACGACGACCACGCGCTGCTGTTCGGCTATGTGCCCGCCGGCGGCGCCGGCCGCCGACCGGTGTACACGTGCCTCAGCCATGACGTCGTCGTGCACGAGACCACGCACGCCGTGCTGGACGGGCTGCGCCACCGGTTCCTGGAGCCGAGTCTGCCCGACCAGGCCGCGTTCCACGAGGGTTTCGCCGACATCGTGGCGCTGCTGTCGGTGTTCTCGATGCGGCCCGTCGTCGAGCAGGCGCTGGGTCGCGCCGACAAGGACGGCCGCATCTCGCGCGACCGCGTCGAGCCCGACCGCCTGCGTCACGGCGTGCTCACCGGCGTCGCCGAGCAGATCGGCCGGACGCTCACGCAGGGCCGCGGCGCACTGCGGGCCTCGGCACTGAAGCCGCCGCCCGCCGACTGGGCTGAGCTGCCGCTGTACGACGAACCTCACCGGCGCGGCGAGGTGCTCGTCGCCGTGGTGCTCGACGTGCTCATCGACATCTGGTGGACGCGCGTGCAGGCGCTGTTCTCGCGGCTGGGGTCGAAGGCGAAGGACGTCACGGTCGACCGCGCCCGTGCCGCCGAAGAGGGTGTGAAGGCGGCATCCCAGCTGCTCACCATGCTCATCCGCGGGCTCGACTACCTGCCTCCCGTCGAGTTCGAGTTCACTGATCTGCTGGATGCCGTCCTGCTGGCGGACGCCGAGGTCGTGCCCGACGACGACCTGGGCTACCGCGACATGCTGTCGAGCAGATTCGAGGCCGCCGGCATCCACCGTCCCGACCGGAACGCCGACGTCCTCGAGGCGGAGCTGGCTCCCCGCTACCTCGGCATCAACTACGCGAGCCTGCGCAGCGACCGCGACGAGGTGTTCCGGTTCCTGTGGCAGAACGCGCCACGGCTGGGCATCAGCACCCGCTTCTACACGATCGTGGAATCGGTGCTGCCGACGCAGCGCATCGGCCCCGACGGGCTCATCGTGCCCGAGTCGGTCGCCACCTACGTCCAGATGGTCGACATGTCGGCGGGCGAGTTCGCCCGCGAATCCGAGCTTCCGCTCCCCGACGGCATCGACCACGACACCACCGTGCAGTTCTTCGGCGGCGGAACCCTGGTCTTCGACCAGTTCGGCCGCCTCAAACTGCACGTCTACAAGCGCATCGACGACTGGCGACGCCAGGTGCGGCGACTCGCATACCTCGACAGCACGGGCCGGCGCGACACCAAAGGCCGGCTCGGGTTCTCGGAGGGCCGTTCGCGCGGGCAGGCATTCGCCGCGCTCCACAGCACCGATCTCAGCTCCGGGGAGGCATGGTGAGCACTCCGGTCCGCGTCCGCGTCCGCATGTACCAGGTCGGGTTCGGCGACTGCCTCCTGATCTCGGTGGAGTACGACGAGCCCCTCGCCGACGGCCGCGCCGAACGCCACCTCCTGATCGACTACGGCACCAGCCATTCACCGCGCAAGGGCTTCACGCGCGGTCGCATGGCCGACGTCGCGGCGCTCATCGAGCAGCACACCCATGGCGTGCTCGACGTGCTCGCCGTCACCCACCGTCACCGCGACCATGTGCGCGGCTTCGAGGTCGACGCCGGGGCCGAGATTCTGCGCCGGCTCGCGCCGAAGGTCGTGCTGCGCTCCTGGACCGAGGATCCTCGCCTGGCGCCGGATGCCGCCGGCCCTGCGGGCGGGGCGGCCCTGGCCGCGGCGGCCCTGGGCGGTGCGGCGCCGGCCGCGGCGGCCCCGACGTCGGCGGACGGCGCCGTGGGACCGGCATCCCTTCGCTACGCGCGACTGCTCGGCACGGCCCAGGAGCATGCCGGGGCGCTCGCCGGCCTCGCCGCGCACGACAAGCTGGTCGCGGCGGCCGCCGAGGAGCAGCTGAAGAACGCCGACGCGGTCGCGCTACTCGACGAACTGTCGGGCGACCACCGCGGGCGCTACCTGTACGCGGGGGCCGATGCCGGCATCGCGGACGTGATCCCCGGGCTGGTGACGACGGTGCTCGGTCCGCCGACCCCCGATCAGGAGCCCGGCGTCAGACGTCAGGCCGCCGACAGCGATGAGTACTGGCTCACGGCACTGGACGCGTCGCTCGCGCTGTCGACGTCCGTCGCGGCCGCGGAGGCCGGTGAAGCAGCCGAGGCAGGGGACGGGGAGCGGCCCCGCACCATGCCGGTCGGTCCCGGTCCGGTGCGGTGGCTGATCGACAACCTCACGGCCCAGCGCACGCACTCCCTGCTGCGCCTGGTGCGCAACCTCGACGACGCCCTCAACAACACCAGCCTGCTGCTGCTGTTCGAGATCGGCGGCCTGTCGCTGCTGTTCCCCGGCGACGCGCAGATCGAGAACTGGCAGCACACGCTCAAGCGGTTCGCCAAGGAGCCGGAGCTGCGCGACAAGCTCGCCACGATCGACCTGTACAAGGTCGGTCACCACGGCAGCCGCAACGCGACCCCGCGCACGCTGTGGAGCCTGTGGAAGGACCGCCCCGACGCGATGCCGCGTCTGACCGCGCTCATGTCGACGCGCAGCGGCGTGCACGGCAAGGCGGTGGACACCGCGGTGCCGCAGGACAACCTGGTGACCGCGTTGAAAGAGGTCGCCGACGTGCTTTCCAGCGACGACGACGCGCACGCGGCCGCCGTCTACCTGGAGGTCGAGGCCGACGTCGCCACCGGCGGCCCGTTCCGCCTGGTGCCGGCGCAGCCCTGACCGCGACGAGGGATGCCGCCGCGCGAAGCCTGCGCGGCGGCATCCCCCCTCCCGGCCTCAGTCGGCGAGCGCCTCGACCGGGGCGACCCGCGTGGCCAGGCGCGTCGGCACGACGGCGGCCACGAGTGTGAGCACCGCGGTCGCGACGACGATGATCGCCACGGGGATCCACGGCACCGCCGGTGCCACGAGCGTCGGCGACGACCACGACGGCGGCACCGCGACCGACCCGAGCAGTGACTGCGCGCCGGCCCAGCCGTACGCGATGCCGAGCACGAGCCCGGTCACGGTGGCGGCGATCGTGATGTGCGCCGCCTCCAGCAGCACCATGCGGCGCACCTGACCCGTCGACACGCCCAGGGCGCGCAGCAGGCCGAGCTCGCGGCGACGCTGGACGACGCCGATCGTGAGCAGATTGACCAGGCCCACGGCCGCGATCACCGCCGCGACCGCGACGAGCCCCATCATGATGGCGGCGAACGTGTCGATCAGCGTCGTCATCTCGACCGGAGCCTCGCCGTCACCCGACGCGATCATCACGGCCTTCACGGTCTCCAGCGCGACGGCGAACATGGTCACCAGCGTGACGCCCATGACCACGCCGATCGCCATGCGGCTGGAGCGCTCGGGGTAGCGCAGCGCATTTTCGGCCGCCAGGCGGGCGGTCGCCGACCGCCCGAATGCACGGCCCACGAGCCGCAGCACGGGCGGCATGACCAGGGTCGCGCCGAGGGCGAGCCCGGTGAACGAGAAGATCCCGCCGAAGAACGCCACGATCACGCCCAGCGGCGACACCAGACCCAGCACGATGCCGCCCGCCAGCAGAGCCCCGCCGACCGCGAAGAGCGTGATGGCGACGCCGTTGCGCCCGCCCCGACGGGCGACCGCATCGTGCGGGGCCTCGACCGAGCCGCCGAGCGCCTGCAGCGGCGTCACCGTCAGCACGCGCCGCGACCCGGCCCACGCGGCGGCCCACGTCGTGAGCGCCACCACGACCGCCGGGATCACGAGCGCCGGCTGCACGACGGCGTAGGAGACGCCGTCGAGCCCGAGCAGTTGCGTGGCCAGCACGACGCCCGCCCACGACACCAGTGTGCCGCCGACGAGTCCGACGGCCGCGCCGATCACGCCCACGATGAGCCCCTGCCGTGCGACCTCCTCGCGCTGCGACCGCGCGGACGCGCCGATCAGACGCAGCAGTGCGATGCGCCGCGTGCGGCCGGCGATGACGGTGGCGAAGGTGTTGGCCGTCACGATCGACGCGACGTACACGGCGACGCCGATGAGCAGGAAGCCCATGATCGCGAGCACGATCGCCAGCGTCCCGCTGTCGCCGATGTACGGATCCGCCCGGAGCATCGCCGCGATGAACCCGGTGGCGCTCAGCAGGATCGCGCCGAACGCGCTCGAGATCGCCGCGACCAGGATGCTCCCGCCCATGCCCCGCTCGCGCAGCCACGGCAGCGGTGGGGTGCGCTGGAGAGGGGTGGATGCCGCGGCCCGCGGCATCCGGTCGACCGGGGTCTCTGTCACGGCGCTCACGACGCCACCTGCGCGACCGGGACGGCCGTAGTGGGCGCAGCGGTGCCGAGCTCGGAGGCCAGCATGTACGCCGAGATCTCTTCGGCGCTCTGGCGCGGCTTATCGGCCACGATGCGTCCGTCGCCGAGGAACAGCACGCGGTCGGCGTGCGACGCGGCCACCGGATCGTGCGTCACCATCGCGATCGACTGGCCGTGCTCGCGCGTCGCCGCGGCCAGGAGCGCGAGCACCTCGCGTCCTGACCGGGAGTCGAGGTTGCCGGTGGGCTCGTCGGCGAACACCAGGTCAGGCGCGGTCGCCAGCGCCCGCGCGATCGCGACGCGCTGCTGCTGCCCTCCCGACAGCTGGTGCGGCCGGTGTCCGAGCCGCGCCGTCAGGCCCAGGCGCTCGACCAGTCCGTCGATGCGGGCGCGCTCCAGGGCGGTCGGCCGCCGGCCGTCGAGGTCGAACGGCAGCATGATGTTGCCGAGGGCGTCGAGGGTGGGCACGAGGTTGAACGCCTGGAACACGAAGCCGACCCGGCGACGGCGCAGGATCGTGAGCTCGAGGTCCGAGAGACCCGTGATGTCGGTGTCGCCGATCCACGCGCGCCCCGAGGTCGGCGCGTCCAGCCCCGCCATGATGTGCATGAGCGTCGACTTGCCCGAGCCCGACGGGCCCATGATCGCGGTGAACTCGCCGCGGCGGATGCCGACGCTCACCCCGTCGAGCGCGTGGACCGTGCTCTCGCCGGTGCCGTAGGTCTTGGTGAGCTGCTGCACCCGGGCGGCCAGGCCCAGGTCGGTCGATGAGAGTTCCATGCCTACGACGGTATGGACGACCCGGGCCTGCGCGCGTCGGCCGGGAGAGGCATCCCGCTACATCGCGAGGATGATCCCACCCGGTTCGTTGAGCGGAGCGAGGAACGAGACCCTCCCCCGCCGGTCGTTGAGCGAAGCGAGGAACCAGACCCTCCCCCGCCGGTCGCTGAGCGAATCCAAGACGAGCCCCTCCCCCGCCGGTCGTTGAGCGGAGCGAGGAACGAGCGCAGACGAAACGCGGTGAGCGGCACTCGAGAATCCGGCCCGACGCAAACGTCGCCGAAGCGGCCGCGCCCCGAGAGCGGCTCACCGCGTTTCGTCTCGCTCCGCTCGCTCAACGACCGGGAGGGAGCAGAAGAGTCGCTCAGCCGTTCGCGAGCGCGTCGGCCACGCCCTGGTGCAGCGCTTCGTGCTCGTGGGGCAGCAGCTCCTCGTCGCCGCGGAACTCGTAGGGCATGCCGCTGCCGGTCTCGATGAGGGCCTTGAGGCTGTGGTTCACGAACAGGTTCCACGCGTTGGCGCAGGTGTCGTAGCAGGGCACGTCGGTTGCCAGGCCCTCGTGCGTGAACGCCACCGTCGCCCCTTCGTCCGAGGGGGCGATCTCGAAGCGCACCGTGGTGCCGTTCCACTCCTGGTGGTCGTCGACGAAGTCCAGGTAGCTGCCCGTCACGAACCACTCGACCAGGCGACCGGGTTCGAGCGCCGCGATCCGGAAGCCGGAGTAGTGCAGCCCGGGCACGACGTAGACGAACTCGTCGCCCACCGCGGTCGTGGTGCCGGTGATGCGCCCCCACCAGCGTGCGACGTCGTTGATCGCGTCGAACGCCTGCTGCGGCGATCCCGAGACGGTGATCGTGGTGGTGTAGTCCTCCGACATGGTGCACTCCTTCACAAACGAACTTGCGTGATGAAAGCGAGGGTAGACCCGCACGCTTTCATCACGCAAGCGCTGCGTCAGGATTCCGGAGACGCCGCCTCGTCCGAGGTCAGCAGGATCACGTTGCCGTCGGGGTCCTCGACGATGGCCGCGTACGGCCCGCCGGTCTGCGTGGGAGGCATGCGCCTGACATAGCCGGCCTCGACGAGCTCGGCCCAGCGAGCGTCGACGACGGCATCCTCCCCCACATAGAACTCGAGCATCTGCGAGTACCCGCCGCCCGTCGGACGCGACCAGGTCGGGTCGTACACCGACGCGAACGACGTCGTGATGAGCAGCGTGACGCCGCTGCCCATCCGGTGCGCGACGACGGGGCGCCCGCCGGGCGCGACCTCCGGGACGTCGAGCCCCAGCCGCCGGTAGAAGCGGATGGATGCCGTCAGGTCGGCCACCTCGAGCACGACCATGCTCAGCTGCAGTTCCATGGCCCGATCCTGGCCCATGCCGCCGACACCCGGCTAGGCGAGCCCGTGCTCGCAGGGAGTGGGGGCGCCGCTCTTGCAATGCAAGGTAGTGGCGAATTAGCATGCGGACCATGCGATTCATCACCTATCTCCCCCATCGCACCGGCGCCCAGCTCGCCTGTGTCCTCCCGCCCCACACGGGCGCTTGGGGACGGTGATCTCGCATGAGAACCCCGCTCGTGCGCCCTTCTGCCGACCGGTACATCGCGGGCGTGTGCGCGGCCGTCGCGAACGCATTGGGGCTAAGCCCGTTCAATGTCCGCGTGGCAACGGTGATCGGGAGCGTGTTCTCGTTCGGGCTCGTCGCAGGCATCTACATCGTGCTGTGGATAGCCCTGCCGAGTCAGACGACACGAGTCGGTAGTCGCTAGAAGCCGTCGACGGAAAGACGAGCCCGAACGAGGGCCCGCACCAGCAGCCAGACGCCGATGATCGCGTTGGTGACCGCGAGCACGATGGCCGCATTGGACAGGACGGCCGGCAGGAGCGTGAACCACGGGTTGCCGCCGGCCGCCGCCGCGCCCGGGTAGCCCGCCACCGCGAAGAAAGCAGCGACGAGCACAGTCATCCCGAGTGGGAATGCCACGGCGACGACCTTCTCCCAGCGTCGCCAGACTGGCGACACGCTAGCCAGGACATAACCGAACGCCCACCCGACGAGCGGCACAAGGAACGCGCCAACCGCGAGAACCACCGCGGCCACGATCGCGTAGATCCGCGAACCGAGGATAGACCGTCGCCTCGCGGAGGATGATGGCACCGGCTCGTCTTCGTCGGCCGCCTGCGCGGCAATGAAACGCGCGTCGCCCAACTGAACAATGCGATCGCGTGCATCATCGGGCGACAGCGACAGTAACTCCTCCTCGAGGCCGCCGCGGATCTCGTCGGCAACATCGGGTGCCACATGAGCGAGTGCACTATCGAGCTCGCGCAAGTAGGCAGCGACTTCGGGCGAGGTCTCAGTGTGTGCCACCGTTCTCCTCCTCTATGAGCGATGAAACCGTGGAGATGAATGTCGGCCACTGTGACCTGAAGGCGGCCAGGCGCGCCAGACCCGCAGGGGTGGGTCGATAGTACTTCCGCGTCGGCCCGGCGTCCGAAGGCTGTTCGAACGCGACAATGAGCCCGCCGTCGCGCAGCCGGCCGAGCAAAGGATAGAGGGTGCCGATTCCGGCGATGACGCCCGGGCCGGACAGTGCGTCTGCGAGCTGCCACCCATACATGGGCTGCCGCTCGAGCAGTCCCAGGATGCAGTACTCGACCACACCCTTACGCAACTGCGCGCCGACGTCCACTGCCACAGGCTAAGGCTAGATTGCGGACAAGATACAGCTATGCGAGGTCGTGCTCGAACGCGAAGACCACCAGCTGCACGCGGTCTCGCAGGCCCAGCTTCGTGAGGATGCGGCTGATGTGGGTCTTGACGGTGGCCTCCGACAAGAACTCCCGCGCGGCGATCTCGGCGTTCGACAGGCCCCGCGCCGCCAGCGCGAAGATCTCGCGCTCCCGCTCGGTCAGGTCGAGATAGGCGGCCGGGACCGGCCGGGGTGCGGCATCCGCGAACCTCTCGAACAGTTCGCGAGTGGCGGATGCCGCGATCACGGCGGATCCGGAATGCACGGTGCGGATCGCCGCCAGCAGGAACTCGGGGTCGGCGTCCTTGAGCAGGAACCCGCTCGCGCCCTGCCGGATCGCGCGCGCTGCGGCCTCGTCGAGGTCGAACGTCGTGAGCATCACGATGCGCGGGGGCTCGGCATCGGACAGCAGCTCTGCGGTCGCCGCGAGGCCGTCCATGACCGGCATCCGGATGTCCATGAGCACGACGTCGGGTGCGCTCGCGCGCACCATCGCGACGCCCTCCCGCCCGTCGGCCGCCTCGCCGACGACCTCGAGGTCGGGCTGCGAGTCGATGAGCATGCGGATGCCGGCACGGAAGAGCGCCTGGTCGTCGACGAGCGCGACGCGGATCATGCGGGTCCTCCGATCGGGATGACGGATCGGACGACGAAGTCGCCGCCCTCAGCCCCGGCATCGAGGCGGCCGCCGGCGAGCTGCGCGCGTTCGCGCATGCCGATGACGCCGTGCCCGGGACGTCCGTCCGCGGTGGCGGCCGCAGCGGCGTTGCGCACCGACAGCTCGACGCGGTCGGGCAGCCATGACAGCCGGACGTCGACGGCCCCGCCGGGGGCGCCATGGCGCAGCGCGTTGGTGAGCGCCTCCTGCATGATGCGGTAGACCGCCAGCTGCACGGCCGCGGGAGGCTCCCCGGGTGGCGCCGGATCCACGTCGACCCGCAGCGGCACACCGGCCGCCCGCACCTGGGCGTACACCTCCTCCAGGTCGGCGATGGTCGGCTGCGGACCGTCGCCCTGGCGATGGCGCAGCTGGCCCAGCAGCAGCCGCACATCGGCGAGCGCCGACCGGGCGGTGGTCGAGATCGTGACGAGCGCCTCGGTGGCGACCGCAGGATCGGATGCCGCCGCGTAGCGCGCCCCGTCGGCCTGCGCGATCACGACGGCGAGCGAGTGCGCGACGACATCGTGCATGTCGCGGGCGATGCGCACGCGCTCCTGCTCGGCCGCCGTCTCGGCCTCGGCGCGCTGCTGCGCCTCGCTGTTCTCGCGCGCACGGACCGCGGAGCGCACCAGCGCGCCGATGGTCCACGACAGCCCGAGCGCGAACGCGGCGGCCACGAGCATCACCAGGGCGAGCGGCAGTGTCTGCCACGACAGCCCGCCGCCCGCGAAGGCGGGGCCGGCGAACAGGTACACCGTGATCACCAGGGCGCCGACGAGCGCCGACGCGAACCCCGCCCAGTACACCGGGCGGGAGCCGTACGCCGCGGTGGCGTAGAGCACGCCGAAGATGGCCAGATCGCTGAAGCTCGGCGGGCGCCCGAGGCCCATCTGCACGAGCGCGCCCGCCCACGCGAGCCCCAGCGCAACGGGCGGCGACAGCCGACGCACCGCCAGCGAAGACGCGAACAGCGCCGCGATCACCGCGGCGAACAGGAGGTGACCGAACGAGCCGAACCGGTACTCGAGCCCGAACGCGCCGGCCGCGAGCACCGTCTCGACCGGCCACGCGATCACGAAGAACACGAGCGCGGTCGAGCAGTCGACGACGAGCTGGTACGTCTTCAGGCGGCGGAACACCGTCTCACGGTACGGGAGGAACGGCCGCCGCGGCATCCGTCGCAGGCTGTAAACCGCGGGCCGCGGCATCCCTCGCCCGATGTATGCGCGCCGACGCCCCGACGGCTGGAAAGGTCTGCTGGACCCACCATTGCGCCGCACCCGGTGAGGCTTTACTGTCGCGTCACAGGCCGAAACCGACGGGAAACGTCGAGTCGACAGGATCGGGGAGCAGGGGTGCTCCTCCGGTCGGACCCGTCGGTCCTCCACCCGAGGGACCAGAGCGAGCACTGCCCCGCTCAGGAACGGAGAGACGAATGACGACGGTACGCGCGGCGATCTCGCAGACCACCTGGACGGGCGACAAGCAGTCGATGCTCGACAAGCACGAGGGCTTCGCGAGGGATGCCGCGGCCCAGGGCGCGCAGGTGGTGTGCTTCCAGGAGCTGTTCTACGGCCCGTACTTCGGGATCACGCAGGACAAGAAGTACTACCGCTTCGCGGAGCCGGCCGACGGCCCCATCGTGCAGCGGTTCGCGGCGCTCGCCAAGGAGCTCGGCAGCGTGATGGTGCTGCCGATCTACGAGGAGGCCGAGACCGGCGTGTACTACAACACGGCGGTGCTGGTCGACGCGGACGGCACGATCCTCGGCAAGTACCGCAAGCACCATCTGCCGCACCTGGACCGGTTCTGGGAGAAGTTCTACTTCCGGCCAGGCAACCTCGGGTACCCCGTGTTCGAGACGGCGGTCGGACGGGTCGGCATGTACATCTGCTACGACCGGCACTTCCCCGAGGGGTGGCGCGAGCTGGGCCTGAACGACGCCCACATCGTCTTCAACCCGAACGCGACCAAGCCGGGGCTCTCGAACCGGCTGTGGGAGGTCGAGGGTCCGGCGGCGGCAGTCGCGAACGGCTACTTCGTGCTGCAGCCCAACCGGGTCGGACGAGAGGACAACGAGTACGGCGACCTCGCCGTCGACTTCTACGGAACGAGCCAGGTGATCGACCCGCGCGGGAACTTCGTCGGCGAGCGCGGCTCGGGCGAGCACGAGGAGCTGCTGGTGCGCGACCTCGACCTCGACATGGTGCGCGAGATGCGCGACGACTGGCAGTTCTACCGCGACCGCCGGCCCGACTCGTACACGCGGATCGCGCAGGCGTGAGGAGACCGACATGACCACCACACTCATCAGGGGCGGCACCGTCGTCTCGGCGACCGGCCGCGGTGAGGCCGACGTGCTCATCGACGGCGAGACCATCGCGGCGGTGCTCGCGCCCGGCTCGCAGCTGCTCGGCACCGACGTCGCGGCATCCGTCGACACCGTCATCGACGCGACCGGCAAGTACGTGATCCCGGGCGGCATCGACGCCCACACGCATATGGAGCTGCCCTTCGGCGGCACGAACGCGTCCGACACCTTCGAGACGGGCACCCGCGCGGCGGCGTGGGGCGGCACCACGTCGATCATCGACTTCGCGGTGCAGCGCTACGGCGAGCGCGTGCAGGACGGCCTGGCCGCGTGGCACGAGAAGGCCGCGGGCAATTGCGCGATCGACTACGGCTTCCATCAGATCGTCGGCGGCGTCGACGACGACTCGCTCGCGGCGATGCGCGGGCTCGTCGACGAGGGGATCACGAGCTTCAAGCTCTTCATGGCCTATCCGGGCGTCTTCTACTCCGACGACGCCCAGGTGCTCAAGGCCATGCAGGTCTCGCACGACACCGGCCTGCTCACAATGATGCACGCCGAGAACGGTCCGGCGATCGACGTGCTGGCGGCGCAGCTGGCGGATGCCGGCAAGAAGGCGCCGTACTACCACGGCATCGCCCGCGCCTGGCAGATGGAGGAGGAGGCCACGCACCGCGCCATCATGCTCGCCAACCTCACCGGCGCCCCGTTGTACGTCGTGCACGTGAGCGCCAAGCAGGCCGTCGACCAGCTGGCGTGGGCCCGCGACCAGGGCTGGAACGTGTTCGGCGAGACGTGCCCGCAGTACCTGTACCTGTCGCTGGAGGAGCAGCTCGGCGCTTTCAGCGAGGAGTGGGGGCAGTTCGAGGGGGCCAAGTGGGTGTGCTCGACGCCGCTGCGCAGCCGCCAGGAGGGTCACCAGCACCACATGTGGCAGGCGCTGCGGACCAACGACATCCAGATGGTGTCGACCGACCACTGCCCGTTCTGCATGAAGGGCCAGAAGGACCTCGGCCTCGACGACTTCCGCGCCATTCCCAACGGCATCGGCTCGGTCGAGCACCGCATGGACCTCATGTACCAGGGGGTCGTCACCGGCAAGATCACGCTGGAGCGGTGGGTCGAGCTCACCAGCACGACGCCCGCGCGCATGTTCGGCCTCTACGGCCGCAAGGGCGTGATCCAGCCGGGCGCCGACGGCGACGTCGTGGTCTACGACCCGAACGGCCACACCTCGATCGGGTACGGCGAGGGCCGCACGCACCACATGAACATGGACCACTCCGCATGGGAGGGCTTCGAGATCGACGGCCACGTCGACACCGTGGTCTCGCGCGGCAAGGTCGTCGTCGACGGCGGCACCTATCTCGGCACGAAGGGCGACGGCCGGTTCCTCAAGCGCGGTCTGTCGCAGTACCTCATCTGACAGCACCCGGTTCCTGAGCCTGCACCGGGAGCTGAACTTGTCGAAGCACCCTTCGACAAGCTCAGGGACCGAGCACAGGCCCCGCGGCCGGAGAAACGGAGCACAGCATGGACTTCGGTGTCGTCCTGCAGACCAACCCGCCCGCGGCTCGCACCGTGCAGCTCGCCACGCTCGCCGAGGCGCACGGCTTCAGCCACGTGTGGACGTTCGACTCGCACCTGCTGTGGGAGGAGCCGTACGTCATCCACTCGGCGATCCTCGGCGCCACGAAGCGGGTCGTCGTCGGCCCGTTCGTGACGAACCCGGCGACCCGGGACTGGACGGTCACGGCATCCGTGTTCGCCACGCTCAACGAGATGTACGGCAATCGCACGATCTGCGGCATCGGGCGCGGTGACTCGGCGGTGCGGGTGACGAACGGTGCGCCGACCACGATGGCCGAGCTGCGCGAGTCGATCCACGTCATCCGCGAGCTCGCCAACTCGCGGCCGGTGCAGTACAAGGGCGCCACGCTGCAGTTCCCGTGGAGCCGCGGCTCGCAGCTGGACGTGTGGGTCGCCGCCTACGGTCCGATGGCGCTCAAACTCACCGGCGAGGTCGCCGACGGGTACATCCTGCAGCTCGCGGACCTCGACATCGCCGCGTGGATGATCAAGACGGTGAAGGATGCCGCGGCCGCCGCCGGCCGCGACCCCGAGTCCCTGGCTTTCTGCGTCGCGGCGCCGATGTACATCGGCGACGACTGGCAGCACATGCGCGACCAGTGCCGGTGGTTCGGAGGCATGGTCGGCAATCATGTCGCCGACATCGTCGCGAAGTACGGCGCCCCTTCGACAGGCTCAGGGACCGGTGCCGTCCCGAAAGCGCTGACGGAGTACATCGCAGGCCGAACCGGCTACGACTACAACACGCACGGCAGGGCCGAGAACGACCACGTCGACTTCGTGCCCGACGACATCGTGGACCGGTTCTGCATCCTGGGACCGGCATCCGATCACATCGCGAAGCTCGAGGCGCTGCGCGACCTCGGGGTCACGCAGTTCGCCGGCTATCTGCAGCACGACAACAAGGAAGAGACGATGCGGGTCTACGGCGAGACTGTCATCCCGGCCCTGCAGACCCCTCTGACGGCGAAGGCCTGAACCGTGACGGCGGCGCGCGCATGAGGGCTGTGGGGTGGTCGGCGCGTCGGCAGGGTGAGGTGCGCGGGTGGATCGCGGCGGGCTGGGGTGCGCTGGGCGTGCTGGCGGTCCTGGTGCTGTGGGAGCTGTACAAGTTCATCGGGCCGGCCGAGGGCGTGGTGGTCTTCGCAGTGCAGGGGCAGGCCGGGTCGGGCGTCATGATCCTGCCGCGCACGCACGACCGGGCGATGCCGCACGTGTGGGACATGGTGGCGCGCCTGTTCGCGCCCACGAGCGGCGGCGACACGCCTCCGCTGTGGGTGTCCGTCGCCGGCGCGGCGCTGGTGACGCTGGGGATCGCGGCGATCGGGTGGCTCATCGGCGTGATGGTCGGCGCCGCGCTCGGACTCGTCATGCAGCGCTGGCAGCTGCTGGAGTGGGGCCTGCTCCCCTGGATCGTCGTCAGCCAGATCGTGCCGCTCATCGCCTTCGCGCCGGTCGTCAACGCGATCGGCAACCAGATCGACCGCGGCGGCGGCACGTGGCCGCAATGGCTGTCGGTCGCGGTCATCGCCTCGTACCTCGCCTTCTTCCCCGTCGCGATCGGCATGCTCCGCGGCCTGGCCTCGCCCGACCGCATCCACCTGGACCTCATGCGCAGCTACGCGGCCGGCTATTGGCCCACGCTCCTGCGGCTGCGCCTGCCCGCGGCGGTGCCGCACCTGCTGCCGGCGCTGCGGCTCGCCGCCGCGAACGCCGTGCTCGGCGCGGTGGTGGCCGAGGTGTCGATCGGCATGCGCGGCGGGATCGGCCGCATGCTCATCCAGCTCGCGGGTCAGGCTTCCAGCGACCCGGCCGCGCCGTGGGGGCCGACCTTCGGCTCGATCGCGCTCGGGCTCATCGCCGCCGGCTCCGTCGCCCTCATCGGGCTCGGGCTGGCCAACTACCGCAGAGGAGAGGCGGCATGACCCAGGATCGGTCGTTGAGCGAGCGAGGGACGAGCCCGGCGAAACGCGCGGCGGCGACCCCATCGGCCCTCGCCGTGCGCGCGGCGGGCGTGAGCAAGGTGTTCGCGACGAAGACCGGCGATGTTCCCGCCCTGTCGGAGGTCGATCTGGAAGTCGCGGCGGGTGAGTTCGTGGCCCTCATCGGACCGTCCGGGTGCGGCAAGTCGACGCTGCTGCGTCTGATCGCCGATCTCGACCAGGCGACGACGGGCACGCTGGAGATCTTCGGCAAGCCGGCCAAGCGCGCCCGCGCCGACCAGGACTACGGCATCGCGTTCCAGCAGGCCGGGCTGCTCCCCTGGCGCACGGTGGGCGCGAACATGTCGCTCCCCCTCGAGCTGCACGGCACGGGCAAAGCCGAGCGCGTGGCGCGTGTCGCCGAGCTGGCCGAGCTCGTGGGCCTCACCGACTTCATCGATCGCTACCCCGATCAGCTGTCGGGCGGCATGCAGCAGCGGGTCGCCATCGCCCGGGCTCTCGCCGCGCGACCGAAGCTGCTGCTCATGGACGAGCCATTCGGCGCGCTCGACGAGATGACGCGGGAGCGGCTGCAGACCGAGCTCACCCGCATCGCCGCCGAGACGGCTGCCGCCGTCGTTTTCGTCACGCACTCGATCCCCGAGGCGGTGTTCCTATCGGACCGCGTGGTCGTGATGAGCCCGCGACCCGGACGCATCACCGACGTGATCGACATCGGCCTGGGCGAGCATCGCGACGAGGCGCTGCGCGAGTCGCCGGAGTTCTTCGACCGCGTCACCGCGGTGCGCGAGGCCTTGCACGGCTCGCCGGTCACGAGGGCGGGCGAATCATGACGGATGCCGCCACCGCCGCCCTTCCCGGCCCGAGCCCCACGATCGTGCGAGGCTCAGGATCCGCCCCCGGCCAACGCCGGCTCCCCGGATGGCTGCGGTGGGTCGCGCCGCTCGTCGTCGGAGCGCTCATCGTGCTCGCGTGGTGGTTCTGGGTCGACGTGCTCGGCACCGCGCCCCGCATGCTCCCGAGCCCGTTCGCGATCCTGGAGGAGTTCGTGCGGCGATGGCCGATCATCGCGCAGGACATGGCGATCACCGCCACCAACGCCCTCATCGGCCTGGTGATCGGGTCGCTGCTCGCGATGCTGTTCGCCGGGCTCGCCGCCGCGGCCCGGCCGCTGGACGGCATGCTCGCGCCGCTCGTGTCGGCGCTTGCCGTCATTCCGATCGTCGCGATCACGCCGATCCTGAACACGATGTTCGGCGCGTCGAGCCAGTTCGGCCGCCAGGCGGTCGCGACGATCGCGGCGTTCATCCCGGTGTTCGTCAATGTGCTGCGGGGGCTCCGGCAGACGCGCCCGGTGCACCGCGACGTGCTGCGCGCGTCGGCGGCATCCGGATGGCAGACGTTCCGGATGCTGACCCTCCCCACCGCCCTCCCCTACCTCATGACGGGCTTGCGCATCGCGAGCTCGCTCGCCGTCATCGCCGCGCTCGTCGCCGAGTACTTCGGCGGGCCCGCCGACGGCATCGGCACCGCGATCGCGACCTACGCGAAGTCCGGACGCGCCACCCTGGCGTGGGCGTACGTGCTGGGCGGCATCCTCATCGGTCTCGTGTTCTACCTCGTGACCTCGCTCCTGGAGCGACTCGCCACGAGGCGGTCGCCGGTCTGACCCGCCCCTCCGGTCGGTGAGCCTGTCGAACCACAACCACCGAAAAGCAGCACCACACGAAAGGAACGCACATGACACAGCAGCATTCGCGAGGCCCAGGCATGCGCCGAGGTCTCTTCGCGGCATCCGTCTTCACTGTCGCCGCCCTCGCACTGGCCGCATGTTCCGGGTCGCCTGACGCGTCCGACAGCGGCAGCGGCGACGACTTCGACCCGATCACGTCGCTCAAGCTGCAGCTGCAGTGGCTGCCGCAGGCCCAGTTCGCCGGCTACTACGTCGCGCAGGAGAAGGGCTACTTCAAGGACGAGGGTTTCGATGACGTCGAGATCATCCCGTCCGGCGGCGACATCGTCCCGCAGGATGCCCTCGTCGACGGCGACGTCGACTTCGCGATCGCGTGGGTCCCCAAGGTGCTCGGCACACTCGAGGCCACCGGCGTCGAGCTGACCGACATCGCGCAGGTGTTCCAGAAGTCCGGCACCCTGCAGGTGTCGTGGAAGGGCGACGGCATCACCTCGGTCGCGGACTTCGAGGGCAAGCGCATCGGCTCGTGGGGCTTCGGCAACGAGTGGGAGATCTTCGCCGCCATGGCGGCCGAGGACCTCGACTCGACCACGGTCTCGATCACGACGCAGGACTTCTCGATGAACGCGCTGCTGGACCGCGACGTCGACGCGGCGCAGGCGATGACGTACAACGAGTGGGCGCAGATCCTCGAGGTCAAGAACCCCGACACCGGGCAGCTCTACCAGCCCGAGGACTTCGATGTCGTGTCGTATGAAGACACCGAGGGCGCCATGCTGCAGGACGCGGTGTGGGCCGACACGCAGCGCCTCAAGGACGACCCGGCATACGCCGATGCCGCGGTCCGGTTCCTCAAGGCGATCACCAAGGGGTGGGTGTACGCGCGCGACAACGCCGAGGAATCGGCGTCGATCGTCTACGACATCGCCTCCACCGCCGAAGCCGCCTTCCCGGTCGGCCCGGTGCACCAGCAGTGGATGATGAACGAGGTCAACAAGCTGATCTGGACCGGAGCCGACTTCGGCCTGATCGACAAGGCCGCGTGGGACAAGACCGTCGACGGCGCCCTGTCGGCCAAGAACCAGGACGACCTCGAGCTCATCACGACCGAGCCCGCCGACAGCGCGTACTCGAACGAGTACATGCAGCAGGCGCTCGACGCGCTGAAGGACGAGGGCGTCGAGGTGAGCGGCGAGTACACGCCGATCGACGTCGTCCTCACCGAGGGCGGCCAGTAGCGCATCCGGTCGTTGAGCGAGCGAAGCGAGACGAAACGCATCGAGGGACGAGCAACGGCCGTCCGTGCGCTCGCGGCGTTTCGTCTCGCTCGTTCTTCGCTCACTCAACGACCGGGTTCCACCCCTTGACCCGACGACGCAGAACGGGGAACGTTGCGACATGACCGAAGACCTCGACGCCCTCGCGAAGCAGCTCGACCGCGAGCACGTGTTCCACTCCTGGTCGGCGCAGGCCGGGCTCGACCTCCCCGTCATCGCGGGCGGGTCCGGCACGGTGGTGTGGGATCACGCCGGTCACCGCATGCTCGACTTCGCAAGCCAGCTGGTGAACGTCAACATCGGGCACCAGCATCCCGCCGTCGTCGAGGCGATCCGCGCGCAGGCGGCCGAGCTCGCGACCATCGGTCCCGCGACGGCGAACCTCACCCGCGGCCAGGCGGCGCAGCGCATCCTGTCGCACGCCCCGGCGGGCTTCCGCAGGGTGTTCTTCACCAATGGCGGCGCCGACGCGATCGAGAACGCCATCCGCATGGCCCGCCTGCACACCGGCCGTGACACGATCCTGTCGACGTACCGCTCGTACCACGGCAACACCGGGGCCGCGATCGTCGCGACCGGCGACTGGCGGCGCATGCCGAACCAGTACGCGCGCGGGCACGTGCACTTCTTCGGCCCGTACCTGTACCGCACGGAGTTCTGGGCGACGACGCCCGAAGAGGAATGCGAGCGCGCGCTGCACCACCTGGAGCGCGTCATCCAGTCCGAGGGGCCCGGCACGATCGCGGCACTGCTGCTCGAGTCGATCCCCGGCACCGCCGGCATCCTCGTGCCGCCGCCCGGCTACCTCGCCGGCGTCCGTGCGCTGGCCGACAAGTACGGCATCCTGCTGATCCTCGACGAGGTGATGGCGGGCTTCGGACGCACCGGCCGCTGGTTCGCGTTCGACGGCCATGACGTCGTGCCCGACCTCATCACCTTCGCGAAGGGCGTCAACTCCGGCTACGTCCCGGTCGGCGGCGTGATCATCTCGGAACCGATCGCCGCGACCTTCGACGACCGCGTCTTCCCGGGCGGACTCACGTACTCCGGTCATCCGCTGGCCGCGGCATCCATCGTCGCCGCGCTCGACGCGATGCAGAGCGAGGGCATCGTGGAGAACGCGCGGCGCGTGGGAGCGGATGCCATCGGCCCCGGTTTGCGGGCGCTCGCCGAGAAGCACTCGCTGATCGGCGAGGTGCGCGGCGAGGGCGTGTTCTGGGCGCTCGAGCTCGTCGCCGACCGCGGGACGCGCGAGCCCGTCGGCGCCGACGTGATCGGCCGGCTCAAGAAGGAGCTCGTGTCGCGGGGGCTGCTGCCGTTCACCGCCGACAACCGCATCCACGTCGTGCCGCCGTGCGTCGTCACCGACGCGGAGGTGGAGCAGGCGATGGCGATCTACGACGAGGCCTTCACCGCGGTCGGGGGCTGACTCCCCCGCCGCGGCAAGGGTTGCGTCGCGACGGAAGCGGCGCAGACTGGAAGCGCCGCCCTCACGAGGGGCGACGACTCGATGGAGAGGAACACGAATGACCGACACCATCGACCGCACCGAGACGGCGGTCCTGGATCATTGGGTGAACGGCGCACCGTGGGGCGGGGCATCCGATCGCTTCGGCGACGTGTACGACCCTGCGCTGGGCACCGTGCAGAAGCACGTGCGATTCGCCTCGGCCGAAGACGTCGCAGCCGTGGTGGCCGCCGCGTCCGCGGGCTGGGCGCAGTGGCGCGACGCGTCGATCGCGAAGCGCCAGGGTGTGCTGTTCGCGTTCCGCGAGCTGCTCAACGAGCGCAAGGAGGAGCTCGCAGAGATCCTCACCTCGGAGCACGGCAAGGTGCTCTCGGACGCGCGCGGCGAGATCGCCCGCGGCATGGAGGTCGTCGAGTTCGCGTGCGGCGTCGGGCACCTCACCAAGGGGGCCTACTCCGAGAACGTGTCGACCGGCGTCGACGTCTACACGCTGCGGCAGCCGCTCGGCGTCGTGGGCATCATCAGCCCCTTCAACTTTCCGGCGATGGTGCCGCTGTGGTTCTTCTCGATCGCGCTCGCCGCGGGCAACGCGGTCGTGCTGAAGCCGTCCGAGAAGGACCCGACGGCGGCCAACTGGCTCGCAGGCCTGCTTACCGAGGCCGGGCTCCCCGACGGCGTCTTCAACGTCGTGCACGGCGACAAGGAAGCCGTCGACGCGCTCCTGGACCACCCCGACGTGCGGGCGATCTCGTTCGTCGGCTCGACGCCGATCGCCAAGTACGTGTACGAGAAGGCCACGCATGCCGGCAAGCGCGTGCAGGCCCTCGGCGGCGCGAAGAACCACATGCTGGTGCTGCCCGACGCCGACCTCGATCTCGCCGCCGACGCCGCCGTCAACGCCGGCTTCGGATCGGCGGGCGAGCGCTGCATGGCGATCTCGGTCGTGCTCGCGGTGGACTCGGTCGCCGACGCGTTCGTCGCCAAGGTCGCCGAGCGCATGGGCGGGCTGAAGGTCGGCGACGGCCGGCGCGGCACCGACATGGGGCCGCTCATCACCGGCCAGCACCGCGACAAGGTGGCCTCGTACATCGACGTCGCCGGCGCCGACGGCGCCTCGGTCGTCGTCGACGGTCGCGGGATCGAGGTGGACGGCGACGCCAACGGCTTCTGGCTCGGACCGACCCTGCTCGACAACGTCCCGACCTCGTCGTCGGTGTACGGCGACGAGATCTTCGGCCCGGTGCTGTCGGTCGTCCGCGTGTCGGGCTACGAAGAGGGCCTGGGCATCATCAACGCCAGCCGCTACGGCAACGGCACCGCGATCTTCACGAACGACGGCGGCGCCGCCCGGCGCTTCCAGCGCGAGGCGACGATCGGCATGATCGGCATCAACGTGCCGATCCCGGTGCCGGTGGCGTACCACTCGTTCGGCGGCTGGAAGGCCTCGCTCTTCGGCGACGCCAAGGCGTACGGCCCGCACGGCTTCGACTTCTTCACCGCCGAGAAGGCCGTGACCTCGCGCTGGCTCGACCCGTCGCACGGCGGCATCAACCTGGGCTTCCCCCAGCACGACTGACCGCCTCCGGTCGTTGAGCGAGCGACGAAGGAGCGAGACGAAACGCCCGCGCCTTGCGCACGGCTCGGGCGTTTCATCTGCGGGCGCCAGAGCGCCTTCCGCTCAACGACCGAGCGGCAGCAGCGGGCGGTTCTCGTAGAACGTCTGCAGCACGACCGTGGTGCGCGTGTTGACCGATGCGGCCGAACGGATGTCGCGGATCAGGCTCTCGAGGTGCCGGGGCGTGGCGACACGCACCAGCAGCATGTAGCTCGCGTCGCCGGCGATCGAGTGGCACGCCTCGATCTCGGTGAGGTGCTCCAGCAGCTCGGGGGCGTTGTCGGGCTGGGCGGGGTCGAGCGGCGTGATCTCCACGAACGCGGCGAGGGGCTTGCCGACAGCCTCGGGCTCGACGACGGCCCGATACCCGCGGATCACGCCGCTGCTCTCCAGGCGCTTCAACCGGGCTTGCACGGCCGACACCGACAGCCCCGCCTTCTCGGACAGCTGCGCGAGGGTCGCGCGCCCGTCGCGCGAGACCTCTTCGATGATGCTCAAGTCGACAGCGTCTTCCACACATGGAAGAATATCCTGTGGATCCGGCTTCGACCGGAATATTTCCTGTCATTGAGGGATCGGAGGTTCACATGTCCAGCACCGCACTTCACTCCACGAAGGCGATCGTCGGCGAACCCGAGGTCGTCGAGGACGCCGCGCACGCCGAGACGAGCGACGCCTGGCTGCGCCTGAAGGCCGCCGCCACGGCGATCCAGCCCCTCCAGGTCAAGGACGGATCGATTCCGGATGCCGCCGCCCACGGCGACGCGCGCACGTACGTCGCCGAGATCGTGGCCGGCATCCGCGCGCTGGCCCCGGCCTTCCCGCACGACGCCGAGTACCTCGCGGCGTCGGCCCGCGACTTCGAGCGCTGGGCGGACGCCGGGTTCGGCATCCCGGACTTCCTCGACTCGCTGAACGCCTTCCAGCCGCAGCAGCACCGGGTCGACGGCATCCGTCATCTCGTCGTGTTCCCGATGTACACGCAGAACGGGTCGAGCGACCGTCACGTCGAGGCCGTGCTCGTCGAGGTGATCTGGCCCGAGTTCATCGCGCGGCTGGAGGCCGGCGACTACGGCAACAAGCTGTTCGTGTCGCTGCGCTTCGTCGACTTCACGCCCGGGTACGACACCAACAGCGCGGTGCTGTTCCCCGAGACCGTCGCGATGCGCGAGATCCCCGCGTTCACGTGGGGCGCGATCTTCCAGGACCGCGAGGCAGCCCGATACCGCCGTGTCGTGCGCGCCGCCGCCGGGATCACGAAGCTCGACCTGCCCGAGGACGCCGCGCGCATGCTCGACGACCAGCAGCTCACCGAGAAGACGTTCGTGATGTGGGACATCATCCACGACCGCACCCACATGCGCGGCGATCTGCCGTTCGACCCGTTCATGATCAAGCAGCGCATGCCGTACTTCCTGTACTCGCTCGAAGAGCTGCGCTGTGACCTCACGGCGTTCCGCGAGTGCGTCGCGATCGAGAAGCGCCTCACGGCGCGCGTCGATGCGGGCGAGAGCCTGGATGCCACCGAGTCCGAGATGCTCGAGCACGCGAAGCTCGTGCAGTACGCCGTCATCTTCGACCGCATCTTCCGCTTCTCGATCACGGGGTCGCGCGTGCGCAATTACGACGGGCTCGGCGGCCAGCTGCTGTTCGCGTGGCTGCATCAGCGCGACGTGCTGCACTGGACCGACACCGCCCTCGCGTTCGACTGGGACGACGTGCCCGCCGCGGTGGTCGCCCTGGGCGACGCGATCGACGAGCTGTACTGGCGCTCGATCGATCGTCCGAAGACGGCGCACTGGCTCGCGGCGTACGACCTCGTGCGCGGCACGCTGACGCCCAACCCGGCGTCGGCCTGGGCGCGGGGACTGCCCGACGAGACCCTCGCGGGTGCTCCGAAGGGATACACGGATGCCGTCATGGACGACGAGTTCCCGCTGTCGATGTTCTTCGAGGCCCTCGACAAGAAGATGAAGCCCGTCATCGAGTCCACCGCCGGGATCACGGGTGCCGATGCCTGACGGCGAGTCGTCTCTCGCGGCTGCTGGGTCCCGCGAGGAGGGCTTGGCGACCGAGCCTCCCGGCGGCGCCGGCAGGCTCGTGCTGATCGCGGGGGCGACCAGCGTGTCGGGTCTCGCGGCGGCTCGTGTCCTGGCCGAGGCAGGGGCACGTGTGGTCGCCGTCGGCCGGGATTCCAGGCGACTCGACGCGCTCGCCGGGGCTGTGGCAGGCATCCGGACCGAGGTGTGCGATCTCACCGAAGAGGCATCCGTCGCCGCCCTCGCCGAGCGCGTGCACGCCGCCGACGGCCTGGTCGACGGCATCCTGCACCTGGTCGGCGGCTGGCGCGGCGGCGGCGGGCTCGCAGGCCAGACCGACGAGGACTACCGGTTCCTCGAGCGCTCGTTCACGGCGCTGCGCCACGTCAGTCGCAGATTCGACGCCGACCTGCGCGCCTCGGACGCCGGCAGGCTCGCCGTCGTCTCGTCGACGGCGGTCACCCGTCCGCTGGCAGGGAGCGCGAACTACGCGGCGGTCAAGGCCGCCACGGAGGCGTGGGCGCGCGCCGTCGCGCAGGGCTTCGCGAAGAGTGCTCGGGATGCCGGCGAGCCGCTGGCCGCGGCATCCGTCATCTTCCGGGTGAAAGAGCTGACCGGCCTCGAGGAGGCCCTCGCAATCGCGTTCGTCGGACTGTGGGACTCTCCCGCCGACGCCGTCAACGACCGCGTCTTCGACCTCCACGGTTCATAATTCAGTCTGTTCGGGCCGACGCGGTGGTACGACCGCCAGAATCCCGCGGCTGCCGCGTCGGCGTCGACTCTCCCAGACTGAATTGCGAACCACGCACGAGCTAGATTGGACCTCCGTGACCACGATCCACGACCCGAACCTGCGGGGCTTCGCCTCCGACAACTACTCCGGCATCCACCCCGAAGTGCTCGCGGCCATCGCCGCCGCGAACGACGGACATCAGGTCGCCTACGGCGACGACGTGTACACCGAGCGCCTGCAGGAGGTCTTCGCCCGCCACTTCGGCGAGGGCGTCGAGGCCTACCCGGTGTTCAACGGCACTGGCGCAAACGTGGTCGGCCTGCAGTCGATGCTTCCCCGCTGGGGCGCCGTGGTGGCCGCCGGCACCGCGCACATCAACGTCGACGAGGGCGGAGCGCCCGAGCGTGTCGCGGGCATCAAGATCCTGAACGTGCCGACCGACGACGGCAAGCTCACCCCGGAGCTCATCGACCGCGAGGCGTGGGGCTGGGGCGACGAGCACCGCGCGCAGCCGCTCGTCGTGTCGATCACGCAGTCGACCGAGCTCGGCACCCTCTACACGCCCGGCGAGATCGCGGCGATCGCCGACCACGCGCACAGCCTCGGCATGCACGTCCACATGGACGGCTCGCGCATCTCGAACGCGGCGGCCTCGCTCGGCGTGCCGTTCCGGCAGTTCACGCGCGACGCCGGCGTCGACGTGCTGAGCTTCGGCGGCACCAAGAACGGCGCGATGCTCGGCGAGGCCGTCGTCGTGCTGAACCCGGACGCGTCGCAGGGCCTGAAGTTCCTGCGCAAGCTCGACATGCAGCTCGCATCCAAGATGCGCTTCGTGTCGGCCCAGCTGCTCGCTCTGCTCGAGGGCGACCTGTGGCTGCGCAACGCGTCGCACTCCAATGCGATGGCGCAGCGCCTGCGGTCCGGCATCGAGGCGGGCCTTGCCGACGGGTCGATCCAGGGCATCGCGTTCACGCAGCCGACCCAGGCGAACGGCGTCTTCGCGACCCTGCCCGACGGCGTCGCCGACCGACTGCGCTCGTCGTTCCGCTTCTACGACTGGGATGCCGCGAAGAACGAGGTGCGCTGGATGTGCGCCTTCGACACGTCCGAGGACGACATCGACGCGTTCCTCGCCGCGATCGCCCGCGAGACCACCGCGGGCTGAGCCCGAGCGCCTCGGTCGTTGAGCGAGCGAGGAACGGGCACGACCTGGTCGTTCAGCGAGCGAGGAACGAGCGAGACGAAACGCGCCCGACCTCCTGCAAGGTCAGGCCGTTTTCGTCTACGGGCGCCAGAGCGCCCTTCGCTCAACGACCGAGGGTCACTGTCCCGACCCGGTCGTTGAGCGAGCGAGGAACGAGCGAGACGAAACACGCCCGACCTCC
>Ga0160453_100260_pt1 | contig 50668 bp, 35 predicted proteins | sample HID1971K_E6MG_FD_108228 | JGI IMG/M metagenome (GOLD analysis project Ga0160453, IMG submission 108228) | Enriched millipede-associated microbial communities from UW Madison campus, WI, USA - HID1971K_E6 MG | ecosystem: Host-associated > Arthropoda: Insects > Digestive system > Unclassified ...
AGATCATCCTGCACACCGAGAACGGGCTGCTCGGCATGGGGCCGGCACCCGAGCCGGACCGGATCGACCCCGACCTCATCAACGCCGGCAAGCAGCCCGTGACCGCGCTGGCGGGGGCGGCGTACTTCCACCACGCCGACTCATTCGGCATGATGCGGGGTGGCCACCTCGATGTCTGCGTGCTCGGCGCCTTCCAGGTCTCGCAGCGCGGCGACCTGGCCAATTGGTCCACGGGTGCGCCGGGTGCGATCCCCGCCGTCGGCGGCGCCATGGACCTCGCCATCGGCGCGAAGAACGTCTATGTCATGACCGACCTGCTCACCAAGACCGGCGAGTCCAAGCTGGTCGTGGCGTGCACGTATCCGCTGACGGGCGTCGGGTGCGTGACGCGGGTCTACACCGACCACGCGATCTTCGACGTCACGCCCGAAGGCTTCGCGGTGCGCGAGGCGTTCGGCGACAACACCGTCGCCTCGCTCGCCGAGCTCACCGGACTGGAATTCGTGGTCCCCACCCCCACTCCACGCGCCGCCGGCGCGTCGTATGGAGCCTCCGGGCGCGTGGGCCCAGCCGCGGCCCCCGGCATCCAGAAAGGCGAATGATCATGGCGACCTATGTCTATGACGCGGTCCGCACGCCGTTCGGCCGTGCCGGGGGCGCCCTGTCGGGCGTACGACCCGACGATCTGGCTGCCGTCGTGATGAGGGCGACGATCGAGCGCACCGGGCTCGACCCCGCCCGGATCGACGATGTGATCTTCGGCGACGCGAACCAGGCGGGCGAAGACAACCGCAACGTGGCGCGGATGGGTGCGCTGCTCGCCGGATTCCCGACGTCGGTCACCGGCGTCACGGTCAACCGTCTCTGCGCGTCGTCGCTCGAGGCGGTCGTCCAGGGGTCGCGCGCGATCGAGGCGGGCGATGCCGACCTCGTGCTGGCGGGGGGCGTGGAGTCCATGAGCCGCGCGCCGTTCGTCGTCGAGAAGTCGCCGCGCCCGTGGCCGAGCGTGGGCAACCAGACGCTGTGGAACACGTCGATCGGCTGGCGCATGACCAACCCGAAGCTGCCGAAGCACTGGACGATCTCGAACGGGGAGTCCGCCGAGAAGATCGCGCGCGAGCAGGGCATCTCGCGCCAGGACCAGGACGAATTCGCGGTGCGCTCGCATCGGCTCGCCGCTGCGGCCTGGGCCGCCGGCGTCTATGACGGCGAGATCGTACAGGTGCCCGGTGCCGAGCTGGCCCGCGACGAGGGCATCCGCGACGACACCTCGGTCGACAAGCTCGCCGGGCTCACGGCGCTGTTCGCCGCCGACGGCGACGGCTCGGTGACCGCGGGCAACTCGTCGCCGATCAACGACGGCGCCTCGGCCGTGCTGTTGGGGCGTGAGGGCGCTCTGCCCGCAGAGCCGCTCGCGCGCATCACCGCGCGGGCCGCGCACGGCGTCGACCCGGATGTGTTCCCGCTGGCTCCCATCGAGGCGGCGAACAAGGCACTGGCGCGAGCCGGTCGCACGTGGGCCGATGTCGATCTCGTCGAGCTGAACGAGGCGTTCGCGGCGCAGTCGCTGGCCGACATCCGCGGCTGGCGCGATCTCGACCCCGAACGCGTCAACATCCACGGCGGAGCCCTCGCGATCGGTCACCCTCTGGGCGCTTCGGGCGGGCGCATCATCGGCCACGCCGCGCACGAGCTCCGCCGCCGGGGCGGAGGCGTCGCGGTCGCGGCGATCTGCATCGGCGTCGGGCAGGGGCTCGCCGTCGTGTTGGAACGGTAGACGTCTACCGTTTCGGCGTCTACCAGGGTAGACTGCGAACCATGAGCTTGAACATCAAGAACGAGCGCACGCACGCGCTCGTGCGCGAGCTCGCAGAGCTGACGGGTATGAGCCAGACGAGTGCCGTGGAAGATGCCGTCCGCCGGCGCCTCGAAGAGGTCCGAACCGACGCCGCCGCCCGCGGTGGCCGGCCCGCACCGAAGTATCCACCCGATGAGGTGGCACGCAGACTCGCCGCCATCGAACGCATCTCGGCGGCCTTTGTCGCGGAAACGACACCCGAGCAGAGGGAGGCCATGCGCAACCACGGTGACTGGCTGTACGACGAACTCGGCCTCCCGAAGTGATCGTCGACTCGTCCGCACTGATCGCCGTACTCGAAGATGAAGCGGAGGCTGACGATCTCGCCCGGCTGCTGGCGGATTTCGGTGGCCGCATCTCGGCAGCGACGCTTGTCGAGGCACGCGTGGTCGCGCTCGGCCGGGGCGGCCCGACCGGCCTGCGGCGGCTCGATGCGCTCGTCGTTCAGACCGGGTTGACCGTCGTGCCGTTCGACGGGACGCAAGCCGACGTTGCCACCGCCGCCTACAGAGACTTCGGGTGGGGCTCTGGGCATCCCGCGAAGCTGAACCTCGGAGATGTGTACAGCTACGCGCTCGCCTACACGAGTGACGAACCGCTGCTGTACGTCGGCGACGACTTCTCACGCACCGACATCCGCTCCGCCCTAGAGGAGTACGGAGAGTGAGCGACGCCGGGGAGTCCCCGCCCACCGATGGGACCTCCCGTTCAGACACCGTCCAATCCCTCGTGCGCGGACTCGCGGTGATCCGCGCGTTCGACGCCGCGCATCCGCGGCTCACGCTGAGCGAGGTGGCGCGAGGTGCCGAGATCACCCGTGCTGCCGCCGGCCGGTTTCTGCGCACGCTCGAAGAGCTCGGCTACGTGCGCGCGACCGACGACGGCTCCGCGAAGCGGTTCGCGCTCACCCCGCGGGTGCTCGAGCTCGGCTTCAGCTACCTGTCGGCCCTGTCCATCCCCGAGATCGTGCAGCCGCACCTTGAGCGGCTCTCCCGCGAGGTCGACGAGAGCGTGTCGGCTGCGGTGCTCGACGGCGCCGACATCGTATACATCGCCCGCGTGCCCACGCGCCGCATCATGAGCGTGCGCATCACGATCGGCACGAGGTTCCCCGCGTTCGCGACCTCGATGGGACGCGTGCTGCTGGCCGGGATGCCGGATGCCGCGCTCGACGGCGTGCTGACGGCATCCCCACTCCCGGCTCTGACCGAGCGCACCGTGACCGATGCGTCCGCGCTGCACGGGGAGTTGGACCGCGTGCGCGCGCAGGGGTGGGCGCTGGTCGACGGGGAACTGGAGCCGGGTCTGCGGTCGGTGGCAGTGCCGCTGCACGGCAGGCGCGGCGACGTGGTCGCGGCCGTCAACGTGTCCACCAGCGCCACGCGCGACAGTGTCGACCGCGTCGTCGCGCAGTACCTGCCGCCGCTGCAGGGTGCGGCGTCCGCCATCGACGCCGAGCTGCGCCTGGTCTGAGGGGACGTTATCGCGCATCGACGGCGCTGATGACGCCAGTCAGAGTCGTGTGCCGAACGTGTCGCACCACACGTTGTCGTTGAAGGTGCCCTGGAACTCCGATAGGCCCTGGATCTTGTCGACCGCCGCCCGGATCGCCTCGCGCGTCGGCGCATGCGCATGGATGACGGTACCCACCATCGGCACGTCGATCAGGTGGTTCGGCAGCGCCGTGGAGACGAACACCGTCGGCACCTCTGTGGCATACCAGGGGATCTCGGCGGCGAGCGAGGTCGACCACCGGATGCGGATCGTGGCCTCCTGGGCGAACCCGGTCATGTTCGCGACGAGGATCGCGGCGTCGTACTTCTCGGCGTAGCGCGCGTTCGCTTCGTCGCGCATCACGGTGTGCGGGTTCACCGCCTCCTCGCCGCCGTCTCGGCGCTCGGAAGCGCTGCGGAACACATGCACCTCGAATCCGGCATCCTCCAGTTCCTCCCGCATGATGTCGAGATATGCGCGCGGGCTCGCCCCCGTGAAATCCGCGGCACCCGAGACGCCGTAGAGGCGGATCCGCGGATGCGTGTGCGGGGTGAGAGGCAGCGCGCCGCGCGTGTCCTTCACCAGGGTCACGGTCTTGTCGGCGATGTCCGCGGCGATCGCGCGGTGCTCCGCCGACCCGATCACCTCGAGCGCAGAAGGCGGCGGGACGAGTGCGTCGCGGGGCGTGGAATGAAGACCGAGGGATGCCTTCAGCCCGAGGATCCTCTCCAGCGCCCCCTGCAGCCGGGCTTCGGTGATCACGCCGGCGCGCACACCCTCCAGCATGTACGCGAAGTCCTCGCTCGGATTGCGGAAGAAGAGGAACATGTCGCACCCCGCCGCGATCACCGCGGGGACGAGCTCGTGCCGAGGCAGGGTCTGGGTCAGTCCGACCATCGCCGACGCGTCGCTCACCAGGAGCCCGTTGAAGCCGAGCTGCCCTCGGAGCAGGTCCTGCAGAAGTTCGGGGGCGAGGGACGCCGGAAGGATCTCGGCGTCGGCGATCCCGGGACGAAGCGCCCGTGACAGCTCGGGAGCGCCGATGTGGCCGACCATGATCGACTGCACCCCATGATCGATGAGCTCCCGGTAGACCCGCCCGTAGGTGGCGTGCCATTCGTCGACGCCGAGCGTGTTGTAGCTCGTGACCACGTGCTGGTCGCGCTCGTCCACGCCGTCACCGGGGAAGTGCTTGATCGCGCAGGCCGTCCTGGACTCGGTGATGCCGTCGAAATACTCCTTCGCCCGCGCGATCACCACATCGGGATCGTCGCCGAAGCTCCGCGTCGCCACCACTGTGTTCCGCCAGTTGCGATGGATGTCGACGACCGGGGCGAAGGCCCAGTTGCAGCCCAACGCGGTGGTCTCACGGCCGGCGATCTGTCCGAGAAGACGGGCGATGCCGGCATCCGGATGCGAACCCGCCTGCAGCTGCGTCGCGACGAAAGTCCCGTCGTCACAGCTGCCGAACCCGCCCATCTCAGGGTTCGAGGCGACCAGCAGTGGAACTTTCGACCGCCCCTGGGCGTAGCGGATGTGCTGCTGGATCGCCGTCGACGAATCACTGCGATACCGGATGCCGCCGACGTGGTACCTGTCGATCACCTCGTCCAGGTACCGTTCGTCGAACGACACGTCGAGGTTGATGAACAGCTGGCCGATCTTCTCTTCAAGGCTCAGCGATGCGATCGTCTCGTGCACCCATGCGATGTCGTGGGGGCTGAGGTGGAACGGCTTCGCCGCCAGGTCGACCATCTCAGAGGCCTCGGGCCGTCCGCACCAGCTCGGCGTACAGTGCTGCACTCGGTTTCGCGGTGCGTTCGAAAGTCTCGCGGTCGACGCGGTGCAGGCCGAGCTTGGGGCCGTAGCCGAAGATCCACTCGAAGTTGTCCATGAGCGTCCAGTGGCAGTAGCCGATCACGGGCACACCGTCGGCGATCGCCTGCGCGAGGCCTTCGAGCGACGGCTCGAGGAATCCGGCACGGATGCTGTCATCCTCGGTTCCCACACCGTGCTCGCTGACGAGGATCGTCACGCCGGCGACGGCGTACGCGTACTCGACGGCGCCCCGCAGTGAGTCCGGCTCGACAGCGGTGCCCATGCCGTTGACGCTCGCGCCCGGTTCGGGCGGCAGCTGCCCATCAGGGCCGTAGACGATGCGCTCGTAGTTCTGCACACCGACGAAGTCGTCGTCGCGTGCGAGCACGAGCCAGTGCTCGTAGACCTCGGCGCGCTTGCGGTCACGCGTGGCTTCGCCGCCCGGGCCGGCCACGTCGTCGACCATGGCGAGCGACAGTCCGACGGGCAGATCGGCGCGCACGGCCTTGATCGCTGCCTTCGCGGCACGGTGACCGGCGGTCATGCCGGCGCGCATGCCCGCGAAGTCTTCGCGGAGCATGACGTTGCCGGCGCGGTACTTCTCCACGCCGGCCTCGCGGCCGGCCGCCTCCAGAGTCTGGCGCTCGAGCTCGACGACGAACTCCGGCAGGTGGGCCCACGTCAGCAGCTCGGGCAGGTCGGGTTCGTTGAACGTCACGGCCAGCGCGATCCGGTCGCCGAAGCGGTCCATGACGACACCGCAGTATCGGGCGAACAGGTCCGGCGCGGCGGGATCCAGCCATGCACCGCGCTGGGCGAACCAATGCGGCGACGTGAAGTGGTTGAACGTCACGATCGGCCCGAGGCCTCGCGCGAGGCATCCGTCGATCACGGACTCGTAGTGCGCCAGCGCCTCGTCCGAGAACTCGCCCTCGGCCGGCTCGATGCGTGCCCATTCCACCGAGAAGCGGTAGGCGTTGAGGTTCATGCCCGCCACGAGGTCGAGGTCGGACTCCCACAGCTCCCAGCCGTTCGTGGCCTTGCCGGAGCGCTCCTGGAAGACCGAGGGGGTCACATTCTCGAGGAACCACGTGTCGCTCGTGACGTTGTCGCCCTCGTTCTGGTGGCCGGCGGTCGCGACGCCCCACAAGAAGTCGGAGGGGAAGCGGGATGCGTGCATGGGGGGATCCTCTCTGAACCCTCAGCAGAAGCGGTGTTCATTCCATGAAAGCATGTTTCACTGTTAGAAGCGAGCGAACACAGCACGTTAGGCGTTCGCTAACACATCGCCGAGTGAATCCGAATGGTCAGGACGGGCCGTACGGGGTCACCCTGGAGCGAAGGATCGCAGCCCGATGGCGATCGATGACACCGAAGTCCTCAGCAGCACACCGATCACAGGAGATCAGGATGCCTCGCATCACCACACCCCGCGGCGCCGCCGTCATTGCGGCACTCGCCGTCTCAGCCCTCGCCTTCACCGGCTGCACCGGATCGGGAGGCGCGACCGAATCCGGCGGCGTCGCCGACACGTCGAAGCTCGTGGTCGGCATCGACTCCGACATGGCCGCCCTCGGCTATGACCCGGTGCGCTACGCGGCAGGCCAGCGCTTCTTCTTCGAGGGGATCTACGACTCGCTCTTCGTGCTCGACGAAGACGGTCAGGTCGTGCCCCAGCTGGTCACCTCGTTCGAGTACAACGACGACCAGACGCAGCTGACGCTCGACCTCGACACCAGTGCGACCTTCGACGACGGCACCGCGCTCAGCGCGGAGCTCGTCAAGCAGAACCTCGACTTCCGCGGCGACCCCGATCTGTCGGCCTACAGCGGCTTCGCCGTCGGCGGACAGAACGAGATCTCCGACGTGACCGTCGTCGACGACGACTCCGTCACACTGACGTTCGCGACCGCGCAGCCCGGATTCGAGGCGAACCTCGTGATGCCCGCCGGCGCCATCGTCGGCGCGGCCGGTGTGGCCGATCGATCGAGCCTCGACGCGACGCCGGACGGCTCGGGTCCCCTCACGGTCGACGCCGACGCCACCGTGAAGGGCAACTCATACCTGCTCGTGAAGAAGGATGACCATCCCGCGGCGGACGCCTACCCGTTCGACTCTTACGAGTTCCGCCCCATCCTCGACCCCCAGGCCCGCGTCAACGCAGCCATCTCGGGCGAGGTCGACATGGCGAACATCACCTCCGACACGCAGGCTCAGGTGGAGTCGGCCGGGGTCGGCCTCGTCGCGAACGGCGGCACCGTCCAGAACCTCATCGCCTTCGACAAGGCCGGTGCCACAGCCCCGCAGTGGGGTGACCCCCGCGTGTTCCAGGCGCTGTCGATGGCGATCGATCGTGAGACCTACGTCAAAGCGATCCACGCGGGCGAAGTCCCGACGTCCAACGCGCTGCCGGCCGACAGCCCGGGCTACCTCCCCGAGCTCGAAGAGGAGTACGCCTACGACCCCGACGCGGCCAAGGCGCTCCTGGCCGAAGCCGGCTACGCGGACGGGTTCTCGTTCGACTTCACCATCACCGCCCAGAGCCAGCGCGACCTCGAGGCCATCCAGCCCTATTGGGAGGCGATCGGCGTCGACGTGACACTCAAGAACGCGGCATCCACCGAAGAGGCGTTCGCGGTCGTGCAGACCGAGCCGCTCGGCGGGCCCATCCCGCTGACGTGGACCAACCCGCTCGGCAACGTGTTCGGTGTGCTCTTCGGCTTCGCCAACTTCCACAACGCCCAGAACGATGCGATCCAAGGGGCCGCGGGTGCCTACGGCGCCGCCCAGGGTGACGAGGCCGCGCAGAAGACGGCGCTGCAGGACCTCAACCGTGCGATTGTCGACGCCGGGTGGCTCATCCCGCTCTACGAGCAGCTCGCGCCGTGGGCGTACAACAAGGGGAAGGTCGCCGAGCCGACCTTCCCGGGTGCCGAGTCGTTCCCGATCCTCGCTTCGATCCAGCCCGCCGAGTGATCCGCCGCCGGCATCGGTGAGGACACAGCCTCACCGGTGCCGGCCGGATCGGGAGTGAAGATGCTCACCTATGTAACCAAGCGGGTCGCCTTCGCGATCATCACCGTGCTGGTCGCGACGGCGATCGCCTTCGTGCTCGTCCACCTCTCGGGATCCACCCCAGGCGGTGTCGCCCTCGGCAATTCGGCCACGCCCGAGCAGGTGACCGCCTACAACACCGAGATCGGCTGGTACGACCCCTGGGTCGTCCAGTACGTGAACTGGATCGGGCAGGTGCTGCGGGGCGATCTGGGCGTCTCACTGATCGACGGCCGCCCGATCGGGCCCGACATCGCCAAGCGGCTGCCGGTGACGGCGGCACTGGCGGTGTTCGGCACCATCCTGAGCGCGATCGTCGGGATCGTCCTGGGCGTGGTGGCGGCGGTGCGCGGCGGCGCCGTGGACCGGTTCCTCACCGCACTGTCGGGCGTGCTGCTGTCGGTGCCGGCGTTCTGGGTCGGCGTGCTGCTGGTCTACGTCTTCGCGGTGCAGCTGAGGCTGCTTCCGGCCACCGGTTTCGTCCCCTTCGCGGTGAATCCGGAAGCATGGGCGCGATCGCTCGTGCTGCCGGTGGTCACGATCGCCATCACCTCGGCGGCCGGCATCGCACGCCAGACCCGCGCCTCGATGGCCGAGACGCTCACCCAGGAGCACATGCGCACACTGCGCGCGCTGGGGACCCCGACCCACCGGATCATCTATGTGCACGCGCTCCGCGGCGCGAGCCTGCCGATCCTTGCCAGCGTCGCGATCCAGTTCATCGTGCTCTTCGGCGGCTCGGTCATCATCGAGGTCCTCTTCGCCCTTCCCGGCATCGGACAGGCAATGCAGGCCGCCGTCGGCTCGGCCGACCTCCCGTTCGTCCAGGCGCTCGTGCTCGTGGCCACCGCGGTGGTCGTGGTCGTGAACCTGGTGCTCGAACTGCTCACCCGCACTCTCGACCCGAAACTGCGCACCTCATGACCGTCTCGACGACCTCGATCCTCCGCATCCGCCGCCCGCAGCGGAAGCTGCGGGCACGGATCTTCCGCTCTCCGACCGCCGTGGTCTCCCTCGTGTGGCTGATCGGATTGGTGCTCGCCTCGCTGACGGCGCCGCTGTGGCTGCGGTACGGGCCGCTCGAGCAGGACCTCGCCGCCGTGCTGCAGGGGCCGTCGCTCGCGCACCTGTTGGGCACCGACGAACTGGGCCGCGACATCCTGTCGCGCCTGGTCACGGCGGCCGCCCCGACGCTGTTCGTCGCCGTCATCACCCCGATCGTGGCCATCGCCGTCACGGTGCCCGTCACCCTGTGGGCGGCGCGCACGCGACGGGGCGAAGGCGTCATGAACCGCGTGAGCGAGATCGTGCTCTCGCTTCCGGGCACCGTGATCATCCTCGCCTTCATCGCCGCCGTCGGCACCAACATGCCGCTCGTGATGACTGCCTTCGGCCTGCTGCTGTTCGGCGCGATGTACAAGGTGTTCTTCGGTCAGGCCAAGTCGCTGCACCAGCAGCTCTACGTCGAGGCGGCCGCCGTGGACGGCGTGCGCCCGATGACCGCCAGCGTGCGCCACGTGCTCCCGAACATGTCAACCACCGTCATCGTGCAATTCGTGCTGCTGTTCGGCGTGGGCATCGGCCTGCAGGCCGGCCTCGCGTTCATCGGTCTCGGCCCGCAGCCCCCGGAGCCAACGTGGGGCGGCATGGTGCAGACGGCGTCGCGCTTCATCTTCCAGCAGCCGTGGATGATGGTGCCCACCGGCGGCATCCTGGCACTCACGCTCATCGCCGCCAACGCGCTGGCCGATGTGCTGGCGGGCGGCACCGCGATGCCGCCGCCGCTCGTGGCGCTGCGGCGCCGCAGGCGACGCACCCCGCAGACCGCGCTGGCCGCATCGGCGGTCGCCGACGATCTGCCGATGCAGGGCGCGGCCGACATCGACGATCCCGCCGAGCTCGCGATCATCGGCGATGCCTCGATCCCCTCCAGCAACATCGACGCGACACGCTCCGCCGTGGACGCCCCGGATGTGATCTCGATCGCCGGGCTCGTGGGCGACGAGGCCGCGGACACCGCGTGGACGGACGACGCGAACGTCGTCGACGACGAGACGAGACGAGTGGATGCCGCCGCCTCCGTGCCGCCGGCACTCGGCGAGCTGGTGGTCGAGGATCTCGTCATCGGCGTCGACGGCGGTCCCGCACTGGTGACCGGCGTCTCACTGCGGGTGCGCCCCGGCGCGGTGATGGGCCTGGTCGGCGAGTCCGGCTGCGGCAAGAGCGTCACCTCCTACGCGCTGCTCGGTCTTCTCTCGCCCGGACTCTCGGTGCGCTCGGGTCGTATCGGCTGGAACGGCGCGGATCTCGCCCATGCCGACGAGAAGACCCTGCAGCGCGTGCGCGGACACGAGATCGCCTTCATCTCGCAAGAGCCTGCGCGGGCGCTCGATCCGATGTTCACCGTCGGGTGGCAGCTCGCCGCGGCGATCAGGCGGCTGCGCGGCGTGCGCGCCGCCGAGGCAAAGCGGATCGCCCAGGACCTCCTCACCGACGTGGGGATCGTCGACCCGCCGCGCGTGCTGAAGAGCTTCCCGCACCAGATCTCCGGCGGCATGGCGCAGCGCGTCGCCATCGCCCTCGCCCTGGCGGGACGACCGCGGCTGCTGATCGCCGACGAACCCACGACGGCACTCGACGTGACGATCCAGGCGGAGATCCTCGACCTGCTGCGCGGTCTTGTCGCCGACCGCGGGATGTCGATCATCCTCGTGACGCACGATCTCGGCGTGGTCGCCGACATCTGCGACGACGTCTCGGTCATGTACGCCGGCGAGATCGTCGAGACCGGCTCGGTCCGCGACGTGCTGCTGCGACCGGAGCATCCCTACACGATGGCCCTGATCGCGGCCGATCCGCATGCGACGCTCGACGTCGGCGGTGCCGCGAGATTGGCATCCATCCCCGGCCAGGTGCCGCTTCCGGCCTCGTGGACGAGCGGATGCCGCTTCGCACCGCGCTGCCGTTTCGCGAGGGACGAGTGTCTGGTGACGGTGCCCCTCGACCCACGCGCCGCGGGAGACGGCGCGGTGCGGTGCGTACGACGCGACGAGGTGCGGGGCCGGCAGCACGAATGGCGACAGCCCGTCGCCGTGGGGAGTGGACGATGAGCGGCGAAGTGTCTTCTGAGATGGACGCGGCAGCATCCACACCGCTGCTCGAGGTGCGCAACCTCGTGGTTCGCTATAGCAAAAAGGGCCCGGCGGCGGTGGATGACGTCTCGTTCACGATCGCGCGCGGAGAGACCCTCGGCCTCGTCGGCGAGTCGGGATCGGGCAAGACGACGATCGGCCGCGCCATCCTCGGCCTGCAGCCCGTGACCAGCGGGCAGATCCTCTTCGAGGGCCGCGACATCACCCGCGCGAGCGTCGCGGAGCGGCGCGCGCTGCAGGGCGACCTGCGGGCCGTCTTCCAGGATCCGTTCTCGTCGCTGAATCCGCGTCGGCCCATCGGAGATGCCCTCACCGAGCCGCTCCGGGTCGCCCGCGTCCCGGCGGCCGAGCGTGAGCGGCGTGCACAGGAGGTGCTGGCGGCGGTCGGGCTCCCGGCCGGGTCGGGCGAACGCTACCCGCGCCAGTTCTCGGGCGGGCAGAGGCAGCGCATCGCCATCGCCCGGGCTCTCGTCACCGATCCGCGGCTCGTGGTCTGCGACGAGGCGGTGAGCGCCCTCGACCTCTCGACGCAGGCGCAGGTGCTGAACCTGCTGGCGGAACTGCGGGCAGGCGCCGATCTGGGGTACCTCTTCATCGCCCACGACATGGCGGTCGTGGAGTTCCTGGCGCAGCGGGTCGTCGTGCTCAATCGCGGAAAGGTGGTGGAGCAGGGCACGACGAGCGAGGTGCTGGGCAACCCGCAGCATCACTACACGAAGGTGCTGATGGCGGCCTCGCCCGTGCCCGACCCCGACGAGCAGGCCCGGCGGCGAGAGGCCTGGCAGGCGCTCAAGGCGTCGGTGGCGGCGCCGGCCCCCTGAGCGGTGCCGCGCGGGTCAGTGGAACGACGCGTCGACGAGCGGCGACAGCTTCTGCGCCGTTTCGCGGAACGTCTTCACCATCGGGTTGGGGGAGTCGCTGAGGCTGCACAGCAGGATCGTCGCGGGCTCGATGTCGGTGACCGGTACGAAGGCCAGCTCGTCTCGGCGGTACTGCCGCGACGCCGACTGCCCGGCGATGTTGACGCCGGCGCCTGCGGCGACGAGCTCGAACAGCCCGTCGACGCTGTCGGCGGTGGGACCGCGCTTCGGGCGCGACCCGTCCGGGCGCGGATCCACGATCCACCAGTCGACGACCTCGGGGACGCCCCCGGCGACCGCGACGAAGACCTCGTCATTGGTCTCGCCTATCGTGATCGACTCGCGCGCGGCGAGCGGATGCCCCGCGGGGACCACGAGCACACGCGGCTCCACCCACAGGGGCTCGAGGCGGATGCGGGGCGGCAGCGACATCGGCGAGGGCGCGAACACGACGTCCACCCGTCCGTTCTCCAGCTCTGAGGCCACGTCGAAGAACCCGAGCCGGCGCATCTCGATGCGCGCCTGCGGGATCGCCTGCATCGTCGAGGCGATGGCCGCCGTCGTCAGCGCCCCCGCGCCGGCGGCGACCACGCCCACCCGCAGCAACGGTGTGTGCTGGTCGCGGCGCACCGAGCGGGCCCACTCGAGGATCAGGTCATGGTCGTCCTGTACGCGCCGGGCCAGCGGCAGCAGATCCCGTCCGTAGCCTGTCAGCTCCACCTTGCGGGGGCTCCGGTCGAAGAGCTTGACGTCGAGCTGCTGCTCGAGCCTGCTGATCTGCTGGCTCAGCGAGGGGGGCGTGATGCTGAGTCGCTCGGCGGCGCGGCCGAAGTGGAGCTCCTCGGCGAGAACGCAGAAATAGCGGATGACGTGGATCGGCACATCCATCCTCGAATCTTAGTCTCTGGCTAACGCCGAGTAGGGAGCTCGAACTTCCTTCGGGGCCGCATGCTCATGAGACTTGACGAGTCTGAGGAGCTTCCGGAATGACCCGGAGGCTCGGGGTGCCGCACGGCACCGATTGCTTTACATGGAGGTAAGCATGACCACGTTCCCCGTTGACGACGCGGATAAGGCGCCGTTCGCCGGCATCCTTCCGGCCGCCCCGAAGCCCTTCGTGCTCGGAAACGGCGAAGGGGAGAAGTCCCTCGTCTTCGACCAGTTGTTCACGATCCTGCTGTCGGCGGACGAGACCGAGGACCAGTACGGAGCCTTCACGATGCAGGGCCGTGCGGGCGACCGGATCCCGGCCCACAACCACCTCAAGACGCACGAGATCTTCTACGTCGTCGACGGCGAGATCAGCGTGTGGATGGACGACCAGGCCGATTACCACTCCAAGACCACGCTGGTCACCGGCGACTTCGCGTTCGTGCCGGCGGGGACCGTGCATGCGTTCCAGATCCACAACTCCACAAAGGTCTTCGGAACCGGCACCGCGGGATTCGAGCGGTTCTTCCACGCGATCGGTCAGAAGACGGACGCGACCGAGCCGCAGGGCATCTTCGTGCCCGACTTCTCGGTCATGCGCGCGGCAGGCGAGAAGTACTCGACGATCTTCATGCCCGAGTTCCAGTTCCGCGACTGAAGCGCCGTGTCCACGATCCTCGAGATCGACTTCGCACAGCCGGAGGGTTTCCGTCCGCTGTCGCTCGATCTGCGTACGCCGGCTGCCTCGGCCGCACCACTGGTCGTGTTCCTGCACGGCGGCGGGTGGCTGCGCGGCAGCCGCAAGGTCTTCACGCCGGGCATCTCTGACGCGCAGTCGTTCGAGCGCATCCTCGCGGCCGGCTTCGCGGTCGCTTCGTGCGAGTACCGGCTGAGCGGTGAAGCGCTGTTCCCCGCGCAGCTGGACGATGTGGATGCCGCCATCGCATGGTTGCAGGAGCACGGTGCCGAGCACGGGGTCGATGCCTCGCGCCTCGTGCTGTGGGGGGTTTCGGCGGGGGCCACGCTGGCATCGCTCACCGGACTGCGCCGCGATGACATCCGTGGTGTCGTGGACTGGTTCGGCCCTGCCGACCTGTTCGCCATGGCCCAGCACGACACCGGTGAGCCACCGGCGCAGACGCGGGAGGCCCGCTGGCTGGGCGGGCCGGCGGTGGGGATCCCGGATGCCGCGCGTGAGGCGAGCCCTGCACTCCAGGTGCACGCGGGGTCGCCGCCCTTCCACATCTCGCACGGTACGGCCGACGCGCACGTGCCCTTCGCGCAGAGCGCGGCGTTGGCCGGCGCGCTGCGCGCCGCCGGAGCCGAGGTCGAGTTCCACCCGGTCGACGGCGGCCGGCACTTCTGGCAGGGGCTCGACGACACCGCCCCGGTGTTCGACCGGGCCATCGAATTCGCCCGCCGCGTCACTGCGCGCTGACCACATCTGCGCGCGATCCGCGCAGCGGCGACGAGACCGCGGGGCGCGGCATCCACTCCTTGATGACAGAGAGAGCCAGCACATGACCGAGACCCACGACGTCGCACTCGAGGGCGGCAGCTACGACTTCCGCGTGCGCGTCTACCCCGCGGCCGAACCGTCCGGAGCATTGCTGGTATGGCTGCACGGCGGCGCGTTCATGTTCGGCACCGTGGAGATGCCCGAAGCCGATCAGGTCGGGCGGCGCCTCAGCGCCCGTGGCACCACCGTGGTCTCGGTCGACTACACGCTCGCCCCGCTGGATGCCCTCGAAGAGCTCTCGCCCCCTGATCCCGATGCGGACTTCCCGTCTCCGGAGCAGTTGCGGGCCGAGGCCGAGGCCGCCGGCCCGCGGGCGCGGTTCCCGGTCGCCGGGCTCCAGACCGTGGCCGCCTTCGACTGGGCGGTCGCGAACGCTCCCACCTACGGGGCCGATCCCGAGCGGGTGTCGCTGGGCGGTGCCAGCGCCGGTGCCAACCTGTCGGCCGGTGCCGCGATGCGGCTCCGCGATCGCGGCACGACGATGCCCCGGGTCCTCGCCCTCGTCTACCCGTCGCTGCATGACGGCATCCTGCCCCCTCATGCGGAGACCGCTCAGCTTCTGCGGGAGGTGCCTCCGGCGAGGCTGTTCACCCCCGCCAGCCGCGCCGCGATCAACCGCAACTACCTTCCCGACGGCCACGACCCCGACGGCTACGCCTTCCCTGGCGGCCACGACGTCGCCGGCTTTCCGGAGGTGCTGATCGTGAACGCCGAACTCGACAGCCTGCGCCCATCGGGCGAGGCCTTCGCCGCCGAGCTGGCAGCCGCGAGCGTCGACGTTCGCGTCGTGCGTCAGCACGGAGCGATGCACGGCTACCTCAACGAGATCGGTGACCCCGCCGCGGAGCGCACCCTGGCGCTTCTTCAGGATGCCGTGGGACTGGGCTGAAGGAGGCCGTCCGGTGTCTTTTCCCGAACTGCGCCGCGGGCACTCAGGTGGCGCGCAGCAGCCGCGAGATGTCGTCGGCCGTCGCGCGCAGGCGGGTCAGCAGCGGACCGCGCAACGACGCGACGTCGTGGCGCGACGACGCGACGGCGATGTTGATCGCGGCTGCCGGGCGGGCGGCATCGCGTCCGAACACCGGCACCGAGACAGAGCGCAGTCCCGCCGCGACCTCTTCGTCCTGCAGCGAGTACCCCTGCTCGCGGATCACGGAGAGGCGTTCGCGCAGCTCGTCGAGCGAGGTCGCGGCGTTGGGTCCGGCATCCGCCCCGAAATCGTGGTGCGCGAGCGTCGCCGACAGCTCCGCGTCGCTCAGATAGGCGAGCAGCAGCTTGCCCATGGACGTGTACGCGGCAGGCAGCGTCGACCCGACCTGGATGTTGGCGGTCACCAGATCGGAGTTGCGCAGCCGCGCGAGGTACAGCACCCGGTCCCCGACGAGCACACCCAGATTGACGGTCTCGGAGCTCTCCTCGGCGAGGTGACGCAGCGGCTGCTCGCTGAGCTGCACGAGGCTCGAGCCGCGCAGCGCCGCCGACCCCAGCGTGAGCACGGCGACGCCGGGACGGATGGCGCCGTCGGGAAGACGCTCGACGAACCCTCCCTCTTCGAGCGTCGCGACGACGCGGAATGCGGTCGGCATCGGGATGCCGGTGCGGTCGCAGATCTCGCGCAGCTTGAGCGAGGTCACCGACTCATCGAAGAGCCGCAGCACGTCCAGTCCCTTGGTGAGGGCCTCGATGCGGTAGCGGCTCGGCGTCTTGCTGGTCGGCTCGGCCGGCTCGACCGACGACTCGTCAGGGGCTTTCATCGTGTGAAACCGTATCTTCTGGACGGGTGGCCCGCAATGTCACGGCCGCACGCGGAAGACGCGCAGCTGCAGGGCGAGGGTGGCGTAGTAGCCGACGAGCACGGTCAGTTCGAAGACGCCGTCGGCGCCGAGGGCGGAGGATGCCTCGTTCCAGGCGCCGTCGTCGAGATCGCCGTCGAGCAGCCTGGTGGTGATGGTTGCGACCAGCTCCTCATCGCCCGTGAACAGGCTGGTGTCGCCGCCGCGCAGGGCGGCGAGCTCGGGCTCGGTGAGTCCGGCCGCCGCGCCGACCGCCTCGTGCGCCTCGCGCTCGAAGTCGCTGTTCCAGCGGGCCGCGACGAGCAGGATCGCGAGTTCGCGCGATCGATCGCTCAGGCTGCCGCGGTAGCGGATCGCAGCCCCCACGCTCTGCAGTGCGCCGCCGAGTCCGGGAGCGAGCAGGAATGCGTTGAACGGGCCGCGCAGCGAGCCGTCGTCACGTGTGAGCGCGAAATGCTGCGGGCCGTCGGCGCGAGGTCCGCCGACGATCGCGTCGTAGAGCTCGCGCTGCTCGGGCATCAGCGTCTCGGGCGGGAACGGCTCCACGCGCTCGGTCATCGGGCTCCTTCATTTGACGGATCGTTGCCGTCAGCATACATTCAATAGACGAAACTAACTTTCATTCACTGAACTATCGAGAGAAGAAGTGTGTCATGGTCGACACCATTCCCGTCACCGACATCGAGCTGCGCGCCGCAGAGCATGACTTCCGGGTGCGCGTGTACCCGGCCGCCGAACCGGACGGCACTGTGCTCGTCTGGCTGCACGGCGGCGCCTTCATGTTCGGCGACATCGACATGCCGGAGGCCGACGAGACGGCGCGCCAGCTCGCCGTCCGGGGCACCACGGTCGTCAGCGTCGACTACACGCTCGCGCCCGCCGATGCGCTTGCGGCGCTCCCCGCGCCCGAGCCTGTGGAGGGGATGCCCTCGCCCGAAGAACTCATCGCGTCAGCCGGCGGCGACCGGGCGCGGGCGCCCTATCCGGCCGCCTCGCTCCAGGTCGTCGCCGCGTTCGATTGGGCGCGCGAGCACGCCGCCGAGTTCGGTGCGCGACCGGATGCCGTCGCCCTGGGCGGCGCGAGCGCCGGAGGCAACCTCGCCGCCGGTGCCGCCCTGCGTCTGCGCGACCGCGGTGGCGATCAGCCTCTCGCCCAGACGCTGATCTACCCGGTGCTGCACGCCGTGCTCCCCGAGGCCGACGCGGAGCTCGAGGCGATCCTCGCGCAGCTGCCGCCTGGACTGCGGTTCCCGCCTGAGGCGACCCGGGCCATCAACGCGAACTACCTGGGCGGCGCGTCGCCGGACGAACTCTATGCGTTCCCCGGCGGACATGACGTGCGTGGCGTCGCGCCCGCGCTCGTCGTCACCAGCGAGGGCGACGAACTGCGACCCTCAGCCGAGGCCTACGTGGGCGATCTCGCCCGCGGCGGTGTCGACGTCGAGTATGCGAAGGAGCGCGGGGCGATCCACGGGTTCCTGAACATGGTCGGCGACGCCGCCGCCGCGCGCACCGCCGACCGCATCTCGCGATTCCTGAACGAGCGCGCCACCGAGGCGAACGCATGAGCGCGGACTGGCTCGAACTGGCCGGGTCGAGGGTGCTCGTCGCAGGCGCGGGCGGTATCGGGGGAGCCTGTGCACTCGCTTATGCGGGGGCCGGGGCATCCGTCGCCGTCGTCGACCGCGACCGGCACGCGCTCGAGGCGATCGGCGCCGAACTCGCGGCGGTGGGCGTGCGGTACGAGCTGATCCAGGCCGACCTCACCGAGCACGGTGAGGGGGAGCGCGTGGTCGCCGACGTCATCGAGCGTCTCGGCGGTCTCGACGTGCTGCTGCACGCGGTCGGCATCAACGACCGCCGCCCGATCCTCGAGTTCACCGAGGACGAGTGGGACAACATCCTGCGCGTCAACCTCTCGTCACTGTTCGGCCTCGCGCAGGCCGCCGGACGTCACATGGTCGCCCAGGGGCGCGGGCGGGTGCTCGCGCTATCGAGCGTCTCGGGCCTGCTCGCCCACCACTCGCACGGGCCTTACGCGGCATCCAAGGGCGGCATCAACCAGCTGCTGCGCGTCATGGCCCGCGAGTGGGCCTCGGCGGGCGTCACCGTGAACGCCCTCGCGCCGGGCTACATCGAGACTGCTCTGACCACAGGACACCTCTCGAAGCCCGGTAAGCGGGCGGAGCTCGAGAGCCTCGTGCCGGCCGGCCGGTTGGGCACCCCCGATGAGCTCACCGGGCCGGCGCTCTTCCTTTCCTCACGTCATGCCGGGTTCGTCACCGGCCATGTCATGTACATCGACGGCGGACGCACGCTCGTCTGACAACCGCTGGATCCCCACGACGACCGCCCGGTTCCCGAGCTCGTCGAGGGGCGCAACGAAGGAGACATCATGACCGACCCGCAGATCTATCCGCGCTTCGCGGGCAAGACCGTGCTCGTCACCGGCGCCGGCACCGGCTTCGGCGCCGAGATCGCCGTGCGCGCTGCACAGGAGGGCGCAAGGGTCGCCGTGCACTACCGCTCGTCTAAGGCGGGTGCCGAGTCGACGCTGCAGCGCATCCGGGCAGCCGGGAGCGACGGCATCCTGGTCCAGGGCGACATCGGCTCGTGGGCCGAGATCAAGCGCATGGCCGACGAAGTGTGGGCGGCGTTCGGCGTGCTCGACGTGCTCGTCAACAACGTCGGCGATGTCTCGAGCGAGCAGATGTCGTGGCGCGAGCTGACGCAGGAGGCCCTCGACGCCGTCATCGACGTCGACGTCAAGGGGACGCTCCTCATGACGCACGAGTTCGGCGAGCGGATGCTGGAACAGGGGCACGGCAACATCATCAACGTCGGCTCGACCGTCATCGTGCGCGGCTCACCCCGCGCGCCGCAGTACGCCGCGGCGAAGTACGCGATCCTCGGCATCACGAAGTCGTACGCCAAGGTGCTCGCCCCTGCGGTGCGGGTGAACACGTTCGCGCCGGGCTTCATGGAGACCGAGCGCCTGCTGCAGCGCGAGGACTGGAAGAGCGGCCGCCGCGAGGTGCTGATCTCGCAGACGCCGATGGGCGTCATCCCCCCGCCCGAGTTCGTCGCCGGCACGTGCCTGTGGCTCGCGACCGACGAGTCGGCGCATCTCACCGGCGGCTACCTGCTCGCCGACGGCGGCTTCAACATGGTCGGCGCCTGAGCCCTTCGACAGGCTCATGGACCGGGCCCGCTCGGTCGTTGAGCGAGCGCCAGCGAGACGAAACGCAACAACCTAGGAGACAACAACCATGAAGCTCATCACCTTCGACGGCGGCCGGGTCGGCCGTCTGGAACTCGAGGAAGGCGTCGTCATCGAGCTCGACGTGCCCTCGACCCGCGAGTACTTCGAGCGCGGCGGCGACGTGCGCGAGACCGGCGAGCGTCTGGCATACGCCGACGTGAAGCTCGAGGCGCCGATCCGCCCCAAGAAGTTCTTCCACACGGCCGGCAACTTCGCCGACCACCACAACGAGCTGGTAGCGGTGGACTGGTCGCACCCGGTGCACAAGGGCATCGTGTTCTTCCAGAACGTCGACGCGATCATCGGCTCCGGCGACGACATCGTCTACCCCGAGGGCCTCACGAAGGAGCTCGACTACGAGCTCGAGCTCGCGATCGTCATCGGCAAGTCCGGCAAGTTCTTCGGACCCGACGAGGCCGACGACTACATCGCCGGGTTCACCGTGTTCAACGACATCTCGGCGCGCGACATCCAGCGCAAGGAGATGGAGTCGGGAGTGTTCTCGTTCAGCAAGGCGATCGACACGTTCTGCCCGATCGGGCCGTGGATCGTCACGCGCGACGAGGTTCCCGACATGCACGAGCTACCCATGCAGCTGCGCGTCAACGGTGAGGTGCGTCAGCAGGGCAACACGAACCAGACGCGCATCAAGTTCCCGCACCTGGTGGCGTACCACTCGCCGCAGACGTACAGCGCCGGCGACCTCATCACCACGGGGACGATCTCGGGTGTGGCGGCGGTGCAGCCGAACCCGTTCGACTTCTACCTGCGGCCCGGCGACGAGATCGAGGCCGAGATCACCGGCATCGGCACGCTGCGCAACAAGGTCATCAGCTGGGAGGACCGCTACGGCGAGCCCGCCCCGCAGCGGGTGGACTGGTGAGGATCGCGAACCTCGCCGATCGCGCCGTCATCGTCACGCCTTCGACGAGCTCAGGGACCGTGCGGGCGATCGACATCGCCGACGCGTCCGACGGCCGCTTCGGACCCGACCCGCAGTCGCTGTTCGAGGACTGGGCCGGCTTCGCCGAGTGGGCCGGGGCGTTCGACGCGTCGACGAGCTCGGCGACAAAGTCCGAGGCGTTGGATCCTGCCGAACTCGGAGCGCCGGTGCCGCGTCCGCGGCAGGTCTTCGCGATCGGTCTGAACTACGCCGAGCACGCGGCCGAGGCCGGCTATCCGCCGGATTCGATGCCCGTGACGTTCACGAAGTTCCCGTCGTCGATCGTCGGGCCGGATGCCGTGGTCGAGCTGCCCGAGGGCCACGTCGATTGGGAGGTCGAACTCGTCGTCGTGATCGGCCGCGAGGGTTTCCACCTCGATCGCGAGCATGCGTGGGACCACGTCGCGGGCCTCACGATCGGGCAGGACCTCTCGGAGCGCATCACGCAGCTACAGGGATCCGCGCCGCAGTTCAGCCTCGGCAAGTCGTTCCCGGGCTTCGGCCCGATTGGCCCGTGGCTGGTGACGCCCGACGAGTTCGCCGACCGCGACGACCTCGCGATCTCATGCCGCCTGTCGGGGGAGGGCATGCAGTCCTCGCGCACCTCGATGATGCTGTACGACGTGCCCGAGCTGCTCGTGCGCCTCTCGGCGGTCTGCTCGCTGCTGCCGGGAGACATCATCTTCTCGGGGACGCCATCGGGCATCGGCAACCGCCGCACGCCGCCGCGGTTCATCGGGGCCGACGACGTGCTCGTCAGCGAGATCGAGGGCATCGGCACGCTGACGACCCGGTTCACCACGGCCGGGCCATGAGCGGATGCCGCGACCTGCGGGTCGAGTACCTCGAGGCGCCGATCGCCGTCGGCACACGGCATCCGCGGTTCAGCTGGATCGTCGACCACGCGCAGAGCGGCTACGAACTCGAGGTCTCGACTCGCGCGGGCGTCAGCGTGTGGACAAGCGATGTCGTCGAGAGCGACCAGACCTCGCTCGTCGAGTACGCCGGCCCGCCGCTGACCTCTGACACGGACTACACCTGGAGTGTCCGCAGCCGCGCCCGGGACGGCGAATGGACGGAGCGGGCGGCGTCGTCCTTCGGGACGGCCCTCCTGGATGCCGCGGACTGGACGGCCGCGTGGGTCGAGCCCGCCCAGCAGGATGCCGTCGTCGAGCGCTGGAGCATCGTCGACTGGATCCGCGGGCTCGGGCCGCAAGAGCCGCTCGAACAGCGGCTGCGGCCGCCGCAGCTGCTGCGGCATCCGTTCGCCCTGTCGGCGCGTCCGGTCCGCGCTCGCCTCTACGCGACCTCGCGCGGCGTGTACTCGGCGTTCGTCAACGGGCGGCGCGCCGACGACCAGGTGCTCGCGCCGGGCTCGGATGCCTACGAGCGCCGCATCTCGGTGCAGACGTACGACGTGACCGCTGCGCTCGCCGAGGGCGAGAACGTGCTCGGCGTCGCGCTCGCCGACGGCTGGTGGGCGGGCAGGCTCGGCCTCACCGGTTCCAGCGCCCAGTACGGCACGCGCACGAGTGCGATCTGGCAACTGCATGTGGAGTACGCCGACGGCGTGACTGAGATCATCGCCTCGGGGTCCGAGGTGCGCAGCGCGCGGGGCCCGTGGGCATACGCCGACCTGTTCGTGGGTGAGCAGTTCGATCGGCGCGTCGTTTCGGTCGGCTGGGACCGCCCTGGCTTCACCGACGACGACTGGACTCCGGTGCGCGAGGCCGGTCACGATCACACTTCGCTGCGGCCGTTCACCGGAGAGCCGATCCGGCGAGTGCTCGAACTGCCTGCCGTCTCGGTCGTCGAGACGCCTGCGGGGTCCGTCGTCGACTTCGCCCAGGTCATCGCCGGCCGGGTGCGGCTGCGCCTGCGCGATACGGCGCCCGGTCAGCGCATCGTGATCGAGCACACCGAGACCTTGGCCGCAGACGGTTCGTGGTTCGACAACATCCAGGGCATCAACAAGGAGCAGACCGACGTCTTTCTCGCCGCCGGCGGAGCCGACGAATGGGAGCCGGAGTTCACCCTCCACGGGTTCCGTTATGCGCGCGTGGCCGGGCTGAGCGCTCCGCTGAGTCCCGCTGACATCGTCGCCGTGGTGATCGCCAGCGACCTCGCGCAGACCGGGAGATTCGAGGCATCCGACCCTCGTCTCGACCGCCTGCACCAGAACGTGGTGTGGAGCCAGCGGGGCAATTTCGTCTCGATCCCGACCGACTGCCCCCAGCGGGAACGCGCCGGGTGGACCGGCGACATCCAGGCGTTCGCGGGCGCGGCGGCGAACAACGCGCAGGTCGTGCCGTTCCTGTCGCGCTGGCTCGACAACCTGCGCGCCGACCAGCTGCCCGACGGGCGCATCCCGATCTTCTCGCCGCGCTCGCCGTTCGACGCCGAGGCCGCCCGGGCCGCGGACGGCATCGGATCGATCGTCGCCGCCGCGGGGTGGAGCGACGCGATCGCCATCGTGCCGTGGACCCTCTACGAGCGCACCGGCGACCGCCGCCTGCTCGAGCAGAACTTCGACGCCATGCTGCGCTGGATCGAGTATCAGCGCGTGACGGCCGCCGCCGAGCTGCCCGAAGGGCTCGCCGACGTCGACCTGCCCGAGCACCGTGCCCGCCGTCAGGCGCTGCTGTACAACACCGGTGCGCATTTCGGTGACTGGCTGACCCCCAGCACGATGGAGGGCAGGCCCATGCACGAGGCGATCGGTATCGCCCCCGCGCTCACCAGCCAGTACATCGCGCCGATGTTCCAGGCCCGGACGCTGACGATCGCCGCGCGTGCTGCCGCGGTTCTCGGACGTGAAGCGGATGCCGCATCGCTCGTTGCGCGGGCGGCCGAGGTGCGCGCGGCCTTCGCCGCGGAGTACGTCGACGCCGAGGGGGACCTGCCCGTGCGCCTGCAGGGGGTGTACGTCCTGGCGCTCGCATTCGACATGGTCCCGCCGCCGCTGCGCGCCCGCACCGCCGCACGGCTCGTCGAGCTGATCCGGGGGCGGGGGAACCGGCTCGACACCGGGTTCCTCTCGACGCCGTACCTGCTGGACGTGCTGTGGGACCACGGCCACCCCGACGTGGCGCGGACGCTGCTGTGGCAGTCCGAGATGCCGTCATGGCTGTACGAGGTCGATCAGGGTGCCACGACGATCTGGGAGGCGTGGGACGCGATCTCGCCCGACGGCGAGATCCGGCAGATGTCGTTCAACCACTATGCGCCCGGCAGCGTCGACGATTGGCTGTATCGCCGGGTCGCCGGCATCCGTTCGACCGCTCCGGGTTACCGCGCGGTGGTGATCGAGCCGGACTTCGAGGTGGGGCTGGAGTGGGTGAAGGCGCACGTCGGCACGCCCTTCGGTCGACTCGCTGTGGCGTGGGAGCGGACGACGGCTGAGGCGACCGTCACCGTCGAGGTGCCGTACGGTGTGTCAGCGGTCCTCATGGCGGGCGGCGTCGAGGTCGCGCTGGAGCCCGGCCGCAGCCGGCACGCGGTGAATCTGCCGAGCGCTCGCCGCACATGATCTTCGCCGCGCACACCTCGGGGAGCGGGATGCCGCGGCCGCCGGCATCCACCCGTCAGAAGATGATCGTGTGGTTGCCGTGGCGCAGCACGCGGTCCTGCGCGTGCCACAGCACGGCGCGTGAGAGCACCTGCCGCTCGACGTCGGCGCCGCGGCGGGCGAGCTCGGACGCGGAGTCCGCGTGGGTGACGCGCACGGTGTCCTGCTCGATGATCGGGCCCTCGTCGAGGTCGTCGGTGACGTAGTGCGAGGTCGCGCCGATGAGCTTGACGCCCCGCTCCTTGGCCTTCTTGTACGGCTCTGCGCCGATGAAGGCCGGCAGGAACGAGTGATGGATGTTGATGACCGGCACCCCCAGCTCGGCGAGGAAGTCGCCTGACAGGATCTGCATGTAGCGGGCGAGCACGACGAAGTCGACGTTTCCCTTCAGGAGCTGGAGGATCTTCGCCTCGGACGCCGACTTGTCGGGTCCGGGCACGCCCGGCACATGGAAGAACGGCACGCCGAACGAGCGCACGTCCTCGGCCGCGGTGGTGTGGTTCGAGATCACCATCGGGATCGTCACCGGCAGGTCCCCGCGGCGGTGACGCCACAGCAGGTCGAGCAGGCAGTGGTCCTGCTTGGACGCCAGGATCGCCATCCGCTTGGGCACCGACTGATCCGTCAGCGACCACTCCAGGTCGAAGCCGTCCAGCGTCTGCGCGATCTCGGACTCGATGACGGGCCGATCGGCGGCGAAACCGGGCCGATGGAACACCACGCGCTGGAAGTACGCGCCGCCGATCGGGTCGTCGGAGTACTGATCGAACGCGACGATGTTGCCGCCGACGCGCGTGATCATCGCCGAGACGGCCGCGATGATCCCGGGCTGGTCGCTGCCGTGCACGATGAGACAGACGTGATCGGGCTTGAGCTGTTCGGCGGCCATTGTTCGATTCTGCCCTGTCGTGGCGGCGCCCGGTCGCGCAAGACAGCGGAGAGTGGATGCCGGGGTCCCGGCATCCTGGCCACGCTCCGGCGCCCTCCCGCCCAGCCATGCGGTGTCGTACGCTGAGCGCATCGGGCGATGCCCGATCTTCGACTGGGGCGACGGGATGCGGAGCGCACGTCCGCATCTTCTGGGGTGGTGGCGCGCGTGGAACTGCTGGGGCGGGAGCGTGAGCAGTCGCGCCTGCGGGGACTGCTCGACGACGGGCGCCGGTACGTCGCGGTGACCGGGCGCCCCGGAGTGGGCAAGAGCGCGCTGCTGACATCGTTCGTCGGATCGTCGTCGACGCCGCTTGCGGAGGCCGACATCTGGAGCGTCGATCTCGACGGTGCGCCCTCCGCTCCGACGCTGTTCGCCGACGTGGCCGGGCGCCTCGGCATCGGCGGCGGATCACCGCGCGAAACGGGGATCGCGCCGGCTGAACGACTGGCACGGGTCGTCGGCGGCAGTTCGCTCGTCCTGGTCCTCGACCACGCCGACGGCGGCATGCTCGACCCCGCCGAGGTGGGGTTGCTGCTCGACCGATGCGCGCGGCTGCGCATCGTGGTCGCGCATGCGACGTCGGTGGACGGCGCGGACGGTCAGGTCGCGCTGCTGCCGCTGGACGTGCCCGCCGAAGGCTCCTCGGTGGAGGAAGCGCTGGCGAGCGCCAGCGTGCGGCTGTTCGCCGACCGGGCGACGCGCCGCGACGTCCGGTTCCGCCTCGACGAGCACACCGTCGACGACGTCGTGCGGATCTGCCGGATGGTCGGCGGCCTGCCGCTCGCGCTCGAGCTCGCCGCCGCCCGCGTCCGCCTCCTCTCGCTCCCGCGGCTCGCTCGCGAGCTCGAAGAGGGCGAGGAGGCGCTCGACCTGCTGAGCGCCCGATCGGACGCCCACCGCGGCGGCGTCCGCGAAGCGCTCGCCGGGACCGTCGGTGCGCTGGACGGACGGGATCGTCTGCTGCTGGAGTCGCTCGCCTGCTTCGCGGGTCCGTTCGCGTTCGCCTCGGCGACAGCGGTGAGTGCGCGGCCGGCGGGCGACGTGGCCGACGCGCTGGAGCGCCTGCAGGATCTGCGGCTCCTGGAGTCCGCCGGCTCGGTGGGCGACGAGCCGGTGTTCGCGATGCTGCCCATCCTCCGGCGCTTCATCCGGGAGCGGGGCGTCGGGGAGGCGGCCGACGTCGCCCACCGCCGTCACCTCGGCGAGGTGCTCGACGATGCGGCGGCGGCGCAGGCGCGGGCGGATCGGCCGTCGGCGTGCGCGCTGGCCCGCGTGCTGCGCCGAGACCTCGTCATCGAGGCGGGGCGCCTGGTGGCCGCGGATGACGACCGCGCGGCCGACTGGCTGGTCGGGTGCGCCGCCGTGCTGGAGGGCGAGGCCGAGGGGGCGTTGATCGGCGAGCAGCTGGAACGCCTCATCGAGACCGGGGCCGTCGCCGCCCTCGCGGAGCCCCTGCAGGCGCGCGTGTGGCTGTGGTCGGCCTATGCGCTCGCGCTGGCGCCCGACGGCGCATCGCTCGCCGCCACGGTCAGCGAGCGGTGGGAGCGCGGGTTCGCATTCGTGTCGGAGGACGACGAACCCGAGCTGGCGCTGCAGGCGCTCATGATCTCGGTGCTGGTGGGCATCACGACGGGAGACATGCGCACGACGATCGCCTCCGCGTCCGAGGGGCGTCGCATCGCGCTCGCGCGTGCCCGCGCGACGTGGGCCGCGCGGTTCGACGTGTGGATCGCTGCCGGCAGGCACGCGACCGGCGATGTGGCGGCGGCCGTCGAGCTGGCGCTGGACGCTCTCCGTCATGCCGAGCGGGTGTCGGACCCGCACGCGATCGTGGCGGCCTCGATCATCCTGCACACCGTGCCGCCGGGTTCCGTGCCGGCCGATGCCGCCGTGCCGACACTCGAGGACGCGCTGCGGCTGGCCCGGGACGAGCGGGATGCCGTCATGGAGTGGTTTCTGCTCGGTGTGATGACGCGCGCGGCACTCGCCGCCGGCCGGCCCGGGCACGCCGCACGCTGGTGTGCGCTGCGGCTGTCGGCGGGGGCCCAGCGCGGCTGGTCGTACCTGTCGGCGATCTCGCTGATCCACACGGTCTTCATCGCGGCGGCATTCGGCGACTTCGCCGTCGCCGGCCGCATGCTCGGGGCGGTCGAGGCCGACCGCGAGCGTGTGCTGCGGTCCATGGCGCCGGCATCACGCGACGAGCTCGCGCGGACGAGGTCGCTCCTCGAGGAGCGACTGGGGGCATCCCGTGCCGCCGGGATCCTCGCTGCGGGCGGGATGCTGTCGCTCTCCGACGCCGCGGCCGAGGCGGTGCCCTGGCTGCGCCGGCACTCGACGGCCGACACCGCCCCCGCAGCCGAAGACGCTCCGCTCACGGTACGCGAGCACGAGGTTCTCGGCCTCCTCGCCGAGGGCCTCACGAACAAGGAGATCGCCGCGCGGCTGCACATCACGACCAAGACCGCGATGCACCATTCCGGCGCGATCTATCGCAAGCTCGATGTCCGCGGCCGCGCCGAGGCCACGGCGTACGCGTTCCGTCACGGGCTGATCGCCGCGCCGCCGGGGGTGAGTCCCCTGTCGCACTGAGCCGCTCGCCCGGTGCGCCGAGCCGCTCGCCCGGTGCGCCGAGCCGCGCGCCCGGTGCGCCGAGCGCGATGTCGGGGAGCCGGCGCGGCACCACCACGCTGGCTCCCCGACGGCGTCAGCGCGGCGACCTCGCCCCTGCCGCGCGGTGGCGGCGGGCGATCAGCACGACGGCTGCGCCGGCGATGAGCATGAGGGCACCCGACCACAGCGCGAGGGTCGCGATCGTGCCTCCCGTCGGCGGCAGGGGAGTCGGGGGAACGGGTGCCGGCGGTTCCACGGGCTTCGGCGGAGTCACGTGCTCGGTCGTGCACTCCGGATCGAACAGGTCGGCGCACGTCGAGGGCGGTACATCGCCGGTCGCGAGGGCGACATTGGCGATCGTGGCGTCCCACGCGTCGTCCGCGACGGTGAGCTGGTAGGTGATCGTCATGCTCGTGCCGGGGTCGAGGGTGCCGACAGTCCACACCAGCGTCGACTTCGCCGGGTCGAGCACGGCGGTCGTGCCTGCCGGCGCGGCGATCTCGCCGAGCTCACCGTAGGGGAGCGCACCCGAGAGGTCGTCGGTGACGACGACGTCGTGTACCGGCACCGTGCCGGTCGAGTCGACGGTGACCGAGTAGGCGATCTCGTCGCCCGGCTGCACCGTGCTGCCCGTCGGCGGGTCGCTCGTCTTGTGCACCGCGAACGCTCCCGCCGTGCGCGCGACCGGGTTGACGATCTGCAGGCCGATCGTGGGATCGGGGACGTCCTCCTGCGGGTGCGGCATGACGATCTGGAGCGAACGCGCGCCGAGGCAGGGGAGCGTTCCGGCGTCGTCGCACGGTTCGGTGACCGGTTCCGGCGCGCTGGCGAGCCCCTCGACCGTGAAGCCCGGAGAGCCCCAGCTCCACGCGGCGTCGACGAGATCGGGCATCGTGCTCAGCGGTTCGGTGAGCGTGCACAGCGAACCGACCGGGATGTTCACCGGCGGATCTGCGTCGGGGCCCACGACGATCCGCTCGCCCTCATGGATCGAGAAGTCTCCGCCCAGCGCGTCGCCGGTGCCGGGCACGCATTCCCACGTCATCGGATACGGCTGCGATCGGTCGGCGATGCCGTCGACCTCGCCTTCGACGAGCTTGGTGAGGAAGAACTGGCCGAACACCCGGGTGATGGGGTTCGTGACGAAGATGGGCGGCGTCAGTCGCGGTACCGGCAGGATCCGGTTCGTCGCGGCGACGATCACCGAGTCGCCGATCACCGGCGGCTCCCAGGTGAACGACGGGTCGCCGGCCACGGGCTGCCCCTGTCCTCCGGGCAGATCCTCGGTCGCCGTGCACACCGATCCCACCAGGATGCCGCCCTGCTCCCAGATCGTGGCGCGCGTCGCCTGCCAGGTGCTGACGACCGGTTCGTCCGAGCCGTACTGGCAGGTGACGGTGCCGGTGAAGGTCCGGTCGTCGGGCACGAGGTCGCTGCCGGGGCCGGTCACGGCCTTCGCCACGCGGACGTTGGAGTAGACCCGGCTCACCGAGTTGCCGACCGACAGCAGCGCGCTCTGTCCGGCGACGAGCTCGACATCATCGGGGTCGTAGACCGGGTCGTTCCATGCGAAGGAACCGTCGACGAGGTCGGCGGGATCGGGGGTGTCCTCGGTGATCGTGCAGAGCGCGGATGCCGGCACGCGCTGATCCTCGGGCGTGAACGCGGCCGTCGTCGCATTCGCCCCGACCGTGAAGCGGTCCGAGAGCACCAGGTCGCCGAGCGTGCACGTCCAGATGCCCGTGAACGCGGCATCCGCCACCACGCCGCCGTCGGGGTCGTCGAGCGTCTTCGCGATGTCGAGGCCCGCGAACAGGCGATTGACGGTGTTCGTGACGGCGACCGTGGCGGTCCCGCCCGCGACCACCGTGGCGGGATCGCCGATGGTCGGCGCGAGCCACTGGAACGACGGGTCGGGCAGCCCTTCGGTGCCCGGGTCGTCCTCGGTGACGGTGCACACCGAGCCGAGGTACACCTCGGGTCCGGTGAAGGTCTCGCCGGCCGCGAGGGACCAGGTGCCGGTGACCGGCGCGTCCGCCCCGTAGACGCACGAGTACGTGCCGGTGAACGTCGCGTCCGGGTCAACGACACCGTAGGGGTCGACGACCGTCTTGGTGATCTGGAACGTGTCGCTCACCCGCACGATGGGGTTCACCGCCCAGAACGCGATCTCAGGAGCCTCGCGGGTCAGCACGAAAGGACCGGTGTTCTCGGCGGTGGGCGCCGGGGGTTCGGTGTCGGACGGCGGGCCCCACGTGAGCACGGGAGCACCCCAGGCGTACGAGGCATCCACGAGCAGATCGTTCGACGGGGAGTCTTCGGACCCGGAGCAGGTCCACTCGATGCTCGCGGTGATGGGCACCTCGCCGCCGTCGGCGATGATGCCGTCGGCGAAGCGCGCGTCGATGTCAGGGGCCGCCGGCACCGCGCACGAACCATGCAGGGTGAAGTCCTCGGACCCGGTGCCCAGACCGACGTAGCCCTGCGTCTGACCCGTCACGCGCTTGCGCACGAGCACAGTGCCGGAGTCACGGACGAGCGTGTTCTCGACGGTGATCTCGTTGGGCCCGGCGGCGGTCACCGTGGTGCCCGTCACAACCGGATCGAGCCAGCGGAACGCCGGATCGGTCGACGGCGTGCCGAGGTCGCCTTCCTCCGCGGTGCACTCGGCGGTGACGGGAACGTCATCGGCGAGCTCGACGCCGGGGACGCCCGCCGGCACATCGACGGAGTCGCCGAACGACTCGCCCGCGTACGTGCACGACCAGGTCACCGGGTAGGTGCGGTCGGGGTCCACGACGCCCTGCGCTCCCGAGAGCAGCTTCACCAGGCGCAGCGGCACCAGCACGCGCTCGATCGGGTTCGAGACCTGGACCGTCGCGGTGTCGCCGACCGGCACCTGCACCGTCCCGTCCGCCGGTGTGTACACCGGAGTGCCCCAGGTGTACGAGGCGTCGATCAACTGCGAGGGGTCGGGCGGCGCCTCGATGGCGACGCACGTGGAACCTGCCGGGAGGTCGGACTGCGTCGCACTGCCGCCGGCCGGGACGGTGAGCTGATACACGAGACCCGGTCCGCAGGCGAGGTTGACGACGAAGGTGGATCCGTCGACGAGCCCCGCGGTCAGACCCGTGACCTGCTTCGAGATCGTGACCGAGCCGGTGCGCGGCGTGATGGGGTTCGTGGCGTTCACCTGCACGGGGATGGTGGCATCGTCGAGGACGAACGTCACGCTCCCGCCATCCCGCCCCGCGCCGGCGACCGAGAACTGGACGGGGTCCCAGCCGAACGCGGGCGAGGTGGGGTCGGGGGTGGCGGTCTCGATGATCGAGCAGGTCGTTCCCAGCGGCAGGTCGACATCGTCGTCCGGGGTCCAGCTCTCGCCGTCGACGATCATGGCGGTCTCGCTCAGGATCGTCGCGCCGTCGAACGTGCACTGGATCGAGAACGTGAACGCCCCGCCGTCGTAGCCGGGGTCCTTGCCGGACCCGACGACCGACTTCGTCAGCCGGAAGGTGCCCTCCAGCCGGTCGACCGTGTTGGTCACCGTGACGGCGGCGGGGGTCGTCGCCGACCCGACGATGACCGACGTCCCCGGGTCGTAGGACGGCGGCAGCCACACATAAGAGCTGTCGTCGGGGTTCGGCGGCGCCTCGAGCGTCGCGTCGCCTTCGGCCACCGAGCACGCGGAGCCGAGTAGCAGTCCCGTCACCGTCTGCGACGCGCCGGCGGCGAGGCTCACCGTGCCGGTCACCGGCGTGTCGGCGCCGTAGACGCACGCGTAGGCGATGTCGAACGTGCGGTCGGGGTCGACGACACCGTCGGGATCGACGAGGTTCTTGGTGATCGTGAGGGCGCCCGTCACCCGCACGACGGGGTTCGTCACCGTCGCCGAGGCGACCTGGCCGGGACTGGTGATCGTGACCGACGTCGGCGACACGACCGGGGCGCCCCACGCGTACGACGCATCGATGAGACCGCCGGCCGGGGTGGCCTCGGAGATGTCGCACGTCGTGCCGACCGGCAGATCCGGAGTCGTCCCGGTGCCGCCGACGCCGACCGTGAACGTCGCGCCGTAGCCGTTGTCGCACGCGACGGCGATGTCGAAGGAAGCCTGCGCGGTGACGCCCGCGGTCGCACCCGAGATCGCCTTGACGACCTGCACCCTGCCGAACACCGCGATCGTGGGGTTGGTCACGGTGAGGGTCACGCTGCCGTTCGCCGGAACGGTGGCGGTGACGCCGGGCGACCAAGTCGGTGTGCCCCACACGTACGCGGGTGACAGCAGCGCAGGATCGGCTGTCTGCTCCTGGACGGTGCACGCGTTGCGTGCCGGGACGGTGACGGTGACGCTTCCCCCCGCTGCGACGTTCGCCTGGCCCGTCGCGACGCCGCAGTCGTACGTCACGACGAACGGTGCGCCGGTGCCGATGTAGCCGTCGCCGTCGACGACCTTCGCGATGACGAGCTGACCCGTCTCTCGCGCGTAGGTGTTGGTGACCGTGACCTGCGTCGATGCGCCGTCGCCCACTGTGACCGACGTCGGGGCGATCGAGCTGCCCGTCCACGCGTAGCTCGGGTCGGAGAAGTCGCCGGGCTGGCTCGCGAGCGTCTCAGAGAACGTGCACTCCGAGCCCGCCGGGATCGGCGCGGCCGGTGAGACGGCGGTCGCGGTCGTCACGTTCAGTGTGCCGCTGGAGGTGGGGCCGTTCGCGAGCTCGCACGTGTACGACACCGGGAACACCCGTGTCGATCCGCCGGTGTAGCCGCCGGGGCCCTGCACGGACTTGATGACCGCGAACGTGCCGAATCGCTGCTCGACGTGGTTGGTGATCGTCACGCTCGCCGTCTGCTGATCGGCGATGGTCACCGGCTGCGCGGAGTAGGTGGGAGCTCCCCACGCGAACGAGGCATTGAGAAGCCCGCCCGTCGGCGCGTTCTCGGTGACGGAGCACGCGCGTCCCGCGGGGATGCCGCTGATCGTCACCGGTGTCGCCGTCGTGAGGGTCGAGAAGGTGCCGGTGAAGCCCGTGCCGCAGTCGTAGGTGCCCGAGAACGTCTTGGCCGCCCCGCCGGTGTATCCGCCGACGGGGTCGTCGACAACCTTCGCGATCCGCAGCGATCCCGTCGCCTGCCGGTTGGTGACAGTGCATGTCACGGTCGTCGCGGCGGGCAGATCCGGGAGCACCACGATGCCCGCGCCCGAGACCGGGTACGTCGTCCCTCCCGCCGTGCAGGTCCAGTTGCCGACCCGCACGAAGCCGGTCTCGGCCGCACCCGTGCCCTGCTCGGTGAGCTGATAGCTGCCGGCGATCACGCGCTGGCCGGTGACCGCCGGCGAGCCGGACGGACCCGACACGACGGTGCCGGATGTCGCACCGGTCGTGCCGGTCGCGGTCAGCGTCCACAGACTCGGGCTCACGACGCCGCCCTGCACCTGCTTCACGAGCGTGAGGGTCGCGCGCGGCGTGTAGATGTTGGTATAGGTGCACGTGATGGAGGGGTCGGCGAGGTATGCCGGGGCGGGCACATTGGCGAGCGTCACCTTGCGCGCGGCGAGATCCGTCGAACCGGGGATGGTCACGAGCTGCCCGGCCGCGTTGTACTGCTGGCACACGAGCGAGGTCAGCGCCCATCTGTCGTCGCCGGGGTCGGTCTCGGTCACCGTCACGGTGTTGCCGCTGGTGAGCGTCCGCTGCACGCTGCCGCCCGAGCCCAGGTTGAACGAGCTGTTCGACCACGGCGTGCCGCTATAGGCCGAGGTCGACGTGAACGCGAACGACGGGGTGCCCGGCGGGCTGCCGACGACGTTCTTCACGATCCTCAGCGAGCGCTCCTGCTCGATGGCCGCGTACAGGCACGCGTGCGTCTGTGTCCCCTCCACGGTGGAGAAGTTGTTCTGAGGAGTTCCGGTGGGTGTCGCGGGACAGGTCGTCGACGTGCCGGTCGCGATGAAGCCGAGCATGACGAGCTTGAACGTGAGGCCGCCCTGCGAGAGGGTGACGTTCGAGACCTGGTTGTTGAAGCTGATGGTGTCGTTGCAGCAGTTGCCGGTGCCGGTGTTCGGCGTCTCGTCGAGCGTCCAGTTGAACGTCAGCGTGTTGGGGCTGGCGAACCCGGTGAGGATCGCCCGGAGGTCACCGGTGAAGTAGCGGTCGTCGGCGTAGACGGGGTTGTTGTAGTGCACCATGCGCCCGATGAGGAACGGCGTGCCGTCGTTCACCGACGCGACCGAGGACGGTCGGAACCCGACCGCGCTCTGCGATGACGTGCTGAGGTTCTGGGGGCACGTGGAGGTGCTCGTACCCGGTCGGCCGTGTGCCGTGATCGCCTCGTTGGGCGAGGCGACGATGCCCGACGACGAGGTGCTGTTGGGCGGTGAGTAACGGATGCAGTTGTTCGACGTGCCGTAGTCGACGCCTTGGTGGTTGGCGAGCTGGCCCTGTATGGTGCCCAGGTTCACGGTTGCGGCGCTCGCCGACGGGGCCGGTCCGACAGTGGACGTGTAGAGGAAGGATGCCGCTGCCAGGACGCCGACCAAGAGCATCGCTAGTCCTGAACGCGAGGACCTGCGAACCGTCCGCTGCGACATGCCTGACCTCCGGATCTGCGCGTGGGCGACGGACGTCGGGTCGCGCGAGTGGCCGATGACTCATTCAGTCATGCCGGAGGGTCTTTCGACAAGACCTCGTGCGCAGTGCGTTCCTCTCGGTGCGAGCGGAGTGGATGCCGTCACGCCCGGGTTGCGGCATCCACGAGGTCCCCGTTCCGGGTGAGTTCGAGGAAGCGCGCGACGGCGTCGCGGCTGCGCGTGAGGCACGCGAGACGCTCGTTCAGCGCGGTGAGCTCGGTGGCGAGCATCTCCGCGAGTTCGCGCGAGCACACCGGCGCCGCGGTGCGGGACGCCGACTCGGCGTCGAGCACGACCTTCGCGAGGCGCGTGGTCAGCCCGGACTGCACGAGGCCGCGGGCGCGCAGGGCGCGGTCGACGTCGGACTCGTCGTACGAGCGGTAGCCGTTGGCGGATCGCTCCGACCGGAGCAGTCCCTGGTCCTCGTAGTAACGCAGCATGCGCGTCGGAATGCCCGTGCGCTCCGACAGTTCCCCGATCTTCATGGCGTCCCGCCCCGTGTGTCGTCGCGTTTCGCGCGAAAGCTTGACATTGACATTGATGTCAAAGTTTAGCCTCGCCGCATGACCTCGTCCACCGATCTCGTCGCCCTTGTTCCTCCCACGGCGCAGCGCCTCCCGCTCGGCGCGCTGCTGCTCCTCTCGCTCGGCGTGTTCGTCACCGTCACGGCGGAGTCGCTGCCCGCCGGGCTCATGCCCGAGATGGCCGCCGAGCTCGGCGTCGATCCGCTGCGGATCGGGCTGCTGGTGTCGGTGTGGGCCCTCGTGGTGATCGGCACCAGCCTGCCGCTCACGCGGGCCACGCGACGCATCGACCGCCGCATCGTGGTCGCGACGGCTCTCGCTGTCTTCGCGCTCGCCAACGTGGCCACGGCCTTCGCGCCGAGCTACGAGTTCGCGTTCGGCACGCGCATGGTCGCGGCGGTCGCACACGGCGTGTTCTGGGCGATCGTCATCGTGTACGCGTCGTCGCTGTTGACCGGGTCGCAGCTCGGCAGGGGACTCGCGATCGTCACCGGCGGGGGCACGGCCGCCACGGTCCTCGGGCTTCCCGCGGCGACGGCACTCGCGCAGGTGACGAGCTGGCGGTTCTCGTTCGCCGCTATGGGGATCGGGATGCTGCTGCTCGCGGTCGTCGTGCTGCGCCGGCTGCCGCGATCGGTCGTGGTGCCAGTGCCGGCGGGAGCGCGCGAGCCGCTGCTCCGCGACCGATCGCTCCCCGCGCTCGTCGCCTTCGGCCTGGCGGGGCTGCTCATCGGGCTCGCGCAGTTCCTGTCTTTCGTCTACATCCGTCCCTACCTGGCGGATGCGGCAGGCGTCCCCGACGCGTGGGTGAGCGTGCTGCTGTTCGTCTTCGGCGCCGCAGGCATGGCGGGCGTCGCGGTCGCCGGCCTCCTCGCCGACCGGTTCCCGCGGGCGGCCCTCACGGCGACGCTCGTCGTCTTCGCACTGGCCTTCGGGGCTCTCGCGCTCTTTCCCGGGCGGATCGCGGTGGTCGTGATCGCCCTCGCCCTGTGGGGCGCAGTGACCGGCGCGGTGTTCCCGCTCATCCAGACGGCGCTGATGCGGGCCGCCTCCGACCGCCTGCGCGACCTTGCGAGCGCCGCCGTCATCGTGCTGTTCAATGTCGGGATCGCCGCCGGCTCGTGGGCCGGCGGCCAGCTCGCCACGGCGTATGGTCCCACCGCCAACCCCGCGGTGTCGGGTGCAGCCGCGCTGCTGGCGGCCGTTCTCGCCACCGTGGGGGCGGGGCTGGCGTCTCGTCGGGCGGAGCGACGGGATCGGCAGGTCCCCGCCGATGCGTCCGCGCGCCGTTGACACCGCGGAGGGGGCCCGTGTCGTCGCGTCGGCGCCCGATGGCGATAACTGCGGCCCCTTTCGGTGCACCGGCCGAGCGCAGAGGGGGCCGGTTCGGTCGGATTCGCCGCCGAACACGGCAGCTGCGGCCCCTTTCGCCGGGAGAGAGTGGATGCCGCGGCCGCCGGCATCCACTCCCCACTAGCGCACGCCGCGCATGAGTTTCAGCACCGGCTTGACCGCGGCGAGCAGCGCCAGGCCGAGGACGATCGCGATGCCGCCGAGGATCGTGAAGTACGGGACCTCGTTCGTCGGGTCGTAGAACTGGGCGAGCCAGCCGGCGATCGCGGTGCCCAAGGCGATCGACAGGAAGTACAGCGCCACCATCTGCGTGTGGAACCGCTCGGGCGCGAGCTTCGTCGTCACCGAGAGCCCCGGGGGCGAGATGAACAGCTCGGCCACCGTGAACACGAACAGGATCAGGACGATCGCCAGCAGCGGCGTCGAATTGGGCGCGCCGTTCGCCCACGGCAGGAAGAGCAGGAACGCGAGGCCCATGATCATGGCGCCCAGCGAGAACTTCACCGGCGCCGAGGGCGCCCGGTCGCCGAGCTTGGTCCAGATCACGGCGAACACGCCCGACAGGATGATCACGAAGATCGGGTTGATCGAGTTGACCCACGGGATCGGCATCTCCCACCCGAAGATCATCCGGTCGAGGCGCTCGTCGGAGTAGATCGTCAGCACCGTGAACTGCTGCTGGTACAGCGACCAGAAGCCGACGTTCACGATGAACAGCGGGATGAAGCCGATCACGCGCGACCGCGCGTCGGCGCTGATCTGCCGCGAGCCGATGATGACGGCGAAGTACGCGATCGCCGCCGCCAGGGTGACGAGGATCACGACGCCCGCGAGGTTGTCGGCGCGGATGACGCCGGTGAGCACCAGCACCACGATGACGGCGATCCCGGCCGCGGCGACGCCGATCATGAGTCCGCGGCGGTTCGCCGGGAGCGGGTTGGCGACGACGCGGGATGCCGCGGGCAGCTGCTTGCGGCCGAACGAGTACTGGATGAGGCCCAGGGCCATGCCGACCGCGGCCGCTCCGAAGCCCCAGTGGAACCCGGCGCTGCTCTGCAGCGCGCCCGTGACGATGGGGCCGAGGAACGCGCCGAGGTTGATGCCCAGGTAGAACAGCGAGAAGCCGGCGTCGCGGCGGGTGTCCTTCGGCGTGTAGAGCGTGCCCACGACGGCGGTCGCGTTGGCCTTGAGTCCGCCCGAGCCGACCGCCACGAGGACCAGGCCGACGCCGAGACCCCACACGTTCGGCAGCAGGGCCAGCGCGATGTGGCCGGCCATGATGACCCACGCGCTGAAGAACAGCACGCGCTCCGACCCCAGCAGCCGGTCGGCCACCCAGGCCCCGAGGATCGTCGACAGGTACACGGTGCCGCCGTAAGCGCCGACGATGCCGGTCGCGACGGCCTGATCGATGCCGAGGCCGCCCTCGGCGACCGAGTAGTACATGTAGATGAGCAGGATGCCCTGCATGCCGTAGAAGCTGAACCGCTCCCACATCTCGACGCCGAAGATGTGCGCGAGGGCCCACGGCTGACCGAAGAACCGCGCGTCGTGGTCGGCGCCGTCGTCGGCGGCGAGGGAGGTCGCGGCCGAGGCCGCCGAGGCCGAGACCGGCGCCGCGGCCGCGGCCGCCACGGCGCCATCGGGCGGACCTACCGGCTCCTGTCGTGGCTCGCCGCCCGTCCCCTCGGCAGGAATCCCCTGGTCACGCCCGTCCGAGTCGTCCATCGTCCGCTCCCGTCACCCGATGGACGTCAGGCTAGCGGGCGCGCGGCGCCCACGTCAGTAGGGGGCTCACTCCGGAAGGGAGGGATGCCGTTCCTCCGGCGCGTGCCGGCGCGGGATGAACAGCGCCACCACGAGGGCGACGACCGCCGCCGCGCCGCCGAGCAGGAACGACACGTGGAACCCCGCGGGACCCGGCACCGGCGTGCCGTCGAGGTCGATCGCGTAGGTGGCCAGCACGGCGCCCACCACAGCCGCGGCCGTGCTCGTGCCGAGGGAGCGGAACAGCGCGTTCAGGCCGTTGGAGGCTCCGGTCTCGGACTGCGGCACGGAGCGCATGATGAGCATCGGCATGGCCGCGTACCCGAATCCGATGCCGAAGCCGATGCCGATGTTGGCGACGAGGATCTGCCACACCTCGTCTGACAGGACGAGGGTGAACCCGTACGTGACGACGAGCGCGATCGCGCCGAGCACGAGCAGCAGCTTGGGGCCGACGGTCCGGGCGAGCCGTCCCGAGAACGGCGACAGCACCATCATCACGAGTCCCGCCGGCATCACCACGAGACTCGCGGCCACGAGCGACAGCCCGAAGCCGCCGGCCGCCGTCGGCAGCTCGAGCAGCTGCGGGTACACGACGTTCGACGCGAACAGCGAGAACCCGAACGCGATCGACGCGAGGTTCGTCAGCAGCACCGGTCGCCGCGCCGCGACGCGCAGGTCCAGGAGCGGATCGGAGATGCGCAGCTCGTACCAGCCCCACATCAGCAGCACCACGAGCCCGCCCAGACCGCACGCGAGCACGGCCGGGGAGTCCCAGCCCCACTCGTTGCCGCGTGAGACGGCCAGCAGCACGCCGATGAGGCCGATCGCGAGTCCTGCGGTGCCGATGTAGTCGAAGCGGCCGCCGGTGCGCAGGGCGCTCACCGGCACGATCCACAGCACGAGGGCGAACACGATCACCCCGAGGGCCGCGGCCACCCAGAACAGCACATGCCAGTCGCTGCGCTCGGTGATGAACGCGCTGATCGGCAGGCCGAGGGCGCCGCCCACACCGAGCGTCGCGCTGATGAGGGCGATGGCGGCATCCACCCGGTCCTCGTGCAGCACGTCGCGCAGGATCGAGATGCCGAGCGGGATCACGCCCGTCACGGCACCCTGCAGCGTGCGCCCGACGATCACGCCCACGATGCCGGGGGATGCCGCGGCGATGACCGATCCGAGCACCATGACCGCCAGCAGCACGAGCACGATGCGCCGCTTGCCGTACATGTCGCCGAGGCGCCCGGCGATCGGTGTCATCACGGCGGCCGCCAGCAGAGTCGAGGTGACGACCCACGCGGTGTCCTCGCGGCTGGCGTCCAGCAGCTCGGGAAGCTTCGACTGGATCGGCACGACCAGCGTGAACATGAACGACGATGCCAGGCCGGCGATCGCCAGCACCGCCACGATGGCGCCCTGGCGAGGCATCCGGGTCAGTCGTCTTCTCTCGTCGTCCTCACCCGTGCCCATCACTTCAGGCTATCGGCGCTCGAGACACCGGGCTCCGGCGGGCGGCGTCCGGGTGCAGACTGGGGGCATGGCCGAGACCGCCACCCCGCCCGGCGTCGACATCCGCCCGCTCGACACGGTGGACGAGGTCCACCGTGCGTCCGCGGTGCTCGCCGAGGTGTGGGGCGGCGACCGCGGCGGGATGCCGCCGAACCTGCTGCGCGCGCTCGCGCACTCCGGCAACTACGCGGTGGGCCTGTACGACGGCCAGCGCATGGTCGGGGCGTCCGTCGCCTTCTTCGCCGCACCGGCGACCCGGTCGATGCACAGCCACATCACGGGCGTGCTGCCCGACCACCAGTCGCAGGGACTCGGTCGCGTGCTCAAGCAGCACCAGCGCGAATGGGCCCTCGCGCGCGACGTCGGGCACATCACGTGGACCTTCGATCCGCTCGTCGCGCGCAACGCGCACTTCAACCTGCGGGTGCTCGGCACGCGGGTGACCGAGTACCTCGTGAACCACTACGGCCCCATGGACGACGGCGTCAACCGCGGCGACGAGACCGACCGCATCATGGTGTCGTGGGCGCTCGCCGCCCCGCCGGTTCCCACGCCCGGCGCCGACGCGGTGGTCGCGTCGGTCGCGATCCCGCACGACATCGAGTCGCTGCGTCGCGATGCCCCCGTGGATGCCGCCGCCTGGCGAGTGCGCCTGCGCGACGAGCTGGTCGCGCGCCTGGCCGAGGGCCTGGTGATCGGCGGCTTCGACGACGAGCGCGGGTATCTGCTGGTGCGGCGCTGAGCCGGTCGCCCCGCGGAACGACTGGGGCGCGGGAGCGAGACGTCTGAGCTTGCGGGCGGACAGGCGCGTCTCGCTCGTGCCTCGCTCGCTCAACGACCGGGGGCGAGGGAGGCGGGAATCGGGTGGACGGTGGCAGTCCGTGGTCCTCGGTCTTGCATAGGCTCGCGGCATGCCCGAGTACCGCGCCCACTTCGACTTCGACATCCGCTTCGCGAACGGGGGCGGGCTGTCGGGCGCCGGCTTCCGGCTCGACCTGCCGTCCGCCGAGATCTCGGACGACGAGCTCGGCCGCCTGCTCATCGCCCACCTCGGGCTCGCGCTCGTGGACGAGGTCGAGCTGCGCGGCGTACGGGTCGTGGCGGAGCCGCATCGAGGGAGCCGCGGCGTCGAGGTCGCGGCATCCAGCTCCGGCACCCGCGTCGTGGATCTCAGCCACCCGATCCGCGCCGGGCTCGTGACCTACCCGGGCCTGCCGGCGCCGACCATCACGCCGCACCTCACGCGCGAGGACTCGCGCGCCCGCTATGCGCCGGGCACCGAGTTCGCGATGGACGTCATCCACATGATCGGCAACACCGGCACGTACCTCGATTCCCCCTTCCACCGCTATGCGGACGGCCCCGACCTCGCCGGCCTCGACCTCACGACGCTGGTCGGGCTGCGCGCCGAGGTGTTCCACCTGGAGGATTCATGGGATGCCGGGCGCCGCGGCATCCGTGCCGAGACGCTCGCCGACCGCGACGTGCGCGGCGCCGCGGTGCTGCTGCACACGGGGTGGGACCGGTGGTTCGGGGAGCCGGAGTACGGTGCCGGAGCGCCGTTCCTCACCGGTGAGGCGGCGCAGTGGCTCATCGACGCCGGCGCGGTGCTGGTGGGCATCGACTCGGTGAACATCGACGACACGGACCCTTCGACGAGCTCAGGAGGTGGCGAGCGTCCGGCGCACTCGCTGCTGCTGCGTGACGGCGTGCATGTCGTGGAGCACCTCACGCACCTCGACGCGCTGCCGCCGCGCGGTGCGCGGTTCACGGCCGCGCCGCCGGCGGTGGAGGGATTCGGCACGTTCCCGGTGCGCGCGTTCGCCGAGGTGTCGGAGCCCCCTCGTACCGTGAGGGGCATGGACGCGCAGCGCATCGCCTGATCGGACGTATCAGAAGCGGTGCACGTGGCTCTTCGCACAGGAAGGAGGAGCCATGCACGAGCACATCGAGTCGCTGATCATCTCCCTGAGCGAGGCCATGCAGCGCGCCGAACGGCGCCGTGCTGAGAGCGAGCCGCGCCGGCGCCGGCCCCGCCGCGCACGTTCGACCTACGTCCCGATCCAGCACGATCCGACGACGCTGCGTCTCGCGGGCTGAGCGGGTGGATGCCGCACCCGCCGGCATCCCGTCGCCATGCCGATCCCCGGGCGTACGCTGAGCGCATGCCCATCGCCCGGCCCGCGGCATCCCTCACCGTCGAAGGATTCGAGCTGCGCGTGCTGCACCTGCCGCTCGTGTCGCCGTTCACGACGTCCTTCGGCACCGAGACCGTGCGCGAGGTCATCGTCGTGCGGGCGCTGACCGCCGGCGGCGACGGGTGGGGCGAGATCGTGACCCAAGCGGATCCGCTGTACTCGAGCGAGTACACGCAGGGGGCGTGGGACGTCGCGCTCCGGTTCTTCGTACCGGCACTCCTGGACCGTCAGACCCTGGCTCCCGAAGACGTCGCCGGCGTGCTGGAGCCGTTCAAGGGCCATCGCATGGCGAAGGCGGGGCTCGAGCTCGCGGTGCTGGACGCGGCGCTGCGTGCCGAGGGGCGTCCGCTCGGCGAGTACCTCGGCGCCGTGCGCGACCGGGTGCCCAGCGGGGTGTCGGTCGGGATCCAGCGCGACCCGGCGGCGCTCGTCGACGTCGTCGCGGGCTACCTCGACGAGGGGTACGTGCGCATCAAGCTCAAGATCCGGCCCGGGCGCGATGTCGGCGACACCGCCGCCGTGCGCGACGCGTTCGGCCCCATCCCGCTGCAGGTCGACGCGAACTCCGCCTACACGCTGGCCGACGCCGACACCCTCGCCGAGCTCGACCGGTTCGACCTGCTGCTGATCGAGCAGCCGCTGCAGGAGGATGACATCGTCGACCACGCCACGCTGGCCCGCCGGCTGCGCACGCCGGTGTGCCTGGACGAGTCTGTCGTGTCGGACAAGGCTGCGGCCGACGCGATCGCGCTGGGTGCGGCATCCATCGTCAACATCAAGGCCGGCCGCGTCGGCGGCTACCTCGAAGCGGTGCGCATCCACGACCGCTGCCGGGCCGCCGGGCTTCCGGTGTGGTGCGGCGGGATGCTCGAGACCGGCATCGGCCGTGCCGCCAACGCCGCCCTCGCCGCGCTGCCCGGGTTCACGCTGCCCGGCGACGTGTCGGCATCGAGCCGCTTCTACACGCGCGACATCGTGACCGAGCCGGCGGTGCTCGAGCACGGCCACGTGCGCGTCCCGACCGGACCGGGGCTCGGCGTGCAGCTCGACATGGCGGCGCTCGAGGAGTTCACGGTCGCGCGCGAGACGCTCACGCGCTGACATGCGTACACGAGCGGGCGCCGTCGCAGCGGTGGCCTGCCTGCTGACGATGGCGCTGGCACTGGCACTGGGCGGATGCGGTGCCGCCGAGCCCGACCCGATGCCGTCCGTGCCCGCCGGTGTATCCGTCGCGCTCGAGCAGCTGCGCTCCGACGTCGCGGCGAGGCAGGTCCAGGCGCGCGTGACCAACGGGTCGGACTCGGCGATCACCGTCGGCGGAGTGCGCATCGATGACGATCGCTTCGACGGCCCCTCTCGCCGAGTCGTCGCGGACCGTGTCTCCACCGTCCCGGCAGGCAGCAGTGTCGACATCCGCGTGCAGCTCGCGCCCGTGGACTGCAGCGCGCCGGACGAGGGCGCGGCCCGCGTCGTGCTCGAGCTCGTCTCGGATTCCGGCACGACGGAGGTCGCGGCATCCGCTCCCGATCCGCTCGGGTTCCTGGAGCGGCTGCACGCGCGCGAATGCCTCGCCGAGAGGCTGTCGGATGCCGCGACCCTGGCGTTCACCGGCTTCGCGGCGTCGCCGGGCGGTGAGGCGGCCACGCTCGAGCTGTCCGTCGCGCCCACCGGCGACAGCGCGGCGACACTGGTCGGCGTGGAGCGGACGAATCTCATCGACTTCGCAGGGCTCGGGGAGGATGCGCTGTTCCCGCTGCACATCGACGTCGCCGACGGCGACACCGCGCCGGTGGTGGTCGACCTGCCGATCGTCCCCGCGCGCTGCGATCCGCATGTCGTGCAGGAAGACAAGCGGGGCACCGTCTTCGACGTGCGCATCGAGATCGAGGACGAGCAGGGCGAGATCGAGCTGTACGTCGGCGACGATCTGCGCGGGCGGATCCTGTCATGGGTCGGCGCGTGGTGCGGGTTCGGCACGGCGGGCTGACCGGCACGCGAACGGCCGGCCGCCCGAGGGCGACCGGCCGCTTCGCGAGTGATCCGACTACTTGGCGACGGTCACCGTGATGGCCTTCGACGAGGTCGTGCCGGCCGCGTTGGCGAACTCCGCGACGTACGTGTACGTCCCGGGTGTCCGTCCGGCGACGGCCGTGGCCGCCTGCTGCGCGTTCGGGGATGCCGCCACCAGCGCCTGCTCGTCGATCAGCGTCCCGTTCTCGTACAGCCGGTACGACGTCGCGTTGGTGCCCCACCACAGGTTGGCGGTGACGGTGTAGTTGCCGTCCTTGTCGTAGTCGTCGTGCGACAGCACCGGGACGCCCGGCGCGGCATCCTTCACCTTCACCGTGACCGAGGAGGTCGCGGTCGTGCCCGTCGCGTTGACCAGCTCGCCCGTGTACACGTAGGTGCCGTTGGGCTTGCCTGTCACGTCGACGGTGGCCAGCTGCGCGTTCGGCGAATTCGCGTCGAGCAGCTTGGTGGCGATCAGCGTGCCGTTCTCGTACAGCTTGTACACCGCGCCGTTGACCCCGTACCAGAGGTTCATCGACACCGTGTAGCGGCCGTCGCTGAGCCCGCTCTCCCATCCCGAGTCGGAGGAGAGGATGCCGCGACCCGGCGCCTTGCTCGCGCCCTCGTCGTCGAACACCAGCACCTGCACCGACGCCTGGGTGACCAGTCCGTCGTTGTTCACCGCGTTGACGGTGAGCGTGTGGACCCCCACCTTGCCCTTCAGCGCGATCTCGTCGCCGGGCGCGACGGGCTGCCCGTCGAACGCGATGTCGAGGTTGCGCACGCCTGACTCCGGGTCGTCGGCCGTGATGTCCACGGTGAACGTGCCGGTGCTCGGCAGCAGTGTGCCGTCGGCCGGGACGCCCGAGAGCGTCGGGGCCGTGGCATCCACCGCTCCGCCCGGGTCCCCGGTGACGGCGATCCGCGGAGCGGCCGGCTGCGTGAACCCGTCGCCGAGGAAGAAGCTCGTCTGCGGGGGCTGGTTGTAGCCGGTGTTCTGCCACGCGACCGAGAGCCGGTAGACCGGGTCGTGCATGAGCGTGCGCAGCCGGATCGAGGTCTCGTCGGTCGTGGAGTAGATGCGTAGCTCGGTCGAGTCCGCCGAACGCCACGCGATCTCTTCGCGCCAGTCGCCGAACAGGTCCGCCTGCAGGTTCGGCGTGCCTTTGGTGCCGTTGTTCGACAGTGCGCCGTCGGCCTTCAGGATCACGTCGGTCTTCTCGGTCTCCCAGTTCCACTTGCCGACGGTCGGGGTTCCGGCCCCGGTCGCGTCATCGAAGTCGTGGTCGACGATCTCGCGGAGCGGGTCGCCGTCGAACCACGCCAGGAAGTTGGCGGCCGGGATCTCGGTCGAGATCAGCTCGCCCGTGGACGACATCAGCTGCCCGACGGGGGAGTTCCATGCGGCGTCGCCGCCGACGGCCCACCCCTCGGCACCCTCGTGGCGCGGGTCGATGTCACCCGACGCAGCGCGCCCGGTGTCGACGGTCGCGGGGATCGACCACAGGATCTTGCCCGTGCGGGCGTCGCGCATCGTCGCCCCGCGGTTGCCCGAGGCGTGCATCTCTTCGTGCGCGGCGAACACCTCCAGGCCGGGGTTGGACGGCACGAGGTCCGACACGTGCAGCGCATCGCCGTGGCCGAGGCCCGTCGAGTACAGCAGCGAGCCGTCGTCGTCGACCGTGGCCGAGCCGTAGACGATCTCGTCCTTGCCGTCGCCGTCCACGTCGGCCACCGACAGGTTGTGGTTGCCCATCCCGTAGAAGCCCTCGTCGCCCTCGTCGTTCGAGTCGAGCACCCAGCGCTGGTGCAGCTTCGAGCCGTCGAAGTCGTACGCGGCCATCACCGCCCGGGTGTAGTACCCGCGGCTGAAGATCGCGCTCGGGTGCTCGCCGTCGAGGTAGGCGGTGCCCGCCAGGAACCGGTCGACCCGGTTGCCGTACGTGTCGCCCCATGCCCCGACGTCGCCGCGCGGCGGCACGTAGTCGATCGTGTCGATCGCGGCACCGGTCAGGCCGTTGAAGACCGTGAGGTACTCCGGTCCGCTCAGGATGTAGCCCGAGCTGTTGCGGTAGTCGGCGCTCGCGTTGCCGATGGGCTGGCCGACGCCGTCGATGGTACCGTCGCCGGTCTTCATCATGACCTCGGCCCGGCCGTCGCCGTCGTAGTCGTACACCTGGAACTGCGTGTAGTGAGCACCGGCCCGGATGTTCACCCCGAGGTCGATGCGCCACAGGCGCGTGCCGTCGAGCCGGTAGGCGTCCAGCAGCACGTTGCCGTTGTAGCCGGCCTGCGAGTTGTCGTGCGAGCGGGCATCCCACTTCACGATCAGCTCGTACTGCCCGTCGCCGTCCACGTCGCCGACGCTCGTGTCGTTCGCCGTGTAGGTGTAGGGCTGGCCGTCCTTGGTGTACCCGTCGGCAGGCTTGTCGAGCGGCACCGAGAGGTAGTCGCCGTCCTGCACGCCGAACGTGTCGGTCTCCGTGGTCTCGACGCCGTCGAGGACCTTGGTCACGAAGTACGTGGATGCCGACGTCCCGGTCTTGTCGAGATAGTTCGTGGAGTCCGTGATCGGGGCCGTCGTCAGGCGCTTGCCGTCACGGTAGACGTGGAACGCGACGCCGTCGGGGTCGGTGCCCAGCATGCGCCACGACACCAGGGTTCCGCTGTCGGTCGACACCGCCGCGGGAGCCCGGTCGAGGTACTCGGCCTGCCGCTGCAGCACCGTGACCGCGTCCGTCTCCAGCTGCTCCGATGCCGCACCGGCGCCGCCCGCGTTCACCGCGACGACGGTGTAGAAGTACGGGATCGTGGTGAGCACCGACGTGTCGGTGTAGCGGTTCGCCTCGGAGACGCCGACCAGGTCGCCCCGCTCGCCCTCCAGTTCGGAGCGGAACACCAGGTAGTACAGGGTGTTCAGCGGCTGCGCCCACGAGAGCTCCAGCGACCGCTTGTCGATGCTGTCGACGGCGAGGCCCGTGGGCGTCGCGGGCGGCGTCACCTCGGCGTCGACGAACGACACCGCGACGGTCTTGGACGGCACCGACTCGAGCTTCGTCTGGTCGACCGCGGTGACGTGATACTCGTAGTCCAGTCCGACGCGTGCCGACGTGTCGACGAACGAGGGCTGGTCGACGGATGCCACGAGCACCGGCTTCGCGTCGAACGGCGACGTGCGGTAGACGTTCCAGGTCAGGCCGTTCTCACCCGTCCACGCCAGCGACACGCTGGGCGCGGCCGGATCGGCGTTCACGTCGGTCACCTGCAGGCCCACCGGTCCGAGCAGGATCGGCGTGATCTCCAGGCCGTTCAGACGCGTGCCGGCGGCGGCGCCGTATGCCTCGATGTTCAACTGGCCGTCGGTGACGAGGTACGGTCCGCGCAGGGTCTCGTTGGCCGATTCCTTGCCGGCGTTGCCGCTGCCCGCCTCTTTGCCCTCGATGCGGAAACTGGTCTTGGTCGAGCCGATCCAGTCGCCGGAGTACGTCTTGACCGAGTAGGTGCCGTCGGGCACGTCCAGGGCGAAGGTCGACGTGTCGCCGGGCAGCACGAAGTCGCGCAGGAGGTCGTTCGACCCGTCGGCCGCGCCGCGGTCACGCCCTGCGTTCGCGGGGAGCGTGTTGACGAAACCGTAGCCGCGCTCGGCCGTGTAGGCCGTGTCGGGGTTCACCTCGGTGTACCCCGCCATCAGCGGGTTGCCCTGCAGCTGGAAGTCGTACTTGTACAGCGCCTGCTTGGTCGTGAAGGTCACGACCGCGCTCGGGGCGGACTCGCCGCGGCCGTTCACCGCGACCACCTGGTAGCGGTACCCGGTGCCTTCGGCCAGGCCCTGCACGATCGAGCTCGTCTGGGTCACCATGCCCACGAGCGTCCACGTCGGCTCGGGGTCGGCGACGGCCTGACGGTAGATCTTGTAGATGTCGGCGGTGGGCGAGGCATCCCACTGCAGTGTCGCCCCACCGTTGCTGACGGCGCCGGCGACCACGTTCTGCGGTGCGGCCGGTGCCTCGGCGGGCGGCTCGACGTCGGTCACCTTCGCGGCGAGCGGGTCGTCGAGCGTCTTGACGTCCTGCGCGACGAGACGGGCCATCTGGATCGCGCCGTACTCCTGGAAGTGCGTGTCGTCCGCGATGCCGGCAGGCCGCTGCGGGAAGACGCCCGGGTCGGCGTAGAGGAACACCGCCTTGGCGGCATCAGGGCCGATCTGGTCGAGGTACGCGCGGCTGGAGGCCGACAGGTCGACCAGCAGCACGTCCTCTTCGGCGGCGAGCTCCTTCATCTTGGCGACGTACTCGGGGAAGCTCACGGTGAACAGCCCGGTGTCGGCATCGAACGAGCGCCGCGAGACGGGCGTCACGAGGATCGGGGTCGCGCCGCGCTGGCGGGCGCCCTCGACGTAGACGCGCAGGTACTCCTTGTAGTCCTCGGGGCTCGCGTAGCGATCGTCGACACCCTGGGTGGCGTCGTTGTGCCCGAACTGCACCATCAGGTAGTCACCGGGTCGCACCGCACGCAGGATGTCGTCGAGGCGGCCCTGGCTGATGAAGTTCTTCGACGAGCGGCCGCCGATGGCCTGGTTCGAGAAGGCGACGTCCGACGCGAAGAAGCGGTCGATCATCTGACCCCAGCCGGCCTGCGGGGCATAGGCGATGGGGTCGTAGGTCTGCACCGTCGAGTCGCCCGCGATGTACGCCGTGGGGATGGCTCCCGCGACGCGCGCCGGCAGGCGCGTGATCGTCAGCGCGTTCACGGCAGGCGCGTCACCGCCGAACACGAGCGTCAGGGTGCCGTCCACCAGCGCGATCGTGAACGTCATGTCGAGGTACGAGCCGGCGGCCTGCGGGTTCTCCAGCACCTTGGCGATGCTCTCGGCGGTGATCGTCGTGGTCGTCGCGGTCTCGGCGTCACCCGACACGAGACGCACCGAGTAGTCGCCGGCACCGAGGTCGGCCTCGAAGGTCGCTCCCGCCGCCGACACGAAGTCCCCGCGCAGGGCGTCGCCGCCGCGGTCCACGTCGGGTGTCGTGGCGATCGGCGCGGTCGAGAAGCCGTAGCCCCACTCCGGGTTGTACGCCGTCGCGCTGGTGACGGACAGTGCGCCGTCGGCCACCTGGCCGGGACCGAAGTCGAACGTGACGACGTCGCCGGTGGGCAGCGGTGCGGGCGCCGTGTACACCGCCGAGGTGACGGCGGCCGACGCGGCCGACGAACCCGCCTGGTTGCGGGCGGTCACGCGGTAGGTCCACGGGTACGCCGTGTCGACGGCATCCGTGTATCCGGGCGTCGTCACGGTCGCGACCGTCGAGAAGGCGCCGTCGGCCGCGGCGCGCTCGACGACGTACTCGTCGCCGTTCGCCACCGCGGACCACGACAGCACGACGGCCTCCCGGGTCACCTGTGCGACCGCGAGGCCGGCCGGTGTGCCGGGTACGACAAGGGCCGGGATCGCGCCCGAGCGCACCTCCGCCGACGGCGGCGAGACGCGGTCATAGGCGTCGACCGCGGCGACGGCGTAGGCGTACGAACCGCCCTCGGCCGTCGAGGAGTCGGTGTAGGCGGCATCCGTCGTCTCGGCGATCTGCGCGAATTCGCCGGTCGTGTCGCCGCTGACGTCCGCGCGCAGCACGCGGTACTTCGAGGCGCCGCCGACGGCCGACCAGGCGAGGTCGACGCCGTTCCACGCGACGCGGGTCGCGGCGAGGCCGGTGGGGATCGCGGGCAGCGCCGGTGCGACGACGAGGCCGTTGACGTAGGCGCCGAGGCCTGAGCCGGCGAAGTCCACGGTCAGCTGCCCGTCGGTGACGACGGTCGTGTAGGTCGCGGTGGCGTTGACGCCCTTGCCCGAGGTCAGTCGCGTCTGTGCGACGCCCTCGAGGGTCACGGTGGCGTTGGTGCTGGATGCCGAGCTCAGCCCGTCGCCGATGGTCACGGTGACCGCGTACGAGCCTTCGGGCACGCCGTCGAGCTGGAAGCCCCAGCTGGTGCCGGCGACGAAGTCGTCTTCCATCGCGCCGGCGGGGGAGCCGTCGGTGCTGCGGTCGCGGTCGAAGAGGGTCACGCCGTCGGGCACGGTGATGCCCCAGCCGTTCTCGGCGGTGTAGCGGGACGACGTCAGCACCTGCTGGTAGCCCTCGGCGACGGCACCGGTCGCCGTGCCGAAGTCGAAGCGCCAGGCTCCGTCGTCGGCCGGGGCGAGCAGGGCGGCCGCCGGTGTGGCGGTGATGAGTGCGGCGACGACGGCGGTGGCGCCGGCGATCGCGGTGAGACGCAGTCCGCGGGACGCGCGGCGTGCGGGGGTGTGTTCTGCGGGTCGCGTTGCGCCGTCGGCGCGTGCGGACACGTGGGGCACGGTTCCTCCTGTTGTCAGCTTCGGCAAAGGATGACGGGGGTCGCCGCCGCGGCGTCGCGGTGGCGGGTCGTCGTGAACCGGGCACGTACGGACTCGGGCCCTGTCCGGTCTTGCTTGGTGCGAGGTCGACGGAAAGCGTATTCCGTCAGCTTCGTCCGCAGTCTGGCATGAGCCGGCGCTGTGGGGCAAGGGCTTCTTGAAACGTTTTTGCGATCCGGGGTTGCGAGCTTGTGCGCGGTCCCAGAGTTGGTCTATTGTCCTCGGCGAACGCTTTCCCAATCTCCCGTCGTCGGCGCGTATACGGACCGTGCCGGCGGCGGGCCCCCCCGTGCCCGCAGCATGCCCGCGCGCGATTTTGGCGAGTCGCCACGAACGGCGTGCTGGGTCCCCGGTTTTGGCGAGTCGCCACGAACGGCGTGCTGGGTTACGGGTTTTGGCGAGTCGCCACGAACGGCGTGCTGGGTTACGGGTTTTGGCGAGTCGCCACGAACGGCGTGCTGGGTTACGGGTTTTGGCGAGTCGCCACGAACGG
>Ga0160453_100268_pt1 | contig 49445 bp, 45 predicted proteins | sample HID1971K_E6MG_FD_108228 | JGI IMG/M metagenome (GOLD analysis project Ga0160453, IMG submission 108228) | Enriched millipede-associated microbial communities from UW Madison campus, WI, USA - HID1971K_E6 MG | ecosystem: Host-associated > Arthropoda: Insects > Digestive system > Unclassified ...
AGTAGCGCTTCATCTTCTCGGTTCTTAAAGCCCGCTTTTTGAACCTTCATTATGAGATGTAGTTCAAAAAGCGGACTTTGATAACGGTGTGAATCTTCGTAGCGAATTCGGCATCGAATATGAAGCGAACTTGGGAGGTCCGGTACGCGTGTACCAATTACGTACACTTGCGTTTCCTCCCTCCTCAAGTAGCGCTTCATCTTCTCGGTTCTTAAAGCCCGCTTTTTGAACCTTCATTATATGATGTAGTGAACCTTCATTATATGATGTAGTTCTATTAATATACTTGTTCTTTGAAGAAGAAACCGTAGCTTAATTCACGCAATGGATCTTGAATCTCTCTAATCGAATCCAACAATTGTTCATCAAACTCATAATTTTCAGGGTCAACCAAGTATTGGTCTATAGCCGTTCGATATGCTTTAACAATCGCAACGTTGTATTCCGTAGATTTCAAGATACCTTCAATTTTAAGACTATCTACTTTGCAATCCAATAACTCATGCAAATTATCTATCATACAAATATCATCAGAACTCATAATATGAGTTCCATATTCATCTTCAAAGATCGGATATCGCTCATCTGGGCGATCATCTTCCATTAGATATAAGCCAGCAGCCTTTTGAATATTGGCATGTCTTTCTTGCTCACCATGATAGTCTGTATAACTTTGAATAAGAGATCTTTTGGAGTGATATATTGCCGTCATACCATGTACCTGCACTTGAATTGGTAGTACACTTTTCTCTTTTGTATCTACAACTTGTTCCATATTCAGTTCGCGTGCTAATACATAGCGTGAAGTACCGCGCCGTGCCCAATACTCAGCTGTCGCATAGTTCGTGGAAGTCATCTCAGCATTCCAATGAAGGCTTACAAGAGGTGCATATTCCTTTGCAGCTACAAGCACTGCTGGATCACCATAGACGATTGCATCCACTTCATACTCTGCCAATGCCGTCAAATAAGCTGGTAATAATTCTACCGTTGCATTATCAATTAGATTATTCATTGAGACGTAAAGCTTACTATTTCTTGCATGTGCTATAGCAACAGCCTCTTTAATCATATTAAGATTAAATTGACCTGCTAATCTACTACCAAACTTCGCTTCACCTACTAATATTGCAGTAGCTCCCGCATCTAACAATCGCGTACATTCATCTAAATTAGCAGCAGTACACAATAATTCTGGATTATAAGACATTGACGCTCACCTCACCAAAGTAAACGGCTCATTACTGAGCCGTCTCCTTACTTTTTTCAATATTTCTTAGATGTTGTTTATAAGTCTCAGCAAATAAATGTGACTGTGTTCCATCTTTTTTCGTTACATAATAATAGAATGTATGTTCTTCTGGGTATAGCGCTGCCTTAATAGATTCTAAGCTCGGCGTAGCTATCGGTCCAGGAGGTATTCCATCAATAACATAAGTGTTATAAGGGCTATCTAACTTCGTATCTTCTATTGACAATAATTCCTTTTGTTCTCCTAATGCGTATTGAATCGTTGCATCAATTTGTAAACGCATTGGTTCCTTCAAACGATTATAGATAACGCCAGCAACAGTAGCACGTTCACTATCAACAACCACTTCACGCTCAATTAATGAAGCTATTGTTAACAATTCATGCATTGATATATCTAATTTCTCTAACTCATCCGGCCAATCATCTGGTAAAGTAGCAAGCTTACGATCTTGCTCTTTCAACATACGAATAATAATGTCCTCTTCCGTACTACCTTTAACGACTTCATACGTATCAGGGAAAAGATAACCTTCCAAGCGATTAATTAACTCAGTTGTTTCTTGTGGGATGTTAAGCACATTTTCTGCACCTGACCAACTACGAGACTCCTTCGTTAACGATATGAATTTGTCTTTATCCACAAGCCCCTCAGTCGAAAGCTTGTCCGCCATCTGAGCAATTGTGAATCCTTCTGGAATGGTAAACGTAATCGTTTCTTGTGCAATCACATCACCGGCATTTAATTTTGCAATAACTTCCGCTTTGTCCATACCAGGTGTTAATTCATACTTCCCAGCTTTGAAGTTATCCCCTTCGTCTTTTAATACAAGGTAATAGCCAAAAATAAAACTATTTTTAATGATGCCATTTTCTTCAAGAACCTTTGCTACACTATTAGCAGAGCTGCCTTTTGGAATCGTTACTTCAATAGCTGATCCTGATTTTGTCGGTTCAAGTTGATTCCACAAATAGAATAGTCCGCTAGCAGCAACAAGTACCATAAAGAAAAGCAATGCGAAACATACCCAAAAAGAAACAACCCACTTCTTGGGTTTAATACGTTTCCTCTTTGGCTGCTTTTTCTTTTCTTCTATAGATTTTTCTTCAGTTTCCAAGAGCTTAACACCTCATTATCTATCCGTTCTTCGGACATTATGATTATCTTTGAATACGTTGAAAATCCTTTTGAAGCCCTCTTACAATAATAATTCAAAATAATTACCTGTCAGTGCCAAGAAGATACCATGAAGCTAGGAAATGAAGCACGGAGTGTACGTTATTGGTACACGAGTACTGCAGGCTTCCGATAAATGGAATCTTCGATGCAGAATATACTTTGAAACATAACTTCGCAATCACAGGTGAATATTTTGAATATCCTCTCGTCAAAAAGAGCGGTGATATGCCGCTCTCTTTGTATAAGTATTTTCAATTAAGGTCTCTCGTCACTGACAAATTGCAGATCATCATATGCTTCAGAAATAGCTTCCCATTCTTCTTCATCTACGATGCTCTCTAGTTCAACTTCATCGTTTTGTTTGTACACGCGAAGAAATTCAACCTCGTCTTCAGCCTTCATCGCCTCTGTTTGTAGGACAACATATGTAATGTCTCCCCAAACAAATTCTTGTGTAATGAAGAAAGCTTCAACACTTCCATCATCAGTAATAAGTTCGATTTCTTGACCAAAATGTTCTTTAAGTGTGTCTTGAATGATTGGAGCAGTATTTGGTTGTTGAAAAGCCATTACAATTATTCCTCCAACTCGCCAAGCAACGTGTTGAATGTTTCTTCAACTATTGCCCACTCTTCTTCATCATCAATTGTAAATAATTGAAGATCATCGCCTTCTTCTTCATAACGGAAAGCATAGACTTCGTCTTCTTCCTCATTTTCAGAAATAAGAGGAACAACCATCATATATTTTTTATCGGAATCATCTACTTCAAATTTCATAATGACTTCAAATTCTTCCTCGTTGCCATCTTCGTCTGGAATGTAGATAATTTCTGGTTCTTCATAGTTTTGCTCGTTATTAGCCATTTTTACCCTCACCTTTTCATTTAGAATCAAGATAATTTTGCAAAATAAGTGTAGCTGCCATCTTATCTATCACTTGTTTGCGCTTCTTTAGACTGATCTCAGCTTCTTTTAATGTTCGTTCCGCAGCTACTGTGGTCAATCTTTCATCCCAAAGGTGAACAGGTAATCCAAGCTTCTCCCCAATTTGCTGGGCAAATGCCTTACAAATCTCACCGCGTGGACCGATCGTACCGTTCATGTTCTTTGGAAGGCCAACCACGACCTCAGAAACCTCATTTTCAAGTGCAATTTCCACAAGTCTGTCGAGCTCTCCACCGTCTCGTCTTGTCTCAACTACGGTTAGTCCTTGTGCCGTCCATCGAAATGCATCGCTAATTGCAACACCAATGCGACGATCACCATAATCCAAACCCATGACTCTCATATTTGTTCGGCCCCTCAATTACTCTTTCTTATGCAAGAGATAAAAGCGAACTAACTCTTCAATAAGCTCATCACGCTCTTTCTTGCCGATCATACTTCTAGCATTATTATGACGCGGGATGTAAGCGGGGTCTCCTGACAACAAATAGCCGACGATCTGGTTAATCGGATTATAGTCTTTCTCAAGTAAGGCATCATATACCTTAAGCAGAACATCTTCTGAGGAATCATCACCCTCAATTTTCACGTTAAACTTCATCGTCTGATCCATTGAACTCATCAGCAACACCCCCTAATACGTATGCCATATAAGTATGGCTTAGTTCTACTATATCACATTTGCTTGACTAACAACTAGTTCCTGTGCAAGTTTCAATGCATCATCAAGTTTTTCTACTTCTTTACCGCCAGCTTGCGCCATATCTGGACGACCACCGCCATTACCACCACATAGCTGAGCTGCTTCTTTAATAATTTTACCAGCATGGAATCCTTTTTTCACAAGATCTTGCGAAACTGCTGCTGCCAAATTAACTTTATCATCTGCTGCTGCACCTAGAACGATGACACTTGTAGGAAGTTTTGTTTTCAACTCATCTACAATACTACGTAAAGCTTCCATATTGGATGCATTTACTTTTGCAGTTAGAATAGAAACCTCTCCTACTTTAACAACGGCATCTAGTAATGAACCAGCTTCGATATGACTTAATTTGTTTTGTAGTGATTCATTATCACGCATTAATTCTTTTACTTGACCGTTCAAAGCATCAATACGTTTAGGTACATCTGCTACGTTAGTTTTCAATTGTGTTGCCGCTTGTTTCAATAAATCAAGTTGTGATTCATAGTAAAGATAAGCTTGTTTTCCAGTTACGGCTTCAATACGACGAACACCAGAACCGATACCACTTTCGCTTAATAATTTGAACAATCCAATTTCAGAAGTGTTATTAACATGACAACCACCGCAAAGTTCAATAGAATATTTGCCGACTTGTACGACACGTACAACATCACCATATTTCTCACCGAACAATGCCATCGCACCCATTGCTTTTGCTTCGTCAATTTTCTTTTGTTCAATTACTACTGGAGTACCAAGCCAAATTTGCTCATTTACTCTTCTTTCAATATCTACGAGTTCTTCAGCTGTAATAGAACCGAAATGAGAGAAGTCAAAGCGCAAACGTTCACCCTCTACTAAAGAACCTGCTTGATTAACATGATCACCTAATACTTCTTTCAAAGCTTTGTGTAGTAAATGTGTTGCCGTATGGTTTTTTACAACGTCTTCACGAACAGCTTTGTTCACTTGTGCTGTTACTGCCGCATTCACTTTAGCTACACCTTCCACGACTACTGCGTGATGGAGTGTTTGACCGTGAGGTGCTTTCGTAACATTTACAACTTCAATTACAAAACCTTCACCAGTAATTGTACCTCTATCACCAATTTGACCGCCGCTTTCTGCATAGAAAGGAGTCGTATCAAGCAATAGTAATACTTGCGTACCTGCACCCGCTTCTTCAAGAAGTTGATCTTCTGTTACAAGTGCTGTAATTGTGGATTTTACTACCAATTCAGTATAGCCAACAAATTGACTTTTAATCGTAAGATCAGCTAGTGGGCCACCTTGAACTTTCATTGATCCCGTATCTTGACGTGCAGAACGAGCACGTTCACGTTGTTCTTCCATTGCAGCATCGAAACCTTCACGGTCTACAGTCATTCCTTGCTCCAATGCAAAATCTTCTGTTAAGTCAAATGGGAAACCATATGTGTCGTACAATTTAAAAGCATCATCACCATTAATGACAGTGATGTTACTTGCTTTTGCTTGATCAACGAGATTAGATAGCAATACTAGACCGTCAGACAATGTTTCATGGAAACGTTCTTCCTCTGTACGGATCACTTTTTCAATAAATTCACGTTTTTCTACTACTTCTGGATAGTAAACGCCCATTACATCACCAACGATGCCAGTAAGTCCATATAGGAACGGCTTGTCTACACCAAGTGCTTTACCGTAACGTACTGCACGACGAAGCAATCGACGAATGATGTAACCGCGGCCTTCATTAGAAGGCATAACGCCATCACCAACTGCAAATACAACTGTACGAACATGGTCAGCGATAACTTTCAACGCAACATCTTGATCTTCCGATACTTTATAAGTCACGCCTGCAATTTCACATGTGCGATTAATGATAGGCATAAATAGATCAGTATCAAAATTTGATTCTGCATCTTGCAGGATCGAAGTAATACGTTCTAGACCAGCGCCTGTATCGATGTTTTTATTCGGAAGCGGTGTGTAGCTACCATCTTTATTATGGTTGAATTGTGAGAATACTAAGTTCCATACTTCTAGGAAACGTTCATTCTCTCCACCAGGCCAACATTCTGGATCGTTAAGATCACCATATTTATCGCCACGATCATAGAAAATTTCTGTACATGGACCACAAGGACCTTCTCCAATATCCCAGAAGTTTTCTTCTAATTTATAAATGCGTTCTGCTGGCAATCCAATTTTCTCGTTCCAGTAGCGATACGCTTCCTCATCCTCTGGATATACCGTAACAGAAAGACGCTCAGGATCGAATCCAATCCACTTCTTATCCGTTAAGAACTCCCATGCCCAAGTAATCACTTCTTCTTTGAAATAATCGCCTATTGAGAAGTTACCAAGCATTTCGAAAAATGTGTGGTGACGACGAGTTTTACCTACGTTTTCAATATCATTTGTACGAATACATTTTTGAGAGTTCGTAATACGTGGATTTGCTGGAATTTCACGACCATCGAAATATGATTTCAACGGAGCCATACCTGCATTAATCCATAGTAGAGATGGATCATTATGTGGAACTAGAGAAGCACTTGGTTCAACAGCATGTCCTTTACTTTCAAAAAAAGCTAACCATTTTGCGCGAATTTCACTTGCTTTCATTTTATAGCCTCCTAAAATTTTTCATATTTTTACTTGATATACTTCTGTGCAATGAAAAATTGCATCGAAAGCTTAACCTACTTTTCGTAACTGAAAATTTATACGACTATGTAACGAAAAATTGCAACGTAAGCATAATCTAACTTTTCATATTTTCACTCGATATACTTCTCTGTAATGAAAAGTTACCGAAAGTTTAACCTTTATTCATATTTCACTGTTAACAATATCCAATTTTTCTGTAAGTGAAAACAAAAAAAGTCCCTGTTAGAACAGGGACGAATATTATTTCGCGGTACCACCCTGGTTATTGTGAGCATCGCAACACAATCGCCTTCAAGGACAATAACGGGTCCACCCGATGAGTTTCACTCACACTCAGAAAATAGCTTTCCGTTATACTTCATTAGAAGCGCTCTTCCAACCAATTCATTATGAATAGGAACGCTATCTCTGGCTAATGGGCTATAACATCATTGTTTTCGTCAACGTTTTGTAGTTATGGTATGTTCGATCGCTTCATATTCGATGCCGAATAAGCTACGTTAGCAAACTCTTCGTTATCAAAGTCCGTTTTTTAAACTACTTCTTAAAATAAAGGTTTAAAAAGCGGGCTTTCAGAATCGAGAAGATGAAGTGCTACTTGAGGAAGGAGGAAACGCAAGTGTACATGTTTCGTACACGCGTACCGGACTTTCCAAGTTCGCTTCATATTCGATGTCGAATAACCTACGAAGCCAATCATCGTTATCAAAGTCTGCTTTTTGAACTACATTAATAATTACTTCTGTACAAATTATAGCTAGTGACTATAATGCTGTCAAATAATCTTTCTTCTAACGTAGTACGCAAACATATGCTGTACAATCACTTTACATGTAGCGAAAATCGGTACAGCTAGAATCATTCCAATAATCCCTGCAATTTGACCTCCTACGATGAGTGCAAAGATGATCAGAAGTGGATGTAAATGTAATGTACGGCCTACTACTTGTGGTGAAATAATGTTTCCTTCAAGGATTTGACAAATTGTATTAACGATAACAACAAGCAACATCATTTTGACCGAAACTGTTGATGCCATCAATAACGCAGGTGCAGCTCCGATAAAAGGTCCGACATAAGGAATCACATTTGTCACTGCTACAATGCTCGCTAACAGTAGAGCATATGGCATGCCGACCAACAAATAGCCAACATATGCTAATGTCCCTACGATAACACACACTAATAATTGCCCACGTATATAACTTCCTAACGCATCATCAATATCCTTCAATAATCTAATCGTGTTTTTACGATGTGACTTAGGTACGTACTTAATCACTGCACGTTCAAATACATCAAAATCTTTCAAAATGTAAAACGCCAGAAATGGTACAACAAAAACTATAAATAAAGTTCCAACCGTCTCACCAATATTGTTGACAAAAGTAAGTAATGTTTCCGAGATCCGACGCTCCATTAACACTAATGATTTATTGACACCTTCACGTAAACTTTCTGGCAGTAGTGCATTATTATTAAAATCTATAACTAAGCCTTGAGCTCGCATGGAGAGTTCAGGTAAGTGTTTATTCAACTCCTGCATCTGATCGATAAACATAGGAATAAAATTAATGATAATCACTGTTAAAATCGTACAAAAAACAGCATAGATTAATAATACCGCCATCGTTCGTGGAACTTTACGCTCGTGTAGCATAGTGACGATAGGGTTAAGTATATAAGAAATTATCATAGCAACGATAAAAGGTCCTAGAACTGCCTTTAAGAATGAAAAAATGGTTGCGAGAATTGGTTCTAATAAAAGCAGAAAATAAACAACTACTAAAAGTAATATCGCATAAATTAAGATGACAAAAAATCTGTTTTTCGTAAATCGCTCCAATCGTCACACCACCTTCATTCTAACTATTCTTTGCCATTATATGTACAAGTATTCCTATTCAGCACAAAAAAGCAACAACTCTTTATGAAAAAGAGTTGTTACTCATTTGGATAATAATGAAATGTACGATTAGACTTAGACCACGGATGCGTTTTTTCAATAATAGGCTCACGAAATGTCATGAACTAGTAATTAAAGCATTTCATCTAGCAAGAGACTTATTGCACCTAGGGAAATATTGTCTGGTAAATCCTCTTTCAATATACTAATAAGTGACGTTACATATACAGTTTCATTTGTATCAGAAACACCAGATATTTCATTCCTTACCCGCTTCGCCGAAATAGTTAATAATGGATCTGTACCCAGTTCATCATTCGGTATAGTAACTGAACTTATTGCAAAGCCATCTGTAACTGATTCTACCCCACCGATACTTACACAAATAAAATATTCAGTGGGCGTTTCTTCTATAATCCAACCTCCTGGTGCAATACGAGCCTTATCTCTATACTTTTCCATTATTTCTGATCGAACGTTATCAGAATTACCACTCTCCCAGTTGAGACGCGAGGAGTTTTTAAAATATACTAGCTCTGTATACAAAATTGATAATTGCTTAGCTTCGTTATCAACTTCATCCGTACTAGAAGATGAATAATCTTCATTGACCTTTAAACTCCCGCTACAACCTACTTGCAAGCCTAAAAAAATTACAATAATCATCAAGTATCGTATCAACTTCATTATTCTTCACCCCCCCCTCTCTCTCATGATTCATCAAGTTAGTTTAACCCCAAAGTAATCCATTAATCTGTTAAAATACAATGATCTGCTCGTGTCTGTTCACATAAACAAGATTACCATCAGACATCCATCCTAATAATATCCCTACTCCAATAAATTCGAAGGTACGTAGCTCAGGATCGTAAATCCATATTTGATTAGAAGACGCTTGAAAGGCTACCAACCTATCATCTGGTGACCAATTTAGCTTGGATAAGTACCAATAATTCTGTTCATTTGTATGAGCGATTATATCCTCGATCATCTGATCAGTTATCTGTTCATCCTTAATGATCGTGAATTGCTTATCATTGATATTCAATAATACCTCGCCTGTTATATTGCCTTCATTAATATCAGCTGGAAGAATAATATTGTTGTCATCTTGCCAACTAAGCGGATATTCGAAAAGGAAACCATCGCTATGAGATACGAATGCAGCATTTTCATAGGTATCTATGATCTTTCCTCTGTTATTCAAAACAACTAAATCAGCAGAGGGTCCGACAAACTCATCATGAGCGTATAAAACCGCAATTTTTTTACCATCAGGCGATGAGGATATTCCGTACACAGGTTGATCAAATTCATGTAACTTCTTTAAATTGAAGTTGTTCAGATCTATACGATACAATGTCTTGCTTCCGACTACAAAATAGGTATATCCATTATAAAATCTATTTGAGAACATCTCGTGGTATCCGTATTCATTTGTTCTCAGATCTTTATTCTTGATCGAAGGAATATTAATTATCGTATTTGCTGCGATATCGAAAAGATGGTGCTCATCTCCACTATTGAACAGAAATAAAGGATCTTTCGTTCCACTAACGGTAATAGATTTGATCGTAGGTCCATACCAAGCTGACAATACTTTCATTTCACCGGTAAGAGGATTTCTCAAAGATAAGCTCGGTTGATCTCCATCATAGTGCACGACTAACTCATTACGATTGGGTTGATCTTTACTTTCGAATAAATCTCCTTCAATCGTAGTAGCTTTATCTAGACTAAACTTAAATGAAAAAATATCTTCATCTATCAACAGAAATCGAATAAGTAGAAATTGTGGTGATACCCATTCTAAAGAGTACTGTAAATCTGCATCGGGTTTACTTTTGATTAAACTAAGATCTATCGCTTTCTTCAACGAGTTCTGATTCATATCAACGTTTGATTTCACGATGATCACCCGTTGATTACTCTCTTCATTTACGAGATTTTCTAAATAAAGATAGGGCTCTTCTTTAATTCTTGAAGGGATAGGAGTTTCACTAATTACGAAAGGAGTTAATTCATCTATTTTTTCTGATTGCAATGGTGTAGTAGCATCGTTATGCGAGAGTAACTTTTCATTGGTACAGCCATTGAGGACTATAGCTAATATTGAAAGTAATATGAGGTAACGCATAACTGCACTCCCTAAGTTATAATTTAAAATTTTAGTATTCAATCTAATCAGACTTTGATGAAATTATTAGTACTACACATTGTCGCTCCATCTTAACTTTACAGATAACAATAAACCAATACATATTTTACCATAATATTATTAGACGATATTTATCACTTAAAGTTGCAGACCATTATAATTGCATAAAAAAGAAGGTCATGTAGCGAATTAGTAAATGACCACTTTATGAGTCATTAATCTAAGCTACAGACCTTCTATAGTTGATACATGCAAGTATGTAAACATCGCATGTTAATTTAAGTGTATTTCAGGTTGTTCTGTAGTCTGATCTTCAAAAAACAAATCATCCAAAGAACTTAATGTACCATCTTCTTCAACTTGATACACTGACATTTTATCACCGTTGACAGCTAATTCTATATAGCAGCCCCAGCAATAGAATTGGTGTGATCCGATTTTACCTATATCTTTCGAGTTACAGTTCGGACATCTCATAAATACTACTCCCTATACTCTGACATTGGAAGCTGCGACTGGCTCCAATTCTGATTCACTAACAGCAGGAACGATAATCGCATCTTCACCAAGCAATACTTCATTAAGATCACTTGGTGTTCTGAGCCATTTTCGTCCTTCGATTAGATCCGAAACAAAACCATCTGTAAGCTCATAACCTACTATCTGTGTATCCTGAAATGGGTAAAAATATACATCGGATACGCGACCAAGTTGCGAACCCGTCACAGTAATGACAGGCATGTCCTTTAATTGGACGACTCCCATACAATAAGCACGCTGTAGTAGCTGTTTCTTACCTGTTAAAACTTGTGATTCATCCGCAATAAAAACTGCATCTTCTCCACAAGTTAACACCGCGCTCCATTGTACTGTACGCACCTTCACTGCAAACCATTTTGCATATTCAAGCACTAAACCTTTCAGTTTCCAATGCTCATCAAACCATGCATCCTTGACGACACCAATTTTTTTACCATTGTTGATCGTTAAGACAGGTAGTCCGATTAATTGCTGAAGCCTGATCATTAGTAGAGTAGCCTCCTAGACCTGTTCATACACTTTATGAATTACTTTTCTCAAACGAAAAGTAACTTCTAGCGCATATTACTAAGACTTTTCATATTTTCTTAACTCTTAACAATATGAAAAGTTGCCTCGGTAGCATATTCTTAAGAGTGGATTCGTTTTACGATACTAGCAACTATTGTTGCAGCCTCTTCGATTTCCTCTATAGTATTGCCCATTCCAAAGCTAAATCTTACAGCACTATTTAATCGATCAGCACTTAGCCCCATTGCTTTCAACACATGTGAACGTTCTAACGATCCAGAAGTACAAGCCGAACCGCTTGAAACTGCAATTCCTGCCATATCCAAATTCATTAACATGCTTTCGGTATCAACACCAATAAAGCTAATGTTTACGATATGAGATAAACCATGTTCAAGATCACTATTCACGATGATTGGATACTTTTCTAATTCTTGTTGTAACAGCTCTACCCATCTATTACGAAGATTTGTCACAAAAGGTTGCCATTTTTCGCGCTTGTTCACACAAATGTCAAGAGCGGTAGCAAAACCAACTATTCCAGCAAGATTTTCTGTTCCAGCTCTACGTTTTCTTTCTTGGGAGCCCCCTTGTTGTAACGCTTCAATAGGAGTACCTGTCGCTATATATAAACCACCAATGCCTTGAGGACCATTTATTTTGTGAGAGGAGAAACTCATGAGATCAATCGGTAATTGTTGAAGAGAGTATGGGACACGTCCGAGTGTTTGAACTGCATCAACATGAAATAGCGCACCTACTTGATGAACTAGTTCACCTATTTTCTCAATAGGTTGAAGTGTGCCTACTTCATTATTGCCATGCATAATACTTACTAATGCGGTTTGCTCACTTAATGCATCTTGTAACTCAGCCATATTCACATAACCTTGCTGGTCAACAGATATTATAGTTAAATCGAATCCTTCATGTTTTGCAAGCCATTCCATGGAATGTATTACTGCATGATGTTCAATTGCAGATGTAATAAGATGCTTTCTACCCTTCAAAGCTTGTGCTCTTGCAGCGCCAATAATTGCCAAATTATCACTTTCAGTTCCACCTGAAGTGAAAGTGAATTCATTCGATTTACAATCTAGAATAGATGCTATTTTGTCTCGGGATTGATTTAGGCTATGTTTAGCGTTTCTTCCAAAACGATGAATGCTTGAAGCATTACCCGGACCTTGTTGCATTGATGCAATCATTGCAGCAATAACATCTGGATGAATCGGAGTTGTTGCTGCATGATCAAAGTAGTATGACTTCATATTACTTCACTCCTAAACTTTTTGTAGCTTCATGTAACAATTTCATATATACAAAAAGTCACTTCGAAAGAATATACTTATTAAATGTAGAACATATAGCTATCGTTGCTATCTTTGTCCGGTTCTTCTGAATAATTAATTAAATGTTCCAATGTTGTGGAATCCATCACATTAGCGATGCTATCGCGAATACGTAACCACAGATTGCGTTTTGCAGGATCATCTTCTTCTGTGAAATCTACTGGAGAAATGGGACCTTCGAGAACTCGAATAATGTCACCTGTCGTTATATCTGCTGGTTCTTTAGACAACACATAACCGCCATATGCTCCACGAATACTTTTTACGTAGCCTGCATTACGCAAAGGTGCGATCAGTTGCTCTAAATAATGTTCTGATAAATTGTTTTTCTCTGCAATACTTTTCAAGGAGATTGGACCTTCTCCAAACTTCATAGCCAATTCCATCATTATCGTTAATCCATAACGACCTTTAGTAGAAATTTTCATATTTCTATACACCTCATTTAATTCATTGTATTCCAATTATTCTTATATGGTATCATAACTATCTACAATCGTCTCCATTTTCACAATAGTTATTCATGAAAAAATTTATTGAATATGTTACAATATGAAATGCTTGAATGAACAAGGTGGTGTAATTATGTCAAATCCTAATCAAAACACTAGAGTCGTTATCGGTATGTCAGGTGGCGTTGACTCTTCTGTTGCTGCATTATTATTGAAAGAACAAGGTTATGAAGTAATCGGAATTTTCATGAAAAACTGGGATGATACAGATGAATTTGGACATTGTACAGCTGAAGAAGATGCTGAAGATGTTCGTCGTGTCTGCGACCAGATCGGCATTCCATATTATACAGTAAATTTTGAGAAACAATATTTCGATAAAGTTTTCTCATATTTCTTAGATGAATACAAACGCGGAAGAACACCGAATCCTGATGTCATGTGTAATCGCGAAATCAAATTTGGTGATTTCTTGAAAAAGGCTGAAGAACTAAATGCAGATTTTCTTGCTACTGGTCATTATGCCCAAGTTGTAAGAGATGATAATGGTGTAACGAAGTTACTACGTGGCATTGATACCAATAAGGATCAAACCTACTTCTTAAATGCACTTAATCAACAGCAACTTGCAAAAGCAATGTTCCCGATTGGTCATCTGCCGAAGCCTGAAGTTCGTAAAATCGCGGAAGCTGCTGGCCTATATACTGCAAAGAAAAAAGACAGTACCGGTGTTTGCTTCATCGGCGAACGAAATTTCAAACAATTTTTAAGTCAATACTTGCCTGCCAAACCTGGTGATATGATCGATATTTTGACTGGCGAGAAAAAAGGTCGACATGATGGATTAATGTATTATACATTAGGTCAACGACAAGGTCTTGGTATTGGCGGCAATGGTAATGGCGAGCCATGGTTCGTTGCTGAAAAAGACTTAGAGAAAAATGTATTGTATGTTGTTCAAGGTGATACTCATCAAAGTTTATATTCCGAAAGCTTATTAGCTACTAATATGAACTGGATTGTTCCAGATGGACATCCAGAAACGTTTGAGTGTACAGCCAAATTCCGCTATCGTCAACCCGATCAGCAAGTAACGGTACAAAAGTTGCCTAACGGAGAAGCTAAAATTACTTTTACTAAGCATCAAAAAGCGATCACCCCTGGACAAGCTGTTGTATTATATGACGGTGAAGTATGTCTTGGAGGCGGCACGATCGATAAGGTAAACAAGATTTAACGTAGCAAATTAATTCACAATTCGTTAATAATCACAATAAAGAAGCCCCTTCAAAGCTGAGAGTTTTATCTCATCTCAAAGGGGCTTCTTAATCATCTACTAACGCTATATATCTTCTTGCTCTACCTACTTTCATAATCATGTTACGATTATCGCGATCTCCCCTCGCAATTTGTAGCTGCTTTAATCCTTTTCACACTAATTGATGTAATTCTAAGCTGGTCCATTCGCTCAATTGTAAAAATATATTTTTCATCCTCTTTTTTGTAAATTACTGATTGACCTATATGTGGTGGGAATTGAATGTTTGCATACATGAAACCACCTATTGAATCCATATCATCTACTTCTAGTCCAATATTGAAGTAACCGTTAACTTCTTCAACTAGTAACATTGCACTGAGCATATAATGGTCATGTTGTAGCCGAATTATTTCATGCTCATCTTCATCAAATTCGTCTTGAATATCTCCAACGATCTCTTCTAATATATCCTCAAGTGTTGCCATACCAGAAGTTCCACCATATTCATCAATAAGTAATGCAATTTGTGTCTTTTTCTTTTGCATCATTGCTAATAAAGTAGAAATAGCTATCGTATCGGATACTGTAATGATTGGCCTAATCCATTGCTGCCATTGATATTCTGTTGTTTTATGATCATATTTTGCAAGCAGGTCCTTAATATGCACAAATCCGATAATGTCATCTTTATCATGATTAACAACCGGATATCTAGTTCTCATATGAGTAATCGCTGTTTCAATATTGACTGATAATGACTTGTTCCACTCTAGACAAATCATATCCAGTCTTGGAGTCATCACCTCTCTAGCTGTCTTTTCACCAAAATCGTATTTTGATTGGCCTTCCATATTCGTAACATTCGCGTCATTAAGATTATCCTCAAAGTTTGAGTCAATAAATGACACTATACTTGAGCTATTTTCCAAATTGAATTTTCTTTTTGGAAGCCACTTCCTATGCAGCATGTAAAGCAGTAATACGACAAATACACTACCTACTATGGTCCCTATCCATAGCGCTAAGCTACGTTGTAGTAAAGTTCCACTTGCTTCTAACTCTCGTACAATCAACAGTTGCAACTGTAGAAGAAGCATGCCGAGCCAGATAAGACAAAATATCGGCAAGTACTTTACTGACCAAAAACTTACTATCGGAAAAATTCGAGAAACTACATCTTGCGTCATCTCTTCATTCTCTTTCTTTTCTTTCCATTCTTTAATCCGAGTGTTGTTGACGAATAAGCAGCTACTATAAATAACGAAAAGTATACTCATCAGAAAAATCGTCCATCCTATTGACGCGGGATCCTCCAAGTAAGTTTATGCCATCTGAGAGAAATCAGATGACATACACCTCCCTTCATTATTTTCTAGAAGCTAACTTCATGATAGATATTGCATATATATTCGTCTATAGCAAGTTTTTATTACTTCTAACTAAAAAATCTTAAAGAATACAAGATTAGGACATCAATATTTTTTTCATAGTTACTTTATTATTTAATGTTCATAACTTGTTCTTACTCTTGAACACCAATGCATAACTTTTCAGCTGTTCATTTGATATAATGCATATGTGAGTAATATCTTTTGGCTGGCTTTCGATGCTGCTTTTTATTACGAAGCAGCATTTCGAGAAGTATATAAAAAGTTTTAGGAGGATTTTATTTTGAAGAAGACTATTTGGTTACTGTGTTTATTGCTACTATTGGTTCCTACGCAAGTATTTGCGCACTCTAAGGTGACTGAATCATCACCAGCTGCTGATGCAACAGTTGATTCAGCTCCAGAGAAAATTACTATTGCATTTAATACAACAATCGCTACAATGAGCACATTTAAATTATTCAACGAAAACAACGAAGAACAAGTTGTTGAAAATATTAGTGTTGCTGAACATGAATTAACAGGTGAAATCACTACTCCATTAGCAAATGGAGTATACAAGGTGCAGTACAATATTATTGGTGCCGATGGTCATGCGATTGAAGGCAGTTACTCGTTTACAGTAGCCGCTACTGAAGCAACGCCGACTCCAACAGAGGAAGTTACAACTACGCCTGAAGTAACTGTTGAACCTACAGTAGAACCTACGGTAGAGCCAGCAGAAACACCAAGCGTGGATACGGAACAAAATTCAGATGCAAAATCAGATACAAACAATGTATGGCCGTTCATTATTATTGGCTTAATTATCGTTGCAGCGGTTGCGTTCGCAATGAAAAAACGCAAATAATATGGCATATATTTCCGAGAGTATATTATATATTTGCTTCTCGTTAGTTATAGGTTACTTTATATTACAGTTAGTTCCTGCAGCTCATAAACCAACCATTGTATTTCCCCAATGGTTGGTGTTATTATGCGTGATCTTTATTCCAGTTATGTCATATGTACCTTTACACCTCATCGTGTTGGAATACGCGGATGCATTTCAATTAGGTTACATCCCGATGATCCGTAGTATTTTACTCGATCTACCAGTTGGTGAAGCATGGTTGTGGACGCTATTAGGTTCTATTGGACTTGCGATCATGGTTGGTATTCCAGCGTTCGCCAAAGATAGACATATGCCTAAAGTCGGCCTCTTACTCACATTATTACTTTCAGTCTGGTTTGGATTTGCTAGTCATGCATCTTCATTAAGCTCATTTCGCGGTCTTGTCGTACATACTGGTCATTTTACATCTGTTACCGTTTGGCTAGGCATATTATTCATCGTGAGTTGGTTCGCTACCGATTATAGTCAGTGGACGAAGTTTCTTAAGTGGTTTTCACCGCTTGCTATTGTCTGTGTACTCATGTCATTAATTGCTGGTATAACCTTGATGACGTTTACTACAGAACAATATAACAACGGATTAATGCTCAATTATGGTCAGTACATGTTAATTAAGCACATCGCTATATTACCGTTACTGTGGCTGGCTTTCAGCAATGGTTATCTTTATCCACGAAGGATGAAAGAAGAACAACTTTCACCAAAGGGATATTTAAGAGCTGAAAGTATATTGGCATTAGTTGTTCTTATTGTTACAGCTATTATGGGGCAACAAGCTCCTCCGCATAATGTACTTGAAACTCTTCAGACAGAATCTCCTTCAAAACTATTCTCGTTACTATTTCATGGCTCATTCAGCCCCGATATTCAACTTATGTGGCAGTTCAATTTCAATAGTGTAATGTTATGGATTGCTGCGCTATTGATGCTATATGTGTCTTATATCGCCTTTAAGCAGCGTAAACTATGGGTAATGGTCATCGTATGCTTGTTATTCATCATTCTTGCTTATCTTGGATATATGTTTGGAATAGTTGCCAAGTAACTTATATATGAAAGGGCATCGCATAGTCATTCTACAATGACTATGCGATGCCCTTTGTTTTGTTTTATTACATCTTAACTAGATAGTTTTATCACCAGAATCACTTTTTCTGCTCTTAAAATAACTAATAATAATCGGAATAACGGAAATAGCTACGATGAGTAGTACAACAAGTGAAAAATGTTCTTTTATTATTGGAATATTCCCGAATAAATACCCGCTCCCGACCCCGATAAATACCCAGATACAACCGCCAATAATATTATATAAAATAAAATGAGTGTAATTCATCTTACTCATTCCAGCAATAAACGGAATAAAAGTACGAATAAATGGAATAAAGCGTCCGATCATAATGGCTTTTCCACCGTTTTTTTCAAAAAACAGTTCTGCTTGGCGCATTCTTTTCCCATCTATGAATTTCTTTAATCTTTTATGTTTTAACATATTGTTACCTAGCTTACTGCCTAAATAATAGTTCAAACTATCGCCAAGCACCGCCGCTACAGCCATAATAATTATTAGTAAAAACCAGTTTAATGTAGATCCTGATAATGCACTAAGTGCCCCTGCAGCAAAAAGCAAGGAATCACCTGGAAGGAATGGAAAAATAACAATCCCCGTTTCAATAAATACTATCGCAAATAATATGAGATAAATAAGTAATCCATAGTCATTTACTAAAGTCGTTAAATGTACATCAATATGCAAAATAAAACTTATTAAATCTCCAATAATAGACATTAAAAAACTCCCTATGCTAGATTATTCCTCTTTAATTACCCGTTCATTACTTACTTCGTCTTCTTCGTTCTTGGTTCTGACGAATTTTATCTTCCATTCCTTGATCACTTGCCTCATAAATCGTTGCATTAGCAATTTGATCGGGCAAATATTGTTGCTTCACGTAGTGATTAGGGTAATCATGCGGATATTGATAACCTTTATGTCCAAGCTTATCTGCACCTTTATAATGCGTATCACGTAAATGCATCGGTACTTCTGTTATGCCCACTTGATCAATCAGGGAAGTTGCTTTCCCTAAGGCAACAGCAATGGCATTGGACTTCGGACTTTCAACAGCAAATAATATTGCTTGCGCGATATTATACTTCGCCTCTGGAAAACCAATTTTATGATACGCATCCATCGCCGTAACTGCTTGAACCATCGCTTGTGGATTAGCAAGTCCAATATCTTCACTACATGCTACAATAAGCCTGCGTAAAAAAGTCATCGGGTCCATTCCTAACTTCTCTACCGCATAAAGGAACCAATAAAGTGCAGCGTCACTCGAACCTCTAATACTTTTATGAAACGCCGATAATACATCAAATTGAGTAGAAGTATCCGCTCGAACGGTGCGCTTTCTTATAGATTCTTGCGCTACTTCAACGGTAATATGAACACTCCCATCAGGCGCAGAACTAGTCGTCAACGCAGCTAGTTCAAGTGCATTAAGTGCTCGGCGAATATCTCCTCCAGCCATTTCTGCCAAGTGATCTAATGCCTCTTCATCAACGTTGAGTTTCATAAAACCGAGACCTCGTTGTTCATTGACGATAGCCCGCTCCATCGCAATTTTTGCATGTTTTGCAGAGAGTGGCTCAAGTTGGAATAACGTTGAGCGAGACAATAGTGCGCCATTAACGTGATGGAAAGGATTTTCTGTCGTAGCACCGATAAAGATAATGATCCCTTGTTCTACGGCTGGTAATAATGCATCTTGACGAGAAGTATTGAAACGATGTACTTCATCCAAGAATAGAATGGTCTTACGACCGTATAACACTTTATTCGTTTTCGCAGACTCTATAACTTCACGAACTTCTTTTACAGATGCTTCTACCGCATTCAATCGAACAAATTGAGCCTCTGTTGATTGGGAGATAATATGTGCAAGCGTCGTTTTTCCACAGCCGGGCGGGCCATATAGTAAAATCGAGCTAATCTGATCCCCTTCAATTGCTCTACGCAATAGTTTCCCTTCACCAACAATATGTTCTTGTCCAATATATTCATCCAACTGTTGCGGACGCATGCGATCTGCTAATAATTTATGTTGCGTTGGTTGATCTTCATCTATCGTAAATAAATCCATTATCCCACTTCCAAATTCATAATCTATTACTTTGATTATAGCATTTCTCCCCAATATATATCAGTTCGATAAAGCATATGAACTACACCATTTTGTTCATGATTTGAAAATAACTGCTTAATGTCCTCAATATACCCACCATAACGTGTATCTTCCTTCTGTAGTGAAAAAGACGAGGATTGGATTCTTCCGAATAATCCTTCGAGATCGAACTGTTGAGAATATTGATAACTAGCGAACTGGGGTTCGTGTCCACCATAAAATGGCTTCAAAGAAGGTAGGCTAATATGTTTATGTTTAACCTCTTCATATCCTTTACCATATTTCAGGAAAAAGTCATCATAATCTTTCATAAATGCGGAAGCACCAATGTCTCGTTGATTCCAAAGTAATACAACTTGTCCGCCTTGCTTCAATATACGCTTAAATTCTGCTCGAGTTAGTTCAGCATCGAACCAATGGAAGGATTGCGCACAAATAATATGATTAACACTGTCGGACACAAGTTCCGTTTGTTCTGCACTTCCACTACTTACAGTTAGTTGTTGTTCACCTTTTGTATTTACTGTTAAATAAGATTGTAAATACTCGATTAATGCGCTACGCATATCATCATTCGGTTCGACGGCAATCATCTGAATATGCTGTTCTAACAATTTCTCCGCAAATATTCCTGTACCCGCTCCGACATCTGCTACTAGATCGCTACTCGCAATACCTACAACCTGGAGCAAATGATGAATAACCTCGTCTGAATAACTTGGACGATATTTGACATATTGCTGAGATCTTCCTGAGAACCGTTCTGTAGAATCCATTGCGACCACCCTTTTGCTTGTGATATTTTCCATTTTACAGGAGGGAGTGATATGAGTCTATGTTTGAGCTTCCTTCGGGAACGAAAGAGAGTTTGCCTTCATTGTTGTAAGTGGTTCTCTTTTCAGCGCTTGAAAGGGAATTTTACTCTTCATTGATGAGCATAGCGCTCTTTTCAGCGCTTGAAAGGGAATTTTACTCTTCATTGATAAGCATGTGCTCTTTTCAGCGCTTGAAAGGGAATTTTACTCTTCATTTATGAGCATAGCGCTCTTTTCAGCGCTTGAAAGGGAATTTTCCCCTTCATTGTTGAGTATGGTGCTCTTTTCAGCGCTTGAAAGGGAATTTTACACTTCATTGATGTAAATGGTGCTTTTTTCAGCGCATGAAAGGGAATTTTACTCTTCATTGTTGTAAATGGTGCTCTTTTCAGTGTATGAGAGGGAATTTTACCCTTCATTGTTGTAAATGGTGCTCTTTTCAGTGTATGAGAGGGAATTTTACCCTTCATTGATGAACATGGCGCTCTTTTCAGCGCTTGAAAGGGAATTTTACCTTTTATATTTACTGTATTGCAACAGAAAGGGTTATCTCCACATTGTGAAGATAACCCTTTTCTGTTTAGCCACTATTGATGGCTTATCTACTAATTATTAATGCATCTAGTGGAACTATTTCAATAAATCCTTTACAACTTCACTTACCATTATAAGTCCTGCCGTCGCTGGTACGAAAGCATTACTAGATGGAGGCTGTTGTGCTTTGCGAATTTCCGGAGCATTGTCTGGCACAATACGCTGTGTAACGTCTTCACGAGGCTTTATCGGAGTCTCATCAGAGAAGACCACCTTAACCCCTTTTTTGATACCATCTTGGCGCAGCTTCGTTCTCACAACGCGTGCAAGCGGATCGGTGTGCGTTTTTGAAATATCAGCAATTTTCAAACGGGTAGGGTCCATTTTATTGGCTGCTCCCATACTTGAAATAACTGGTATGTCACGCTTTAAACACTCTTTAATAAGATGCACCTTATAAATAATCGTATCAGACGCATCAACAACATAATCAAGATCATATGCAAATAATTGCTCATATGTCTCTTCTGTATAGAACATGCGAAGCGAAATTACATCACATTCGGGATTAATTAGTTTAATACGATCGCGCATTAGATCAGCTTTAGGCTGTCCAACCGTTGTCGTTAGTGCATGAATTTGACGATTAATGTTCGTAATATCTACAACATCTTTGTCAATGAGAATTAGTCTGCCTACAGCTGATCTTGCAAGTGCCTCGGCAGCCATGCCTCCAACGCCTCCAATACCAAGAACAGCAACTGTACTTCCTTTTAGCTTATCTAATCCCTCAGAACCAATCGCCAATTCGTTACGTGAAAATTGATGAAGCATGGTGCTAATCTCCTTTCGCGAAAGACCGATTATTCAGTTTTACCAGCGTTAGCTACAGCTTCTGCAACTGGCTTAGGTTTAACAACTGTACGAATATGAAGTTGCTCAAGTTGAGACAATTCAACTTCTGAAGGCGCATCACACAATAGATCTGTTGCACTAGCTGTTTTCGGGAACGCAATTGTTTCACGAAGGTTAGTACGACCAGTTAGTAACATTACAAGACGGTCGAAACCGAATGCAATACCACCATGTGGAGGCGTACCATACTCAAATGCATCTAGTAGGAAGCCGAATTTCTCTTGCGCTTCTTCCATAGAGAATCCAAGTGCAGCGAACATTTTCTCTTGAACATCACGTTTGTAGATACGCATAGAACCGCCACCAACTTCGTAACCGTTCAATACGATATCGTAAGCTTGCGCACGAATTTGTCCTGGATCAGTATCGAAGTAATGAACATCTTCTTCATTAGGACGAGTGAACGGATGATGTTCTGCTACATAACGTTTCGCATCCTCATCGTATCCAAGTAATGGGAAGTCTACCACCCATACAAATTTAAATGCTTTTTCATCAATCAGGTTCAAATCTTTACCTAATTTAAGACGAAGGTTACCAAGTACGTCAGCAACAACTTTTGGTTTGTCAGCTGAGAATGTTAGTAGATCTCCTTCTTCAACGTTCAAACGCTCTGTAAGTGCAGCAATTTCTTCTGGTTTCAAGAATTTAACGATTGGACCTTTCCACTCGCCGTCTTTAATTTGAATCCATGCAAGACCTTTACCACCATAACGAGCAGCAAACGGTTGTAGATCGTCAAGTTCTTTACGACTCCAGCTTGCACAGCCTTTAGCGTTAAGTGCTTTAACAACACCGCCACCAGCAGCAACTGATGCAAATACTTTCACGTCACTTGTAGAAACGATATCTGTAATATCTTCGATTTCAAGACCGAAACGAAGATCTGGTTTGTCTGAACCGTATTTGTTCATAGCGTCTTTATACGTAATACGTTGGAATGGAAGTTGAAGTTCAACACCAACTGTTTCACGAAGTAATTTCGCCATAAGATCTTCCATCATACCTAGCAATTGATCTTGAGACAAGAATGAAGTCTCAATGTCGACTTGAGTGAACTCAGGTTGACGGTCAGCACGCAAATCTTCATCACGGAAACAACGAGCGATTTGGTAGTAACGTTCGATACCACCAACCATTAGCAATTGCTTAAAGATTTGTGGAGATTGTGGTAATGCGAAGAATTCACCTTCATGTACACGAGATGGAACTAGATAGTCACGCGCACCTTCAGGAGTACTCTTAGTAAGAATTGGTGTTTCAACATCAATGAAACCATTGCCGTCTAAGAAATCACGGAAAATTTTCGCTGCTTTAGAACGAAGCAACAAAGTTTTTTGCATTTCCGGACGACGAAGGTCAAGATAACGATATTTCAAACGAATAGACTCATCAACCTCAACACCATCTTCGATTGGGAATGGAGGAGTTTTCGCAGCATTCATTACTTCGATTTCAGTTACACGAACTTCGATCTCACCAGTTGCAAGGTTTGCATTGAAAGTTTCTGGATCACGTTCAACAACAGTACCTTTAACAGCAAGAACATACTCATTACGAGCACGATCAGCGATTTCTAGAGCTTGACCAGAGAAATCTGGGTTGAATACCGTTTGAACGATACCCGTACGGTCACGTAAATCAATAAATAGAACTCCACCAAGGTCACGACGACGTTGTACCCAGCCGTTCAATGTTACCTCAGTGCCTACATCAGCTTTAGTTAAAGTACCGCAGTTTACGGTTTTTAGCATAGACATGTCTAATCCTCATTTCATAATTATAATAATATGTTTCAACAACAAATTTGTTGGAGTTACAGCAGTTAATGCCCAGCATTGCAGGAAGCAAATCAAGGAGGTAAGCTTGCAAGTTGCAGGATGCAAAGCCGCAACGACAGCAAAGCGCCTCGTTGCCCCACAATAATAACCTTCAAACACTTCATAGTAATTCCCTACAAGGATGTACCCTCCGAAGTGCTACCTCCACAACATCTTCGCAAGCAACAATCAAGAAGATACTTCCTCGAGTCTCTCGCTTGTCAGCACCAAGAAGATGGCTTGAAGCTAGGAATTCGAGGAGCGGAGTGTACGTTATTGGTACACGAGCACACGCAGAATTCCGATGAAAGGCATATTCGAAGTCGAGTTAACTACGAAGCTTACTCTCCGTGATCACAAGCGAGAGGTGTTAACTACGAAGCTTACTCTCCATGATCACAAGCGAGAGGTGTTAACTACGAAGCTTACTCTCCATGATCACAAGCGCGAGGTCGGAGAAGGAGACTAGGCGTTGTTGTCCAGTAGCCATCTCTTTCAACGTAATCTCACCATTAGCAAGTTCATCATCGCCAAGAATGGCAGTATAACGAGCTTGCAAGCGATCTGCTGATTTCATCTGAGCCTTCATCTTGCGACCTTGATAATCACGTTCAGCTTTGACTCCTGCTTTACGTAATTGATATACAAGTTTTGTCACTTGACGATCAGCTTCTTCACCAAGCGCAATTAAATATACATCCAGCTCATTAAGATTTGGAATTGCCGTTTCTTGATGCTCAAGCAATAAAACAGTACGTTCTAAGCCAAGACCGAAGCCTACACCTGGTTGATCAGGTCCACCAATTTCAGACACTAATCCGTTGTAACGTCCACCAGCGCCAACTGTATCGATCGCGCCAATACCTTCAGCTTTGAATTCAAATACTGTATGCGTGTAGTAATCAAGTCCACGAACGAGACGGTGATTGATCTCAAATGGAATTTCCATATCCGTTAAATGTTGCTTCACTTTTTCAAAGTGAATTTGACATTCTTCATCTAAGCTATCAAGAATTGACGGAGCATCCGTAAAGTGTTTTTGATCAACTTTACAATCCAATACACGTAGTGGATTACGATCCATGCGAGACTGACAGTCTTTACAAAGTAGTTCACGTTTCGGCTCTAAGTAAGCAAGTAACTTCTCACGGAATGCAGCACGAACAGCTGGTGTTCCAACTGAATTAATTTCTACACCAACACCTCTAAGTCCAACTTCAGTATAGAAGGTATATCCTAATGCAATAACCTCAGCATCTAGGGCAGGATCAGCAGCCCCGATAGTTTCAATTCCAAATTGGTGGAATTGACGGTAGCGCCCAGCTTGAGGACGCTCGTAGCGGAACATAGGACCCATGTAGTACAACTTAGTCAGATCTGGTTCTCCAAATAGCTTGTTCTCTACAAAAGAACGTACAACGCCTGCTGTACCTTCTGGGCGAAGTGTTAAGCTACGCTCCCCACGATCGATGAACGTATACATCTCTTTCTCTACGATATCTGTTGTATCACCAACACCACGCTGAAACAGCTCTGTAGATTCGAAAATCGGAGTACGTATTTCTCTAAAATTGTAGCGACTGCAAATTTCACGAGCTTTCTGCTCGACAAACTGCCATTTTTCTACGCTTCCTGGCAAAATATCTTGCGTACCTGGCGATTTCTTGAATGACATAGCGATAACCTCCTTAAACTTTTCTATATGTTCTCGATCTAATTCTCACCATGTAAAGTAGATCAGAGCAATAAACCAATCACTAGCCAAATTTTTGTCCTGCATAGACCTTATCGCGCTCTACTGAGCACTTACATCGCTATTTAACTTTACTTTTCACCTTAATGCATACAAAATAACGAGTCCCTACTAACGTTCCTTTTACAGCGTTTTGATTTTGCTTTTGGTTTTTGCGTGCTCCTAACGGAACTCAGTGCACTTAAAGTAGCTTATATGGAGTTTTTGTGCTCCTAACGGAACTCAACGCCTCTTTTGAGTTATTTCGGTGAAATTTTGATCGATTTATAGCTAATAAAGTCTTTGAGTTCCGTTACAATTGGGAAAGCGTCATTTTCTGCAAAATAAAGCTTCTCAGTTCCTTTACAACGAGTAATGGTCTTACTTGGCACATCGTAATTACAAGCGATCATTTTGAACATCTTCTAAAGAAAGCACAAAAAAAACTCTCGCTCCTTCTGACTAATAGCCAAAAGGGACGAGAGTATTATCTCCCGTGGTACCACCCACATTTCGAATATCTAGCAACTATCAACATAATAAATGTTCAAGTTGCAGCTATTCGCTTCATACGATTATCGTCCGTAACACGCATAAAACTAATGTCGTACTTATGTACTATAAGTACCGTTCATTTTATGTTCTCGGGGATGTTATTCACTCAATACATATAAAGGTGCTTTCAGCCAAATGACACCTATCTCTGGGTATAGTGGAGTTGAGTTACTTCTTCCCGTCAAGGAATGAATTATTAAGTTGTTACTGATATCATATTTTACTTGTCCGACACACTAAAGTCAAGATAGAACTAAGATATAGCTTCTCCTAATTCCTTATACATAAACAAAAAACATCCGAATCAACCTTGAAAGTAATACCAGCCATAATCAACATCAAGTAAACAACTTGATGTTGATTCCAATCAATGAAACAAGGAGCGGAATGTACGTTATTGGTATACATGGGCACTTACAGAGTTTCTGAAAGAAACATTAAACATACACCAAGGGCTTCCGATGAACGTTATCTTCTCCGTTGAGTAAATTTCCAAGCCTATCCATCGTCATCACAACCGAAAATAGGCAGAAAAAAACCTGCGGCATCTCCGCAGGCTATAATAATATATTATTAAAAAGGGGGTCGAGGTTTATTATAGGTTAATGATATTAAAGGGACATTATCATTATGTTACAAGTTGATTACAAAAAAGAAAGCGTTTAATTCTGTGCTTATTTCTCTTCAGTATCAATAATAATGGTAATCGGACCATCATTAACAAGACTTACATCCATCTCTGCTCCGAATTGACCGGTTTCAACATGGATCCCTTTGTTACGTAATAAATCATTAAAAATATGATACATTGGCTCAGCATGTTCTGGTCTTGCTGCCTTCATGAAACTAGGACGACGACCTTTTCTACAATCCCCATATAGCGTAAATTGTGAGACAGACAAAATACTGCCACCGGCCTCCGTAATATCCAAGTTCATCTTACCAGACTCATCTTCAAATATCCGAAGTCCAGAGAGCTTGTCCGCGACCCACTTAAGTTCGTGCTCAGAATCCTCATGAGTAATGCCTACAAGCAGAACAAGTCCTTTATCAATCGCACCAACTTGCTCACCAGCTATCGTAACATTGGCTGCTTTACTGCGCTGTACTACAACTCTCACAATGTTCGACTCCTTTATTGCATAATCCGTTGTACGGAATAAATATCTTGAATTTTTTTAATCTTCTCAACGACATTAGTGAGATGCTCCGTATGACTAATAAGAACAGTCATATGTATAATAGCCATCTTATTTTTCCCTGTCCGGCCTGAAACAGCACTAATGTTAGTTTTCGCCTCAGATACAGCTTGAAGGACTTCATTCAATAAGCCACGACGATCACTACCTGTAATTTCAATATCAACACTATAGTTAGCATTTATCGAATCGACCCATTCAACTTCAATTACACGATCTGCTTCTTCATTATCTGTGCCAAATGGAATATTCAAACAATCCATACGATGCACAGAAACACCTCTACCACGTGTAATATAACCGATTATGAGATCACCTGGAACAGGGTTACAACATCTTGCAAAACGAACAAGTAAATTGTCTACACCTTTGACTTTGACGCCATTATTGTTATTTCTAACCTTTTTATTTACCGCACTACCTTTTATTTCCGTAATTTCTTTCGTTAACTCAATCTGATTCGCTTCTTCTTGTTCACGGCGAAGTTTTTCAGTAAGCTTAGTTACGATTTGTGCAGCCGTTATGCCACTAAATCCAATCGCAGCCATCATATCTTCGATATCATTAAATGTGAATTTCGTCGCAACTTCTTGTAGCTTATCATCTGTCATCCACTGATGTGGCTCAAGACCAAGACGTTTTAACTCTCGTTCAATTAGGTCGCGACCTTTAGCTACATTCTCCTCGCGCTTCTCCTTCTTGAACCATTGCTTAATCTTACTTCTTGCATGAGAAGATTGAGCAATTTTTAGCCAATCAGAGCTTGGACCATAGGAATGTTTGCTCGTCAATATCTCAACGATATCGCCTGTTTTTAATTTATGATCAAGCGGAACAATTCTGCCATTCACTTTAGCACCAATTGTACGATTACCAACTTCTGTGTGAATGCGGAATGCAAAGTCCAAAGGTACGGAACCCGCAGGTAATTCGATAACTTCACCATTAGGAGTAAACACAAAAACAAGATCAGAGAAGAAATCCATTTTCAATGATTCCATAAACTCCGCCGCATCTTGTGTCTCATTTTGCAACTCAAGAATTTCACGGAACCAAGTCATTTTATCACCAAAACTAGCATCAGGTACAACATTTCCTTCTTTATAAGCCCAGTGAGCAGCAATACCATACTCGGAAGTTTGATGCATATCCCAAGTACGAATTTGCACTTCTGTCGGTTCACCATTGGGACCAATAACCGTCGTATGAAGAGATTGGTACATATTCGCTTTAGGCATAGCAATATAATCCTTGAAGCGACCTGGCATCGGTTTCCATAGCGTATGAATAATACCTAACGTAGCGTAACAATCTTTAATATTGTCAACAATAACACGAATAGCAAATAAATCATAAATTTCGCTAAATTGCTTATTGCGTGTTGTCATTTTTTGATAAATACTGTATAAATGCTTCGGACGTCCAGATATATCACCTTCGATCCCCATTTCCGCTAGCTTTTCACGGATACGGCTAACAACATCTTCAATAAACGCTTCACGTTCAACGCGTTTTTTCTTCATCAAATTAGCAATACGATAGTACTGCTGTGGGTTCAAGTATCGTAACGCGATATCTTCCATTTCCCATTTGATCGCCGAAATACCAAGGCGGTGAGCGATAGGACAGAATATTTCAAGTGTTTCATAGGCAATTCGACGCTGAGATTCCTCAGATTGATATTTCAAGGTGCGCATATTGTGAAGTCTGTCAGCTAATTTAATAAGAATCACTCGAATGTCTTGTGCCATAGCAACAAACATTTTTCGGTAATTTTCATTTTGCTGTTCTTCACGTGATTGGAACCTAATTTTTTCTAGTTTCGTCAATCCATCTACAAGCATCGCACAAGTTTCGCCAAATTTCTCACGAACGGTCTCAAGATCGACAGTAGTGTCTTCCACGACATCATGAAGTAGAGCCGTCACGATCGACAACACGTCCATACCCATATCTAAGACAATATCCGCAACCGTCAGAGGATGTAATATATAAGCCTCACCTGATTTACGTACTTGCCCCGAATGAGCTTGATCCGCAAAATCATAGGCCTCTCTAATCAGCTTGAGATCTTGCTCTTTCATATAGATTGATGCTTTTTCAATTAATTGCTCTATGCCCATGATAAGATCCCTTCCCAAGCTAGTCTTTCTAAACTCCGAGCTACTTTTCTTCTATTTCTAATTATTATGCCTGTTATATACCTATTACGTCAATGTACCACTATAAAAAACAGACCGCTACCATATGCAAGATCAAGTTGATTACTTTGCAAGGGTAGTCGGCCTATCGCCAATTACTAAGTATTTTTACTAATAAGTCATTAAGGACTTAACTTCAACGCCTTCAATTTTATTTCTGCCATCAAGATATGAGAGCTCAATTAAAAATGCTGTTCCTACTACTTCGCCACCAACTTGTTTAATGAGATCGATAACTGTCGCAATCGTACCACCTGTAGCTAGTAAATCGTCAGCAATAAGTACGCGTTGACCTGGCTCAATAGCATCTTTATGCATAGCAAGTTGATCAGTACCGTACTCTAACGAGTAATTAGCACTAATCGTTTCACCTGGTAATTTACCACTTTTACGAATAGGAATGAAACCTACTCCTAGTTCAAGAGCTAATGGAGCACCAATAACAAAACCACGTGCTTCCGGGCCAGCAATAACATCAATTTGAAGATGCTCAACTAGTTTACGAAGCTCAACGATAGCTGCTTTATACGTTGCTCCATCCTTCAAAAGCGTTGTAATATCTTTGAAACGAATGCCTGGTGTTGGAAAATCTTCGATTACACGAATGTAATCTTTAAAGTTAGTAGATGAATTTGACACGAATCGTCAACCCTTTCTGTGACCGCATAAACTTGCATTCATTTCGCTTCGAAATGAAGTTTAGCGCTATTATAACGAGCTGAACTCGCTAAATCTTTTTTCTGTGGAGAAGGTATAGCTTGAATTTGATATGAATTAATATTAATAAATCCGAGTTCCTCAAATACTTCTAGTATCAAATCAATTTCAACGTTTGCTAATCCACTAATCTTGCTAAGTTTTTCGTATACTCCACGTTTGGGTACGATTCCCTGCTTACGAACATACTGATAAATGATACCAAATTGTTCTCTGGAAGGGAATACTTTTAACTCTTCTTTTTCTACATGTAAATCTTGTAATTGAAGTTGAGGCTTTCTGATCGAGTTCCATTCATTAATAGAAAGCTCGCCAACGACTTCGATCGGCTCTGAAACAGATAATTGCTTCGCATAGTCACCCATTCCAAATCCTATAACATCTAATGTCATTTGTTGATCTTTGAGAAGCATTTTAAGATGTTTGCCTTCTTTACCAATTGCTCTTCTTTCAGCGAGATTAGAATGTTTTACGAGTATGCGAGGAGAAGGATTACTCATCCCAAACGGTTCTAATAAAGATAATTGATTAATGGTATCGAGAGTAATCTCTTGTAAATCGCAAGCTAGATCTATCTTTAACTTAGGTATCCAATCTTCATCCGTCAACCATTGTAGAGCTAACTTATCTAATTCTGTCTCTAACTTCGGCAAATTTTCAATAAGTACGGTCATGCCTGCTGCTGCCTGATGACCACCGTAATGCTCTAGCAATGAATCGCATTCTGTTAATGCAGCATGAAGATCATAACCTTCAATAGATCTTGCAGAACCTTTTGCAGTTCCTTTCTCAGCGTCAATCCCGAAAACGATAACAGGCTTATAGTATCGTTCCAACATTTTAGAAGCAACGATTCCGATAACCCCAACATTCCATCCCTCTTGAGCAAGTACAATAACATTCGGCTCGGACTGATTTGCTAGTTGAACTGCCTGCAGTTTACTTTGCCACTGCGCTTCGGCTTCTTGTATCATAGTCTCGACAATTAGTTGACGCTCTTTATTCAAATGATCTAGTTCGGTCGCAAGTTGAATAGCCTCTTGCTCACTAGAAGAAGTGATCAATTCCACGGCTTGCTTCGCATGCTTCAGCCTTCCTGCTGCATTAATTCTCGGGGCAATACCAAAGCCAATATTCATTGCACTCAGTTCGCCCATTTTAATACCACAAGCTTCAGCAAGGGCATTAAAACCAATTTGTTCACCTTTACGTAATTCTGCAAGTCCATAACTTACTATAATCCGATTCTCGTCTTGCAGAGGCATTAGATCGGCAATTGTACCAAGTGCAACAATACCAGACCACTGCATTGGGGCACCATCTAATAACGCTGTAGCAAGCTTAAATGCCACACCAACACCTGCTAATCCTTTGAACGGGTAAGAACAGTGGAGCTGCTTCGGATTGACGACTGCCACTGCTTGTGGCAACTGTTCCGGAGGTTCATGATGGTCTGTAATAACAACATCAATACCAAGTAGCTTGGCATATTCCACTTCTTCGTATGCACTAATACCAGTATCAACCGTTACAATCAGTGTGATACCTTCTTGCTTCGCTTTATCAATTGCCCCTTTATTCAAGCCATAGCCTTCTAACATACGATGGGGAATATAATAGTCAAAATTCAATCCAAGTTCGGCAAATGTAAAATAAAGCAAAGATGTACTAGATACACCATCTGCATCGTAATCTCCATAAATCCGAACCTTTTCGCCTTGCTGTTTTGCAAGCATTATTCGTTCTACAGCTTCGCTCATTCCAGCTAGCAAATATGGATCATGCATATTGGCAGGTGTGCCATATAAGAAAGATTCTATTGTCTCGGCGTTATCATATCCACGCTGAATTAATAATTTTGTTACAAGAGTGGGAATGGTTAATTGCTTACTTAATTGAGTCGCAAGTAATTCTTGTTCTTGTGACCAAGTAGCTAACTTCCAACGATTTCTACGTTGAATCATCTCGCCAACTCCTTTCAATGTCATTACATATAATAAAAGTTCAAAATCGTGGGCTGTCAGTACCAAGAAGATGACCTTCAGCGAAATCGCGTAGCACAGCGTACGTACTGTGTACGCGAGCACACACAGATTTTTGATGGAGGGCATCTTCACCGCCGACTATGCTACAACGTATTAACGCGTAATCACAGTCTACGATTTTGAACTACACTTAGCTACTGTAATATCGTCGGCACTTCATCATGCAAAGTAGAATGGTTTGATTTGTATGGATAATCAGGTGCAAACGGCTTTACATGAACGACAACATCTGTAAGATGTGTGAAACGATGCATCAATAGCCAGCGAACACGTTTTGCAATATCTTGACCTTCTTGCACCGTAATTTTGGGATTAACATTAATCGTTAATGATGCAACAACGTAATGTCCTTGTTCCTTTGCATCACAACTTTCGATAGCAACTACGCCATTAATACGTTGTACAACTTGTAAAATACGCTCTGTACTATCTGAGTCGTTGGTACAGTCTTGTGAAAGGTGAGACTTAGAGAAGAACATCATTAGCTTATTCAATAAGCTCTTTTGTTTTTCAACATCTGCAGACATCTGATCCTCCTAAAACGTTTCATGCTCATTTATGAAACGTACATCGTAAGCATATTAACTTTTCATGGTCTTTTCATGAAAAGCACTTCATAAGCATTTAAACTATTCACGGTCACTCAACAACTCATTATAACATAACTTTGCAAATATTCTGCACAAAAAACAATCCTCCAATTGTTAGTCTTTACTAACAATTGGAGGATACTTTGAGTGTAAGACTACCTCTTTAACTAAATAACAGGTTCTTTCTTCGGAGAAGGTGAAGCTACTTTCGGTTTCTTAGTCTTCTCTCTCTTTTTCATATCATACCAAAGTGGGCTTGCCAAACATAATGTTGAATATGCACCACTCACAAGACCAATTAAGATAGCAAGTGAGAACAGACGAATCGACTCACTACCAAATAAGAATATTAATAACGTAACAATAAACACAGTTAACACAGTATACAAGTTACGAGCCATCGTTTGCCAAATACTTGCATTAACAATTTCTGCAAGTTGTTCTGCATTTTTAGTAGGTTTAAAGCGTAAGTTCTCACGAATACGGTCAAATATTACGATTTTATCATTAATCGAATAACCAAGAACCGTAAGTACTGCAGCAATAAATGGAAGATCGACTTCTAGTCGGAAGATAGAGAATAATGCAACTACGACAAAACAGTCATATAAAATTGCAATATTAGCAGATAAAGCGAATCTCCATTCAAAGCGAATCATCACATATAGCATAATTAATAGCGAAGCAGCAAGTATTGCCCAAATTGTCTTCACAGCAAGCTCTCTCGCTAATTCTGCTGATACAACATTAACTTCAAAATCAATTTGATCGCCAAACGTAGTCATTAATCCTGTTTGAATAGCATTCAAAGACTCTGTTGATAACTCTTCTCCAAAACGAACAGAAATACGTTCATTATTTTCACCACCGACTGTTGGTGTTTCATCATAACCTAAACCTGTCAGAACTTCGATAACTTCAGCTTGAGTGACTCCATGATCTGCAACTGCGTCCATTGTTGTTCCAGATTTAAAGTCAATGCCTAGATTCATTTGGAAAATAAGTAGTGACACTATTCCAATTATTACAAGAATTGATGAAGCAGTGTAAAATTTCTTGCGGTTTTTTATGAAATCATAATGAATTTTGTAATCAAAGTGCACGGATATCTTCCTCCTTTACACCATAGTATTTGGGTTTCATAAATGCATTACTGCTTACTAACATCGTAAGAAGGAATCTAGATAAATAGATATTCGTAATAACGCTGACGATAATACTAAAAATCATCGTTAAGGCGAAACCTTTAATCGCACCATCACCGATTACATATAACGCAACACTCGCAATAATCGAGGTAATGTTCGCATCCATGATCGTACGGAATGAACTCTTAGACCCCGCTTTTAAACTAGAATACATACTTTTACCTGAACGAATTTCTTCTTTTATCCGTTCGGAAGTAATAATATTAGCATCAACCGCTATCCCGACACCGAGTACAAACGCCGCAATACCTGGAAGTGTTAATGTTGCACCCATCCAATTATGAACTAATATCAATAACCAAGCGTAAGTAATAATTGATATTCCTGCAACAAAACCTGGTACGCGGAACACGATAACCATAAATACTAATACAATTAAAGATCCAATAACACCAGCAGTTACGGTATCCCTCAAGGAATCAAGTCCTAATTTGGCACCAACACTTTGCTGATATTTTTCTGTAAGTTTCAAAGGTAGTGAGCCCATATTAATAAGATCACGTAAATTTTCAGCTTCAGCACGATCAGTAACAGAAATTTGAGCAGAGCCACCTGTAATCGGGTAATTTACTCTCGGAGATGATATTTCTTCATCATCTAAGTAAATGGCTAGATATTGTCCAACAAGCTCTGTCGTCACATCAGTAAATTTCTGAGCGTCCTTCAATTCAATCGTTACGACAGGTCGATTAAGGTCATCATAAACTAATTTGGCACTATTTTCTTTGAAATCAGTGCCATCTAACATAATTCTACCATCTGGTGCACGGAACGTTAAATTAATTGGCTTCTTTAATAATTCTCTAATCTCTTTTTCATTGGTAACTCCAGCTAGACGAACACGAATACGGTTTGACCCTTCAGGTAAAACCTCGGGTTCAGCTACACCTTCAGCATTAATCCGTTTTTCTAAGCTTTTAGCCGTTTCCTTCAATGCTTCTGGCGTGACTTTACCACCAGTGCCATCCTCTGCGCTACCATTTTCAAATGGTGTTGCCTCATAAAGCACTTCAAATCCACCCTTAAGATCAAGTCCTAGCTTCACATCTTTTAGTATAGAAGGGCTTGTCCAAGCGATTGCGCCAAATAGCACAATAACCACTACGACAAAGGCAAGCAATCTTTTCTTAACCATACGTCAATAATCCCCCTTAGATCTCAATATTCCTATTATACAGATGTCGAAATACGGCGTCAAAAAAAAGAAACTCTTCCCTATTCGAAAGAGTCTCCTTTGTATGCACTTAACATTAAGTAGTTCATAAATTGAGTTGCTCTTAAAGATAAAATATCATTTACAAGCTGATGAAGCTGGGGTTGTCCACTTTTCACATAACGAGAAGTTACACACGACCAAACTTCCTTAGCCTTAACATGCTCATATCCAAGTAGTTGTAGCTCCTCCGCCTTGCTTGTGCAAAGCTCCTTCATATCATCGTTCCATTCCAAGCTAGACAATCGCTACACCTCCTACAACTTTTCATAAGCTTCTTGTATTACTTCTCGTATATGAAAAGTACTTCGAAAGCATAAGCTGCACCTAAGATCTCCATATCTGTACTGTACTAATGTACATTTCGCTGCCCACTAACTTTATTCCTGCTTGTATCCATTATTTTCAGACATGTAAATGTATAGGTCAAGCATAGGCTATAAAGTAGGGTCAATGAAGTGAGGTGTAGCCGATGACGAAGCAGAGCTTTATTAAGGGAGCTATGATACTGCTTATTGCAGGTGTATTGAATCGTATTCTTGGATTTATCCCCCGTATTACATTACCACGTATTATCGGAGCTGAAGGTGTTGGGATCTACCAACTTAGTTATCCTTTTCTCATTGTGTTGCTAACATTTATAACTGGCGGCATTCCACTTGCCATTGCCAAATGGATTGCTGAAGCCCAATCGGTAGGAGATGACCGTAGAGTAAAGCAAATTTTCAGAACAGCAATGATTCTAAGCGTATCTATTGCTTTGTTTCTAACGAGTATTATGCTTTTATTTGCCCCTGTCTTTATTAAGTATGTTATTCCTGATCCAAGAGTGTATCAATCTTTTCTCATGATGTCTCCTTTATTACTTATTGTAGGAGTGTCCGCAGTTTATCGTGGTTATTTCCAAGGAAAACAAAATATGATTCCAAGTGCCGTTTCACAAACGGTTGAAACGATAATTAGAATTATATTCTCATTGGTGCTAGCTTATTGGTTACTTCCATATGGGTTAGCTTGGGGTGCAGCTGGTGCAATGTTGGGCGTTGTTATGGGAGAAATTGGTGGACTTGCAGTCATGTTACTGAGTCATGTTCGTGATAAGAAAAAACGACCAGCTGTCGTTGCTGATCTAACTATTACATCGGAAAACGCCTCTGTTCATAACGTAACTGAACAATCTAATGCACTAGAAACCGAATCATTTCTTGCCGTTGAAGCCAAAGAAAAAGGTTCCAAATCTATACTCGCAAAGCTGCTTACGCTCTCTATACCAGTTACCGGCAGCAAATTAGTCGGTTCATTAAGCTATTTATTAGAATCTATATTTACAGCTCGCAGTCTTGCTGCTGCTGGCATCATTACAGGCGTAGCAACAGCACAGTATGGTGCGTTACAAGGAATGATTATGCCTCTTATTCTACTACCGACAGCATTAACCTATTCACTCGCCGTATCGCTCGTTCCATCACTTTCAGAAGCTGTTGCCCAGAAACAATATCATCTTATCCATAAACGTTTGCACCAATCGATGCGAATATCACTCGTTGCAGGTGCACCATTTACGATTATTATGTTTATATTTGCAGCTCCAATATGTGAGCTTCTATATGCCCATGGAGAATATGCACCATTATTGCAACTTATTGCACCAATTGGCATTTTCATTTATTTACAAGCACCGTTACAAGCAACACTTCAAGCTTTAGAAAAACCTGGCGTAGCATTAATGAACACTTTTATTGGGGCATTCATCAAGATCGGACTCATTATCATATTAGGCTCAAATCCTCAATTAGGAATTAAAGGTGTACTAATCGCCATAGCCATTAATACCGTATTAGTCACGTTACTACATGGTTACAGCGTAAAACGATACGTTGGATTCAAGATGCATACGATGGACTTTATTAAAGTAGGTGCATCCATTATTATTACAGGTGCATTTGCCCAATATGTGATGTCTTTACTAGCAAAGCAACCTCTAGGCATTAGCTTACCTACCGCTTGTTTGGCAGCCATGATCGTCTATATCTTTCTAATGTTTTTAACTAAAATTATCGATAAAAATGATCTAGTTAGAATTCCATACATCGGAAAATGGTTCGGATCCGATCATTAAATCACTTTTTCCGGTTGCCAGCATCGATATAGATGCGATCTTTATGATCAATGGTGCATAGTAACACATCTTTGAAGTGTTGAATTTCTTTTTCTTGAATAATATTTTTGAGCCAAAATCGAGTCTTATTGATTTTCTCTAAATTTTCATCTTGCACTTTTCCATCCATAATTAATGGAATTGGTAACATCTCATAACGAAAACCAGGTGGAATAATGCGCTGAGAAGATTTATTATTCAATATTTGATTAGGTTCTAACTCATTCGACTCGCTGCTTGAGTTTTCATTTTCATCAAAATTTTCAGTACTGAGTGAACCTCCTACTTTTACATCATCGTTGCTTTTCGGAATGACGGATAACTTCCCGCTTGTTTCAAGTATAGCAAAATCAATTTCTGATATCGAAGTGACACCATTTTCTCTTAATTGAAGCATTAGATCATCTAAGTTGTAGCGTTGTTTTTTGAGCTCATCACGATATATTTCACCGTTAGCAACAACTACTGTAGGCTTTCCATCTAGAAGTAACCTCACTTTACGACTTTTCATGGAGAGGACTGCAGAAATAATTTGAATAATAAGTAGGATCAGTATAGGAACTATTCCATGCATCAAATTATCATCAACTTGTTCTATTTCAATGACAGCTATCTCTGCAATCATGACGGATATTACAAGATCTAATACAGAGAGCTTACCAATTTCACGTTTTCCCATCACGCGTAACACAAGAAATATGATTACATACATACAGACCGTACGTAATGCTAACGCATACCATTCCATCATCTGTAGCTCCTCCAATCAAAATGAAAGTTCAAAATACAGGCTTTAGCAAGCTGAGAAGATGAAGCGCTACTTTAGTAAGGAGGAAGCGCAAGTGTACGTTATTGGTACACGCGGACCTACAATGTTTCTGAAGGAAACATACCTCGGAAGCACAAGTTCGCTTCATCTACGATGTAGATAAAACTTCATGCATCACTACGTTATTAAAGTCAGCTTTTTGAACTACCTCTCACTCAAGGTTCAATGTATGTACTATTGTGGTCGCTTAGCCATGAGATCATGCACCTATGATTCGTATAGATAATGGGAATGGCTTCTATCAAATTAAATGAGATAGAACTTGTACTAAAATTGAACATTTTCCCATATGGTTAAATGAGTCACGTTATAAAGCCAACTCACTCAATATGCTATACGATTTCATAAGATGAATTACAAAAGAAAATGAAAAATTAAAGGAGGTATTATATGAATACTGGAACAAAAAAATTATTCGCAATGCCACTGCTAGCAGGCATAACATACGCTTTATTATGGCTAGCTGCAGGAGCACTGATCGCTTCCCTCTTCTTACATTTTACGGAGATGAAAGAAAGTAGTTTAGGAACAATAGCTTATGTCATTCATGGTGCAGCAGCATTGATTGGAGGGTTAAGTTCAGGTAAACGTGCGGACTCAAGAGGATGGTATTACGGTAGTGCACTTGGTATTCTATATGGAATTATTATTATCATTGTTAGCTTCTTAGCTTCTGATATTGCTCTAAGTTTACATAGTTTCCTACTTTTACTTACAGTTATTGGCACAGGCGCTTTCGGTGGAATGGTTGGCGTTAATCTACGCAAATAAAATAAGGGTGAGTGCATCATTGCTGATACGCTCACCCTTATTTTTTATGTATCTATTCTGCAGAAGGTGCAGATTGTGATACTGTACTAATTGCACTGCGATCAAACGTAAGTTTAGTCGTATCAGTAACGCGTAATACAACAACGTCGTCAGTGATTTCAGCGATCGTACCATGAAGGCCACCAATCGTTACGATTTTATCGCCTTTTTTAACTTGATTAAGCATCAAAGTACGAGTTTTTTGTTTCTTCTGTTGTGGACGAATTAATAAGAAATAGAATACCACAAACATTAGAATAAATGGCCATATAAGCCCCCATATACTACCTGTTCCAGTTGCAGCTGCTAAAGAAATTGACATAGTTTTCACCCCTTTCAAAATCCACTAGTTTTAGAAGCCTCTAGTGTTTTCATTGTTAAGACCATATTGTTCAAAGAATTGATCTCTAAAGTCAAGAAGAGAATCATTCATTATTGCTTCTCTAACATTTTTCATTAAGTTAACAAGGAAATGAAGGTTATGATTCGTAGTCAATCGAATACCAAATGTTTCATCAGCCTTCAACAAATGTCTAATATAAGCTCTGGAGTAGTTTTTACAAGTGTAGCAATCACAATTTGGATCGATTGGTCCAAAATCTTCAGCAAACTTAGCATTACGAACTACAAGACGACCTTGACTAGTCATTAATGTACCGTTACGTGCAACACGAGTTGGTAATACACAATCAAACATATCAATTCCTCTAATTGATCCCTCGATCAAAGCATCAGGTGAACCAACGCCCATAAGATAACGAGGTTTTTCAAACGGTAGATGAGGAACGGTATAGTCTAATACTTCATACATTATTTCCTTAGATTCACCTACACTTAGTCCACCTATAGCATAACCCGGAAAATCCATGGAAGTCAAATCCTTAGCGCTTTGTACACGTAAATCTTCGAACATACCACCTTGTACAATCGCAAATAGAGCTTGATCATGCTTACGCTCATGAGCTGCTAAACAACGTTCTGCCCATCTTGATGTACGTTCTGTTGATTGCTTAACATAATCATAAGTAGCAGGATATGGTGGACATTCATCAAATGCCATCATAATATCTGGACCAAGCGCATTTTGAATTTCCATTGCCTTTTCAGGACTAAGGAATAATTTCTCACCACTTAGATGTGAACGGAACTCTACACCTTCTTCGGAAATTTTACGGCGCTCACTAAGACTGAACACTTGGAAACCACCGCTATCCGTAAGAATTGGACGATCCCAGTTCATAAATTTGTGAAGTCCACCTGCTTTTTTCACAATGTCATGTCCTGGTCTAAGAAATAGATGATATGTGTTGCTCAATATGATTTGAGCATCCATTGCTTTTAATTCCTCAGGACTCATTGTTTTCACTGTTGCTTGTGTACCTACAGGCATAAAAGTAGGAGTATCGATAATACCATGCGGCGTATGTAAACGTCCTAATCTTGCTCCTGATTGTTTGCACTGCTTAATAAATTCATATCTAATCGCCAAGTTGTTCACGCGTCCTATTCTCTCAATAATAATACCACTTAATATATAAACATTGCATCGCCGAAACTGAAGAATCGATATTGTTCCTGCACCGCTTCATTATAAGCATGCATAATATGATCACGGCTAGCAAGCGCACTGACCAACATAACTAAAGTTGACTTTGGTAGATGGAAATTCGTTAATAATGCACTTACGAGTTGGAATTCATATCCTGGGAAAATAAAAATAGATGTCCATCCGTTACAAGCTTGAAGCTTGTCCTGCTTAAACCTTTGTCCTAATGTTTCAAGCGTCCGCGCTGAAGTTGTACCCACTGCTACTATTCTACGTTTCTCATCCCTCGCACGTTGCAGAATTTGTGCGGTTTCTTCACTTAACTCATAATATTCTGCATGCATTTCATGTTCTTCGATCGTGTCACTAGACATAGGCCTAAAGGTTCCAAGTCCTACATGTAACGTAATATAGGCTAATTGTACACCTTTAGCTTGAAGTTGTTCAAGGAATTGTGTTGTGAAATGCAGGCCGGCTGTTGGAGCTGCTGCTGAACCATCATGCTTAGAATAGACTGTCTGATAGCGTTCTTTCTCATCTAACTTTTCTTTAATATAAGGTGGCAAAGGCATTTCACCTAATTGGTCAAGCAACTCGTTGAAAATTCCATTATAGTGGAATTTTACGGTTCTACCACCCATATCTGCTTCTGCTTCAACTGTAGCTGTTAATATTGGCTCACCATGCTCATTCTCACCAAAACAAAGAACTGTGCCTACTTTTATTCGTTTGGCAGGCTTAGCAAGCACTTCCCAACGATCACTTTCAAGTTGATTTAGTAATAACAACTCTACTTTTGCACCTGTATCTTGCTTTTTTCCAAGCAATCTTGCTGGTAATACTCTTGTATCATTCAGTACAAGTACATCACCTGCTTTTAATTTGTCTGCCAATTCCGTAAAAACACCATGCTCTACTTGACCGCTTTCTTTGCTGAGCATTAGAAGGCGAGAAGATGTACGTTCTAATAATGGCGTTTGAGCAATAAGCTCTTCTGGTAAATGAAAATCAAATAAGTCTACATTCATTGTCTATTCATCCTTAGTAACAGTAGTTCCTGTATAATAGTATTTCAAAATATATTGATAGTCATACCCTTGTTCAGCAAGACCATAAGCACCGTACTGGGACATCCCAACACCATGCCCATTACCCTTACCGTTATATTGATAACCTGCATCTGCAGTTGCAGCTCGAACATTACCACTAGCATCAAGTACATACAAATATTCACCGCTAACCGTTGCTGTGTTACCATTCGCTCCGACAACTTGCAACGTTTTGGCTCCATCTGTTTTCGTGCGATCTAATTTATTGGCACCAAGAATAACGATTTTACCCGTTTCTTCAATGCTAAATAATGTACTTTGCAATGAACCATCTACACCTAGCACTGCTCGCAAATCAACTGGTTTCGCAACAGGCAATGCTTTACCATTAACTGACACTTCCAAAGCTCGACCCGATACTCCTACTTTACTAACATTGAATGAGTTAATAATGCCAGATATCGTGTTAGGTAACTTAGCGTTAATTGCTTTTGCTATTTCATCGCTGCTATAAGGTCCTCTCCGCCAATTCATAGAGTTGGATTGAATGACCTTCTCAAGTGCAATTAATTGCACTCCACTATTAATTAAATCAACTGCCGGTACATTCGATTGAACAATTGGATTACGACGAATATTAGTCGCATCTGTATTAGACATTAGAATTGGTTTACCCGCTTCATTGGTCTTACCAGTATCTTTAACCAAATCTTCGCGGATATATCCTACTTTGCCATTAGGTAGCACGACACGATACCAATAGAACAAACCCTTTTCGGATATCGCATCTGGGCTGGACACACTTTTCAAATAAGCAACTTCATTATTCCAAATTTCTTTAGCGTCAGCCGTTACTCCCCCTGCATTGGCTGAGTATAACGTTTCGATTAACTTACCGTTATAAGTAATGACTTCACCTTTCGTCTCATTAACTGCTTTTGTCGTGTTGGCAGATTCAGAGTTAGCACCATAATATGCTTGACTCGTTGTGGTGTCAACGACATTCGCCACGACAAACCCAGAACCGGAGTAAAGAGCATATGTACGAGCAGCAACTGCTTGAGATTTCAATGCTTCTAGTGGCCATGATGGATACATTTCTATCGCAACTACTGAATATAAATATTGCTCAAATGGCAATTCATTCACGACATACATAGAGTTGTTTAATGACCCTAACTCCATAGTACCTCGATAAGATCGGTCGCTACGCTCAGTCACTTTAACTAGACCTTCTTTATCAGCTTTTACTGATACAACCATCTGTGGATTATATAAATATAATTCATTAGATGAAGTTGCACGATCAGTTACAGAATGATCGACTCTCATAAGTAGCATATCTTCGCTACCTTTCAGCTCTTTCAACGAACTACTAACTTTGCTAGCGGCAGTCTTTACTAACCCAAGTTCAGCTGCTGTACCAACCATTCCGACTACTACGGAATATTCTAGTTTAGCAGTACTGTTTAATTTCAAACCAATCGTAGTATTCAATCCTAACGCTCCGAGTTTCGTAGCGGCAACTAGAGCATCTGCTTTAGTTGTATAACTACCACTTTCAAGGGCATATGGACCATAAATCATTGGTGCAGACTTCAAAAGCTTAGAAAGTGTCGCATTGCTTTTCCACTTCGTTGCTGCTGTTGTGGCATCACTATTGCTAGCATACCCACCTTCAAGCACTTGGAACGTCACTTTTTCATTCTTACTTAAAGACGTCAAAAATGGCGTACCACCAGCAGTCTTCACTGCTTTAAATACTTGTTGTGCTAAAGTAAAATCGGTGGATTCAAACAAATTAACTTTATAATCGTTCATTGCCAATCGCAGTTGGTCATTCCCCGGGAAATTTAACCACTCCGCTCCATTGGAAGCTGTTTTCACCGATAATCTCATTGCACTTTCCGAAGATAAAGTTGCCACCTTTGTAATACTTGAGTATTTTTTTGGAATATCAACGAACAATGCTACACGAATCTGATCAAGCGACGGCACAGCTGCCTTCGTTGGCAATGACACCGATAGAGAAAGCAATAATGCGATGACTACACTTAATATTAAGCTCTGCTTAGCTATTTTCAACATATATTCACATCCTTAGTTTACAATGAAGGTTTAATTATTATTTCATCTCCAGTGATACCCAGCAACGTGCACGTTTCAAGTACACAAGCGACAAGCAATTAAATAACTCCGTAGCCCATACCCAGCAATGTGAACGTTTAGGTTCACGAGCGGAGATGATTCAGCACGAAGCTTAAAATGGAAGTTCAAAATCGTGGGCTGTCAGCACCAAGAAGATGAAATTCAGCGAAGCCGCGTAGCACAGTGTACGTTATTGGTACACGAGCACACACAGGCTTTCGATGGAGGGCATATTCGACGCCGACTAAGCTACGTTAGCATAATCCGCGTGATCACAGTCCGCGAGTTTGAACTACCTCTCAGGGAGGGGGAGTCCCAGATGAGTATATGCTTGATTAGTCGCCACCCTACCCCTAGGCGTACGCTGTAAAAATCCAATCTGCATTAAGTACGGTTCATAGACATCTTCGATCGTTATCGATTCTTCCCCAATAGTAGCTGCAATGGTATCTAACCCTACTGGGCGCCCCGAGAAATTAGTAATCATCGCATGTAGCATTTTATGATCGATATGATCTAAGCCCATAGGATCTACTTGTAACAATTCAAGTGCTGAATTAGCAATATCATGAGTAATAATGCCATCTCCACGCACTTGTGCGAAATCACGCACACGCTTTAGCAATCGATTAGCAATACGGGGTGTTCCTCTAGAACGTAGAGCAATTTCATGGGATGCTTCGCCGACTATATCTACATTAAGAATTTCAGCAGCACGCGATACGATAAACGCGAGTTCATCTACATTATAATATTCTAATCGACTTACTACACCAAAGCGATCCCTTAATGGGGCTGAAAGCTGTCCCGCTCTTGTTGTCGCACCAATTAGTGTAAAAGGCGGCAAATCTAGACGAACAGAACGTGCACTAGGTCCTTTCCCAATCATAATATCGAGTGCGAAATCTTCCATCGCAGGATACAATACTTCTTCTACAGAACGATGTAAACGATGAATTTCATCAATAAATAATACATCACCTTCTTGTAAATTGGTAAGTAGTGCCGCAAGATCTCCCGGTCGCTCAATTGCAGGGCCAGAAGTTGTACGTAGACTAACACCTAGCTCATTAGCGATAATATTTGATAATGTCGTTTTTCCTAATCCAGGTGGTCCGTATAGAAGAACATGATCCAATGCTTCCTTACGTAGCTTAGCTGCTTCAATATAAATACTTAACGTTTCTTTTGCTTTTGATTGTCCGATATATTCATTCAAATAACGAGGACGCAAGCTAAGCTCTACCGCTTGTTCTTCCATCATAAGATTAGCGGATATGATTCGATCATCCATTTCAGCTTGACTCCTTTCCGTTACCCTTTAAATAGCTGTTGCAGCGCCTTCTTCATCAACTGATCAACTTGTTCGTCCGCATTAACCTCATGCTGTAGCACTTGCCACGCGCGGTCTAGTTCTGTCTCAGTATAACCTAGAGCCTTCAATCCATCCTTCGCTTCTTTCCAAGCTCTACCTTCAGCAATTGGTTCATTAGGAGCATCCTCATATTGTAAAGTAAAGCTACTAAGTGCTCCACCAAGTAGATCGATTCCAATCCCATCTAACTTATCCTTCAAATCAAGAACAATTCGTTGCGCTGTTTTCTTGCCGATTCCTGGTAATTTTGTGAGATAAGTAAGGTTATCTTGCTGAATAGCAGCTACCAATTTTTCAGGCTTGCCTGCTGATAACATGCCAAGCGCTACTTTTGGTCCAATTCCAGAAACATCTAGAAACTTACGGAATAAAGCCTTTTGTTGTCTAGACTCAAAACCGAATAATAATGTTGCATCTTCACGTGTATGATAATGAATATGTACAGTCACTGGTTGCGGCATCGCTTGAAGTGCATATGGATTCGGTGAAAACACGCGATAACCAATATCATTTACTTCGATTACTGCATAATCTGCTTCAATATAAGCAACTTGGCCCTTAAGATAATCAATCATTTGTGCTTCACCTCTTTAATTTTTTGTGTTAAAACTGCAGAATGAGCATGACATATTGCAACAGCCAATGCATCTGCAACATCATCTGGCTTAGGAATTGCACTTAGCTTCAAGAACATTTTCACCATCTCTTGAACCTGTCTCTTCTCGGCCTTACCATAACCAACTACTGCTTGTTTAACTTGTAGTGGTGTGTATTCAGCAATAGGCAATCCTCGTTGTGCAGCCGCTAATATAATGACACCTCTAGCCTCGCCCACCGCGAAAGCAGTTGTAACATTTCGATTAAAAAACAACTTCTCTATGGCAACACTATCAGGCTTATATTTATCCATCAAAGCGCCTGCAGACTCATATACTTGTAATAATCGTTCTTCTTGTGGAGTATGGGCTTCTGTCTGGATAGCACCATATTGAACCGGTGTCAATTTATGACCTTCTTTATCAACAAATCCAAAACCAACGATTGCAATCCCTGGATCAATTCCTAGCACGCGCATTTCATCACCTCAAATAATCTGCTAGACAATTCTATACCAGTAAATATTAATACTATCATTTCTGTTTAAAGCTTGTCTAACGTACATTATAGCAAATGTTAGTTACGATGAGAACAAATGTTTCAGTTTACATGTACAAGTTCAAAATGAAGTTAATTCGAATGCTACATATGCTGTAATGACCTTACAGCTAGAAGTCAACACAAAAAGGTCAACAATTATTATTTTTCTTATACTGTTCGTTTTCAATGACAAAAAAAAGCGGATACATTAAGTATCCGCTAATTTAACACTATTGTACTATGGAATTAGACATCACATTTGTATCTGGTTCATATCGATCCAAGCTATACTCACTGTAAGTAGATAATACACTATCATATTCCTCTATATCACTAACTCTAATCCCATTCATTAAATGTTCCCACTCTTGTTCAGGCAAGCTGCTTTCTAAGTAAGGCACATTCAATTGAAAAAATGTTTTCATAACCTTATCTTGAGAAGGTTGTCCATCAAAAAGTGAAAATTCTCCTTCACTATTCATTCCAAAGAATGCATTTTTCTTACAATAAGGAGATAAATCGTCGATTTTCTCTACAAATCGTATTAAAGTGTAGGATTGATCTACCGTTAGCTCCCAATTAGGATTTTGTTCGGCAATAATGACCACTTCTTCATAATTAAGTTCATCTAATTGCTCAATTTCTTCCCCACATACATAGACACGATGTAAAATGGTTAGGATTTTCTTATCTCCATACAGCCACGTAGACAAATCATCAATTTCATAATTAGAAACGTAGTTTTGTTGCGCTTGCACATGACCAGTTCCCAAACTCATTGTAATGATATAAAGTATTACGATACTACTGAGCAAAGATTTCATTTGCACTGCGAGAAATAGTTTTCTACGCATGCTTCCATTTTGCTTGAGTTTTCGTTTTATCCGTTTCCACATCGAAGTAAATCTCATGTTGTCTCCTCCTGCTAATCAATATGTATAGTGTTGGCATAAAATATTTTTTTAGTCTTTCTTTTTCTAACTTTCCCCATAAACCAAAAAAACTTAGTTCAACGATTCATAATCGTGAACTAAGTTTCTTTGGTTTCTATCAACCGATAGAGGGTTTATTCGATGCTGACTACGCTACAACGAAAAGCTTCGTGATCACAGGCGACGAATTTTGAATTTTGAACTACCACCTATTTAAGGGTAGAATTATACATTCAGCCAAGGTCTTCCACCCTTAGATTTTTTTTGTGTCTTTTTTGCTGCTTGAATATTAACTCTTTTACCAACTTTCTTAACTTTAGTTACTGGACCTAATTTACTTGCTTTGTTCGCTACTCCCTCAACATAAGGTTGTTGAGTTCCACCACAGCCACAATCCATGTTCCATGGATTAGTGTAGCCTTGTACGTTAGGCCCATAATTCATTGGAGGATACATAGCTGATTGCGCTGTTATTGTCCCTCCATTTGGATTCATGTTATTACCATAATTCATAGGCTGAACATAACCCCAATTGCCCTGATTTGGGTGTGTTGGGCATCCGCATGGATTGTAATACTGCATTGGTGCATATGCTGGATATGGAGATACAGGAACTTTATAATTTGAATTAATCATAGGCTTAAATTTTCCCATGTTAGCTTGATTCCCCGAATTTGGTGATTGGTATTGATGTAACATTTCTGAGTTAGGGAAATAAGGATGCTGTTCCAAGTCAGCAGGTAACGGCTTAAATCCAGCATAACCTTTGTTAGCTATAGGTGCCATTTTTCCTGTAGGCTCTATTTTTGAAGCTAGTGGTTGAATTTTTGAGTTTGCGATTGGCATCATCTTTGTTGCCATTGGCTCTATTTTCGAATTAGCTATTGGCATCATCTTTGTTGCCATTGGCTCTATTTTTGAATTAGCTATTGGCATCATCTTTGTTGCTACTGGTTCAATTTTCGAATTAGCATACGGCATTACCTTCGTTGCTAATGGTTCAATTTTTGAATTAGAGTATGGCATCACCTTCGTTGCTAATGGTTCTATTTTCGAATTAGAGTATGGCATCACCTTCGTTGCTAATGGTTCTATTTTTGAATTAGCTATCGGTGATACTTTCGTCATTACTGACTCTACTTTTGCATTAGCATTGGCACTAGCAACTGGCGATACTTTATTCGCCATTGATTCTACATTAGCATTGGCATTTGCAACTGGTGATACTTTATTCGCCATTGATTCTACTTTTGCATTGGCACTAGCAACTGGTGATACTTTATTCGCCATTGATTCTACATTAGCATTGGCATTTGCAACTGGTGATACTTTATTCGCCATTGATTCTACTTTTGCATTGGCACTTGCAACTGGTGATACTTTATTCGCCATTGATTCTACTTTTGCATTGGCACTAGCAACTGGCGATACCTTATTCGCCATTGATTCTACTTTTGCATTGGCACTTGCAACTGGCGATACCTTATTCGCCATTGATTCTACTTTTGCATTGGCACTTGCAACTGGCGATACCTTATTC